>Ga0247838_1002422_pt1 | contig 23686 bp, 18 predicted proteins | sample LaCruzMarch2015__5_FD_189097 | JGI IMG/M metagenome (GOLD analysis project Ga0247838, IMG submission 189097) | Freshwater microbial communities from meromictic Lake La Cruz, Castile-La Mancha, Spain - LaCruzMarch2015_15m | ecosystem: Environmental > Aquatic > Freshwater > Lake | place: Spain... | reverse complement strand
TGGCTAGCGAAACGGCTCGCATTCGCCTTGATAGGTCAGGAGGACGAGACCAAGGTTCGGGCAGTTCAGTTCCATCCGAACCTGTCCTACGAGGACTTCGTTCGGGGTTGGCGGCCGACGGGCGAAGGCAAGTTGTCGCTGGCTGACGGTATTTTCATGGAGTCGATCCAGGCGGCAATTAAGGAGCCCCTGTCGAAGTTCGTCGTGGTGATCGAGGAGATTAACCGTGGCAACCCGGCGCAGATCTTTGGCGAACTTCTGACGCTCCTGGAAGCCGACAAGCGCAAACTCAAAGAGGCGTTGGAACTTTGCTATCCCGATGCATATGGCAACCGTCGGGTCCACATTCCGGAAAATCTCTACGTGATCGGCACGATGAATATCGCCGACCGATCATTGGCGCTGGTGGATCTGGCGCTACGTCGCCGATTCGCATTCGTTGGGCTGGAGCCAAGACTGGGCGGCGTTTGGCGTGACTGGGTGGTCAGGGAGTGCAACATCGACCCCAGGTTGGTCGCTGACATCGAACGCCGAATCAATGCGCTGAACGACCAGATCGCAGAGGACTCGCGTTTGGGCAGGCAGTTCCGAATCGGGCACAGCTATGTGACACCCACGCACCGCCTGGAGCCTGACGGCACCCATCAGTGGTTTCGCCAGGTCGTAGAGACCGAGATCGGCCCCCTGCTTGAGGAATATTGGTTCGATGCGCACGACGTCGCGGAAGATGCGCGCCAACGCTTGCTTCAAGACTGGTGATGGCCGTCGCCCTGCCGACGGGTGCTGAGGGATTCATCGGGCGGATCCCGGTGCGCAACCTGTGGCTCCTGATGCTCTACGCATCGGACCTCTTTCGCACTGAGGGAGTTGGCCGGATCGGGTTGGACGAGAACCCGGACGATCTGCCCGACCTCGTTGCCGAGATCCTTGCCCACGCGGTAGAAGAGCGGCAGCGTCGTCGGTTCAATCTCGGCTACCGCTCACGGGAGGCGGTTCTCAACCGGGTGCGCGGGCGTATCGACGTATTGAGGACCGAGCGGCATCAGTTGCTGGAGCGCGGCTTGGTGGCCTGCCGGTTCGGTGATCTGACGATTGATACACCACGCAACCGCTACGTCCGTGCGGCCCTGGAAGCGATTTCCAGGAAGGTGAAGAGAAGCGACCTTGCCCATCGCTGCCGAACGCTGGCCATTGGGATGAAGGCGATGGGTGTATCCGGAAATGCGCCAACGCGCGCCGAGATGAGTACCGACCGCTGTGGTCGGCATGACGCGGAAGACCGATTCATGGTCGCCGCCGCAAAACTGGCCTTCGACCTTGCACTGCCGAGCGAGGCCGCGGGGGCGCATGTGCTCGCCCTGCCGGACCGTGACGTGATGTGGGTGCGTCGACTGTTTGAGCGGGCGGTTGGCGGCTTCTATGCGGTGGTGCTGAGCCCAATGGGATGGCGGGTGCGGTGCGGTCGCACGTTGCTCTGGCCCATTGAGCGGAAAACGGCGGGTATTGACAGCATTCTGCCGACGATGCGGACCGACATCATGCTCGATCATGCATCATCCGGACAGCGGATCGTGATCGATACCAAGTTCACTACGATTGTGACCAGTGGTTGGTATCGGGATAAGGCGCTGCGTAGCGGCTATGTCTACCAGATTTACGCCTATCTTCGTTCTCAGGCGGGGTGCGGCGATTTGTTCAACGATAGCGCCAGCGGATTGTTGCTACATCCAGCTATCGGGGAAATGGTTGATGAGGCGGTTGTCATCCAAGGGCACAGTATCCGGTTCGCCACGGTGGATCTGGCCGCCTCGGCGGCGGAGATCCGCTCGCAATTGCTGCATTTGTGTGGTGCCCACGGATGACACAAAGAAAGGGCCGATCCGCCGGGGCGGTTTACAACGCATCGCCCATTGTCGCAAGCCGGCCCATTGCAATACCCTTGCATCCTCGCCATTTGCTGCCAAACATTGGCAGGCGTGAAGAGACAAACCAACCCGGGCCCGGGAGGTCCTAACCCATGACCCAGATCGTGCTCGATTTCGACACCGGCGCCATGTCGGCTCTGCGCAAAGGGCCTGGTCAGTTGGCCGAGGAGGTCAAGACCGCCGCCGTGGTGCAATGGTATGCCGAGGGGCGTATCTCGCAGGGCAAGGCCGCAGAGATCCTCGCTATCAGTCGCGCCCGATTCCTCGACGAACTGTATCGTCGTCGGGTGCCCGCGGTTCAAACGGATATCGACGAGCTACGGGAGGAGTTGGCGTGCCTGACCGGATGATCGTCAACGCGTCGCCGCTGATCTTCTTTGGAATCGTTCTCGCGGCCAAGCGCATGGGATGGATCGCCGCGGCTCGCCCCCTGGTTGAGCGGCTGCTCGGCGACGGACTCTATCTGAGCCCGACGCTGGTCGTTGCGGCATTGGCGGAAGTTGGGGAGTAAGCCGGTTCGCCCTCCGTGCCGACTCGTCGCCAACGCCGGTCGGCGCCCCGCCTGCTCGTGGCCGCTTTGGGGTGTGACGTCCATCCAGACGATGTCGCCTTCATCAGGCACATAGCCCGCGGCCATCAGCAAGACTCCCGGCCCTGGGGCGTGCCGAAGTCCTGCTCCGCGTGACGATTTTCCCGGGTGACGCCGGCCAGCAGGTCATTGAGCGGATAGGCCGGGGCGACCGGCCCGATGATCACCCGCCCGTTTTCCACGCGGACCTCGACCGCCTGATCGAGCACCAGATGGGCCGCCGCCATGATGGCAGCAGGCGGGTGAACCGCGGGGCTGTTGCCCCATGAAGGGGGCGACGAAGCGGCGGGCGGTCTCCACCAGCACCGAGTGGCTCATAGCGATGACGGCGGCGACCCCGACCTTGAGCAACTCGGTGGCGACGGACTCCGCCGCCTCATCGGCCGTCGCGCTCTGGCAGGCTTCGAGGAACACGAGCGGGATGCGGTGGTCGCGCAGGAGCGGCCCGAGCGGGTCGGTGTAGACGGTCTGGTGCCGGCACCGCTCCAGTTGCGTGAGGTCCGTCGGGTCCTCGAAACAGAGCCCGCCGAGGCCGGCCCGGCGGTCATAGACGCCGTGGCCGTCGAAGTGGACGACGTGGAAGGGCGCGCGCGCCGCCTGCGCGCGAGTCAAGGCCTCACTCAGGGCCGGCAGGGTCGGCGGGCTGAGTATCGTCAGCTCGACCAGGCTCCCCAGTTCCTCGATCGCCGCCATCAGTGCAAGGGCGCTGACCCGGTGGTCGATATAGCCGCACGCCTCATCCTCCGGCCGCGGGCTGACCAGCAGGATGCGGATCGGGGGGCCAAGAGCGGCAGGTCCAGCACCCGGGTGTTGGGCAGTCGGCGGCGCACCCGGATGGGGTGGCGGCCCTGGAACAGGTAGCCGTCACCGTCGCGCAACAGTTCCCAGGGCAGGGCCAGCAGCGCGGTGGCGTGGGAGAGGAAGACCTGGGGCATGGCGGCGCTGGCTCCGAAAATCGACATGCGATGAGTATCAATCCGGCCTTGACCATCACTGCGGCCGGCGGCGCTCGGTCCGCACAGCGGACCCTACGCTAAGCCCGCGTTCCGCAGGGTCCGCTGTGCGGACCAGCGGCCTCGCGCGGCTCGCGCGGTGGCCGGAATCATGATCAAGGCCCCTTGAATTGGCGTTAGGCGGGCACGGAGGCGTTGAAAAAACTGGTGAACAATTATTATAATCAGTATTGGTTAGTGAGATAGTCAGCAGCCACGGCGCATGCCAACCAAGCCAACCACTTGTCAGGAGCCTTTCCATGCCGACCAGCGTCCCCGCCTTTCAGCTAACGGATCTCAGCAAGGTCGAAGGCGCCGGCGAGGTCTACAGCGCCAGCCGCCGGGACGCCGGCTCGACGGGCGTCTTTTCCGTCAAGCTCGCGCTCCACTTCGACCCGGCCGCCGATAGCGACCCCACCGGAACCCTGAGCATCAAGAGCGATCTGAGCGACGGCGAGCACGGTGTGTTCACGGCGACCTCGATCGCGCTGATCAACGCCTATGGCAAGGACAACCCAACCGTCTATCTGACCGGCCAGGCCGCCGGTGAACCGGCGGCCGGCACGGCGGCGCAGGGACTGCGCTATTGGCTGCTGATCGCCAACAACAGGGGCGCGGCGGATACGCAAGGGACGCCGTACGCGGTCGGCTTCGCGGTCCATGACCGTAACGACAATCGGGTTGCCTATGGCACCGGGCCGCTGCGCTCCGGTGACTTCACCGTCACGCCGCGATAGCCCCGGTTGGGGGCCGGTGCGCCTGGAGTCCAGGGGCGCGGGGCGGCCGGGGTGGGAGCCCGTAGGTCGGGTTAGGCGCGCCCACGAGGCCCTGGCCGTCACCCTCAATCGCTCGCGGCGCGCCGTAACCCGACGCCCAAGCGCCGGCCGTCGGGTTACGCTGCGCTAACCCGACCTACGCCACTGCCGTTGACCCGTCGCGGCTGAAGCCGCTCCCAAGGGGGTTGGCGCTCAGGGGGCGCGACGCAGCGCGTCGCGAAAGCCGCGCATCGCCTCGGAGGTGGTCGGGCGGTCGAGAAAGCCGCTGAGCAGGTCGAGATCGAGGCCGGGGAGGACCTCGCTCGCCGTGACCGGGACATAGCGCTCACCGCGCAGGCAGTAGGGCTCGATGCGACCCTTGCGCCAATACCAGACCTCGGCGACGCCGAGCTTGCGGTAGATGGCGAGCTTGTCGATGCGCCCGGAGGTCCAGACGACCTCGATCGCCAGGTGCGAGCGCTTGGCCTCGGGGTTGCCGAAGATGTAGCTCTCGTCCGGCTCGGCGCCGCGAGACTTGGGCTTGGACTTGAGGGTCCAGGAGCCAACCGTCGAGAACGCGATATCGCGCTCCAGACAGTAGGTCTCGATCAGGCAGCCGATCATGGACTTGACCGCCTCGTGGGTCCGCGATGGGCTCATGATCTCGACCTCCCCGTGCAGATAGGCAATCCGCGGCGCGCTGTGGTCGCCGCGCATGACGAGCAGGCGCTCGTAATCGTCCCAGGAGACGCCGGAGAGGTGGATGATGTGGTCTTCGAGGTCCTCGGTCGGGCGGTCGTCCTGGAGTGCATAACGGGCTGTCGTGGACATGGTGCTGGTCCTGCGGGTGCCTCTGAATCTGGGCTGGGGCTGATTCTAAGCCGTTGATCATGGCGTTGGCCACCGAGGGTCGCCGGTCGGCACAGCGGACCCCAGGGCGCGGGGAGATGAAGAGTCTCACGCAAAGACGCAAAGACGCAAAGAGGAAGAAGAATCTTTCAAACTATTGAGAATACTGATCGTACCAATGAGTGGCGGCATCCGGGGCGAGCACCCTGGTTGGCAACCCGACGGCGATCAGGACCGGAATATTGCCTTCCTTGAAATAAGTTATTATCATTTTTCTTCTTTGCGTCTTTGCGCCTTTGCGTGAAACCTCTCCAAGAAATCGTGTGGCGGGTTTAGGCCGGCTATCACGCCGCCCCGGCGCACCCGGTGTCCGGCGCCGATCGCCTGTGCGATAATCCCGCGCTTACCCCACCCGGGAACCTTGAGACCCGCGCGCCCGACCGGGCCCGCGCCCCCGGACCGGCCCCACGGAGACCCGATGGACGAAAACCGCAAAAAGGCCCTGGCCGCCGCCCTGACCCAGATCGAAAAACAGTTCGGTAAGGGGTCGGTCATGCGCATGGGCGATGTGAGCGCCGCGCGCAACATCGAGGTCATTTCCACCGGCTCCCTGGGGCTTGATCTCGCGCTCGGCATCGGCGGCCTGCCCAAGGGGCGGGTGGTCGAGATCTACGGGCCCGAGTCGTCCGGCAAGACGACGCTGACCCTGCATGTGATCGCGGAGACCCAGAGGTTCGGTGGGGTCGCGGCCTTCGTGGACGCGGAGCACGCGCTGGACCCGGGCTATGCGCAGAAGCTCGGCGTCAACATGAACGACCTGCTGGTCTCCCAGCCCGATACCGGCGAGCAGGCGCTGGAGATCACCGACATGCTGGTGCGCTCCAACGCGGTGGATATCGTGGTGGTGGACTCGGTGGCGGCCCTGACGCCCAAGGCGGAGATCGAGGGCGAGATGGGGGACTCCCACATGGGGCTCCAGGCGCGCCTGATGTCCCAGGCGTTGCGCAAGCTCACCGGCAACATCAAGCGGTCCAATTGCCTGGTCATCTTCATCAACCAGATCCGCATGAAGATCGGGGTGATGTTCGGCTCGCCGGAGACCACGACCGGCGGTAATGCGCTGAAATTCTATGCCTCGGTGCGCCTGGACATCCGGCGCACCGGCAGCATCAAGAAGGGTGAGGAAGTCATCGGCAGCGAGACCAAGGTGAAGGTGGTCAAGAACAAGGTGGCCCCCCCCTTCAAGCAGGCCGAGTTCGACATCCTCTACGGCGAGGGCATCTCGCGCGAGGGCGAAATTGTAGACCTGGGCGTCGCCGCCGGGATCATCGACAAGTCCGGGGCCTGGTACAGCTACGGCGGCAACCGCGTCGGCCAGGGCAAGGACAACGCGCGGGTCTATCTGAAGGAGAACCCGGATCTCGCGAAGGCGATCGAGGCGCGCATCCGCGAGCAACTGCTGCCGAAGCCGGCCGACGACAGCCCGGTGCCCGAGGCAGTCGAGGCCGACGAGCCGGCGCCGGACCTGAAACCCTGAGCACCGCCGCCCCCCGGATGGACGACGACCCACAGCCCGCGGCCGCAATCGAGCGCCTGGCGCTGCGCCTGCTGGCCACCCGCGAGCACTCCCGGCTGGAGCTGGAGCGCAAGCTCCAGGCCCGCGGTTACCCTGCGGACACGCTCGGGCCGGTCCTGGCACGACTGGCCGAGCAGGGCGCCATCGACGAGGCGCGCCTCGCGCAGACCTATGTCGCAGAGCGGGTGGGCAAGGGCTTCGGCCCGCTGCGCATCCGGGCGGAGTTGCGCGACAAGGGCCTCCCGGACGCGGCGATCAACCCCTATCTCCGGGCCATGAACGATGACTGGCCGGCCCTGCTGGCCGCCGCGCACGAGCGGCGTTTCGGGGCCGAGCCCCCGGCCGATGAGACCGACCTGGGCCGACGCGGCCGCTTTCTCGAGCAGCGCGGTTTCCCGCCCGAACTGATCCGCCGCCAGTTGCGGCGGCACGACTGACCGCCGCCTTTTCCCGGCGCATCCGAGTATTCCCCATGATCACCAGTGCCGAACTGCGAGCAGGCTTTCTCGATTATTTCGCGCAACGCGAGCATCAGCGGGTGCCGTCCAGCCCGCTCGTCCCCGCCAATGACGCGACCCTGCTGTTCACCAACGCCGGTATGGTCCAGTTCAAGGACTGCTTCCTCGGCCGCGACCGCCGCCCCTACAACCGCGCCGTCAGCTCCCAGCGCTGCGTGCGCGCCGGCGGCAAGCACAATGACCTGGAGAACGTAGGCTATACCGCGCGGCACCACACCTTCTTCGAGATGCTGGGCAACTTCAGCTTCGGGGACTATTTCAAGCGCGAGGCGATCGGCTACGCCTGGGACTACCTGACCCGGGTGCTGGGCCTGCCGCCCGCGCGCCTGTGGGTCACGGTCTTCACCGAGGACGACGAGGCCGCCGCCATCTGGCTCGATGAGATCGGCGTGGACCCGGCCCGCTTCTCGCGCTGCGGCGCCGCAGATAACTTCTGGTCGATGGGCGAGACCGGCCCCTGCGGCCCCTGCTCGGAGATCTTCTACGACCACGGCCCGGCCATCCCCGGCGGCCCGCCCGGCTCCCCGGACGCCGACGGCGACCGCTACGTGGAGATCTGGAATCTGGTCTTCATGCAGTTCAACCGGGCCGCGGACGGCTCGCTCAGCCCCCTGCCCCGCCCCTCGGTGGACACCGGCATGGGCCTGGAGCGGCTGGCGGCGGTGATCCAGGGTGTCCACAGCAACTACGACATCGACCTCTTCGTCAACCTGATCGACGCCGCCGCGGACGTGACCGGGTGTGCCGACCGGTTGGATAAGTCACTGCGGGTCATCGCCGATCACATCCGCTCCACCGCCTTCCTGATCACCGACGGGGTGACGCCCGGCAACGAGGGGCGCGGCTATGTGCTGCGCCGCATCATGCGCCGCGCCATCCGCCACGGGCATCGACTCGGCTGCACCGAGCCCTTCTTCTACCGCCTGGTGTCCCCCCTGGTCACGGAGATGGGGTCCGCCTATCCGGAACTGGCCGCGGCCCAGGCGCAGATCGAGCGCGTGGTGCGCCAGGAGGAGGAGCGCTTCGCCGAGACCCTGACCAACGGGATGGCCATCCTGGAGGGCGCCATCGCCGGCCTCGCCGATGCCCGGATCCCCGGTGAGACCGTCTTCAAGCTCTATGATACCTACGGCTTCCCGACGGACCTGACCGCGGACATCGCCCGCGAGCGCGGCTTGACGCTCGACCTGGACGGCTTCGAGCTGGCCATGGCCGAGCAGAAGGGGCGCGCCCGCGCCGCCAGCCAGTTCGGCGTCGGTCAGGACCTGGCCATCGATTTTCTGGGCCAGGCCGAGTTCTGCGGCTATGACTCGCTCTGCGAGCGCGCCACCGTGGTCGCGCTCTATCGGGACGGCCAGTCGCGCGACGCCCTGGACGAGGGTGAGGACGGGCTCGTTATCCTCGATCTGACGCCCTTCTATGCGGAGTCCGGCGGCCAGTTGGGGGATCGCGGCATCCTGACCGGGGAGGCGGGCGAGTTCGCCGTCACCGATACCCAGAAGAAGGGTGAGGGGGTCATCTGTCACCTGGGGCGGATCACCAAGGGGCAGTTGCGGGTGGGCGACAGCGTGGAGGCCGCAGTCGACACGCAGCGGCGCAGCGCCACGGCGCTCAACCACTCGGCCACCCACCTGCTGCACGCCGCGCTGCGTGTCGTCCTGGGCGAGCATGTGCAGCAAAAGGGCTCGCAGGTCGGCCCCGAGCGTCTGCGCTTCGATTTTTCACACTTCGAGCCGGTGTCGCGGGAGCAACTGCTCCAGGTCGAGCGGCTGGTGAACGCGGAGATTCGCAGCAACCACCTGGTCGAGACCCGGATCATGAACCTGGAGGACGCCAAGGCCAGCGGCGCAGCGGCCCTATTCGGGGAGAAATACGGCGAGCAGGTGCGGGTCCTGCGCATGGGCGACTTCTCCACCGAGCTGTGCGGCGGCACCCATGTAAAGGCGGTCGGCGACATCGGGCTGTGCAAGATCGTCGCCGAGGGCGGCATCGCCTCCGGCGTGCGCCGGATCGAGGCCATGACCGGGGCCGGCGCGCTCGACTGGGTGCTGGCCGACGAGGACCGGGTGCTGCGCCTGGCCGGGCTGCTCAAGGGCGGGCGCGAGGACCTGGACGAGCGGGTGGCGAGCCTCCTGGAGCGCAGCCGCTCACTGGAGAAGGAGCTCGATCAGCTCAAGTCCCGCCTGGCCAGTTCCGCCGGCCGGGACCTGGCCTCCCAGGCGGTGGACGTGGCGGGGGTCAAGGTGCTGGCCGCGCGCATCGACGGGGTCGACCCCAAGGCCCTGCGCGACACGCTCGACCAGATCAAGGATACACTCGGCTCCGCGGTGGTCCTGCTGGGCAGCGCGGCGGACGGCAAGGTGAGCCTGGCGGCCGGCGTTACCCGCGACTTGACCGACCGGCTCAAGGCCGGCGACCTGATCCGAACGGCCGCGGCGCTCGTCGGCGGCAAGGGCGGCGGCCGGCCCGACATGGCCCAGGCGGGCGGCAATGACCCGGCGGGGCTGCCGGCCGCGTTGGCGTTGGTGGAGGGCTGGGTGCGGCAGGGACTCGGCTAGGCGGTCACCGGTCCGCACCGCGGACCAAGACCTCGTAGCGTCGTAGGGTCCGCTGTGCGGACCGCGCGGCCCGCGAGATTCAGTCGTAGGGTGGACAAGCGCAGCGCAGTCCACCAGCGGCGGCGCGAGGACTCGGTGGACTTCGCTATCGCTTGTCCACCCTACGGGCTCAGGCCGAAATGATGATCGAGCCCCCCTGCAAGCCTTGAAAAATCCTGTCACCCCTGCATTTACTTCGATTGCGATTCTGTAAATCCTGTTAATCCCGTTCATTTAGCTAGTGCGTTTGAGAATTTGATGGCATTGATCGTACAGAAATACGGCGGCACCTCCGTCGGCAGCATCGAGCGCATCCGCGCCGTCGCGGACCGCGTGCGGCGCGCCCGCGACCAGGGCCACCAGGTCGTCGTGGTGGTTTCGGCCATGTCCGGGGAGACCGACCGGCTGATCGGCCTGGCCAAGCAGATCCAGGATCGCCCCCTGCCGCGGGAGTTGGACGTACTGCTCTCCACCGGCGAGCAGGTCACCATTGCGCTGCTCGCCATGGCCCTGGACGCCATCGACTGCCCGGCGCGCTCCTACACCGGCGCCCAGGTCCACATCCTGACCGACAGCGCCCACAACAAGGCCCGCATCCACGACATCGACGCCGTGCGCGTGCGCGCGGATCTCGATGCCGGGCGGGTGGTGGTCATCGCCGGCTTCCAGGGCATCGACGGTGCGGGCAACATCACCACGCTCGGGCGCGGCGGCTCCGACACCTCCGCCGTCGCCGTCGCCGCCGCGCTCAAGGCCGACGAGTGCCAGATCTACACCGACGTCGATGGCGTCTACACCACCGACCCGCGGGTGGAACCCAAGGCCCGCAAGCTCGAGCGCATCACCTTCGAGGAAATGCTGGAGATGGCGAGCCTGGGCTCCAAGGTCCTGCAGATCCGCGCGGTGGAATTCGCCGGCAAATATAAGGTCCCACTGCGCGTGCTCTCCAGCTTCGACGAGGGCGCGGGCACCCTGATCACATTCGAGGAAGATACCGTGGAAGATGCCAAGATCGCCGGCATCGCGTTCAGCCGCGACGAGGCCAAACTGACCGTACTCGGGGTCCCCGACCAACCGGGGGTCGCCCACAAGATCCTGGGGCCGATCGCGGCGGCGAATATCGAGGTCGATATGATCGTCCAGAACATCGCCCCGGACGAGACCACCACGGACTTCACCTTCACCGTGCACCGCAACGACTATGAGCGCGCCCTGGAGATCCTCCAGGGCACCGCCGCTGAGCTGGCGGCACGCCAGGTCCTGGGGGACGCGCACATCGTCAAGATCTCACTGGTGGGCGTGGGGATGCGCAACCACGCGGGGATCGCGAGCCAAATGTTCGGCGCCCTCGCGCGCGAGGGGATCAACATCCGGATGATCTCCACCTCGGAGATCAAGATCTCCGTCGTGGTCGACCAGAAATACCTGGAACTCGGGGTGCGCGCCCTGCACGACGCCTTCGGACTGGGGCGCGAACCAGGGGCCACCTGAGCGCGGCACCGCGTCCGGGGCGATTTACCCACTCGCCGCGCCCTTGGCAAGGCCCCACCGGCAAGAATTGTTACGGCATTGCAACAAATGCTTGGGCTCAACCCAAGCTATTGCTAAAATCCAGGTGGGGGTAGCTAGCCCCCAGCTTGGTCTGGGTGTGGTACAACTCGCGTAATCTGGCGCTGGATCCTGCTCAGGTTACGTCCGAGGGAGCCACGTAAGTCGGAAAAAGGAAAGAAAGGGAGAAAGCAGCAATGTTGATCTTGACTCGCCGTGTGGGCGAGACCCTTATGATCGGTGACGAGGTCACCGTTACAGTCCTTGGCGTCAAGGGTAACCAAGTCCGCATCGGCGTCAACGCCCCGCGGGACGTCGCGGTGCATCGCGAGGAGATCTACGAGCGCATCAAGCGCGAGCAGGCGGAGGCCCAGGGGACTGCCCCGGGTGCCGAAACCCACGGCCAGGAGGCCGAACCCGAGTAACTGGCAAGCAGAACGCAACCACGCTACAATGCCGGACTCGTGGCGACGCGGGCCGGCATTGTGGCCAGGGAACCCTGTCCGATATGACCAGCAACATTTAAACAAACAAGTTTTTTTCGCGCGTGCCGATGCGCAGTTCGCCCATCGACACCCGCAGCCTCTTCCCGGAGAGATGGCCGAGCGGCTGAAGGCGCTCCCCTGCTAAGGGAGTATGGGTCAAAAGCCCATCGAGGGTTCGAATCCCTCTCTCTCCGCCAATTTTGCGCCCCCTCGAACAGGCCCCGTCTTGCGCCCTGATCGCCAGAGGGATCGCGTGTTGTACCTTTTCCCGCACCCCGCACCCGCCGATCCCGGCGCACAGCCCCACCGATCCGCTCAAGTCTGTGAACCAAACACGGGCGTCCCGACTGCCTTCACCTAGACTATAGTTAGGTTGTATGGCCCCGATCAGCCACGGGACACTCGTACACATTATGAATAATTCTCCCTCACAGGCGCCTTCCCCGAGCCGAGACCCAGGTGAGCAGCGGCTAGGATGCCCCCGGCGTCCGGCCATCGGTCATAGCAGCGGCCCGCCTATCCGTGATTCCCAAGAGTCTGTCCGAGGTGTCGCTCGCAACGGCGCAAGTTCCGTTACACTATTGGCAAGAACAGGTTACTCCTTGCAGCAGCATTCGCGGACATTCGTCATGACGGCTTCCACTCCACTTCCTCGGGCCACGATCACGCGCAGGCAGTGACTGTGAACCAGCCCGCAATTACGCAAACCAGACGACCCGGAGCAACCACACGGCCGGGGGATGTCACGCGTGGCCAGCCCGTCTGCACGCAAGGCTTTTCGCTCGTCGAGGTGCTCGTCGCCGTACTGGTGCTGACCAGCGGTCTCTTGGGACTTGCTGCGCTTCAGGTGACAGGGCTCAAGGCGACCGGGAGTGCACAATTGAGTACCCTGGCCTCGCTTGCCGCGTACGACGCCATCGACCGACTGCGGGCGGACCCCCTGTCAGTGCCCAAGAGCGGGGCGAAGCTGGCGGTGCCGGCCAACCGGTGCGATGCGAGCGTCGGACAAAGCACGGCGATCAACCTCTGGCAGGAAGGCGCCTGCGCCTTCGGATTGGCACAATCCAGCGCGCAGGCGAATGCCCTGCTCATCGACTGTGGCGCCACCAAGTGCGGAACCGATAATTGTGAGGTCACAGTCTATTGGGACGATTCCAGGGTCGGGGCCGGTGACCGATCGTTCTCGGTCTGTACCCGGTTTCCGGTCAGATGACCGGGGTCCGGTCGGGTTGGCAATCCCAGTTCTGAGGATCTGCAGACACCCCAGAGGTCTCGCGCGCACTACCATGACCAGACACCAAAACAGTCAAGACTCGCCCTGCGCAAGCCCGGTCCGGTCCGTGGCGACTGGACTTTCGCTGGTCGAACTTTTGGTCGCCTTGGCGCTCGCGTCCCTGGTCCTGCTCGCCGTCGTCCAGTTATTCACCGCCAGTCACGCCACCTACCGGATCAACGAGGCCCAGACGCGCGTCCAGGAAACGGGGCGCTACGCCAGTCAGGTGCTGGCCCGAGCCATGCGCATGGCACGCAGCAGCGGCTGCAGCAGCGTCGCTATGGACGAGTATTGGAAGCGTCTCACTGTCGTCGCCAATGTACTGCTGGACGACACCGGAAAGTCTGTCATCGGCGCCAAGAGGGCACTCGGCTACAGCGCAGCGCAGGCCAAAGCGACCAGCGACCCATCCCCTTGGTTGGAAGACTTATCCAGCGCAGTGCAAACGGCGGTGAAGGCACGCAGGATCAGGGGCGATGTCCTGGTCTATTGGGGGATCGTCGGTGACGGCACCTACGTAGCCCGGACCGCAAGCCCCTCGCTGATCCAATCGATCAAACTTGCGGCGGCGAACGATCAGCTCGCGAAAGGGGGCTTGGCCTTGATCACTGACTGCTCCGCCACCGACATCTTTTCCATCACTGCCGTCGGCGACAAGAAATTGGAGCACGGCACCAGCGGCAACAGTACGGACGCCTTGAGTTACGCGTACAACTGGACGGGGGAACCCACCGGTGGGGCGCCCCTGATGCGTGCGCGCGTCTTCCCGTTCGACTTGAGAGTCTTCTTCATCGGCTGCGTCAACCAGGAGACCGGCTTGACCGTGACCACGGCAGACACGGCGCGTTTCACCTCATGCCAGGCGGGCACCTCGGCAAGCGTCCGTCCGACACTCGCCTACTGGTCGGTGTCCACCGGCGACGTCACGTCGGTCCTGATGGATATCGCCGACCTGCACGTCACCTACGACGGTTCGCTGGACCTTGGCAAAACGGCCTCGCAGCGCGTCCGACAACGGCTGACCGACAAGGCGGGCGAGACACCGGTCGACGCCACCTGGGTGACCGATAACCACTACTGGGAGCAGGTCGACAGTATTCGTATCGAGTTGCTCGCCGCCAGCACGCAGGAGGTATCCAACCATGACCGCAAGTACACGGACATCTATAGGGATACGACTGGTCTCGACTCCGATGATGTGACTGGGGACCGTCGGCTCTATCAAGCCCTGCCGGTCACGATCGCCATTCGTGCCACATCCGATTGGTTCGTCAGGTATGACAAGTAAGCTACTCATGCTGCCGCCGCAGGCATCGAGGACCCGGCACCAACCTGCCCGAGGGGCGCGGGGTGCGGTGTTGTTCGTCGGCCTTATCATCCTTGTCATCATGACCATTACGGGTCTGAGCGCAATGCGCGGGGCGGCGCTGGAGGAACGCATGGCGGGGAATCTCAAGGATAAATCCGACTCACTCCAAGCGGCGGAGGCCGCCCTCCAGGCGGCCCTCACGGCCATCCAAAAGAGCCCGCAAGGACTGCGCACGGCCCCCTTCGGTAACGCGACCATCAGCAGCGGGTGCCGGGTCATCGACGCCGACAGCGCATCCACCTGCACACTGCAAGGCGACATTCCGGAGGATTGGTTGGACACCAAAAAACCCATCACCTCGGGCGCCCAGTACAAGGAGTACGCCAATACGCGCCTTGGGCCCCCCGGTGCGACGGTCGATAAAGGCGATGGGACCGAAGAGGAGACTGACGCCTGGGCTCAGCCGCGGATCACGGTCCAATTCCGCTATGCCCCGGCAGACCTCACCTTCGACGCCCAGGGCGAGCAGCGCGGCATCAGCTACTACACCGTCAGCGCGATCGCGACGGGGCCGAGCGGGGAATCGCGCTCCATCCTGCAGACCACGATTCCGACTGTTTATGCCTGGTAACCACCCCAACCCACGCGGGGGAGACTGCTCATGAAACACCCGGCCTTTCTGCATTATCGGGGCGCCACCGGCAACCCGTCTGGTCCATGCCCGTTTCGCTATCGGGGCGACGCGACCCTTGGACACGTGATCTCCCTGGTCTGGCTTGCCGTCTCCCTGCTCAGTCCAGGCAGTGTGGCGGCTGAGACGTGCCAGAAAGGTACCAGCACTCCAGCGGAAACCTATTTCTGCATCCCGGAAATCACCGTCGATGATGTGCCGCTCTATCTCCTCAAGGGGGCCACCCCGAATCTGTTGATCACCCTGGACACCTCAGGGAGCATGAAGATGGGAGGGACACATGTCATCGGCAACATGGATGCCCGAGACCTGGCAAGTGCCACCAACCCGGTCTATTACGATCCGGAGATTACCTACCTCCCACCGAAGCGTGCTGAGGGCGAGAGTTTCACCGCGGCCGATTTCGACAACGCGCCGGGCGATTTTTTCCGGAACCAGTTTTGTACCGGGTGCGACGCAAGCAAGCTAAAGGGCGCGCTGGACAGCGAGAACGGCTGGCGCTGCGATTCACTTTGCGCAAACCAAACCGAATGCTACCATGATCTAGATACGGAATATGTCGCGGTCATTCAGGATAGCTATGGTCCGTGCGTCAGCCCAACCGTGTCTCGACGGGGAGAATGGTCCCTACCGACAGACGGCATCTATATCCGCGACCCCGGCTATACGACCACCCCCCTGCCTACCCCCGCAGACTGGGCAATGCGCTGCATGTATTCCGATGTCATCGGTGCGGAGAACCCCGGCTGCCCGGCCTACTATTACCGGACGGTTCCCGAATATATCGACAACCAGGGGCTGACCATCGAATGCCCGGAGGAACTACCCACCTATCCGGCGACGGTTACCGCCGACACGCTCAAGCACTGCCTGCAGCGGGTCATCGTCGGCTCGGTCGAAGACAGCATCGACGCCACGACCGGTATCTCACTTGGCGGCGATATCGCCCATACGAGCGAACGGGCACTGGCCGAACGCAGGAAACTCCTGCGCAATTGCCCGGGAGACGGCGGAGAGGTCAGCCTCGCCCGGTGCAACTTCGCCAACTGGTATGCCTTTTACCGCACACGCTGGCGCACCCTGCAGTCGGGGATGACCCTGGCCATCGCCGATTTGAATCAGTCGGTGCGCGTCGGCTACCAAGGGATGCTGCGTGCAGAACTCACCAAGGGCACCAGCTATTTCGACGATCAGCTCTTCGCCCCCTTCGGCAGCTTTGTCGGCAAACGGCGCGAATGGTTCCAACACTGGCTTTTCGCGACCCTGCCGAGCGGCAACACGCCATTGATCGAATCGGCCCGGCGGGTGCTCAATTTTTGCAGCGGGGAGGATGCCTATCTGCCTGACCCGCACCCCGGCGCCGATGTCCACAACAATGAGGCACGCTACTGCCGCAACAATTTCCACCTGCTCTTTACCGACGGGGCCTGGGACACCCCAATCGCGGACGCGATCACGGGGATCGGTAATGCCGACGGCAGCGAACACACGTTGCCGAACAGTACCGACGAGGAGTCGGTGGCGTTCCGGGCCGGGATTACCGAGTATCCGGCCGACGGCCTGCCCCCCTTCGGGGATAAAAACAGCAATGGACTCGCGGATATCGCGTTCTATTCCTGGATCACGGATCTGCGCCCGACGGACGATGAACTGGTCCCGACCCGCGTACGAAGCGACTTCTTCTCACTCACCGATAGGACAACCCGCACGGCGCTCTACTGGAACCCGGCGTGGGACCCCGCGGATTGGCAGCATATCACCACGTATACGGTGGGATTTGGCCTGCAGGGCGCTGTGACGCCTGACCCCAGCCCCGACAAGCTGGGCGTCTACGGCACCGCCGACGCCAAGAACCTGATGACGGACGGCTTCCCGACATGGACCGGTCCGAACGACGCGGATAAGGTCGATGACCTGTGGCACGCGGGTCTCAACGGGCGCGGTGCCTATTGGAGCGCGAATAACCCGCAGACACTCATTGCCGGGTTCAAGACGGTGGTAACCGCGGTCAATGAAATGACCGATCAATCGGTGGTCGCCGGCACCGCGCCCGCGATCAACACCGGCGGTGTCGAAGCGCCGCGCGTCGTCTTCCAGGCGTTGTTCGACCCCGACACCTGGAAGGGCGACCTGCGCGCCTTCCGGATTTCAGGCGGCCAGAACGCCGATCCCTGCAAGGACCTGCACCTCGCCAAAGGGAAGTTCTGCGACGATCCGACACCCGACCCGGATGACCCCTGGAAGCTGAAGAATCCGCCCCCCTATTGGTCTGCGGCCGATCACCTTGGGCGCGAGGTGACAGCCGGAGGGGTTGTGCCGACGCCATGGGATAGCCGCACGATCGTGACCGGCACCCGGGACATCACCGGCACCCCGGACTCGAGCACCGCAAAGGGGGTTGCCTTCGCATACGACAAACTCTCGGCCATAGACCAGGCGGCATTGGTCAGAGACCTGGACGATGCCGGGGAAAGTGCAGCGCAGGCGCTTATAGCGTATATCAGAGGGTCCGACGCAGGCGAAGACAACGTGCTATTCAGAAAGCGTACGAACCTATTGGGGGATATCATCAACAGCACCCCGGTGGTGGTCAGCGCCCCTCATCGCGCCTATGCGGGAAACCCGAATGAGGGGAACGCGGATGCCGGGACCGACTACGCCTCGTGGGCCAAGGCGGGCAAAGCGCGCAAGGAGATCGTCTATGTCGGCGCGAATGACGGTATGCTCCACGCCTTCGCCACCGGGACCGGGGCAATGGGCGACGCCAGCCGCGGCAAAGAGCTGTTTGCCTATATCCCGCGGCCGCTTTTCCCCAAGCTGTATCGACTCGCGGAGCCGAACTACGGCTCCGAGCCCCCCCACACCAGCTTTGTCGATGGACCGGTGGCCGAGGGGGATGCGTACTTCAAGGATTCTTGGCGGTCCGTAGTGGTCGGCGCCCTCGGGCTAGGTGCCCAGGCGGTCTACGCAATCGAGTCGCCCAGCCTCGTCACGGACGCCGGAACAGGAGTTGAGACGAAACCTCAGGCTGCCGATATGCACCTGTGGGACTTCACGGATCAGGACGATGTGGACATGGGCTATGTGCTGGGTAAGCCGTCCATCGCGCGGGTGCTCGACAGCACCGGCAAGACGCGATGGGTGGCGATCTTCAGCAACGGGGTGAACAGTTCCGAAGACGATGGGCGCCGAGCGACAGGCTGTACCGATACTGAGGCAGACCTGGAGGGCCTGACCACCTGCGGCCAGGGGGTCCTCTATGTCGTTCCTATGGACTCCAGCACGCTGGATGACGAGGGCCGCCTGACGACTTTCGCAAAGTTCAATACCCAGATAGGGCGCAAGGACGACCCGCTACACCTCGGGCTGGCGTTGGATGACCCGAAGGAACCCAACGGCCTATCCCAACCCGCGGTGATCGGCCGCAACTTGATGGAACTGGACGAGGACGACAACCCGATCCCGATCGCCGGGGGTGAACTCATTGCCACCGCCGCCTACGCGGGCGACCTGTTCGGCAACCTCTGGCGGTTCAATCTCATGAATCTGGATCTGAACAATAAAACGCTGACGGCAACACTGATCTTCCAGGCCGAAGACCAGGAGGATACGCCCAACCGGCAACCCATCACCGCACCAGTCGCGCTCGCGCCACACCCGACCGGCGTTGGGACCATCGTACTCTTCGGCACCGGGCGTTATCTTGGCGGCGATGACCGAGCCGATACCTCGGTACAAACCTTCTACGGCATCTGGGATCGGGTCGCCGAAGACGCCGCCGATGGCGTCCGGTCGGACCCCATCCAGGCAAGCGAACTCCAACGCCAGTACTTCAAGAAGGAGTATGCCGTTGCATCCGCCGACAGCGCGACCACCATCGTCAGCTATGGCCGGACCAGTACCCGGATCAACACCAAATGGGCCGCCGATCCCGCGGCCGTCAAGTCCGGCGAGCACATGGGTTGGCGTATCGATCTCGGAACGAGTACGTTGGAGCCTGCTGACGTAGACGCTAAGGCCGCGGCCAACACGGCAATGAGCGAAATCATCAAGACCGGGGAGCGGGTGGTGGTCGCCCCGCAGGTCCGAGGTGAGCGGGTGGTCTTCGTCAGCCTGGTACCGGAGATCGATGTGTGCAAGGGCGGCGGCCAAGGCTGGGTCAACACCCTTGCCTATGCCAGCGGGGCGGCCCTGGACTACACACCCTACGACTTCAACCAAGACGGCACCGCCGATTCCGAAGACCAGCTCACGACCGGCGCCACGACCAGCGAGCCCGGAACCAGCATCCGTCTGGAGGGCGGCGGAGTCTATTCAGGCACCACCGCGCTGTCGATCGGCGAGGGGGAGAACAAGGTCTTGGCCTCCGACTCCAAGGGCAAACTGGTCGAACTGCTGGAGTCCACCGCCTTTCGCTGGCGGGTATGGCGCCAGGTACGGTAATCCTGAGACGAACGGCAGACACGCAGGCGCGGAGCGGCAAGGCCCGCCCCCTGCCCCGCACTCCCATCACCGGAAGGGTGCGGGGCTGGATGCCCGCCGAGCGTAGAAAGGCAGGCCTTGATCACAATTCCGGCCACGGGTTTGTAGGTCGGCCTTCAGGCCGACCGCGGCGCCTCCGGTCGGCCTGAAGGCCGACCTACAGCGGGGCGACAACGGCCGCCCGGGTGGGCGGAGTTATGATCAAGGCCGAAAGGCAAGGCGACGGCCGACCGGCGCGAGCGCCGCAGCCCCAAGCCCGCCAATCCGAGGCCGAGCAGGGTTAGTGTGCCGGGCAGCGGCACCGGATCTGAGTCGTTGGCGTGGAGGTCGAATTTGAATATCGTGCTGTTCAGCGCGAGTGTGGTCGTATTCAATGCCCGCTTCACGTCCGTCGTCAGCAGCAGGTCTCCGTAGTAATCGACTGAAGCGGCGATCAGGGAAGAGGTTTTAAGGGCCGTGGTCGGGTCTAGATAGACCCGGAAGATCCGCGCGGTGTCGCCCACTCCGATGAGGATCTCAGTTTTATCAGTGATCGGCTCATCACTCACTTCGCCATCGACCACCTCGAAGAGTGACACGCCCGCGCCAGCGTAGTTCAAACCAAGCGTCAAATCGGTCAGGGTGTCATAATCCGTTCCGAAAACGTTTGCAAAGCTTAGATCTCGATAGAATTTACTATTGCTCTGAGCCGTCAGCTCCGTAAGAAGCCCATCGACCCCAACGCTATACAACTGGCCCTCGCTGGTCTCATTATCGGCATAGCCGCTCACCCGCGCCTGGGGACCGACCGAGGTGATATTGAGCGTCACGGGCAAGGTCGGGTCAGTTGGGGCGTCGCCCCGGTTCACCGCGACGTTTGCCGTATAGCTGAGACCATAGTCCTCAAACTCAGGAATCTTCAGGAGATAATTCGTTGTCAGGGTTCCGTTGGCCAACAATACCGGCGGACTGGGTGGTACCGGGCCGTCCCTGTCGAAGACCGCGAAGTCGTCCCCGGTCGCCTCCGGGGCATAGACACCGATGGCGCGGAACCCCAGGCCAGAGGTCGGTATATTGGTCACTTCGACGGTCGCCGTACCGCCACCGCCAACCCGACCCACCACGTCGCCCTTGCTGCTTGCTTTCAGGTTCGCGGTTTGGATATTGAACTGGATATCCAGGTCGCTCAATACCGCGGTCGGGAGTTCGGGATCTGGTAGATCTTGATTTTGATAGAACTGGATCCGAACGGTGCCATCCACATTATTGATCGCACGCGCGTCGGGGAGGAGCGTGGAGACGAAGGTCTTGTCGATCGGAGTCTGTTTCGGACTTTGGTTGGCATCCAAGTTCGGAAGCCAGGATCCTGTCTGGAGGTCCACGAGGTTATTGTTGGTCACCCCCCAAGAGGTCAAGCCCGTACTGTCCCCGGATTTGATTTGAACCCTGGCTTCCTCGATCTTCGCGAGATCGGCGCCATTGTCACTGAGCTCCCAGGCACCGCTGATGCCCTGACCGGTCCCGATGCCGAGCGAATTGGTAGGAGGTGCGCCGGTACCACTGGTACCCACGGCCCCCAGCGAGTTGATGCCGACGGAGTCGATCCTGAAGGCGTAACCCGCGTTGTTCACCCAATCGTAGTAACTATTGAAGTGTGGATCAACGTCCTCGTATTGACCTTTTGTCAGGATCGGACTATCCGCGGGCGGACCGAGCGGTGGGGGCTGGTCGTTGTACCATTCATCTTGACCTGTTGGCAGACCGCATTTATCGCTCCCGGTGCCCTCTGCGCGCTGACACTGCTTGGCCCAATCGACATAGCCTGGCGAGTTCCAGGTCCAGTTATAGGTCGTGTACTCAACTGCCAGACCGGGGCCGGCGGCCAGCAAGCCGCCGATCGCCAATGCCAGCGGGACCAGCCTCGCACCTGGCCGGAGGCTAAAGGGTCTGACTGGGACTCTGCGGTGATACATCAACCTCTCCCGGATTGCTGGGTGTTGCCTGATCGCCTGCCTGCAACCACTGGGCACTGAGTTTGTTAGCAAGAAATGCGCCATCTTTCCAATGCCTTGCAGCCAATAGCTTAAACCAGGGAGCAGCCGACCACAACGGCCCGGCTGTAAAAAATACTGACGCTCGCCACCCCGGCCTGTACCCCATCCACCGGCCCTGGCACACTGGCGGGGCTGTATCGCCACATCGCCACCGGATCGCCACCGGGCGCGTCACGGCGGGATCTTAACACTCGACACCGGTGCCGCGCCGAGCCGGCGCGCCCGGATGCCGGACACTCCCAGGTGGTGAGCCCATGGACAAGACCCCAACCTCCGACACCGGAACCAGCGCCGGGCTGGTCCGCGGCGACCCCGGGCACGACCCCAGGTGGTGGGTCTTCTCGACCTATTTCGCCCAGGGATTTCCGTACATGGTGGTCCGTGCCATGTCCTCGGTGTTTTTCACCGATGTCGGTATGTCCGAGCGCTTCCTGGGCTATCTCAATTTCCTCGGGCTGCCCTGGAACCTGAAGTTCCTCTGGGCGCCCCTGGTCGACATCTACTCGACCCGGCGCACCTGGATGATCCTGGTCCAGGCCCTGCTGACCCTGCTGACGGCGCTCCTGGCGGTCCTGTGTCTGGGACGCGGGACCGGGGTCATCACGCTGGTGCCGGACGCCCTGTTGGTGGGGGTCTTCGTCGCCCTGGCCTTCCTCGCGGCGACCAACGACATCGCCATCGATGGCTACTACATGGAGGGCATCACCGACCCCAAGGAGCAGGCCGCCTACACCGGCTTCCGCGTCATGGCCTACCGCCTGGCCATGATCCTGGCGCGCTTCGGCATTATCCTCGCGGTTGCTCAGATCGCCAAGAGCGCCTTCGGCGGCAACCTCTATGCCGCCTGGGGCTGCGGTTTCGCGGCCGGCGCCCTGGTGATGGCGGGGCTCACCCTGCTGCACCTGGTGCGGCTCCCGCGCTTCCAGCAGGCGCGCACCCGGGTCGTCGGCGCGCGCGAGGCGGCGGGGGACTTCTTGAGTTCCTTCGCCGCGTACCTCGAGGTCTCGCGGCGGCGTTCGCTGATCGCACTCGCGAGCGCCCCCGTGCTCGGGCTGCTGTTGGGTGCCGTCCTGCTGGCGTTCGGGGTCCCCGCGGTGCAGGCGGTGACCTACGGCTTCGCCTTCATGCTGCTGGCCCTGCTGGCCCAGGCGCGGCCGGCGATTGCGCTCAGCCTCGCCTTCATCATGTTTTACAAGATCGGCGACGAGATCATCTTCTCGATGGGGACCCCCTTCCTCAAGCGCTACCTGTTGGTAGACAACACCCAACTGGCCTGGATGAGCGGCCTGCTGGGCCTCGTCGGCTCCATCGTCGGCACCACCATCGGCGGACTCTGGATCAAGCGCACCGGGCTACGCCGGGCCATCTGGCCCCTGACCCTGCTGATGAACATCAATATTCTCGCCTACGTCTGGCTCGCCTGGGAGCGCCCGCTGGCGACCGATCTGGTGGGGCTGCTGACCATCTGCGGCGTCTACACCATTGAGCAGGTCGCCGCCGGCCTGGGCAATGCCGTGCTGATCGTCTACATCCTGCGCACCTGCAAGCCCGAGTACAAGGCCGGGCACTACGCCATCGGCTCGGCCTTCATGTCGGTCTTCTCCGCCCTCTTCGGCGGCCTGGGCGGGGTCATTGTGGAGGCGGTCGGCTACCTCTGGCTCTTTATCATCGGCCTGCTGGCCTCGATCCCGGCCATGGCCCTGCTGTTCTTCGTGCGGATCAAGGACGACTGAGCACCCCGCGGACACCGGCCCGGCGCCGCTTGCGGACCCTTTCGGACCACTGGTCGCATGCGACGCACCCGGACCTTGACAAACGCAACAGTATTTTAGAAAATACTGATGCACTGAAGCACAACACTCCAGTGCACTCCTCCGTTCCATGACTTCCTTTGGTGGTAACTTCTCTGAGCGCGATGCCCATCGCGCTCTTTTTTTGCCCGCCCCGCCGGACTTGCCCCAACCCGCGTCGCCGCGACCTGGAGTCCAAGGCTTCAGCCTTGGCGCGCTCCAAGGCTGAAGTCTTGGACCCAGGCGCTTGGGCCGCGGCACTCTGCCCGTTGAG
>Ga0247838_1002406_pt1 | contig 23881 bp, 17 predicted proteins | sample LaCruzMarch2015__5_FD_189097 | JGI IMG/M metagenome (GOLD analysis project Ga0247838, IMG submission 189097) | Freshwater microbial communities from meromictic Lake La Cruz, Castile-La Mancha, Spain - LaCruzMarch2015_15m | ecosystem: Environmental > Aquatic > Freshwater > Lake | place: Spain... | reverse complement strand
TGGACGCTGGCCAAGGCCATTGCATCCAGGGTTGTGGAACACAGTAAACTTAGATACTATTCAAAAGAAGATAACTTCTCTTGAACGTACTTGCACGAGATAATCAATCAAAGAAGAACATTTGCCACAGTCGACAATTCTCGTTGGTAAATCCAAAATAGTCTGTGGCTGAATGAATATATCCAGCATTGAATATAACCAAGCGGTTGTATACGTTACCAAATGAGTCCACTGGTTCAAAGATGGTTCTATCTAGATTGCGACTGCCAGGTCTAAAGCATCTTGAAATCTCCGGATGACTTATGTGTCTAATGTCTGTGCCTTTGAGCGCATGAGTTGCGGTACCCGATTGGTACGGTGCATTGGGAGTTAAGTATAACATGGCTGCCCAGGCTTGTTCATCACAGTGATACACCAGTGGCTCACCTTCCTTACACACCTGGAATCGACCGTTCATAGCATGACTTTCCCAGTTTAAAATCTTGCGATTCATAATATATTCAAATTCTTCTCGAAGTCCTGGAAATAAGAATTGTTCTTTAGTACGATCACCAATGTAAGGTTTATCAAATCCGCCTTGATTGTATTCTTGTGCCAATGCAAACTTGCGTATCTCGTCAGGATTCTGATAAAAATTATCAACTATCCATATACCAGGCATGGGTTTCTGGTTGATCAATGTAGAAGCAGTACGAGCAATATTTGACTTGGTAGTAATTGCAACTGCTGCGGTTGGCAAACTTGGAGGGAACATGTAGTCTGTGGCAAACTTTATATCGTTGCCAACAGCTCTGAGACTGTTTCTTGTGGCTTCATCCACTAGCTCAGGATGTACCCACCAATCTTCATAGCTGTGAACTTTATTATAAGCGAGATCGCTGACCAACAGTTCGTAACCTTGGCTTTTGAGAAATTCTCGACTTTGATCTCTAACGTTTTGGTTCCAGTAATGATCATGCTCAAACGTTATCACAGCAAATCTGTATTGATCAAACGGCATGCTCTTTAAAATTCCAAACGAAATTTCTGGTGGGTCGCAATCAACTTGCAAGTAATCAATGTCCTTGGTGAATCCTTTGGTAGCAAGAATTGCAGCATAGTTCACTGTGGTTGCATCTGTGCATATCACGGGGTTTTTGCGTCTGTACTCAAAGTCTTTGACTTTGGCTAAATCATATTCAATGCTCAACCCTTTCCAGTCAAACATTGTTTCCAACAAAGCTGTGTTGTTGCCGTAAAAAGGTTCAGCACTGCCAATTTCTAAATATTGCCCGTTGCGTTTGCCTTTGGTTGCTGCCAACACAAATAAATCTTGATAGCTTTGACTGAAATTTTTCTTAATGTCATTGATTCCATCAAACGATAATCGAATATTGTTGACCATACTTGAATCATAGTAGGTGTGAGTGAACAATGGCACAGTGTCAGGAGCGTTGTTCCACTTGGGTGTTTCGTGTAAGGGAATCTTAGGCAAACCACAATTTTTAAGATTATTGTTTACAGCAGTTTCGTATACCGGCAACATCTTGTAGTAGTCTTTAAGAAACAGCATGATCTGTCGACTTTGCTCAGTTAGTCCTACCCACCAACTGGTCATTCCTTTCTGGAATAACAATCCATAATATCCAGGATAATTTTCTGGACTTACGGAGTCAGTACTAAAGTCGGCCAGTTCCAGGCCTAGTACAGCCATAGAATAACTTTCTTGCCATTCGTTACGATTTTCATGTACACGACTCAGCAAGAAATATGCTTCAGGTCTGGTTGGTAGCAATGCTATGGCTTTTAGCAGAAGACCTTTTTCTGTATCATCTCTAGTTTTTTGTTTTTCTAAACACATACAGCATCGAATTAATGCTTCGTATTGCTGCAAGTCAGTTGAACTGCGTTCTGCTGTGCGTAGATAAAAACTTATAGCTGCGCCAGTTTGCCCTATGCTTTCGTATTCTTTTCCCAACTCAAAGTTAATTACAGGATCTTCAGAGTTTTCAATAAAGTTAGCTAAATTTTTCATATTACCGATGGAAGGTTATAGTTTTTTCTTTGGGATCTGTGGCGTTTTCACAAAAGTTACACAAATCGTAACAGGTCTGATCTTCTGGTATAACATCTTCATATGTTTGTGTGTTCAAGTTGCCAATGATGTGCTCTAATCCGTAATCCATGCAGCATAGACTCACATCGCCATTGGGCAATAGCACATTATGATACAGTCCTTCAACACATCCACAAGTTTTAGGACCTGTATGTGTGATAGCATTCCATCGATCACGCAGGGTAATCAATTGCGGTTTTGCCACACTTTCTCTAATGAGATTGCCAGCTCTGCTCCACATGTCGTAACTGGGTGCCCAATCAAATATGTGTCGAATACTCGGGTGCAGTTCTTTGCCCATGCTCATTACAGAGAAGTTTTTTATCCTATGTTGATTGTCTCGAATCCACTCTAGTGTTTTGAGATAACTTGGAGTGATAGGATGTCTTGCTAGCATTTCAGCATCGGGCAAGTGCAATACAAAACCGCCGTTGGGATTGCCAGCAAATGGTATATCTACAATTGCTTCCATATCCTCAACACTCACACCAACTCCAGTGGTAAACACACTTATAGGATGTCCTTGTTCATGTGCGTATACCACCATGTCAGTGCAGTATTTGTTCATCCACGGTTCGGTGAATCCAGCAAATGTAATACGTACATCTGTAGGAACTTTATCAACAATGGTCTTGAATGCATCCAAAGTTAATATTCTAGTGCCTTTATAAACTTCCTCTAGTGTGCGTTGCGGGCAGAATACACAATCAACCACACAACCTTTTTCTGGAATGATTGTGGTGATTTCAAGTGTAGGTGCTGGATAGTTTTGCCACTTTTGTTTAACTGGTTCAGCGGGTGCAGGAATTGCCGGAGTGGTATAGTTTGCTTGTTGGATAAATTCGTCCACAAATGTTCGTGGTATTTTCAAAACAAATGCACAATTGTCTTGAAATCCAAAAGTCACTAACAAATGATTGTCATACCAAGCTGCACCACAGCAAAATTCAATGTCAGCATTCATAAAACTAAATGCATCAGTATAGGCCAACAGTTTCCAACTGCGATCCCACATTACAAACCTATGTCTATATGTGGCATCTTTTTTACCAGCCGGGCTGTTGAACAAGTTGGTTTCATGCACTAGAGCTATGTAGTTGTCGCCGTACGGGATAACTTGACTGCCACCACGAAAATCCGGAACACCCGGTATGCGAGGGCCAGTGGCAGCAACTATAGTATGTGTTTGTCCAGTGTTGATATCGTATTTTACTACTTCTGTAGGATTGGTCCACTTGACATAGGTAAACGGTTGATCCAGTACCGGCATCCAGTTTTTCTCACAATAGCTAGTGTTATCTCCCAGTGCAGGAATACGCTTGCGTGTGGTTTCTTTAACTTGATCCAGGAACATATCAATCTCTGACAGTTCCATACGTCCTTCACCGTGAGTGGTAGTATCTCTACGTACTCCAGTTAACCACAATTTGTGATCCCATCTTACCAATCTTGCATCTTCTAACCCCACAAATTCCCAGATTGGTTCTTTATCACATTCAGATGTGTCCACTTTTGTCACTTGTCTGATTGTGAGATCAGGGTTTAATATGCACATGTAGTTCCATGTGCGAAGATGAATATCGTTTTCTGGATGTAGATATTGCAGCGGTCCGTATCTGTGTTCAAACTTTTTGTGTTCACTATGCCATAGTGTATAATTCACATGGCGTAGATTTACCAAAATTGTTTGTCCGTCTATATAGATAGACGGATTCATTAGGCCGGTGCCTGATGAATCAGCTGGGATGATCAGCGGATGTACACTGCCGCCGGCAGCGATCACGGGCTTGGCTAGCCCGTTTTTATATATTTGTTGAGATAATGATGTAGTCACACATACATTTATGCAGACACAAATTACACAGAATTAAATCTGTTGTGATTCGAGTAGCGTTTAAGCTGGATTATTTTCCAATGCTTGTTCGCCTGCTACAATAGCACTATGTAGATCAGCAATATCTTCACCAGATGCCACAAGTTCTGTGTCCGCAACAACTAGTTTTAAATGACCAACATTTCGTTCAAGATTTCCACGACCTTCATTGGTCAATTCACCTCTTGTGGTTAGTTTTTCAATCTCATCAGAGATAACCCAAACGCTGTCTCGTGCTGCACGAATTGTTCCTTGAATTTGTTCAAGTGTTCTTGGTGTGTTTCCCATTTTATTCTCCTATTAGTTTTGTATCATTTTGATCTGACAATTCATCTACATCTGCTGATGTTTCATCAAGATCCAACTCCTGCGTTTCATCATAAACTTCATTCAGAGTTCTCCAGAACTCTGCACCTTCACATTTTTTAATTGTTGTTTCAGGTAAAATTTCCACTGGGTCTGCAGAAACTTTTTCTAAAGTTTCACGCACATGGTGCATGTCTGCAAGACCATACACTTCTGCATCGTGTTCTTTATGAATGTTCTGTATGTTTGAAAAATCATGTTCAAAATATTCTTCTTCCAGAAACTCATAAATCTTACGCATGGTCTCGTTGGGATTATTTGTCAAATCATCATACTCAATGAAATGAATTTGTTTTCCCCTGCCTTCCATGATTGCTTGACGAATGCCATTGTAACTTTGTCCAAGTATACCATTGGGGCTGGCCAAGAGTTCACATCTATTTTCATCATTGAGTGGTATGTTACTTTTGATCAACATCTCATCCATGAAGTTAACTTTGCTGTTTCCATCAAATGGATTTCTACGATACATAGTAATGAATGATGTCAAAATTTCATCAATGTTTCTGACTGGGCAAAGAATTTTTGGTTCAACGCCAAAGTATCCAGGAATGTAATGCATGCGATTCACCCAAGAACGATTTTTATCAATGATAACTGGTTTATCCACGTCTGAGTAATAGTTTTCAATCACATTGCTAATTATTTTGCCTGCCTGTTCTGGTTTTGGGTAAGCTAAAAATAATTCATCATTGGCAATTGCATTCTCAAGGGTGAGCATGATCCCCACCACAGGTGAACTTGGACCTGAGTGCATTCTGGGATTTTGATTCAAGATTGCAGAAAGCAAAGTGCTACCAGACCGAGGTAACCCGGACATGAAGTAGTATTTCTTCATCATAGTCTTCATCATTTCTTCACGTATAATTTCTTTGATCATGTCTTTCATGTGTTTCTCACTTTATTGTTTATCAACTGACTCGATAATCTTATTTATGTCGAACAGTTTGACCTCGTCAGTAAAGGGGTATTCAACTTCGTTTCCGTTGAAATCAAAGTCAAATAAGTAACTGCCTGGAAGTTTAAAGTCATAAGGGATATCTGTACAGATATTCTCATGCAAATCGTATCCAAATACCTTGGGGCTTGTGCCATTCCACAACACTGTAGATTTGCGTTTCATTGCTGCTGCGGCATGTTGTAGGCAAGAATCAATCAAAATACGTTTTTTACTGTGCAGCAAAATACTGAACAACTCCATCAAAGACAGCGACTGTTGTTGTGTGGCAAAAATGTGTTCAGCACCTTGTAATTTTGGTGAGTTGAGTTTGGTAACCTGATATATATGATAGTCTTTTTTATAGTGATCAACCAGTTCCTGTGCAACATCAACAGGCATGTCTCGTGTCCAGGCGTATGGTTTGGCATCATTTGTCATCATGCCACCATTGGTGTGTAAAAACATTATGGGTTTTTTCCTGCCCCAGAAACCTTTAGAAATATCATATTGTAACTTGTTGAACTTCAATTCTGGTTGTTCGCCACTGTATTTCAACCCATACATATCACACCAATTTTCAATTAACTTTTTTCTCTTGTGTATGTGATTAGTGGTATAATACGGTTCGTGATGGAACAAGATAGAATCTTTGTCTTGCACAAACTCTTGATAGAAATAACTGGTATTGCCCAGTGTAAATACTCTATCAACAAAAGGTAAGTTGATAAAAATATCTGGATATGCACATACCACAATGAGCTTTCTATCCGGATGATTATTTTTGATCACTCTTGCTACCGCCGTGGCAGCGACATGTTTTCCAATACCACCTTGCAGGTGAAAAATGCTATACTTCATGTTTTCCTCAATATATTTATCTAGTAATTTACGAACGTTTTAAAACAGTTAACCCATTGTTATTTGTCTTATGGATATAAAATCCCCAATGTGGGTTTGCAATTACAAATTCAATAACAGCAGGCATGAGACCTTTTTTATCAATACCAATCTCACCCGTCACTCCAAACGTGTGTGTGTCATGAAAAATCAAATACTTTTTTGCTTTGTTTCCGTGCAGTTTTAACTCTTGTGTTAATTGTTCGTATGTATGTAGCGTATCAATGAACAGTAGGTCTGTTTCTGGAATTTCAATCTTCAACGTATCACCAATCATGTATTGGCAGGATTTTCCACTGGCATCAGCCAATGCAAACAGTTTTTCAACTTTTGCATTCTTTTGAATATCAATTGATATCAGTGAAGCATCTGTGTTTAGAAAAGCACGAGTGCTCACTCCAGTTCTAACTCCCATCTCAACTATAGTGTCGCACTCTTTGGCCAATTCATAAAGTACAGGCAAGTTTTGATTGATATCGCTTGATGTTTTTTTTGCACGTTGATACTCAACTTCAAATACATCTTGTTTGTTCTGTGTTGCGGATTTCCGTTGACTCTCATACATTTTAATCATGTTGTTGGGTAGATCCCACTTTTTTTCATTATAAAAATGACTAAACATCAAAAAGTTTTTTGAATCCAATTCTATTCGTTTAGAAACATCATCGTTGGGATTATTAAATGTTTTAAGAGTCTCAGAAATGTTACCCTTTATCCGATTGCTATTGATCCCGTACACGTTTTTTGCATTCTGTGCAAGATAATCATCTCCATACCAAATCTGATACAAACTAGGAATAATTTTGTATGTGCTTCTATGCATGAACATACATATGCCAAATGCCCACAACTGACCACCGATAGGTGATGTTCGATCGTAGTTTAACTTGATGATCTCTTCTTTGGTTTCTATGTGATCATCAATTTTATAATTATCTTGGTATCCGCGGAGATTAACTCCAACCAAGTCTCCTGATTTTAAATTGTGATTTAACACTAGGTCAAACACGTCGTCCTCGACCACAATATCATCATTGATGATTGCAATAATTTCCGAAGTGCTTCTAAAGTAACCTTCATTCCAGGCCGGATTAACATATATGTTCTTATTGTAACACACATATTCAATCTTGGGATCGGATATGATTTTAGAAAATTCAGAGGGACGCATCTTGCTGTTATTGTCCACCAAGATGATTTTGTTGACTTTTGGATTTTTGCAATATTTTTGTATTGCAGCAGTGGTAGTTTTTGCCATCCACATTGTGGGGATGATGATGTCAATCATAAATTGTTCTTGAGCTTGAAGTCGCCTCGATACATTTTGTTACCTATATGCGACACAGTATGGTTTGGGTTAAGCCAGATATCGTATCCAAGATCTTTGATTTTGCCAGCAAGTGTTATGTCTTCGCCAACAAAATCACCGTTGACATGTGTGTACTCGCAGATGTTTTTTATTTTTTTATTTCTAAAAACCAGCTCTGTGTTTGAGTTCCACAGGTCCTCAATTACTTTTCTTGAGAGTTTTAAAAAACCTGTACCGCATTTGTTGATCTTTATGTATCCGTCAGATTCATCTTTTTTAGTGTCTTTGGTTAACCAAACATTGAAAGTAATATCTTTATCACCTTTGTTAACAACTGGTAACGCGACTACATCTTTTTCAGATTGTATGATTTCAATCAGTGCAGTTTCATCCCAACTCTCGTCGTCGTCAATGAACACCATTGTGTCGTAATTTTCTTTGTATGCCAGGGCAAAAAGTTCATTTCTGGCCATTGGCAAAATGCTTTCGTTTGCTAGAAACACACACCGAATGTCCAGATTGTGTTTAATGCCCAGCTTGATAGATTCGCATAGGCTATGTACAAAGTAAGCATCAACCTTTTGATCAAGGCACGGAGTAGCAATCAATATTTTTTTCATCAGATTTCCCTGGGAACTAATACAACTATATAGCCTTGGTCATGTAATGTCAAGATTTAAATTCCAGCGATGCCACTTTTTTCAGCGCATATCAAATGTCCTTCAGTTGTGCAAGATTACAAAATTCTGGATTGCGTTCACCATAATACATAATTTTCTTTTTTATATCTGGTGGTATATCTATCTGTTGGTATCTTGTTAATAAATTTTCTGGTTTATCTAATTTGATGCCAATGAAGGATGATCCACCTCCTGCTACGCTCATTATACTAGTAATGTCTTTATTATCAGTGTTAAACATTTGCGCAATGGAATCTCTATATGACTTATCAACTAACCATTTATCGTAATGAATCTTGGGTATGTTGCTTCTTGCATATGTTTCCCACATTTCAAAAAAATTATCGTCTACTGGCCACTCTTGATCCACTCCATACATTCTACTTGCAACTAAATTTTCAAGATTTCGCATGATAACAAACTGCTTACATGGTAGACCCAAACTTTTATCAAAATTTGAATCTTCGTAAGAAAGTATTATGTTATTAAATTTTAATTTTAAGCATTTTCTTAGATCGCTATCAGTGATATTTTTTTTATCATTCAACATAATTGCATTTAAGAAAAGAGTATTGCTGGTATGAAAGCAAAAGTCATCCAGTATAGGCTGTTTTTGTGAGTCGTCACAAAAATTTTCCAGTTGCCAGTTTAAAATAGCGTGATTTCCACTACGCTGCATTCCCCAAAACTCATATACTTTTTTCATTAAATTAATCATTAAAAACAGACTGATTCAGCCAGTGTACGGAATCATTTTTAATTAATTCACATTGGTAAGTATCAATGTGAATCATTGCTTCTTCTTTTGTGTATGTAGCTTGATTTATGCTGACGTTTCCTATATACTTGCTTATAATGCTATCGTTAAACAAGTGTGGTACACACGGTAAGATAGAAATATTATATTGCCTACCCTTGTATTTTATATTAAATTTTCTTGGTGTTAGCCGGGCCTCTTGTTCCACGCTTCGAAATTTGAAGATTGATCTATATACGTAGTTACTGCAACATATACCAGTATATTTTTCCAGCGTATTCTTGCAACTCTCTGAATTTGGAACCGGAGTTCTAGTTGACACGGCGTTTATGCACACTTCAATTATATCCTTCATTATGATTGATTTAGGAGAATACATTAATATCCACTGTGGAAAAAGGTGATACCATCTATCTTCGTGATTGTCGTGATTGTATGCAACGCCTTGCACACAAGTTACTATGTCTGAATCACTATCTATTGAATTTGATAAAGGCTTAACACATCGTGAGTCAATGTCTATATAGACTCCACCTAATTCGTATATCACAAGATACCTAAAGATATCAGCTTTACCTGCTCCCAGCTTTATATCATTATATGCTTTTATAAGTGTGTTTCTATCAAAAGCAAACTCAGTGCAATCAAAATTTTCAATAAATTGTTTCACCCGTTCGTCATCGTAAAACTCATATTGATACTCGGGGTTTAAGTCTATAAAGGATCTGACGTTATGATAAAAAATATCAGTCACCGTGTTTTTTTTAAACGTCTGGTGTATTATTCTTGGAATCTTTTGGTAACTAACGTTAGAGATCCTAGGAGGTATAGATGTTGGTATTGTATTAGTGCTTGTAAACATCTTTATTCCTCCACATTGTTTCATAGTTATTAGTACCCGTGGCACCTAAATGACTCAGCCCTCTTATTTCAGGAAACTTAAATCTAGCAAATATCTTATCATCGTACTTACACACAAACTGTTGAATTGAAAGGTCAACAAATGATCCAAATCTATAGTTACTAAAATAATCAGTATTATATCTATTATAAATTCTTGTAAGTAATCCAGGACCAGTCACGTGTAGCGGTATATATCCATAGTATCTTCTCAACACATGAAAGTTTATTTGGTTGATTGCATCAAGCAAAAATTGACTTTTTGGTTTAAAGTACATGACGCAGTTTTCAATAGTGTTTATTTGATGATTTTTAATTATTAAAGCATCTACAGAATTGTCAAACTCCAGTTTGTGTTCGGGGGCTAAACTAATATCAAAGTACCATCCTCCATATTCGTACAGTAAACAATACCTGGCTAAGTCCGCTTTAAATGCGTATGGCTTAATCGTGTTGTAACTGTTTAAAGTCTCTTTATCAAAACTTGATAAGAAGTTTAAAAGCATTGAGTTATCATACAGTGTATAATTATAATCGCTATACACAGATTTAACTTTATTTGTTTTCTCAATTAATTCATTTGATAAGTTAGACAACTTATCATTCTCTGAGATGAATATCTGAAATATATTTTTAGTTACTTCCATAGCCGAGTATTTGACCAATAAGGTATATTATGATCTCTTAAATTTTGCAGATATCTTGCATGGTCAAAGCCAACATGACCATTCATGAGAGGTTTTGGAAGTATCTTTATCCTATATTTGCTTCCTTCAATCATTACAGTAGAGGTGCCAGCACCAAAGTGTCTTTCTGGTCGTATATTTAAAAGTTTCTTAATACTATAATTCATAACCCAAGGGCCGGTGTATACTTCTAAATTATCATTTTCCTTCTCGGTGCCCGGTACTCTTGTGCGAGTAAGCGTACACTTTATGGCGTTTTCAATTGTGTGTTTCATAAATGGGTGCTTTGCGCTCATGATAATACCCCATTGATGTATGCCTCTCGCTGGATCAATACCAGTAACATACGTGTCTGTGTCATCCACGTATTTACTTAAAGGTGTAGCACACTTTGTATCAATGTCCATATACACTCCACCATTGGCATATATTACAAAATACCGCCATATATCAGCCTTGCCTACTGGGTGAGCATAGCTATTGAATGCTCTTAACATATCGTCACGAGTAAACGTAAAATTGCTACAATCAAAGTCATGCACGAATTTTTCTAACCTAGCATCATCAAAAAACTCATATCTATAATCAGGGTTTTTACTTATCCACGTATAAGCACAATCGTGCAAGTAATCTGTCAGATTATTAGATTTCCATGTCTGGTATATGACCTTTGGAATTAAATGACTACGGGTAGGTGTGTCCACTGGTTCTAGAGATGTTGGTAAAATTTTCATAATTTGATTCTGTCTATTTTAAAATGCTTCGTGTTATTTTTCATCCCAATGACTTACCCAAGTTTTTTAAATCTTATATATGTTGGATTCATCTTTTAATACTAGCTCTTTTTTGTAATAGGTTTTTTAACTTCTCGTTGTTGACTTTTTTGCGATGAGCAATAGTCACTGTTGATTGACCAAATAAAAATCCTTTTACCTTTTTGAATATATCGTCGTTATCAAAAACTTTTTCCCAGTTTTCGTATTGATGTTTTCCTGTCCATCCAATGTTATGAATGAACTTGACCTTGATATCTGGATGTTGGAATGTGCAATTTGGATCAGATTGAATGCCGCCGCGACCATAACCATCATTGAGATTTACATATTTTAGACCAGACATTAATAGTGATCTAAACACAACAAATCCATCGTAGGGTTGACCCATAGGAAGAAGCTCTTCAAATGTATAGTTTTTAATGAATCTTTCGTTGAATCTTTGGGTATCAGGATGTTTACCGTTGAAAATTAAGATACCACTTTCAACGTGGTTCAAATCGTGATTCTCTTCAACCTGACATGCCAAGAACTTATCACCCAATAAATTCTTAGGAAAGTTGCTGTAGTCTGCTGCCTTGAATACACAGTCACCATCGAGCCAAATTAGATAATCATCGGTGTGTTTGTTTAAAACATCTTGAATAACAAATGATTTGTAACTGAATCGTTCAATCATAGTCTTCACGTAGTCGTCGTGATTTGACCTTTTGTGCAATTGATCTTTCCACACCTTATGATAAGGAATCTCTTTGGTGAAACTAACATAGGTAATATTAGGATGCATAATTGGCGGCCGGCGGCCTTCGTAATAGATCTTGGCCTTTATTGATGGATAGTAATTGGCAATTTTTACGAAAGTTTCAATCCACGTCTTACCATATAAATCATACCCGTTATCGTTGAAAGTAGTAAAAAATAAAACGTTGCATGCATGTGATCTTTTATCTTGCATGACTTTATCAGTGGCTCGCCAAGAAGTATAGTCGGCTGAAGTATTCATAATACTTGCTGCGCTGTGAATAAGAATGCGGTCAGCTTTGAGTTGTTCATTGTTTAAAATCTGAACATGTTGATTGTTAGGAAAGTCAGTTCCTATCACTGAGTAGTGCTCTCGAACAGCACGGTGAAGGCTATGCATGCCATACGACTGTGTTTCTTTATCAGTGATTGACCTTGCTTCTTCGATCATATAATCCAGTGCCAATTTTAAAACTGGATGTTTTGGCGTTGCACCAAAAAAGAAATTGGCAATGTTATCAAGCTCTTTCATCAACACAATCTCAGCTGATGAATTTGAAAATGATGAAAGTTGTTTAGTGCATGTGATATCTAAGTCTGAGTAATAACCACCATTTATGTAAACCACAGCTAACCGCCAAAAATCAGCTCGCATAATTGGTTGAGGAAGCGAAACATATAACATATGCACTTCCTCACCAAAATTATCTAGGATAAACTTGTCACAATCACTGTCGTTAAACAAATTCCTGGATAATTGTGGATTACTAAAACTCCAGGAATCACACTGTTGTTTTAAAGAAACTGGTATTTCTTTTGTTTTCCAGGTTTGCCATAATGTATTTGGAATCATATTTTTCTAATCACATAAATGCAGTCAAAAATGCTTTCTCCACAATACTTTGTTTCAACTGTGTCTAATATTTGACAGCCAACAGTATTAACTATTTTTCTAACTTCAGATTTTTCTAAAAAATGCATTTCCATTCTATGGTGGTTGTCATTATGAGAAATATAATTATTAACTTTGTATGGGATATGCAATAGTGCTATTCCATATTTATTCAAAGATTTAAGCAATAAAAATACATATAATTTCATCAACATTGGTCTATTGTGTTGAAGTGTTATTATGCTGTAAATAATATCAGGATTGGATGGAAGATCTGGTAATTTGTTAAAATTGTCTACTAAAAAAAACTCTCCGGTGGGAACTGTTTTTTTTGCAATATCTAAATAAGATTGGCCAATGTCCAAACCATAAATTTTCTTACAAATTTCCAAGCAGGGTTTGGTAAGTCTGCCTACCCCGCATCCAAAATCCAAAACTAATTTATCCTCGAATGTAGATTGATGTTGATTTAATATTTTTTCAAGTCTGTCAATCGTATGTTTACCTGATTGATAAAATTTAGATAATTCACTTTCATTTAGATTATGTTGTTTGAAATTTTCGCTTGTTAGAACTGCCCAAAATGGTTCAGTTTTTCCATATGTATTCCAAGAATTTTTAAGTTGATCAAAATCATTTTTTTTCATTATACTTTTTTATCAGAATTATTTTTGTTCAAGATTTTAATTCCAGCGATGCTACTCTTTCTTTCAGTGCATCCAATTCAGCACTTAGTTCTTTGATAGCATTTACCAAAACTGGTACTAGATAATCGCTAGTCAGCTGTAGTTTGTCTGGGTCTTCATTGCTGGCTATGACTGGTTTGTCACCTTCAACTGCTAGGATTTCTTGTGCAGAGAATCCATAACGATATTTGCCAACTATGTCAGTTAAACAGCCAGTGTTTCGGTCTTTGAATGCAAACTTAACTGGATTGATTTTTTGTAAAAATCCACGACCATGTGGAACACTACCAAATATGCACTTGTCACGAATATCAGACACTGCTGTCCAGGCAACTTGAATCTGAGCACAGGCATGTAAACAATTGCCCATGATGATTCTATTGCTTTCTGTGGTAATGTTTGCAAGACCAAATGTACCAACACCAGAATTACAACCAAAAAACAAGTTGTTAGTACCAGTGGTGTTGCAAAAACCAGCACAGAACCCAGCAAAGAAGTTATTGCTGCCAATGGTGTTTCTGTAACCAGCACAGAAACCAATGAACGTGTTATGGCAGCCGGTGGTATTACAGGCACCAGCACAGAACCCAGCAAAGAAGTTATTGCTGCCAGTGGTATTGTATGTCCCAGCACTAGGACCAAAGAAGTTGTTGTTGCTGCCACTGGTGTTGCAAAAACCAGCATAGGCACCAATGAAGTTGTTGGCAATACCAATGGTGTTATTGCGACCAGCATTTGAACCAATGAACGTGTTGTTGCTGCCAGTTGTATTACACGAACCAGCACCTAAACCAAAGAAGTTGTTGTGACTGCCAGTGGTGTTGCAGGCACCAGCATAGCACCCAACAAAGAAGTTATTGCTGCCGGTGGTGTTTTTGTATCCAGCACAGGCACCAATAAACGTGTTGTGGCTTCCAGTAGTGTTGTAGAATCCAGCACATGCGCCAGCAAAGAAGTTGTAGTTGCCAGTAGTGTTGTTGTAACCAGCACACCGACCAGCAAAGAAGTTGTTGCTACCGGTAGTATTACAGAGACCTGCGCGGAGACCAATAAAGGTATTATAGCTGCCAGTGGTATTTGAACTACCAGCATAAGCACCAATAAAGGTGTTATAGCTGCCAGTGGTATTATTGGAACCAGCACTGTTTCCAAAGAAGTTGTTGTTGCTGCCAGTGGTGTTGCGAGAACCAGCACTCAGACCAAAGAAATTGTTGAGGCTGCCGGTGGTGTTGCATAAACCAGCACCTGAACCAATAAAGTTGTTCCAGTTGCCGCCGGTAGCACAAAGTCCAGCATCCTGACCAATGAAATTGTTGCTGGATCCTGTTATGTTATTGCAACCAGCACAGCTACCAAAGAAGTTGTTATAGCTGCCAGTAGTGTTGCAGAGGCCAGCACTTGGGCCAAAGAAATTGTTTCTACAGCCGGTAGTATTGAATCGGCCAGACGCTGTGCCAAAGAAGTTGTTGTAGTTGCCAATAGTGTTGCAAAGACCGGCCTCTGAACCAAAGAAGTTGTTGAAGACACCGGTGGTGTTGCAGGCACCAGCACTCAGACCAAAGAAGTTATTGCTGGTGCCAGTGGTGTTACTTAACCCAGCACCTGAACCAAAGAAGTTGTTGTTACAGCCAGTGGTATTGCTGCAACCAGCATTGCGACTAAAGAAATTGTTGTCACAACCACTATTGTAAAGGCCAGCATTTAAACCAAAGAAGTTGTTGTCACAACCACTATTTAAAAGGCCAGCATTTAAACCAAAGAAGTTGTTGAACCAGCCACTATTGAGTGCGCCAGCACCAGCGCCAAGGAAGTTGTTGTAACGGCCACTATTACAGTAACCAGCATAGAGACCAATGAAAATGTTACAGCTACCGGTGGTATTAAAAAATCCAGCACATTTACCAGCAAAGAAATTATTGCTGCCTGTAGTGTTGCAAAACCCAGCACAGGCACCAAAGAAGACGTTGTTGGTGCCAGTGCTTGAATTGTTACCAGATATGGAAGTTAAGACATTAGTATCTTTCACAAACACAGAAACTGAACCAGCTGTTGCAAATGGCTCCCAGGCTGTGCTGCTGTACCCTTCAAACTGTTTAGTTACAGGATTAAAGCGCAACATTCCTTCACTTCCGTATGTATCTAGTACGGAATAATCATTTGTGATAGGTGAAATTTCTTGACTTAGTCTCAAATACGCTGGATCTTCACTCATAATGTGCAAACCACCGTCCACTATGACTTCTCTTAGTCCATACAATGGAGTAGCCAAGGGTCTGATCATGTTGTCTGTAATGAATAAGTCTGTAAACAGTATAGACTCTGCTATAATATCAGCACTGGTGACAATGGTATCTGCATCTACCAAAATCATTCCATCTTCAGTGCCGGTTAGTGAAGTGCTATTAATCACTAAACTGTTGGTAAAATATCCGTTATACCATGCAAATGCCTCTGTACCAATATCATAGACACCATTAATCGCAGGTATTACATCTTGCATGATAGCCGACAAATCTACAGCAGGGAATGGTGATCCATTGATAGATAAACCAGTTGAATCTACTCGCAATCGTTCTGTGCTACCTGCTGCCAGTACGACTGTGTTGCATAACCCAGCTGTACCAACTATTGAACCAATGATTGTGTTACTACAACCTGTGTTTACTGCACAACCTGAATTACATCCAACAAAGATATTTGTTGATCCGGTAGTGTTGAGACGACCGGCACACTGACCAGCAAAGAAGTTGTTGCTGCCAGTGATATTACAGAAACCAGCATAGGTACCAATAAACGTGTTGTGGTTGCCGGTGGTATTGCAACTGCCAGCACATTCACCAGCAAAGAAATTATTGGTGCCAGTACCACCTGCACCACCAAGACAACTTACAATGTTATTGGTTCCGCACACATTGAATGCTGCTGCAACAGCAGGCGTTGGCCCTTGTACACCTTGTGTACCTTGAGCACCGGTTGTGCCTTGTGCGCCAGTTGTGCCCTGAGCACTAGTTACACCTTGTGTACCTTGCACACCTTGCACACCCTGTACACCTTGTGTACCTTGCGCAGCTTGTACACCTTGTACACCTTGTACACCTTGTGTACCTTGTACACCTTGCACACCCTGGAGGCCTTCAACTCCTTGTACACCTTGCACGCCTTGAAGGCCTTCAACGCCTTGTACTCCCTGAATACCCTGTACGCCTTGCACACCTTGAGCGCCAGTTACACCTTGTATACCTTGCACACCCTGTACACCTTGCACACCCTGAAGGCCTTCAACACCTTGTACGCCCTGAATACCTTGTACACCTTGTATACCTTGCACACCCTGTACACCTTGCACACCCTGAAGGCCTTCAACACCCTGAACACCCTGAACACCTTGTACGCCCTGAGCGCCAGTTGTACCTTGGGCACCAGTTGTGCCTTGAGCGCCAGTTATACCTTGTAAGCCTTCAACACCTTGTACGCCCTGAGCACCAGTTGTACCTTGAGCACCAGTTGTGCCTTGAGCGCCAGTTGTGCCTTGAGCACCAGTTATACCTTGTAAGCCTTCAACACCTTGTACGCCCTGAGCGCCAGTTGTGCCCTGAGCGCCAGTTGTGCCTTGAGCGCCAGTTGTGCCTTGAGCACCAGTTATACCTTGTAAGCCTTCAACACCTTGTACGCCCTGAGCGCCAGTTGTGCCTTGAGCGCCAGTTGTGCCCTGAGCACCAGTTGTGCCTTGTGCACCAGATCCTGCTACCGGTTGACCATTTGCGTAAGTAAATCCAGCTGCTTGTACATTTCCTGTACTAGAAATTAATCCTGTTGTTAACAATCCAGTTGTTGCAAATGTTGCTATATTATTTGACGCCACACTGACCGTGACATTACCATTATTGAATACTTGCACATTGCTGGTGCCGTTTGATATGGCCGCAGAATCAATACCTGTAAGTTGTGAACCATTGCCAAAGAAATAATTGGCCTGTACATTACCTGCGCCTGTGATTGCACCAGGGAATGTTAGATTACCATCTGCGGCAAATACCCAAGTGTTACTATTAGCAGAAATATTTATATCACCAGTTCCATTACCAATTATGCTTAATGCACTATTGGCATGACTAATGGTCATGTTATCGCCAGTGAACACAAAATTGCCAATAGCAGCATTGCCTCCAGCTAAAAATGGTGCTCCATTAGCATATAAGTAATTGTTGGTGCGTATACCTGGTGTTATAACATTGCCGTTGGCGTAGGTAAAAAAAGCATCGCTGGCAAAACTTTCAAAACCTGAATTATATTGTATCTCTCCTGTATTACCTGACGGATAGTTGGTAGTGGCAGTGACTTGATTGGTAGTGCTGAAACTTTGTTCTTCAAGGTTAATAGTAACATTGGCTCCTTCAAACACCCCGGGTTGACCGCTTGTAATCAAACTATTTAATGCTGCTTGCCCAGACACAAACACCGCTGTATTAGCACCTGTAGTAGGTGTAGTAGGTACATCAGCGGTTGTTTCATAAGGCGAAACGCCAGCGCCAGGTGTTTTAATTATAGCCATAGTTCAAATTTCCTTCAATCTATTTAGCAGAGTTGGTGAAGAAATACTATAGCTCTCCCAAAGTATCTAAACGATAAATGAATGTTTTGATATCTATATGTTCAAAATTTTTAATATTTTTAAATTCTTTTATATCAGCTGTGGTAGTTCCGCATACACGAATAAATTTAGTGTTGGAAAAATCCGTAACTAATGTAACAACTTGACGTATCCAATTGCCTGTGTACGTTGGTGCAGCATCTGCACTTTTATAGAATGCTGTACCAGCATACACATTGTTAAATCTCATTGATACGCTGGGCCCCATGTCAAATCCCAACATATAGATACGATCATGTCCATCCATTGCAGCAATTGCACATGCAATAGGGCCAGAACTATTACCATGATATTTTCTAGGAACAACCTGCGCTCCTAAATCTGTCAGTGGTTTTCTTGTGTAAAATCTATGATTCTTGCTGTACCCAGATCTTTGTATTTCTTCTGCAATTGGACGATCAGTTGCCACAAGACAGTCGGGCTTGTAATCCCTGTATAAGCCATTACAGCCATAGACGGATCCCAATGGTTTAAATCTTGTTAAATCCAATACAGATCGACTCTGCCCATTTCCCAACACAAATGCCACGGTCATAAAAAAATCCCCCCAGTATGTAGCTGAGAGGATTATGAGTTCCTAAATATTAGGAAGTAACGTTGTCGATAACTGCCAATGGAATGTAACCATCTGGTGCACCTGCAACAGATTCTGTAGCAGTATCCACTTCTAGACCAGATTGTGAAACACCACCTTCGTCTGTGAAGAAGTTGGCCACATAGTAATTTTCACTGGTATAACTGACTTCGCCCAAGTTAGTATCGCTGTAGTCGTTAGTAGTTCCAGTCCAATCACGTACCCACTTGTTGCTGAGGTTACTAGCATAAGCAACTGAACTGTCGCCAGATTCGTAACCAATGCTCATGAAACCAGCTGCCGGCGATCCGGTGTTGGACAATATGCACACGCCTACTGGATATGCAGTACCATTTCCACTGCCGTCAACCTCAGTGGCGGTGAAAATATCACCAACTGCCACGTTGCCAGTTCCTGCACCAACTGTTTGCCAATTAGTAGTACCTAATGCAGCAATTTGATATGCTTGACCCACAGTAAAGCTCCCATCGGCTACTGTACTTGCGGTATAAGCTACCAAATATTTGTGATTGCCTTTCTGGCGAATAATACGGCCTGCGCCTGCACCGGTGGTATTGCCATCAGGATATAGAATATTCACAGTGGCCAGCACTTCTGGATAGGTAGCAGTAGGTTGACTTGTGGCAGGTGATCCGCCAACAACTCCCAAGAACTGTGCTGCATTTAGTGTCTGTGTAGGTGCATTGTAAACTGGAACATCCAGAGCGCTGAAAGGTGGATAAGCAAGATCCACTGGGGTGTTGGCGCCAGGGCTACCAACACCAGTATTTAAACTGAATTTTTGAATTTTTAGAGGACGTCCCATGATTTTTTTCTCCTTAAAGAAGTCCGATGAAGGTTCTAGCTTCTACGCGGCAGGGAAACCGCATAAGACGCAGAATTGCGTACAGCACTTATTTATGGATAATGAGATATTTTGAGTCCAGTGAGAAACTTCTTAAATATTCACATGAACATCAATCAACTGCTTGAACAAGGCAATCAACACCGGTCTGACCATCAACCTGAACTAGCGTTAAAATGCTATGCTGCAATACTGGGTGAAGATTTCAACCACAGTGCTGCATTTAACAATTATGGAAATGTACTGCGAGAAATGGGATATCCTGCTCGTGCTATACCGTTTTTACATGCTGCTCGCGACATCAATCCGTCCGATGTCACTGCTGAATTCAATCTGGCTGTGGCACACTTGCTCAAGGGTGATTACGAACTTGGTTGGGCATATTACGAATCACGTTGGCGCTATGAACACATGGCTGGTGTTAAACCACAGTTGCCAAAACCTGAATGGGCCGGCGAAGATCTCAAAGATAAAACTATATTGATAGTAGGCGAACAAGGTCTAGGTGATCAAATTCAGTTTTTGAGATTCTCTGCCAATTTACAATCAGCCGGTACCAAAATAAAATTGGTTTTGAGTCCTGGCGTCAAGGCATTGTTTCCTGGCCCAGCTGGGAATATCATTGGCATTTACGAACCCGGTGAAGATCTTGGTGATTACGATTACTGGATTCCCATGATGAGTATACCCAGAGTGATTGGATTACGATTAGAAACCATTGCACATCAATTGCAATATGTAGCTGCTACTCCTGCTAAAGTACAAGAGTGGGCAGATAGATTGGGTATTAAAAAACGTATGAGAATTGGTGTGTGTTGGAGTGGTCGTAAAGATTCATGGATACACAACCACAAAGCCATGCCTGTAGAAAAGATGGCTGAGTTAATTCGACGTAATCCTGAACATCAATGGATCAATTTAAATGTTGACTCTACAGAAGAAGAATCACAGATCATAATTGATGCTGGTGGTGAATGTTATCCTGGAACTATCCAAGACTTCTCAGACACAGCTGGACTTATGCATCATTTGGATCTTGTGATATCAGTAGATACTGCCAATGCACATTTGGCCGGTGCAATGGGTCGTACTGTATGGATTCCGTTGAATGCTTATGGTAACTGCTGGCGTTGGTTGTTAAAACGTGAAGATTCACCTTGGTATCCCAGTGCTAGACTGTTCCGTCAACCTGTTATGGGTGATTGGGACTCAGTAATCAACCGGATGCACAAATTCTTAGGTTTTTTTAAGATCTAAATTATCAGTAACTAAACCTTGCTCGATTATCGTTGAAGTTTTATATGACTCCAGAATCACCATAGGTGATTCCAGTGCCAATTTTTAATATCATTTGTTATCCTATATACCAGTTGGTACCATCACTCCAGACTGGCACTACATTTGAACCACCCCCACCTATCTGTGATCCAAAGTTACCTGTGGCTGCCAAGTTGCTATCATTGACAAATGCTCTAGCACCTGCCACAGCAGTCAAGTTGGCTAATGGAACCGGTGGTGTTATAAACGGACCAGCATAAGAATCAACCAGTGCATCCAATTCTGCACTTAGTTCTTTGATGGCATTTACCAAAACTGGTACGAGATAATCGCTTGTTACTTGTAGTTTATCTGGATTGTCAGCACTGGTTATAACCGGTTTATCACCTTCAGCAGTGAGGATTTCCTGTGCAGAGAAACCGTAACGATATTTGCCAACTATATCAGACAAACAGCCAGTGTTTCGGTCTTTGAATGCAAACTTAACTGGATTGATTTTTTGCAGGAATCCACGACCATGTGGAACACTACCAAATATGCACTTGTCACGCTCATCCGATACCACTGTCCAAGCAACTTGAATCTGAGCACAGGCATGTGCGTTGTTGCCCATGAGGATTCTATTACTTTGTGTGGTAATACACGCTAGGCCATTGCTTGTGCCAGAATCGCAACCAAAAAACAAATTGTTACATCCGGTGGTGTTGCAGACACCAGCTTGCCAACCCATGGCATTGACGTGGTTTCCAAAGGTGTTGCAGGCACCAGCATATTGTCCAATGAAGTTGTTGTTGCAGCCGGTGGTGTTACGACTACCAGCTTGGTTGCTGAAGAAGTTGTTGAAGCTGCCGCTAGTGTTCCTCAAACCAGCAGAACGACCAATGAAAGTGTTGTAACAGCCAGTGGTGTTGCTTTGACCAGCATTAAGACCAAAGAAGTTGTTGTGGCAGCCGGTGGTGTTGAAACGGCCAGCATTGTTACCAAAAAAGTTGTTGTAGATACCAGTAGTATTGCTGCAACCAGCCAAGAAACCAAGGAAGTTGTTGTTGCTGCCACTGGTATTGCTGCAACCAGCTAAACAACCAAGGAAGTTGTTGAACTGGCCATCAGTGTTGCTGAGACCAGCACTATTACCAACAAAGAAGTTATCAGTGCCAACGGTGTTGCAACGACCAGCACTATTACCAACAAAGAAGTTGTTGTAGCCGCCGGTGTTCTTAAAACCAGCACAACTACCAGCAAAGAAGTTGTCACTGCCAAAACTGTTGCTGGCACCAGTGTCGCGGCCAATGAAAATGTTGTTATTACCAGTGGTGTTGCAACCGCCAGCACGGGGACCAAAGAAGATATTATAAGCGCCGGTGTTGCGGCAACCGGCACTATTTCCAAGGAAAATGTTGTTGCTAGCGCCAGTGTTGCAAGCACCAGCATATAGACCAAGGAAAATGTTGTTACAACCACTGTTGTTTAGACCGGCATATGCACCAATGAAGACGTTGTTGAACGATCCTGCACCACGAGAGCCAGCACAAAGACCGGCAAAGAAGTTGCGGCTGCCAGTGGTGTTGCAAAGACCAGCACATTGACCAATGAAAATATTATTGCTGCCAGTGGTATTGTTGCGACCAGCACACTGTCCAGTAAAGAAGTTATTGCTGCCAGTGGTGTTGTTGCGTCCAGCTTGTAAACCAAAGAAATTGTTGAAGGCGCCAGTGGTGTTGCAGCGACCTGCATTGTTTCCAAAGAAGTTGTTGTTACAGCCAGTAGTGTTGTATGCTCCAGCACATTGGCCAAAAAAGTTGTTATCGCTTCCAGTAGTGGCAATTGATAAACCACCGGTGAACAGGCCAAAATAATTATTATTGCTTCCAGTAGTGTTTTTGCCACCTGCACAGTCTCCTAAGAAAACGTTACTAATTCCTGTTGTATTAGTAACACCGGCCTGGTTTCCTACAAATACATTTCTACAACCTGTTGTATTGGCGCCGCCAGCATATGTTCCTAAGAAAATATTATAAGAGCCAGTGGATGCGTTTCCGCGGCCTGCATTAGTCCCAAGAAAAATATTATTTTGACTTGTTGTGTGGCATCTCCCAGCATATCTTCCTAAGAAAATATTCTGATAACCAGTAGTGTTGCAGAGACCAGCACAAAAACCAGCAAAGAAGTTGTCACTGCCAATGTTGTTGGAGCGACCAGCACAGAAACCAGTAAAGAAGTTGTTTTCGCCAGTGGTGTTAAAGAAACCAGTTTGATTACCAAAGAACGTATTGTTGCTGCCAGTGCTATTAGATGTACCAGCACTTGCACCAATGAAGGTGTTGTTGTTGCCAGTAGTGTTGTATTGGCCAGCACACTGACCAAAGAAGTTGTTGTTGCTGCCAGTGGTGTTGCAACGACCAGCACAGACACCAGCAAAGAAGTTGTGACAACCAAAGGTATTGCAAGCACCAGCATAGGCACCAATGAACGTGTTGTTGCTGCCAGTGGTGTTGCAGTAACCAGCACACTGACCAGCAAAGAAGTTATTAGTACCAGTGCTGCCTGTGCCACTAATACAGCTCACTATGTTTGTTGTGTTACATACATTAAATGCGCTGGAGACTGCAGGAGTTGCACCTTGTACACCTTGAGTACCTTGAGCACCAGTTGTGCCCTGAGCACTGGTTGTGCCTTGTGCGCCAATAATACCTTGCGTACCCTGCAGACCTTCAACACCTTGCACACCTTGTACGCCTTGAGCGCCAGTTGTACCTTGAGCACCAGTTGTACCTTGAGCACCAGTTATGCCTTGTACACCCTGAGCGCCAGTTGTGCCTTGAGCGCCAGTTGTACCTTGAGCGCCAGTTGTGCCTTGTAAACCTTCAACACCTTGTACGCCCTGAGCGCCAGTTGTACCTTGAGCACCAGTTGTACCT
>Ga0247838_1002387_pt1 | contig 24013 bp, 36 predicted proteins | sample LaCruzMarch2015__5_FD_189097 | JGI IMG/M metagenome (GOLD analysis project Ga0247838, IMG submission 189097) | Freshwater microbial communities from meromictic Lake La Cruz, Castile-La Mancha, Spain - LaCruzMarch2015_15m | ecosystem: Environmental > Aquatic > Freshwater > Lake | place: Spain... | reverse complement strand
CGTCAAACCACCGCTGTATTACCTGCGCATCGACGCACAGGGACAGGCCGCCGCCAACTTGGGCGTCACACAACTCACCTTTGAGGGGATCGCTTAATCATGGACTGGTGAGTCTTGCCGCCCGGTGTGAGGGAAAGACCGAAATAGAGTCGAGCAGGCCGAAATAGCCCGAAAGCCCGTGTTTATCGGCCCGTGTGGGCGTTCCGGTCGGCTGGCCGGGAGAATGTGCCGATCTGAGGGGAAAAGGCCGAAAAAGGGCCTTCTATCAATTTGTCGAGGGCGATTTCCTGCCCTTGGATCTCCGGTGCAGGGTCTGTGCAGGGTGCCTGCATGGGGTCAGAATAGCTCCTGCTGAGTCGCGGTTTTGACGGCGACCTTCTTCTTTTTGACGCGGGTGGAGTTGACCAGGCGGTTGAGGGCCGCGAGTTCGACCGTGGTGCGATCCTGGGCATCCGGGAGCTTTGCTACCTGCCTCTTTGACAGATTTTCGAGGGCTGAATCGACAATGAACCGGAGGCTCTTTCCCTCCTCGTAGTATTTCTCGCCCTGGTGGGCCATGTGGTCCTGAACGGCCTTCAGGTAGTATCGGCAGAAGTATCCGATCCGGGCGGTATCGCCGTGGTGCATGATTCCCCGGAGGATATCGGTCAAGATGGCGTCGAGCCGGGCCTCTGGCAACCGAACTCCGCGCTCGTCGAGCCAGCGTGCCGGGGTCGTGATGGCGGTGATCAGGATGCTGTGCTGCTGGTAAAACTCCTTCGGGGTGTCTGGATAGAACTGGTTTTTCAGCCGGTGGAGCCAGTTTTTGACGAGGGAATCGGCTGGCATATCAGCTCGGATTGACGAAGGTGATAGGATTCCTTCCATGCCAGACGTTGACTGGAAACATGCTCCGAAGAATGCCCGTTGGTGGGCGGTGGATAAAAACGGTGGAGCCCACTGGTTTTGTGTCCCAGACGTGAAGCCGTTCACGGATTTCTGGTTTTCCGCAGAGCCCGTCCCAGCTCCGACATTCGGCTTTTCCGGGGACTGGAAAAAGAGCCTGGTCGAGAGGCATCTGAAGTAGTTTCGCCATATCAACCGATAGCGAGCTGCTGGCTCGTCAAAATATTGGGCCTCATCGGCGGCGGCGGGGCGAGATCCAGCGGAGACACGCCACGGGCCATGTCGCCGTGGAGATAGATCATCGTCGTCTCGACATGCTCGTGGCCGAGCAGGTCCTGGATTGTCCTAATGTCGTTCCCAGCGCGCAGAGCATGAGTGGCAAAAGCATGCCTCAGCGTGTGCGGGGTCACACGCTTTGTGATCCCGGCCGCCCGCACGGCCGCGCGCATTGCCTTCTGGACGCCCTCGGGAACCGCATGCCAGCGCCGCTGCTCCCGGATCGCCTGGCTGGGAAATAGAAACTGCCAGCGAAGCTCGCGCTCAGCAGCCTTGTATTTTTTCGCGAGTCTGCCCGGAAGCTCGACGATTCCAGCGCATGCGGCGAGATCCTGATCGTGCAGGGCCGCCCGCCACGCCACCTGGCGGCAGAGGTGAGGAATGATGAGTTCAGGCATGAGGCAGAGCCTGTCCTTGTCGCCTTTCCCGCCGTGAATGCGGATCGTCCTGGCATCGAAGTCGAGATCCTGGACGCGGAGCTTGCAGGTTTCCTCGACCCGCAGCCCGGCCCCATACATGAGCGCCGCCATGAGGCGAGGTTGTCCACGAAGCCCGCAAAATATCCGCCCGAGTTCCTCCCGGCTCGGGATCGTGCGCAGGTGGAACTTCTCGCGCGGAGGTTTCGGCAGTCCGAGGTTGCTGATGTCCAGCTTGAGCACATGCCGGAAAACAAAAACGAGCGCGCAGAGAGCCTGCTTGCGGGAGACGGAAGAATAGGATTGTCGGTCCAGCGCGTGCATCCATTCTGAGACCATCGCGCCTGTCCACTGAGAAGCTGGTTTTTTCCCGGTCTCATTGAAAAACTTTCGCAGCCAAAATTCATACGTTGCCACCGTGCGCTTTTGCAGCTCGCGGCAGCTCGCCTGGACTCGGAATTGATCAATGAGGCCCATGATTTAATCCGAACCGGGTTTGTTCAATACACTGTTGGCCAAATATATCAACGCCGTCGTCGTAGCAGGCTCGCCATGACGTTGAGCGCGGCAGCGTCCGGCATCCTGCCTTGCTCCCATCCCTCCACCGTGCGGCGAGAGACGTTGCAGGCATCCGCTAGATTTTGCGTGGACATGGACAGCTTTTCGCGGATGGCTTTGATGCCGGGTGCGTAGTCCATGACTTCCCCGCCATCCGCGAGGATGACGGGGACTCCGTAGCTGCTGGCCGAGTGGTCGGTTGTGACTCTCATGGCTCAGAGATTGTAGAGGGCTGCTGCCTCGTCCTCGGTCAGTGATCCTGTGCCCCAGAGGCTGCCATCCGCCTTGTATTCCGAGACCTCGATCCCGATGCCTTGCAGATCTCCGCCCCGCTTGGCAGCGCGGCGAGCTTTTGCCACCGCATTGAGCGCGGCGGAGAATTTGTTGTGAGTTGTCCCACGGCCACCGAGCTGATAAGCGACCGTGAATTTGCGTGTGAGAGTTTCGGTTGTCATTTTGTGTTTTTCTTTCTGATCTCGGGCGGGGCCGTTTGGCCTCATGTCCCCTTGATCTATTTACACAATACGCATTTCTGCGTAATCCGTCAACATTTATTTTACGCTTTTTTGCGTATATTTTTGAGCGGCCCCAAAAAGGCCAACAAGGCGAGTGAGCCAACACATGCCCGCCGGACACATCTTGGGGAGGAGCGGAGTCGAGCGCGGCGGTCATGTGTGGCTCCTCTCTGCGTTGGCCCGATTATCGCGGAGCCGTTCGACGGCGGCAGCGCAGTAGGGCTCGTGCATGTCGATGCCCACGGCGCGGATGCCGAGTTGCTGGCAGGCGATCAGTGACGATCCGCTGCCCATGTAGGGGTCGAGGAGACTTTGCGGCTTGTTGGCCTTGCCGATGCACCACTCCATCAGTTGCACCGGCTTTTGCGTGGGGTGGACGCGTTTGATGGGGCCACCTTCCTTTAAGCCATGCCACATCCACCGGAACATGCGCACGGCGCGGCGCAGGTTTGTCCAGGCGAGTTCTGCATCGGCGAAGGATAGGCCGTCGTTTTTCTTGTCCCACACCAGCCAGCATGTGGCACGGCGGAGTTGCTCGTAGTAATTGCCGCCCCAGATGATGGATTCCTTGCAGCTTGAGATGAGCATTTGCAGTTCCCACGGCTCCGGCTGCTTCGCGTCCCATTCGGCGGGTTCATACCGCGCCTTGCCTAACTTGCCCGTCTTGGCGATGTTGATGCCATACGGTGGGTCGGTGAGCAGCAGGTCGAACTTCGGCAGCGTTGGCACGATACGGCGGGAGTCCCCACAGAAGATCGTGATGAGACCGTCGTCGTAGTATGGAACCGGAAGAGGGCCAACAAGTGGCTGATGCGAACCGGGACCGCTGGGAAGGTTGTTTTGCATGGCGGAGTCTATTATGAGCGGTCCCGGTCGCATAGCCCAGCGTTCGGCAAAACAACACCCAGACCGTCGCACGTCGCACAGTCGCCATGCTGGTTGAGTGCCGGGGTTGCCGCTCCGGGTTGGCAGTCGTGGCAGGCCGGGGCGCGGCGGCGCACCTCGAACCACACGCAGGCCGTCACGAATGCCGTGAGGGTGATTCCGTCACGCTCGCACAGGCGATTGACGGCGCGGAACAGCGCAGGGACTACCCGCACAGAGAGTTGCCGCGAAGATTGCCGAACCATCGGATCGAGAGAACAGCTACCGCTGTTCTCTTTCGGTCCTCGCCCGCTTTCATACCGTTTTTCGATCATAGTTTTTCCTCCGGTAGCTGCCTCTCATCCGCGCCGTTGGGCCGCCGTGGTGCGCATTTCTTTTTACGGCGCTTTTTGGATGGCTTTCTGCCAGCGCCTTTCCTTAATCCTCCGTGCGGAGTCGGGGCGATGCCCCTGACCCTACGCGCAGCTTGGATTGCCTGCTTGGTGACTCCGAATTTTCGCGCCAACTGGACATCCGTTTTCGTCCAGTCGGCGCGGTCGTAAGCATCCCGGTAGTTCATGCCTGGGAGAACCACGCGGCGGCGTTGAGGTTGAGGGTTTTCATCGCGGCGACCGTCTCTTCGGTCTTGGCGATGGCTTTTCCGCCGTTCTGCTTGACTCCACGGCGGCCACCCCACTGGCGACCGTTTTCGATGTCGGCCATGAGCCGACCCTCTGCGTTTGTCACGAGGAGGATCGCTTTTTTCCGTGAGGTGGTAGCGGGTTGAGCCAGCAGGAAAGCGGCGGCGGATTTGTGGGCTGCGTATTTTTCTGAGCGTGTGTTGGTGTTGTTTTTCATGACGCCCTTACTTTATTCAAACCTTGTCTTGATTGCAAGAACTATTTTCATCTTTTTTCGACGCTCTTTTCCGGCCTGCCCAACAAGCCGGTCCAGGAAATCGCTGGCCAGTGGGTGTTGAGATGGATGGTTGCGTCATATCAGCTTTCAAACGGAGGTTCCGCGAAAGCCAGCGATTTCTGACCGGCAGCGTTCGGCGGTTTTTTCTTCGAGAACCATGATCTCCTGCATAGGACGGATCGGCAGAACCAGCCGAACTCGGTCTGTATCACGCGGTGGGCGCAGGAGGGACAGAGTCGGCGGGTCCATTCGCGGGAGGGTTTGCGATTCATACGAAAACCAGTTGGCCGGTGTGGAGTTCGCGGAACTCGGGGCGCTTGCCGGTGCGCTCGTTCCGCCAGGCATTGCGGCGTGCTCGCAGGGTGAGGTATCGGGAGATGCAGTGTTTACGGTCTTCTTTGTCGCACTCGAAAAATTCCTGCGTGGCTGCGAACCGGATGTGCTTGAACCCCTGGGTGGAGCTGCTCACACAGTTTAAGGACAGGAGGCCGGGCTTGCCGTTAGCTGAGCGCAGGCGGCGCTCGTTGACGCCAAAGCGCTCACAGATCTCCGCACCGCTGACCCAGCGCGGCTGGGTGCGGAGCCATAGGTCCATCTGTGTTGCGAGCGCGGCGGCATCCATAATTCAGAACGGCTCGTCCTCCGGATCGGCGAAGTGGGCGACCTCGTTGATGATGATGTCGGCAGGAAGGCCGCGCGCGGGCGATGGCGCGGCCGTGGGAGGATTGACCGCGTGCATGCAGTAGCCAAGCGGCCGGGAGGGAGGCACAACAGGGATCGGACCTGTCACGGTGGCGGGCTTTATCCGCCGTGTTGTCATAGGCCGCTCCTCCTTTAGCGTGGTAGAGTCTTGTGCGGGGGAACTGAAAGATCTGCTGCCGCCGTCGAGCGTGTATTTGCGCCGGGGTTGCGCGGGTGCCTCGGTGCGGGTGTCGTGTCCAGTATGAGATCCGGCGCGGTTATGGATGGTGTTCCGGAACTTGATGAGTTGATCACCTGGTAGCCCGCACCAGTCGTTCGTTCCGAAGACATCGCGGGCGATGGCGGCAAGATATTCGTCGCTGAGCCCCGCTGCCCTGGCATCCTGCCGGATGCGCCACACCGAGTTTTCGCGATCCCGGTCTCTGACCTCCACCTCGTCGCACAAGTGAGCTGTAGCGGCCAGCCAGCGCGAGAAATCACGGTTCACGAAAGACTTCATGGACCGGGCGGTGCCATCCTCACTCTTGAGCCCGCACATGATGTGCGTGGCATAGCGGCGCTGGTCCTTTTTCGCGCTCGTCTCGTGAGCCCATCCCTGGCAGGCGAGGATCTTCGCCCACGTCCGCCAGTATTTCTGTTCTTGTTTGGGAGTTAGCATGGGGTGGAAAAATGCGAAATGTGGAATGTGGAATTAGGAATGACGTGGCCTCCAGCAACGTCCCCGCTGCCCCTCGCGCAGGGCGATGAGCAGCAGGAGACAGTTGAGGGCGCGGAGGGTCATACGCGGATGCCGTAGGGGGTGCGGCGGTGGATGCGGAACTGCTCGCGGCGGCGGCGGTTCTCGCGCGAATCGTGCCAGATCCGGATGAGCGTGTAGCCGACGAGCACGGTGAGGAGCCCGAGCGAATAGACGCAAAACATGAGCTGGTAGATCTCGCGGATCGTGATCTCGATGGTCATAGGAAGAAGTTGGCGGTTTTCAGTTGGCGGTTGGCAGTTCTTCGGCGCGGTTCCACTCGACTTTGATCTGGGATTTCGGGATCCCGTTTTTGTCGCGGGCGATGGCGGCGGTGATCAGGGCCGGTGCGGCGGCTCCGAGGATGGCGGCGGCTTCGATGCGGAATGCCTTTCCGGATTTTGCCAGGAGCTTCCATGTGGTGGTGGGCCAGTAGAACTCGGCGAGCCTTCCGACGGCGGCCGTGGCGATCTTCGTATGGGCCTGGGAGCCGTCCGCGAATGTGCCCTGGATGATGTCTGCGGTGAGGACGACGGGGACGATGGCCTCTGTGCCCCTGGCGAGGAACTGGCGGCCTTCGCGGTCGGGGTCTTCGAGGTCGATTTGCTCGCCCTTGCGGGCGGCGAGTTCGAGCGTGCTCTCGATGAGGGAGAGTTCTTCTTTGAGCTGCTCGATCTGGGCGCGGATTTCGAGGCCGCGATCAACGGTAGGCGCGAGGTTCATTAGCTGAGCCTCCCGATGAGGATGTCGCGGCGTTTGGCGAATGCGGCGATCTGCTTGAGGGTGCCTTTGTCGATCTTGGCGGACTCGCGCTTGATGGCGCGGATCTGCTTGACGGCTTCGTTTTCGATGCGGGCGATTGCGCGCTGGGTGGCGCGGTGGTGGCGGATCTGGTCGCGCGAGGCGCGGCGGATCTGGGTTTCGAGTGCGCGAAGTTCCTTGCGGTATTCGCGGGTCATGTTCGGGCCGCTTGTGGCGGCAGGTGGTGTTTTTTTCATAATTTGGAATTTGGAATTAGGAATGGGACTTATGTTTTGTGAGGAAGGCGTCTAGGGCCGGTGTGCTGCGGAGGTAGGTGATGCGGCCGGTGGGGCCGCGCGAGATGTCGAGCGGCTTCGGGCAGTTTGGGCGGCGGAGTGCCTGGGAGACGAAGGAACAGCCGATGTGCAGCCGTTCGCAAAGCTCGCGGGGCGTTTCCCAATCCTCGGCTTTGTCGCAGTTGTAGCCGCGTTCGCGCAGCCACTGGATGAATGCCGCCTCGGCGGCGGATTCGACGTGCGGCCCCATGAGTGACACGGTGCAGATCGCGTCGGTGATGTCCTGGGATTCTATGTGGAGCGCGATCATTTCCCCTCCCTTGCGCGGAGCCAGGCGACGACGGCCGGTAGTGCTTTGCGCAGCGCGAGGATTTCGGCGGCGGTGATTGGCTGGTAGTTCATGGCGCTCAATCCCAATCCGAGTTGTCGACTGCGCCGTTGGACTGGATGCGGACGTGGGCTTCCACGAAGTGGGCCATCGTCGTGAACGTGCGGGCCTTGGCGGCGATCTTCTCCGCATAGCGCAGGCGCTCGGTGATCGCCTTGATGCCGTTGTCCTTGGCCAGCTGGCGCAGCAGGTCGAACGGGATCTCGTTGATGTGCTCGCCGTCCACGATCAGGCTGAGGGTTTTCTTCTTCGCCGGAAACTCGACCCCGTAGTGGCCGAGGATCGCGGTGATGTCGTCCTTGCTCGGCATCTTCGGCAGGTGGAACTTATGGACCCCGCGCCGCAGGAGCTGCTCCATCTCGCCGTGGGTGCCGCCGCGCATTTTCTCCAGGAGGAGTTCCGTGCCGCAGAGCAGCATCCCGCAGCCGACCTCGTCGTAAATCTCCCGGATCACTTCCAGACAGGCGAAGAAGGAATTGAGCCGGTAGGTGTATTGGAGGAGGTGCAGCTCGTCCAGGATCAGCAGCGTGTCGGGCGAGAGGGCGCGCTTGATGCGGTCAATCGAATCCGCCGTGTTCGCCTTGTCGGAATTTCCGCAGCGCTCGTTGATCCGCTTCACCATCCCGCCCAGGCCGGTGGCCGCTTTCATGCGGACGTAGATCGTGCGGCCGTGGTTGTTATCGGCGGCGAATTTTTCGAGCGCCCAGGTCTTCCCGATGTGCGAGCGGCCCCAAAGGAAGACCGGCGTCTTGGATTCCCGTGCCAGGTTGCAGGCGTGGAAGATCCGCTCGGCGGTCGGTGTGAGGATGAACTCTCCGATGGGCGTGTAGGCTTTGCGCTGCCGGGCCAGCCAGGCGCGCGACGCATCCACCATTTTCGGCGGGACTTCCAGGCGCTCGCGTGTCGTGGCGTTGATGTATTTGCCCGAGTAGATCCGGTAGATCGTGGACGGGTCGAAGTCGATGGCCTTCGCGAACTCCGGACGGCTGACCGGGTGCTTCGCGTCGATGCACCACAGGAAACAGGCGATCAGGATCTCCTTCGCGTCGTGTGAGCAATGCGCGAGATTCATGCGGATGTCGTGGAGCGAGAAGTTCCAGGACGCGCGCACGTTGTTGCCAGAATTGGCCTGCGGCTCGGGTTGATTGTTGTCTTCGGGTTCGGGTGACGTGGTGGTGTCTTTGTTCATAAAGTGGTGGTGGTGCTAAAGGAGGGCTTCGGAGCTGATGCGCGAAGGCGCGCCAGGCATCTCGTTTTCGTCGTCGTCCAGGAGGGCCGCGCTGGAGACCTTGCGGAGCTTGCGGGCCGTGGCGCGGTCGCCGGATTCCACGAACGTGCGGCGGGCCTGCAGGGCCTCTGCAGCGCGCGGGTCACCGGCTGGGAGATTTTCCATAGCGGCGATCTGTGCGCCGCGTGCGATCTGGGTGGAGTTGCCGCGCCCGTCGCTGACTCGGGAAATGTTCGTGCCCTGCTGGAGACCGAGGTTGCGGAACTCGGAGCGGACGGCTCCGGCGTATCCGCCTTTGGTGCGGTTCTTGGCGCGGTCCGAGTAGTCGAGCTGGGGCGCGTCGGGCTCGAAGGGGATGATGCCGTAGCTCTGGCCGTGCTTGCTCTCGTAGTCGAGGCGGTTGCTGTCGCTGCTCTCGGCGTCGAAGACGCGGGCTCCGGCATGCGGGTTGGCGGGATCGAAGCAGACGAGGAGCCGGTAGCCGCGCCCGAGGTGGGCAAGTTCACCGGGAACGGCGAAGGAGAAGGTATGGTTGTAGTGCTCGACCTTGCAGCGGACGTGGGCGCCGGTGATGGGCCGGATCTCGCGGTAGGGCTGGAAGAGGTAAGCCTGCTGGTCGGGCAGCGCGGCGAGCGGCTGGGCCTCGATGTCGCGAGCGAAGTTTTCCATGGGCACGCCCTGGATGACGCGGCCCATTTTATTGCGGAGGTTGAACTTCTCCATCGCACCGTTGACGCGCTCGGCGATATCGCTGATGTGCGGGAAGCCAGCGTTTTTCGGATGCATGCGGCCGGCTGTGCATTTGAGCATGGCGGCGGTGGCCTTCTCGTATTCTCCGCGTTCGCGCCCGATGGTGATGCCGTCGAGGGAGAGGATGGTCTGGAGCATGTCGAAGCTGCCTTCGATGACGCCTTTGGCTTTTGGGCTGTGGACGTAGTGGAGGGCGACAGCGTCGGAGATCGAGGCGACGACCTGCTTTTCCTTGTCGTCGTTCACGCCCTTGACTCCGCGCACGGCCTTGGATTTCCAGATGCCGCGCTCCAGGCGGAACCCGTGGCGCGGGATGCCGTTGAACTGGCAGATGGAGCCGAGGAAACGGACGATGTCTTCGGCGCGGTAGGCGTCGCGGACCCGACCGATGAGATCGAAGCCGATCCAGCGGGCGGTGGCGGTGTCGATGCAGGCGAGCATCTGGCGGCCGAGGCGGACGCCGAACATGTCGGAGAGTTCGTCCCCGCCGTAGGGCCACTCATACCAGAAGGGCTGGTTGAGGCTCATGTCGTCGCACTCGAAGAGGTCGCCGCCAGTGAGCGGATGCTCGACCCCGGCTGAGTCCACCCAGACATTGTCGCGGTATTGCGTGGCGACGTGCAGGTTGAACCGCTTCGGCCCCCGGGCGAGGTCGCTCTCTTCGCCGGTGACACGGGCGGCGCGCAGCAGGGCCTTGGGATAGTTGCGGCGCGAGCGGCGCGAAATGATGAGGGTGCGGATCTCGGGCGAGCAGACGGGATCATCGGCGAAGGCTTCGATGCCGTAGAGCATGGAGCCGCATTGCGCGACGAGGCGGCGCAGGACTGCGCGCTCGGCGTCGCTGATGGGGAGGGTATCTGCCGCGCTCTTCTTTGGCTTCGGGAGCTTGCGCTTGTCGATGAGTGCGTCGTCGCCCGCGCGCTGCCAGGAGTAGAAGAGCATTTCCAGCCGTTGCTTGGAAAAGCCGATGCGGGCTGAGAAGGCGGCGAGTCCGCTGGTCAGGTGGTCGGCGGCTTCGAGTGCCTCCATGATCGGGCGCAGCGTTCCGATCCTCTCGCGCTGGTAGGCGTCGAGTGTCATTTCCCGTCCTCCGAGAGGCCGAGTTCTGCGGGCGACAAGTTTTTGTCCCAATCGCGGATCTTGCTGGGGACGATGTGCCGGGCGCGGCAGATGTCGTCGAGTTTTTTGGCCCAGAGCTTGACGAGGTCGGCGACGTTGGCGAGTTCCACCTCGGGGAGCACTTCCCAGCGGCGTTTGCTGTGGAGGTAGTTTTCCTTGAGGCTGACGAGGCCGAGCTTATACCAGTCCATCGCCTTTTTGAGCGCGTCGTCGAATTCCTTTTCCGGGTCGGTGCGCCGCTTCGTTCCGTTGAGCCGCGTTCGCTTGCCTCCGTTGTTTTCGCGGGCGTCGCCGAGGTCGAGCAGGAGCTGGGTCCAGGAGCGGTTGCCGATGTATTTGCTCGCGGCCTCCACGACCGGGTTGCTCATGTCGAGCTGGGCACCGCTGATCTCGGGCAGGTTGGTTGCAAGATCCCCGAGGAGCAGGCTCTGGGCGTCAAATGTGCAGGGGCCTGCACATTTGAGCTTCTTGGCCAGTTTCTTGTCGCTGACGGTGGCAAGAAAATCATTGCCAGCCTGCATGCGCTGTGCTGCTGCCCGATACGAGTTCGGGAAATGTTCCTTCACCCAAGGCATGAAGGCTCCGTGCTCCAGTTTGCGCTTGGCCTCGATGAGCACGAGACCGTGAAGGAGGCGGCAGATGCCTGCTGTGTTCTCATGGAGGTCGCCCGCGCGGTCGAGGGCCTTGCCCGCCTCGGCGAGCTGGGGGATGGTCATTGCCGAAATATTCCCGGTGGAGGTGGGCTGGAGGGTCTTCATTTCGAGGCCTCCATCTTTTCTGCCGCTTCGGATGCGGTCATTCCTTGGCCCGCGCTGGTATTCCTGGCCCACGATCCGCGCTCGATTTCGATGTTTGAGAGGACGTTTGGGTTGACGCCATGAACACGGCACAGTCGCCGGATGTAGTCGGCGACAGCCTTCGCTGATGCTTGGTATTTTTGTTCGGGTTTTTTCCCATGTGCGGTTGTGGTTTTCATAGTGTGGTGAGTTTTTTTGAGCGGAGGCGGGTGGCCTCGGCGATGAGGCGGGTGAGCTGGTGAGCTGAGCAGCGGTGGAGGAGGGCGGCGTAGCGCTCGAACCAGAGTTCAGGATCGGCACGGAATTGCTCCAGGATGAGGAGGAGCAGGCTGCGGCGTGTGATCCTCTTACGTTCGACCTTGCGCCCGGTGGGGGCCATCCATTCCAGTTTCCCCTCGTCAATCATGGCATCCACAAAATCAAGGGAGCGGTCGAGGTAGCGGGCGCATTCTTCGGGCCGCAGGAGTTCTTTTGTCGTTGGAATGAGCCAGTCGAAGGAAGGTTGTGTGTCGCTCATTGTTTGTGGTTTTGAAAAGTGGTGGGGCGCATTGGATGGCCCGCCCCGTGGCGAAGGTGATCAGGCGGCGCGGACTGGAAGGCTGAGACGGTCGAGTGCTTGACGGACTGCCCCGCGAATAAATTTCGATCGGTCGGTGTCCGTGATGTTCACGGCCTCATCGATCAACGGCATCTGGTGTTTCGGGAAATACACCAGGACTGCTTTTGAGCTGCTTTTGGAAAGTGCTCCCCGGTGGCGTTGTTTTGTTTGCATAAACTCGCTATATGCCCAGCATATACACCACGCAAGAAAAAAATTGCGGGAAAATGAAAAAAGATTTTATATGCACCCATGCCGAACGTCAGATCAATCGACCAGCGCGGAGTTTTAGTGATGATGGATGAAAAGTTTCGCGATGAAATTGATGCAGCTTTTCCAAAGCTCGGCTTTTCGGATCGCTCTACATTTATCCGTGACGCCGTTTACAAGCGACTTGAGGAAATGAATATCCGTGTTTCTGCCAGCTTGAAAGCCGCGCCGTCACGCGCAGGAAAAGGAGGTCGTCCGAAAAAGGTGACGATCAACCAGACGGGGAACAAAGTGGCGATTGGGCACATTGAAAATTTGTCATCAGCTTCTGGTGCCCACGTGCAGAAGCCTGTGGAGAAGCCGAAAGGCAAGCGGGGGAAAAGAAAACCTGACAAATGAAAACGCTCCTGACGACAGTCTGCCTCTCAATTCTTCTGCTCTGCGGCGCGCGGGCGGATGTGGAAGTCTCCTCCTCGCGCTTTTTGCTGATCTGCATTTTCATCGGCTGAGTCCGGTGATTCCGGTCTAGCCCTACGGGTTTTTTGTCGTCGTGGCAGTGTTGCTGCCACATGAACGCGGCCACCACCAAGACGCAGCCAAAGCATAAAGCTGAAGGCGGAAAGCTGAAAGCTGAAAAATGGGACGATGTTTCGGCTACTCTGCGTGAGCGTGCGGATTTTGGAGCGGATCTCCTACGGCGTTCGCGGATCGTTCATGCCGCAAATCGCGTAAACCGTTTCGAGCGTCTCGCAGTCCAGGGATTGACCGTGCTCTTCCAACTCGGCGAGAAGGTCGAGGAGTTGAGCGGCGCGGGCGCGGCCCTTGTCGGTCCATCGGACCCGGAGTGCGCCTTGTTTTATCAAGCTGGCGTCGATCCAGCCCGCCTTTGCGAGGATGTCAGCGCCATGATTTCCGAAGGATGCGGGAAGATTGTAGTCCATGTGGCTCAGCCTGTCTCTTCGCCAAAAGGAGGGCAAGCCAAGTGAGCCGCGCAATTTCTTCCGGCGCGGCTGTGCCTCGTGGTGGGGAGTTCATCGCAGCCGCGTCCGGTTTCTTTTCGGGGGGAAGCGTAGCAGGGGCGGCGGTGGTTTTTTTGTTCTCCACCGCCGCCCTCTTTGGCTGTGTGCCTGCTCATGCGAAGGGCGCTCCGCTCTCCACCCCTGCAATCATCAAATGAAAAAAGCACTCCTCAATACCCTGGCCTGGCTGACGGGCGCGTCGAAAACCCTCATCTCCTTTTTGCTGCCGATCCTGGCGGACTCGTTGTCCGGGCTGCTCACAGCGCTCCTGCCGATTGCGCTGGATGTGGTGAGCGGCCTGGCAGACTCGCCGAAGAGCGGCGCGGAGAAGCGCGCAGCGGCGGCGGACGCGATCAAGGCAGCGGCGCTGCAGGCCGGAATCAACGCCTCTGCACGGGCTGTGAATCTGGCCATCGAGCTGGCACTTCAAAAGCTGGAGGAGTCCCGGTGAAAGACGGAGGCGGACCCTACGGAGCGCCCCTGGTAAAACCCTGGTGGCAATCCCGCACGATCATCGGCGTGGCCGTGATGCTGCTCTCGCAGATCCTGCGGGCGGCGAAGGTCGATATCATCGACGCGGAGCTGACCGACATCCTCACGCTTTGCCTGGACACGGTTGGTGCCGGGCTGGCGATCTACGGCCGCATCGACGCGCGGCACAAGCTCAAGCTAACGCGGCCGGGGGGGCCGTTCAATCCAAGGGCCGAGGTGCGGCGCGGGAAGCGCGCCGGGCAGGTTCGGTGGTCCGTGGTCTTTTCAATGGCTGGCATCGCATGCTTTTGGTTTGCGATCACATGCCTGGTCCTCTGGTGGGTCGCTCCGAAATGAAGAAGCTCACTATGATATTCTGGGGCTTCTTGGCCTTTCACGCGGAAGCGCGCGAGCAATGGCGCGTCGAGCGCTACGCTGAAATGGAGCGTGCCGGTGTGGTCCAGATCGGGACATCCGTTCCCGAGCGACGCAACTCCTGGCTACCACGTATCACGCCCGGCTGGCCGTTGCGCGGTGGGAAGTGGCCCATTAAATGGGAGGGCACATTCTAATGCACGCGCTCTGGAAAGATTACTTCGAGCTGCTCATGGAATTTGAGGGCACGGTTTTTGAAAACGATCCGGCAGATCCGGGCGGGGCCACAAAGTTCGGGATCGACCAGCGGTCGCATCCAGGTGTGGACATCAAGTCGCTCACGAAGGCCGGTGCCGAGCGGATCTACCTTGCGGAGTTCGGTAAATCTGCCGCCGCCCACTTCCCGGCTCCGGTCTCCTTTGTCTATTTCGATCTCGCGGTGAACGCCGGGGAATCCCAGGCCGCGAAGTGCCTGCAGAGGGCGCTCGGCCTCAAGCAGGTGGATGGGGTTGTCGGCAGCAAGACTCTGGCAAACGCCAACGCCATGATCACGCGAGGAGAGGCCGGGAAGCTCCTGCTGAAACTCTCCGCTCAAAGGGAACTCTTTTACATGAACCTTGCTCACACGAAACCAAGGATGAGCCGGTTCCTCAAGGGCTGGCTGCGCCGCGCGAAAGCAATTCACCTATGGGCCGTTGCCCGGCTCAACGAGGGAGGGATGGAACAATGAACCAGGGCGAGTTTTTAACTTTGGCCATTGGGGTCGTGGTGCTTTTGGGAAACGCAGTGACGGCCTGGGCGGTGCTCACGGGCAAGAGTGGCATGCGGACGATCCAACAGCCGCTGCGGGTGCAGCATGAAAAAGACGTGCTAACGAAGGCCGAGCATGTCGAGCACTGCGGCTACATGGAGCGCCGCGTGGTCGCGCTGGAAGCACGCACAGAGCGTATCGAACGCACGATGCAAAGCGACAAAACGGAGATCATCGACGCCGGAGAAGAGCGGGCGATCAACATCCACAATCGAATCAACGATATCGACAAGAAGGTCTCCGCGCTCGACGAGCGGACCGGGACCACAAACAGCACGCTCGCGGTCCAGAGCGCAAAGATCGACCGCATTTTGGAAAGGCTCAAAGCATGAACCCGAAGCAACGCGAAAACCTCCGACTGCTCATCCTCTCCACCATCAACATGGCGCGCGGTTACGGCGTGCCGATGGATGGCATCCGCATGGGCCTACCTCCGCAACTGCGTCAGCTCGACGCCGACGATCTGCGGGCCGAGGTGCAATACCTGATCGACAAAGGATTCGTCGCCCTGGAGGGCAAGGTTATCTCCCCGGAAAATCGGGAATGGAAGATCACGGCCGAGGGCCGGGACTTCCTCGCCACGGAGGGCCTCGCGTGAATGAAACCCAGATCCGACTCCAAGCTGAAGATTCTGCCCGAGGAGCGGCAGGAGCAAATCATTGCCTGGGCGCGCACGCAGAAAACGGAGGAGCATCCCGGTGGGCTGGCCTACGCTCGCGAGCAGCTCGCGGCGGATGGGCTCAAGGTCTCCATGTCCACGCTCTCCGAGTTTGTCTCCTGGTATGGGCTGCAGCAGCGGTTTTCCAAAGCCGCATCGCGAGCGAACCAGGTCGCGGAACTCCTGCAGCAGCGGAATCCCGACATGGAGCCGGAGCACGTCCGGAAGTTGGCACAATCGATCTTCACCCTGGAAGCCTTGGACTCGGGGGATGCGGACACGTTTGTGAGCCTGGAGCATCTGAAGCTCGCCCAGGACTCAGCGCGAACGAAGGCGGATCTGGAAAACCGGAAGCTCGCATTGGCGACCAGGCGGGTTGTCCTGCTGGAAGACAACGCGGCGAAAGCCAAGGCGGCACTGGAAGGGTTGAAGACCAAGGGCGGGCTGACGGCCGAGACGCTCAAAACAATCGAGGAGGCTGCCAAGCTTCTATGATCTCGCCTGCATCCCATGTAACCACGAAGCGGCCGGACTATGTGCCGGAAACCTTCGGCGGGCTCTGCAAGATTTTCCCGACGCGTGACACGCTCCTGCTCAAATACCAGAGCGACTATGTTCTCGACCCGGCACAACTCACGCTCATGGAGAAAGCCCGGCAGATCGGGATCTCCTGGGCGAGCGCCTACAAGGACGTGCGGACACAAAGCCAGGTCGATGCCCGGTTGGATTCGTGGGTGTCCTCCCGTGACGATATCCAGGCACGGCTATTTCTGGAGGACTGCAAGAGCTTTGCAGGGCTGCTGAATCTCGCTGCGAAGGATCTTGGCGAGAAGGTGATTGATGACGACGGGCACAGTGCCTACGTGCTGCAATTCGCCAATGGCCTGCGGACGCACAGCATGTCCAGTAATCCCGATGCCCAGGCGGGCAAGCGCGGGCCGCGTCGCCTGGATGAGTTTGCCCTGCACCCCGATCCCCGCAAACTTTACTCCATCGCATACCCCGGCATCACGTGGGGCGGATCGATGGATATCATCTCGACCCATCGCGGATCGGCAAATTTCTTCAACAAGCTCGTCACTGAGATCAAGGACAAGGGAAACCCGAAGAAGATTTCTCTGCATACGGTCACGCTTCAAACCGCGCTGGATCACGGGTTCCTCTACAAGCTGCAGAGCAAGCTGCCCACCGGAGATCCTCGCCAGCAAATGGACGAGGGCGACTATTTCAACTTCGTCAAGGCCGGATGCCCTGATGAGGAATCTTTCGCGCAGGAATACATGTGCGTTCCTAGCGATGATGCTTCGGCGTTTCTTTCCTATGAGCTGATCGACGGGTGCAAATATCCGACCGGCGAACAATGGGAGACGGATCTGCTCGACAGCAAAAACCCGCTCTATGTCGGCGTGGACGTGGGCCGCGATCATGACCTGACGGTGATCTGGGTGTTTGAGAAGATCAGCGGGATCAATCTCACGCGCCGGGTTATCGTTTTGAAGGCGCAGACGTTCGACACGCAGGAGGCTGCGCTGTATTCTGTGCTGGCACTCCCGCAGGTGCGGCGCTGCTGCATCGACCAGACGGGGATCGGGCGACAGTTCGCTGAGCGCGCACAGAAGAGGTTCGGCACCTACAAAGTCGAGGGGCTGCATTTCACAGGCCCGGTAAAGGAAGAGCTGGCGTATCCGGTGCGAGCGGCCTTCGAGGATCGGTCAATCCGCATCCCTGACAACCAGACGATATTTTCCGACCTGCGCGGAATTCGCAAGGAAACCACCGCGAGCGGGAACATCCGCTTCGCCGGTGAGCGCGGGAAGAATGGCCACTGCGATAGGTTTTGGGCGCTGGCGCTGGCGCTGCATGCGGGGAAGACGGTCACAAACTTTGAGGCGGTGCTCGTATGAACTGGCTTGCCCGCACTCTCGCTGCTGTCCGCAAATCGTTTGCAACGGATTTTGCCCGTGGCCTGGATATTGACGGCACGGTGCAGGCGGGGCTGCGGAATCCGTATGCACAGAGCGTGTGGGTGGCGGCGGCCATCGGCCTGGTGGCGCAGCCGCTGAAGGCGGTGTCGCTGAAGTTTTACCTGGAGGAGGAGGAATACGAGGACGTGGCGCTGTGCGATTGGTGGAGGCATCCGGCGCGGGGGATGAGCTATGAGGAGTTCCTGGACGCGACGGCTGGCTGGCTGAAGCTGGCTGGGGAGTTCTTCTGGATCTTTGACGACACATTCCTTGCGCGGGGCAACGGTCCGCGCGGGCAGTTCGTGGTCGCCTCGCCCGACCGCATGCGGCATGTGGTGACGGGCGGGCTGCTGCAGGGCTGGGTCTATACGGATGACGCGGGCCGCCAGATTCCGCTCCTGCAAGAGCAGGTGATCCACGCGAAGCGCTGGAATCCCGCGAATCCCTATCGCGGGCTGGGTGAGATCGAGGCGGCGCGGCTGGCGGCGGAGACGGATCTGCTGGCGGGACGCTACGCTCGCGACACCTACGCCAACCAGGGCGATGGCGGCGACTACATCTCGGCGAAGAACGGCACGCTCACCGATGAGCAGCGCGACCAGGTCACGGCGGCGCTGCGGGCGAAACGCCAGGCGAAGCTGCGGGGGGACTTCCGGCCGCTCTTCTTCTCCTCGGACATCGAGGTGAAGTCGCCGACGATCACGCCGCCGGATCTGGCGTTTGTTGCAAATCGCCTGCAATCCCGGCACGAGGTCTTCATCGCCTTCGGGGTTCCGCCCGGCATGGCGGACGTGCAGGCGAGCTACAGCATCGGGAGCGCGAGCGATTATTTCCGGCTGATCCACGGGGCGAGCATGCCGGCGGGCAATACGATTGCGGGGGCGATGGATGTGCTGATCGCGCGGCAGACCGGGAAGGCGGTGCGGGCGTATTTCGATTTTGACGAACATCCCACGATGCAGCAGGTGCGCGGCGAGCGGATCGATGCGGCAGCGAAGCTCTGGGCGATGGGAATGCCGATGAAGGAAATCAACGGCTACCTGGACATGGGGATCAACGACTATGAGGGCTGGGAGGTCGGCTACCTGCCGTTCTCGGTGCAGCCGGTCGGCGAGCCGCTGGCAGAGCAGGAGACGGAGACCGGGGCTCAGGCGGAGCCGCTGGATGATGCGGTCGCGCAGATGCAGGCCGCATTCAAGGGCCGTGCGCTCAAGCCGGATTGCAAATGTGGGAGCTTTGAGGACATGAGCGCGGCGGCCACGCGTGCGCCGGGGTCGAAGTGGGCGGCGCATTGGAGGGCGAGGCAGGGAGCGATCAAGATGTGGAAGGCGAAGTTCGACAGGCATCTCATGGCGGCTCGCGCGGAGGTGCTCGACCGGGTGACGAAGGGCGCGAAGGCGGTGGCGGCGGATTTCATTTTCGATCTGGAGGAGTGGGAGCAGGGCCTGCAAATGGCGATGCGCAAGGCCGGGCAGGAGACGCTGGACAAGGCTGGCAGCCAGTGCTTCGCGGAGATCGGCAAGGATGATCCCTGGACGATGCCGCCTGCAAAAGCGTTGTCGTATCTGAAGGGCCGCGAGAACTTCTTCACGAACATTGCCGACGAGATTCATACCCAGATCCTCGGGAGCCTGGAGGAGGGGTTTGTCAATGGGGACACGACCGACGAGCTGGCTGCGAGGATACGGGCCGAGTTCGCGGGGATCAGCAAGCAGCGCAGCCTGCGGATCGCGATGACGGAGACGAGCGCCGCCTACGGGGCCGCCCGCCAGGAAGCCCTGGAGCAGTCGGGGATCGAGTATAAGGAATGGCTGACGAGCGGGAATGAGAACGTGCGGCCGAGCCACCGTGCGGCGCAGGGGCAGATCGTCCCGGTGAACGAACCCTTTATCATCGGCGGAGCGAGCATCCTGCATCCCGGAGACGGGAGCCTCGGGGCTCCTCCGGCGGAAATCATCAACTGCCATTGCGTCGCGCTGGCCACGGAGGAAAAACCATGAACGCGCAAAAACGCCAAAATTCGGGGCCGAAGGCTCCGTATGGGGTGAATTCCCCACTTGAAAAAGAAAACGCCGCCACCGGGCGGTGCAACGGCTTTGCAATGGCAATGCCAACCGGCTCGAACCTATGAATCAACTCAAACGCACCATTTTCCCGGAGATCCGGGTTCTCGACGCCGCCGGGGGGCTCGTGGAATACGTCGCCAGCGACGAAACCCTCGACCACTACCGGGAGATCATCCGGGCGGATGGCTGGCGGTTCAACCACTTTGCGAAAAACGCGCCGTTTGTGGACAGCCACGACTACTCGACGATTGAGAAGCTGCTGGGCTCGGTGGTGGACTTCCGGGTGGAGGGCCGCAAGCTGATCGAGGTGGTGAAGTGGGAGCCGGAGGCGAACCCGATTGCGAAGATCGGATTTGCGATGACGCAGGCCGGGCACCTGAAGGCGGTGTCGGTCGGGTTCCTGCCCACGAAATATGCCGACCGCTACAAAAATGGCGGGGCGGATCTGGCCGCGCAGATCGCGGAACTGGGCCTGGACGCGGAGACAGCCAAGCGCGTGTCGTGCGTATATCTTGAGCAAGAGCAGATCGAGCTGAGCGCCTGCATCATCGGCGCGAACCCTGCCGCGCTCGCTCGGGCCTACAAGGACGGGGTGATCGCCGACGGCGACATCGACCTCCTGGCAGAGAGCATTTCCGCAGACACCCAAAAAACCGCCCGTGCCGCAGAGGAAGACGCTGCCGCGACACGGAAGAGGGAACAGCGTCGGGCATGGCTCGGGAAACTCGAAAATCAAATTACAAATCTATGAAACGCATCAGCACCAAATTGGGCTGCCTGTTTCTTGCCCCGGACAACGGCGGCGGAACCGGCGGCGGAACCCTGAACGAAAACGAATTCCAGGCGAAAGTGCTCGGAAGCGTCGAGGCCATCGCGCAGAAGTCGAAAGACCTCGAAGCGAAGATCGCGGCGATTGAGAAAAACGGCGGAGACATCGCCTCGCTGAAGGGCGAGATCGACAAGCTCGCCGCCGACACGCAGGCGCTGCGCAAGGCGAACCTTGCCGCCACGACCCGCACGGCTCCCCGCAAGGGTGAAGTCACCGAAGATTGCGCCCGCCACCTCGGCGGCCTCGCACTCGTCGCTGGCCTCAAGGGAGGGCAACTCGCCGGAGACCGCATCGACGGCATGGTCAAGGACATCCTCGGGGTCGAGGCCAAGACCGCGCTGAGCAGCTCGGACATCCCGCTGCCCGTGCAATACAACGCGCAGGTGGTCGAGCTGGTCTCGGCCTACGGCGCGGCCCGTCGCTTCGGCACGGTGTTCCCGCTCGGCGCGGGCACAGTGAAGCTGCCCAAGCTCACGACCGACCCGGCCTTCGGCCTGATCGCCGCGAGCGGCACCGTCACCGAGAAGAGCCCGCAGGTCGGCTGGGTCACATTCACGCCCGAGAAGTTCGGCGGTCTCGTCCGCCTGCCCTCCGAACTGGATGAGGACTCGATCATCGCCATCGGGCAGTTCGTCGCCCGCTACAGCGCGCGCCAGCTCGCGCTGGTGGAAGACAGCAACTTCTTCATCGGCACCGGTGCCGGAAGCGGCGCGAACGGCAGCGTGAAGGGGCTCTGCGTCTCGACCATCGACAACAGCAAGGTTGTCCAGATGGCCTCGACGAAGACGAAGTATTCCGACGCCACCCTGGCAAACCTGCGCTCGATCCGGGCCACGGTCGATGCCCCGGTGATCGGCATGGGCGCATACTACATGCACCCGAGCTTCGAGCAGCACCTCAGCGGCCTCAACACCGCCGGTGACAAGCCCTACCAGGCGAACGGTTCCCGTGGAGCGACGCTCGACGGCTACGCGATCAACTGGGTGGACATCATGCCCGCCTACTCGACGAGCGCGAACGTCTCGAAGGTGTTCGCCCTCTTCGGCGACCTGTCCTACCAATACCTCGCCACCCGTGGCGGCGTGCGGATGGACACGAGCAAGGAAGCCGGGTTCACCACCGACGAGATCTGCATCCGCGCTCTGGAGCGCTTCACCATCGGCCTCATGGCCAACGGTGCGGTGTCCGGCCTGGAGACAGCGGCCTCCTAACCTCAACTGCGAAATCCTCGCACTCTGCATCGGGCCTGCAAGCCCGGTGCAGCAGCGAGGAAACCACAAAATGAACGCAGGATTCTCAAATCTCAAAAACTTAAAGCGCGAGCTGTTGCTGGCCGCCGATTTATCGAAGACCGATAACGACGCCTCCGTGCTGTCGCTCGGGCTGGGCGTTGCCTCGCTCTTCGAGGGCGCGGCCGGTCGCCGGTTCGCGCGGCAGGAGGAGGTCGATACATTTTCCGCCGAGCGGGCATTCTGGATCGTGCGGCGGTATCCCATCGAGACGGTGACAGCGGTCGAGGTGCGCGGGGATTACGCAGGGGGCTTCCTGGCCGTGCCGGGGATGCCCGCGAATGTCAACGAGCTTTCGGGGAAGGTGGATTTCCTCGGGTGCCTCGGGGCTTATGGCGAAATGGCGCGCGTAGTATATACGGGGGGCTACTGGTGGGACACAGGCGAGACGACGCCCGAGACGATGCCCACGGGCGCGACTCCGCTGCCGGAGGATCTGCGCGCGGCCTGGGTGATGCAGTGCCGGTGGTTCTGGGAACGCCGCTCGATCACTGACCGCGCGAAGGCGGGGTTTACAGAGGACACGGCGGCGCTCGGATTTGCGGGCACCGATGCGGATCTGCTCATGCCTGTGCGCCAGGTGATCGCCAACTACCGGAGGATCGCGCAATGAACATCGAAATCACAGGGATGCAAGCTGTCGTTGATCGGCTGGACCCGCGCGAGATGCTCTCCCGCGTGGCGCGGGGGATGGACAAGGGGAACCAGCTCACGCTCTCCTATATCCAGAGGAACAAACTTTCGCAGAAGGGGGCGACGACGCTGGCCGTGCGGTCAAATCGCGGACGTTCCAGCTCCCGGGCCTCGCTCGCCGTGATACGAGGTGACGGGGTCGAAAGCACTATGGGCACAAATGTGCCTTACATGGCTGTGCACGAATTCGGCTGCAAGCCCTTCACGATCCGCGCCCGCAATGGCAAGGCCCTGCGCTGGGGGAATGCCAGCGGCGTCCACTTTGCGCGCACGGTCCGGCATCCTGGCTTCCCTGCCCGCCGTATGTTTGCCAGCGGGATCGAGGAATGCGCTGAAATCTACAACCGCAAGATCGGGGAGGAACTGACGAAATGAGCACGCTGGGAAAAATGCCGGAAGATGTGAAGGCGCTCATTGAGGCATCGCCGATCATGCCGCAGATCCCGGTGATCGTGCGGGAGCGGGGGCAGATCCTGAATGACCTTGAGACCGTGCTTGCGGGTCTGGCAATCGGCGTTTACGTGCTGCCGATCCTGCCGGTCGCTCCAATCCAAGGTGCCCCGTTTATTTTCTTCCAGCGGGCAGAGGTGCGCGTGCGCGTCATCGAGAACCGAAAACTGAACGCTACCGGAGTGGACGCCTACCAAGTCGCCGAGGCCGTGTGCTTGGCGCTCCAGGGGAGCAACCCCGGAGACATCCTCGCCGCGCCGCTGGAAGTCGCAACCTTTGAACTCAACGAGGATGCACAGGGGATCTCGCTCGACTGCATTTTCCACGCCGCTTTCCAACTCAATCCATGAAACTGTTTTTCAATAAAGTCACCGGCATCCTGGGCGCGTCGGCAACGGCTTCCACGAATGTCCAAAAGATCACCGTCAAGCGATACCAGGACGTCGAGGTCGAGCTGACCCCAGTGAAGGCGGACGGGACCATAGAACTCTTCGCGACCGGGAGCACCGGCCTGCTGGTCGTGAAGACGGTCAATGACTTCACGGGCACGGCCAAGCTTCTGGACACAACCTGGGACGCTCCCACTCTCGACGGCCGGGGCTACACGTTCGCCTTTGTGGCCGTGAGCGCCGGGATCGACACGGCCCTGGGAACGGACCCCTCCAAGACGTTCGCACTGGAGATCGTTATCGTTGAAAGCGGGAAGCGGATCGTCCTGCCGACGATTCAGCTCGTCATCGAAAACAACTACTACCGCGAGGACGAGCCGGTTCCTGAAGATCCAGATCCTCCCTACCCGCTGCCAGGCGAACTCGTCACGCAGGGGACCATCTTCGGCGCGGTCCGGATCTCGGCCGCAGGACTCGAAATCAAAGACACCACCACAAACACCTGGCGTCTCGTCACCTTCAATGCCGGGGAACTCACCTTTACGACTTTATGAAAATCGGAAAACTCATCTCTCAAAGCGGCCGGATCGCCGCCCTGACTCTCGTCGCCGGTGGCGTCGCCTCCCTGGCATTTCTGGCCATCACATCGCCAGCGGTCGGGCAGACGAACGTGGTCACGAAGACGCTCACTCTCGACACGAATGGCCTGGTCACGAAGCCCACAAACTTCTGGGCCACGAATGCGGCCGGGATCACGAACGCGGTCGGGACGAACTACGCCACGGCCGCCCAGGGCACGCTTGCGGGTTCCGCGCTGCAGCCAGGCACGGCGATCACCAACGTCTCCGGCCTGCAAGCGGCGCTCGACGGCAAAGTGGCGACGAACGATTCCCGGCTCACCAATTCCCGTGCGCCGTCCGGATCTGCTGCAGGGGATCTGACTGGAACCTATCCCTCGCCAACTCTCGCCACCAACGGGGTCACGGCCGGAAGCTACGGCAC
>Ga0247838_1002385_pt1 | contig 24020 bp, 24 predicted proteins | sample LaCruzMarch2015__5_FD_189097 | JGI IMG/M metagenome (GOLD analysis project Ga0247838, IMG submission 189097) | Freshwater microbial communities from meromictic Lake La Cruz, Castile-La Mancha, Spain - LaCruzMarch2015_15m | ecosystem: Environmental > Aquatic > Freshwater > Lake | place: Spain... | reverse complement strand
GCCTATGGCCTGGTTACGGTCGGCACTTTGGCGGTTATATCAATGGTTCGTGATTCAACCGGTGAAGCCACCCATCTCTCTAAATGGGCGGGCCTAGGCAAGAAGTCTCCTATGCTCGGTGCGGTCATGGCGATATTCATGCTCTCACTCGCCGGTATCCCGCTGACGAGTGGTTTTGTGATCAAATTCAGCGTGTTTGCGGCTGGAATAGCTGAGGGGGACACCTGGCTGGTTATCGCAGCTGTCGTGGCCAGCATCATTGCTGCTTTCTTCTACGTCCGTGTGATTGTGGTCATGTTCTTCTCACCACCGAATGAAAACACGGCCTCGGTTGCGGTGCCCTCAATCTTTACCACCATCACGGTCGCGGCGACCGTCACGGCGACCGTTGTGCTCGGAATAATCCCGCAGCCCATGATTGACCTCTTGACAAATGCCGGAATCTTCATCAGGTAGTACCGTGATCACATGAACCGGATTTTCGAGGCAAGCGATCCGGTATTTGACGAGCACATCACCGCGGAACTTAGGCAGGTGGAGAAGTCTCTTCTTGAGTCAACCAGAAGTGAATATCCATTCGTATCTGAGACTTCACGCCACCTGGTAGTGGCCGGTGGCAAACGCTTTCGACCGCTTTTGGTGCTGCTTGCAGCAGAATTCGGAGACCCACAGCTGCCAGGAGTTAAACAAGCAGCGGTAGTCGTTGAACTCACGCACCTTGCGACGCTCTATCACGATGACGTAATGGATGAGGCAACCATGCGCCGGGGAGCCGACAGCGCAAATGCTCGGTGGGATAACACTGTTGCAATCTTGACCGGTGATTTCCTTTTCGCGCGCGCCTCACAGATCTTGGCCGATCTAGGACCAGATGCGGTACGGATTCAGGCTGAGACATTTGAGCGGCTTTGTATCGGGCAGATCAAGGAAACCGTTGGTCCCCGTGATGGTGAGGATCCGGTTAAGCATCATATTTCAGTATTATCAGAAAAAACGGGGTCACTAATTGCGACTTCGGGTCGCTTTGGCGCCATGCTCAGCGGGTGTGACCAGAGAACAATTGACATCCTGACAAACTTTGGGGAACAAATTGGCGTGGCTTTTCAGTTGGCCGACGACATCGTGGATATCACTTCAGATTCAGAGCAATCTGGCAAGACTCCCGGAACCGACCTGCGTGAAGGCGTTCCCACCTTGGCGGCCTTGATCGCGCTCACCGATTCGAGCCCAGAAGGGGCTCAACTGCGTGAGTTACTGTCCAAGCCTCTTCCCGACCCACATGAGCACGCCCTTGCCCTTGAATTGCTGCGGGCTCACCCAGGTTTGCTCGAGGCTCGGCTCGAGGCTCTGCGTTGGGCCGATGAAGCGCGTCGAACTCTTGAGCCGTTGCCCGATATCACGGCGAAAAAAACCTTGATGGCACTGTGTGACTATGTCGTCTCTCGGACCGGCTAAGGCTCGAGCAAACTAAGGCTCAAGCAGCGTTTCTTTTAGCTGGCGGGTTTTGGTTCGGGAATTTCGGTACATATCCACCGTGAAAATTACGAGGGATATCCAAACGAGGGTAAATCCAATCCAATTCCCAGTACTCATGGCTTCCTTGAAAATGAACACGCCAAGCAGGAATTGGAAGATGGGAGTGATGTATTGAAGAACCCCCAGTGTGGAAAGAGGAATGCGTGTTGAAGCACCCCCAAAGGCCAGCAGGGGTAATGCGGTGACCGGGCCCAACATAATCAATAGGAACGTGATGGTTGGCCCGTCGAGCACGAAGGATTCGGTTCCTTGGGCCGCGAACACCCCCAGAATTATTAGAGCGAGTGGGAGAAGAACTACTGTTTCAATACCCAAGCTTTGCAGTGATGGCAGGTTCGCATATTTTTTTAGCAGACCGTATAACCCGAAAGAAAAGCCGAGCGTTAGGGCAATCCACGGCACTGAACCTGAGGCAATTGTTAAAACGATAACCGCGACAAGTGCAATTCCCACTGCAACCCATTGGGTCTTTCGAAGATTCTCCTTTAAAAGAATGACACCCATCGCAACGGAAATAAGTGGATTCATGAAATAGCCGAGTGACGCTTGCACCACCTGATTGGAGTCAACCGCGTACACGTAGACCAACCAGTTTATGGAAAGAAAAATTGCGGCTGAACCTAACATGATTACATTTCGCCGGTTAAATGCTCCCGTGAATGCGCGCCACTGCTTACCGGCCAAAAGTATGAGCACTACAACAACCAGTGACCATATAACCCGGTGCGCAACGACCTCGATTGGGGCGACAGTGTCGAGAAGTACAAAGTAGAGGGGAAACAGTCCCCAGAAAAGGTAGCCGGTAACCCCGAGGAGTACACCTGTGGAATGAGCAGATCGCTCCCGGACCGCCACCTTCTCACCCGATTCCCAACAAGATTTACGACTCAATAAGAGTGCAGTCCCAGACTACTCAGGCTTAGGGGTTGGTCAGCGCCGGCTAGGCTTACAGCCGTGACGCGTTACGCCCTGACTTCGGATCCCAGTGTCAGCGTCGAAGTCGTTAGTGCATCCCTTGCTTGTTGCACATTGGAATTGCAAGCCGCCCTCAATAGTGGCGCGTTAATTCAGGTGTCTGAAGTCGGCTCGGGGCCTAGCGTGATTGTGATTGCAGGTACGGTTACCGATGCCCTAGTTCCCAGCGTGCTCGAATTGATCCACTCCTTTCCCGACACCAAAGTAATGTCTTTTGGTGCGTGTGCGACCAGTGGCGGACCGTATTGGGATTCGCCCCCTGTCTCAAAGGGAATTGATCAATTTGTGCAAGTGGCAGCTTATGTTGCCGGATGCCCCCCCAGACCTGACGCCTTCATTCAGGCGATTCAGGAACTTTCTGCGAATCGGGCCCGCTAGATGCCCAAATCATCCACGTGGGAAAAGGTTGAGCCAGCAGATTGGCGGAGCACTATCGAGGAGTTGCGCGATAGAGGCTTCATTTTTTTCGATTTTTTGACCGGAGTGGATCAAGAAAATGTAGATGGCAACAATGCGTGTGAAGTAGTCGCACACCTTGCGACGAAAGACCTATCGGATTCTCATTTTATTTCTACCCAAGTATCAGGCGAATTACCCAGCATCACTGACTTAATTCCAGCAGCGCAGTGGTACGAACGCGAATGCACAGAGATGTTTGGAATTAAATTCATTGGTGGATCCACGAAGCCACTTTTACGACACGAGAATCTAGGTCGACCACCACTGCGTAAATCAACAGTTTTGGCCGCACGAGTGTTAACTCCATGGCCGGGGGGCGCCGAACCTGAAATCAAAGAAGACGGCAGTAAAGTGGGAAATGCATCGCGACGCCGCCAGCGACCGCCGGGTGTTCCCGAGAATTGGCTCAAGCAATGAAACATTCGTTCATTGCTCTTATCGAAGACAAGTGCACTTCATGCATGTTGTGCGTCCGAGAGTGCCCCGCATGGTGCATCCACTTGGATTCGCACACGGTCGATGTGACCGAAGAGGGTGCGCGACGACCGAAAAAAGTCAACGTTCTTGACTCATTCGAGATCGATTATTCATTGTGCATGTATTGCGGAGTATGTATTGATGTCTGCCCATTTGACGCACTCGCATGGGATGAGCATCGAGCTCTTGTTACCAATAACCGTGAGGACATGCTCCTGGGAATTGAAGAACTTGGACCTAGCGGTAGTTCGTAAACTGCACGGCAAAGTCGAGGTCCGCAGCATTAATCAAGGCAATTACAGCCTGTAGATCATCACGGTTCTTACTCGTTACCCGTAATTCGTCACCTTGAACCTGGGTCTTGACCGCCTTGGGGCCTTCGTCTCGGATCAATTTCGACAACTTTTTCGCGTGCTCCTGGCTGATCCCGTTATTGAAAGAACCATTGAGTTTGTATAGCTTCCCTGAGGAGCGAGGTTCGCCCGCAGTGAAGGCTTTGAGACTAATTCCACGCTTAATGATTTTTTCCTTGAACACATCCAGTGCCGCGACCACTCGATCCTCGGTGCTGCTGGTGAGCTCAATATCGGTCTCACCCTTCCACTCGATCGTTGTATCGGTGTTCTTGAAATCAAAGCGTTGGGAGAGTTCTTTAGCCGTCTGATTAAGGGCGTTATCGGCCTCTTGGTGGTCGACCTCTGAGACAATGTCAAAACTGCTATCCGCCATGGTTTATTCCTTTCCGTTGGGCCAATCTAACGAATACCTGGCCTTTGCCAACCAACTGCACCCGCGAGTATCGACACATGTATTGTTTGCCGGGCATTACGGCAGATTGCCCGAGCGGCCAATGGGAGCGGACTGTAAATCCGTCGGTTTTACCTTCAGTGGTTCGAATCCACTATCTGCCACGTGCAAAGGGCCCCGGTAAAAGGGGGCCCTTTTTCAATTTGGCATGAATCAGAATGGGTAGCTGACCCCGGTGATTTCTTCAGACCAGTCCCACAGCCTTCGTGCAGAAAGAGCATCTTTGGCGGCATCGGTTCGATCCACGAGGGTGGGGTAACCGCGGGTTTGCCATTTATCGGCCGGACCAACAAAACTGTCATTGGGCAATCCAGGTGCGGTGGCCGCAAACAAAATAGGTAGGGCACCCATCTCGGCGCTTTGTGCGATCACCGAGTTCATCATTTGTGTAACGCGGAATTCAAGTGAGTTCCCGCGCATTTTTGAGGCTGCACCTTGCAGGTTTGTTGCCGAAAAACCAGGGTGTGCAGCAACTGCGCCAACGGAGTAGTCACCAAGTTCGAGCCTCCGGGAGAGCTCGGTAGTGAAAAGTAGATTCGCTAATTTTGATTGGCCGTAGGCACCCCAGGCCCGGTACTTTTTGGTCCCCATGGGGTCTTGGAAATTAAATCCCTTCACCATTCGGTGGGCGAGTGAAGAAACATTGACCACTCGGGAATTGGGGACAGCAACCAAAGCGGGGAAGAGTAATCCGGTCAATGCGAAGTGACCGAGATGGTTGGTCGCAAGTTGCATCTCAAAACCTTGGGCACTTTTGCGTTGGGGAGTTGCCATAATACCGGCATTATTGATAAGTAGATCAAGTCCCTGCGGGTGTTCGCTCGACCAGCGCTGCGCAAATGTGCGGACCGAATCGAGGTCGGACACATCCAGTTGACCAACGTGTACCTCAATACCCGAGGCGTTCGCGAGCATTGCCGAGGCGGCTTGATCTCCCTTTGACTGATCCCGGACTGCCAGGGTGACACTGGCACCGTGGCGGGCGAGTTGAAGGGCGCTTTCATATCCTAGGCCTGAGTTTGATCCGGTAACGATCACTGATCGGCCGGTCAGATTGGGCATATTTGCTGCTGTCCAGGGGGGCATACCCTAATGAAACCCCTAGTTGGGCCAGAAGGCAAACGAGTGAGGCGACCTCACGGGTGACTCGAGCCCGCCACTGTGTACGCTTGCGGGGCTTCACGCCCCTTTAGCTCAGATGGTAGAGCGTCTCCATGGTAAGGAGAAGGTCTACGGTTCGATTCCGTAAAGGGGCCCGGATGAAAGGTCAGGAAACAGGGGTCTTTCTTCGTTCGGCGGGGTAGCTCAGGTGGTAGAGCAAGCGGCTCATAATCGCTGTGTCGCCGGTTCAAGTCCGGCCCTCGCTACAAGATTTTTGGCATCAGGCACAATAGGAACGAATACAGAGTTGAAAAGCGAAGTATCAAACCAGCACATGAGAGTGTGCTTCATGGAAGTGAGAGAGCAGTGGGCAAGGCCAGCGACGTTCGTCCCAAGATCACCTTGGCATGCGAAGAATGCAAAGACCGCAATTACATTACAAAAAAGAACCGTCGTAATGATCCTGACCGCCTCGAGGTCAAGAAGTTTTGCGTGAAGTGCAAGAAGCACACCCTTCACAAGGAAACCCGCTAACTTTTTCACGTGGCTATCAACCAAGAGTTCATTGGCCGCACTTACCCGCCAACTGAGGTTTACTCGGTTGGCCGGGAGAAGATTCGTGAATTTGCGAAAGCTTTGGGTGACACCTCACCCTGCTATTTTGATGTTGCATCTGCGCGAGCACTTGGCTACCCAGATTTAGTTGCACCCCCCACTTTCGCAATCGTTGTAACTATGCATGCTGGCGGCCAGGTCATCCACGATCCTGAACTGGGGTTGGACTACACCCGAGTTGTACACGGTGAACAAAGATTCGTGCAGCATCGTCCCATTTTTGCGGGAGACGAAATCACGAGCACGGTGAGCGTTGATTCAATTCGATCCGCAGCAGGAAACGACATGATCACGGTAAAGACTCAGGTGCATGCAACCGATGGTGAGCTCGTGTCCACTGTTTTCACGTTGCTCGTCTCGCGCGGAGTCGGTGACGCTTCATGAGTTTAATTTCTATCTCACAAGTTCACGTTGGTTTGGAGTTGCCAGCACAGGAGTTCGTTTTTACCCGAGCCGATTTAGTCAGGTATGCGGGAGCATCTGGAGATTTCAACATTATTCATTGGAATGAGCGAGTCGCCCAGGAAGTTGGTTTACCTTCAGTGATCGCCCACGGCATGCTCACTATGGGAACCGCAATCCGAGTTGTAACCGACTGGCTGGGTGACCCCGGCAAAGTGATTGAATACTCAGCCCGCTTCACTCGACCAATTCCAGTTCCGGACACGGATGAAGGAACAAGCATCAAAGTTTCTGCGAAAATTACTGAGCTTCTCGAAAACAATCAAGCGGTGATCTCTATATCTGCGATTCACAACGAGGTGACGGTGCTCGCCAAGACGGTCGCCATCGTACAACTTGCACCATGACAGCGGTCCCTGATCAGATCACCGCGTTAGCCGAAGAACGTCAAGCGGCTCGCGCGAATAAAGACTTTGCACGATCAGATCAACTTCGGGAACAGATTTCACAATCGGGGTGGTTGATAAAAGACACCGCCGAGGGTTATTCGCTCACCGAAGCCCCACCTTTTGTTATCACAGCACACTTGGGTGCTTGTGCGGATCAATTTGCGAATTCGGTAACCGGCACGACCGTTGTACTTGTGATTGTTGACGGCTGGCCAGAAGACGTTCACACATCATTGAACGCATTACTCAACTGCGCCCCAAGCCATGTTCGAGTCCTGGTTATGGACTGTGGCAACGTTGATGGAGCAGGTGTAGTTGTTCATGAATTAGCAAAGGTTCACAACAACCTTATTGAATTTCACTTCGCTCAAACACTTCCCGAACTTGGCTGGGCAAATGTTGTGAATGCAGCCGTTACGGTTTCCGCCAGCGAGTATTTTGCTGTCATGGACTTGTCAACCATCTGGGAAGGCGACGCACTCACCCCTTTAATGGGAGTTTTCGCGGATCCGCAGGTAGCAATGACGGGTTGGCGTGCGGTTAATGTGGATGTAAGCCAAGAATGGCGCGAGTTCACTGCGGCGACGGCAGGGAGTGTCGACGCGATTCTGGGTTACTTCCTGGTGGTACGCACGAGCGTGGCTCGGGAAATTGGTCCTGACCCGAAAGCTAAGTTTTATCGAAATGCTGACATGGAGTGGTCCTTGGCTATCAGAGCCGCTGGCTATGAATTGGTAATTCCCGAAGGCGAGTTACCACTGCGCCAAGAGCGGCACCATGGCTATCACGACAGCGAACCGGAGTATCGCGAAAAGCAAAGTAAAAAAACATACGACCGACTTTTACAGAAGTTTCGTAAGTCACCTGAGATTTTGCATAAAGGCAAAGATCATGACAGTTGAACGACTTGAAGGGAAATTGCGCGAGCACACATCGCTGCGTGTTGGTGGTGGCGCAAAGCAGCTCGTCCGGGTTTCGACTGATCAGGAACTCATAGACCTGGTTCATGATCTGGATCAGCGTGGTGAACCTCTATTAATTTTAGGCGGAGGAAGTAATGTCGTTTGCGCGGACTCCGATTTCCCTGGGACGGTAATCATCGTTTCAACTCGAGGGATCGACTGGATTGGTGATTACGTAGTTGTTGCTGCCGGCGAAGACTGGGACGCATTTGTTAGTAGTGCACTTGCGCAAGGATATGGAGAACTCACGCCATTGTCAGGAATCCCTGGATCAATGGGGGCGACACCGGTTCAGAACATTGGTGCATACGGCGTTGAGCTTGCCGAGTTCATTGATCACGTCGAAGTGTGGGACCGCGAATCGGGTACCAAGCGAACTATGTCTGCTATCGATTGTGAATTTGAGTATCGTGACAGTACATTCAAAAAGAATGCGAACCGGTACATGGTGTTGGCCGTCAAGTTAAAACTCAATAGAACACTTGAGGTACCGATCAAGTATCTGCAACTTGCAAATGTAATGAATCAAGAAGTAGGCACAACAGCGAATGCGGTGGAAGTTCGGGATCAAGTCTTGCAACTGCGCTCGACAAAAAGCATGGTGCTTAATTCTGTTGACATTGACTCAAATAGCACCGGGTCATTTTTTATCAATCCAATTGTTGAACACTCGGACATTCCACAAAGTTGCCCAAGCTACCTCCTGCCGGCGAGCGATCCCCGGGTGGAAACCCACATGAAGGTCAGTGCGGCCTGGTTAATCGAGAATGCTGGAATCACCAAGGGGTTCCACTTGGGTAATGAAGACTCCAGCATTCGCGTTTCAAGAAATCACTCTCTGGCAATTACAAACACCGGCCAAGGAACGACAGAAGAAGTCGTCAAATTAGCAAGCCATATTCGGCAACAAGTATTTGACGCTTATGGAATTGAACTCATTGTCGAACCGGTTCTGATCAATTGTGAACTTGATCAGCTAAGTTTTTAACTAGTCGGTAGCACTCGCAAGCAGTGCATGCATTCGAGCAAGTCCTTCCGTGATGTTTTCGTCCGAGGTGGCATAAGAAAGTCGGAAAAATCCGGGTGTTCCAAATGCCTCACCCGGGACCACCGCTACTTCGGCTTTGTCCAAAATAATTGCTGCAAGTTCAGCGGAGGATTGCGCGATGGTTCCACCAATTGATTTATTCATCAAGCCAGCAACGGAGGGATATGCGTAAAAAGCACCTTCGGGTAATGGAGAACTCACGCCGGGAATCGCATTGAGCAGGTCAACCATGAGCGTGCGTCGCCGATCAAAGGCAATGCGCATTTGATCAACCGCGTCAAGATTCCCACTCACGGCCGCAAGGGCTGCAACCTGTGACACGTTTGCCACATTGGAGGTTGCATGCGATTGCAAGTTTGTTGCCGCTTTTATGACATCTGCGGGAGCGATCATCCAGCCGACGCGCCAACCGGTCATTGCATATGTCTTTGCGACTCCATTGATGACAACGCAACGCTCGGCAAGCTCGGGCACCAGTGTGGGCATCGAAGAAAAGACGGCGTCCCCGTAAACAAGGTGCTCGTAGATTTCGTCGGTAATGACCCAAATGCCTTTTGCGAGCGCCCATTCACCGATTGCTTTGACCATTTCCGGTGAATAGACCGCACCTGTGGGGTTGGAAGGTGAGACAAAAACCAACGCCTTTGTTGAGGGGGTGAGGGCAGCATCTAGTTGCTCAACTGTTGCGCGGTAACCGCTCGTTTCATCGGTCATAACGATCACGGGCTTGCCCCCAGCCAACATGATCGATTCTGGGTAGGTCGTCCAGTAGGGAGCCGGCAAAATTACCTCAGCACCTGGATCAAGGAGAGTGGCAAAAGCGTTATAGAGGGCCTGCTTACCTCCATTGGTGATCAATATTTGGCTCGCCGAGACCTCAAAGTTGGAATCACGAATGGTTTTAGCGGCAATGGCCTCTTTGAGAGCTGGCAAGCCACCGGCTGGGGTGTAGCGGTGCCATTTGGACTCTCGACAAGCGGCAACGGCTGCCTCCACGATGTAGTCGGGGGTGGGAAAGTCTGGTTCACCTGCGCCAAAACCGATTACCGGACGTCCAGCTGCGATGAGAGCTTTGGCTTGGGCATCCACCGCAAGTGTGGCAGATTCAGTGATAGCGCCGATTCGAGCTGAAATTCGATCATGTGATGCAGGGTTCGTGGGAGCCGGTGAGGTAGCCATGGCTCAATAATGTCAGGGGAACTCAATTCAGCGCGCCCCACCCATGCGTGATCTACCCACGTGTGATGTACCCATGCGTGACCCACCCATGGGTGAGGGGTGGGGCAGAGCGTAGACTCTCGTCCCGCGGTAGGTCCTTGCGCAAGCATGCCTACTAAAGGGTTGTAGCTCAACTGGTAGAGCACCGGTCTCCAAAACCGGGGGTTGGGGGTTCAAGTCCCTCCAGCCCTGCAAACCGGTGCAAGCCGGCGCAAATGCATGAAAGAAATACGTGTGACCGCAAGAAGAAGACTGAGTCCGACAAGATCTCGAGTGGAGTAAGCATGGTGGACACCGACGCTAAGCCCGCGGGCGACAGCGGTGGCTCTGACGCGAAAAAGAAGAACATCTTTTCGCGGCTGGCTTTGTTTATCCGCCAAGTTGTAGTCGAACTTCGCAAAGTTATTTGGCCAACCCGAAATGAGTTGGTCAACTACACGATCGTCGTAGTTTTCTTCATATTCCTAATGTCGGGAATAGTCGCCCTATATGACTTTGTTTTCACTAGGGGAGTGCTGTTCGTTTTTGGATAAAACCCAAAAACAATAGGACTTCACTCACTGCCACAAGTATCTAAAGGAGTAAGCAACTCGTGTCGAATGAGAATGTGTCGAATGAGAACGAATCGATCCCCGTGGATCCATTCGCACCTGACGCACCCGAAAGTGATGAGAACGTCGAGGCGTTCGCGCAAGAATTGGTCGCTGGACTAGTCGCTGACGAAATCGCACAGGACGAGCAAGAATCTGAGGCTGAGGCCGCCGTTGTTGCCGAAGCAGAAGAAATAGTCTCCGAAGCCGAAGCGGAAGAAGGCGAAATTGATCCGCTTGAAGAGTTCACGACGTCCATGCGCATTGCACCTGGCGATTGGTATGTGATTCATAGCTATGCAGGCTACGAAAACAAGGTCAAGGGAAACTTGGAAGCACGCAGCCAAACTCTCAACATGGAGGATTACATCTTCCAAGTTGAAGTTCCCATGGAAGAAGTCACCGAGATCAAAGGTGGAATGCGCAAGCAGATCCGCCGTAACAAGTTCCCCGGATACGTACTTGTGCGCATGGACCTCACGGACGAGTCATGGGGAGTTGTTCGGCACACGCCGGGAGTCACCGGATTTGTCGGTCACGGCCACTCGCCTTCACCCTTAGCCCTCGACGAAGTAATCGCAATTCTCGCTCCGGTTCCCGAAAAGCAGATTGCGGCAGCGTCAGCAGGCGGCAAGGGCGGTGGCGGATTGGCATCCGCTGCGCCGATCAGCGTTGATTTCAATGTTGGTGACTCGGTGACCGTTGTCGACGGCCCATTTGCAACCTTGAATGCAATTATTTCGGAGATCAACATCGAAGGTCAAAAGGTCACAGGTCTGGTCGAGATCTTCGGACGTGAGACCCCCGTCGAACTAGCTTTCAGTCAGATTGATGCAAACAACTAAATTCAACTAAAACCCCTAACGAAACTCCGCCTATACAAGAAGGAAACACAATGGCACCGAAGAAGAAGAAAGTCACCGGATTGATCAAGCTTCAAATTCCGGCCGGCGCAGCCAACCCTGCTCCGCCCGTTGGCCCAGCACTGGGTCAGCACGGTGTGAACATCATGGATTTCTGTAAGGCATACAACGCTGCAACAGAAGCGCAAAAGGGCACCATTGTCCCCGTTGAGATTACGGTCTATGAAGATCGTTCTTTCGACTTCATCTTGAAGACTCCACCAGCATCCCGCATGATTCTCAAGGCCGCAGGGCTGGAAAAAGGTTCCGGCACTCCACAATCAGTGAAGGCCGGCAGCATCAGCAAGTCGCAGGTCCGTGAAATTGCGGAAACCAAAATGCCAGACCTCAATGCCAATGACATTGAAGCCGCAATGAAGATCATCGAAGGAACTGCACGTCAAATGGGAATTACCGTTTCCGCATAATGTGTCACCAGCACGACCAGCACGACCAGCAAGACGTGGGAGAGCCAGCGCGGCTCGCACACCACAACCTGCACGCAGGAAATTCCTGCACATAACGAAGGAGCAGATATGAAGCGCAGCAAGGCGTACCAAGCGGCAGCCCTGAAGGTTGACGCAGATAACCTCTATGCACCGATTGAGGCGACTCGATTGGCGAAAGAAACATCCGTCACCAAGTTCGATTCTTCCATTGAAGTCTCCATGCGACTGGGTGTTGACCCACGTAAGGCAGACCAGCTCGTTCGTGGAACTGTGAACCTGCCCCACGGCACCGGAAAGACAGCAATTGTGCTGGTCTTCGCAAACGGCGAAAAAGCCGATGAAGCCCGAGCAGCGGGAGCCGACTTTGTTGGCTCAGACGATTTGATCGCAAAGGTGGCTGGCGGCTGGACCGGTTTTGATTCAGCGGTGTGCACCCCAGACCTCATGGGCAAGGTGGGAACTCTGGGCAAGGTACTTGGACCACGTGGTCTCATGCCCAACCCGAAGACCGGAACCGTCACCATGGACGTGGCAAAAGCTGTAGGCGACATCAAGGGCGGAAAGATCGAATTCCGCGTTGACAAGCACTCCAACCTGCAATTTCCCATCGGCAAGGCGTCATTCACACCCGAGCAACTCGTGGAGAACTACGGAGCCGCACTTGATGAAATCCTGCGGTTGAAGCCATCCTCGTCAAAGGGTCGCTACATCAAGAAAACGACCGTCTCCTCATCCATGGGACCAGGAATTCAGATCGATCCCAACCGGACCCGTTCACTTCTGACCGTAGAAGAGTAAACCACTTTTTCTCAACGATGAAGTCCGTGTGCCATCTGGTGCACGGACTTCATTTATTACGGTGAAAACTAAACTACAACATTTGCGATTCGCATTGACCAAACAAGTAATTGAATGCAGACTTGAGCGTTAATATGTACCTCGTTCTCGGGCCGACCACACGAAGGGATGAACCACACACGTGAAATACGTTCTTCCTTTAACCCATCCGTTACTTGCGCTCGAAAATATCAGCATCACGCTTAGTGGTCTTAAGATCCTCGATGACGTGAGTATTGGTGTCCCAGAAGGTGCAGTCACCGGTTTGATTGGACCTAACGGTGCCGGCAAGACAACGGTCTTCAACATCATGAGTGGTTTTCTCACCCCTGATGAAGGCAACGTGCGATTTAATGGCAAAAAACTTAAGCACATCAAAACCCATCATTTAACCAAGCTGGGGATTTCGCGCACATTGCAAGGAGTTGGGCTGTTCGCATCTCTCACCGCACTCGAGAACGTAATGCTGGGTGGTTCTTCACGCATAAAGAGCGGAATTTTTGCGGACTCGCTTGGAGCGCCATGGGCTGACTCCGCGCAAAACAAGTTGCGGGGTGAGGCCCTGGAAGTCATGACCGAGTTTGGAATCGCTGATGCTGCTGACCGTTACCCCGGAGAGCTGCCATATCCCGTTCAAAAGCGGGTCGCAATTGCACGAAGTTTAATCTCGAATCCCAAAGTCCTTTTACTCGATGAACCCGCCGGAGGCATCAGCGCCGCAGACATGGCAGAGCTCGGCCGCATGATTCGAAGTTGGACTCCCGAGCGCACGGTCCTGCTGGTGGAACATCACATGGAATTAGTTATGGAAGTGTGCGATCTGATCTGGGTACTTGATGCCGGCAAGGTAATTGCAGTCGGAAGCCCAGATGAAGTGCGCAAGAATCCGGCCGTACTTGCCGCTTATCTGGGGACAGAGGTTGACGCCTGATGTTGCTCATTGAAAACCTCTCCGTTAGTTACGGTGCGGTGCAAGCGCTGAATGATGTTTCCATTGAGGTGCCGCACGGCAGTGTCACCGCAGTGATCGGTGCTAATGGTGCGGGTAAGTCAACCTTGATGCGAACCCTGGCCGGGCTGGAGAAACCCCAATCTGGTCAGGTCACCTTTAACGGTGAAGTTATTAGCGGGCGCAAGCCCGAGGACATCGTGCGGATGGGTATCGCTCTCGTTCCGGAGGGGCGGTCAACGATTCCGGAACTGACAGTCGAGGACAACCTCAAACTGGGAGGAATGTGGCGTTCCCATGCCCAGCGCAACGCTTCACTCTCACGTGTTTACACGCTCTTCCCGGTACTCAGTGAACGAAAGAGCATGCGCGCGGACACGCTTAGCGGCGGGGAGCGGCAACAGTTGGCAATCGGCCGCGCATTGATGACCGGTCCGCAAGTCCTCCTATTAGACGAGCCATCACTCGGCTTGGCCCCATTGATCGTTACCCAAATCCTTGAACTTGTTGCGCGGATGGCGTGGGATAGCGGATTGGCTGTACTTCTCGTGGAGCAAAATGCCACTGTCGCGCTTCGGATTGCCCGCTCGGGTGTGGTCCTCAACCTGGGTGAAGTTGTTAAGTCCGGCCCGGCCGCCGAAATCGCATCGGATGAGGAACTTCGACATGCATATTTGGGGTACTGAGTCATGACCAATTTCATCGATTTTCTCCTCGGGGGATTCAGCAACGGTGCCGTGATTGCGCTGATGGCCCTAGCCCTAGTAATGGTGTGGCGATCAACTCGCATGGTCAACTTTGCCCAAGTAGGTCAAGCAATGTTTACGACTTACATCGCGCTGACTGTTCAGCAATCTACGGGAAATTGGCTGCTGGCCCTTGCTGTTGCAATGGGAGCCGGACTCATTCTTGGCATTGTTGTTTTCTTTCTGGTCATTCGCCCGGTAAAGAACAGCGATACAACGGGCGCGATCATCGCAACATTCGGTGTGCTCATTGCGCTTCAAGCGGGAGCCGGCATGGTCTGGGGCGGAGACCCTGAAGGGTTTATTCCACCCGTGTCCAATGCAGGGCTCGAATTCGCCGGTCGGATCTGGCCAGTCTCCCTTTATGACATTTTGGTGTGGGTGGTCACTGCAGCACTTGTCATTGGGCTCACTTTGTTATTCACGAAAACTTCCTTGGGCCTTTCGATGCGAGCATCTGCTTTCAATCCCGAAGTTGCCCGGCTTTCAGGTGTTCGAGTGAACCGAATGCTGATCACAGGTTGGGCAATTGCTGGGGCAACGGGCGCGGTCGGTGGCGTTCTTATCGCACCGGTTTCAACAATTTCCCCGAACAGTTTCGACATTCTGCTGGTGTTTGCATTCACCGCGGCCGTTATTGGTGGATTGGACTCACTAGTCGGTGCAGTGACGTTTGGCATTGGAACCGGTTTAGTGATCTCGTTGGTTTCCGGTTACACCGATGCAAGCAACGCCCCCGTGGTTGCCCTTGTTTTACTCGCACTGAACCTCTTACTCAAACCTGATGGCGTCTTTAGCCACCACGGATCGAGGTCTGTATGAGCAATCTGACAGATGTGAAAAACATGAGCAACGCTCAAAAACTTCGTACATTTCCGGGCAATCGGATTGTGTGGCATGCGGTAATTGTTGGAGTTGTATGGCTGCTGCTATTACTTCTTAACAACAACATCGACCCGCTCTACAGTTCCTATCTCGCGTTAGTTGCCATGTACGCCACAGCGATGTTTGGCATGACAATCCTGGTAGGGTTTTCCGGTCAAGTTTCGTTAGGAAACGGCGCGTTGATGGCGGTTGGTGGCTATGTCTTCGCCCTGACCTCGATGAACTGGCAAACCGTCCCTATTTTTGGCTGGGAATGGAATGCCGTCTGGTCCATGGTGTTTGCCGGGCTGGGCGGAATCCTGATCGGTGGCATTGTTGGCGGCCTAGCGGCGCGACTCAAGGGGCCATACCTAGCCGGTTTGACACTCGGCCTTGCCGTCGGTGTACCGGCAATAACCAATAGATTCCCCGAACTCCTGGGCGGGGAAAACGGTCTCATGCTTACCGTCCCCTATCCAGCGGGTGGTTACGCGGCTTCTGAAATTGCTGGTGGAGCTGAATCAGGTGCTGAGACATCAGATCCCAATTCAGATGCTGGGTCAGATGCCGGAGCGGCAGCCGGTGAAGACCAATATGCCGAGTTGGACCTCTCTGAATTCGATCAGGGCGTCGACGCGAGCACCGACCCCAACGCCACACCCGCAACCGAAGACCTCTTGACCGAGGGTGACCTACTCACACTCGATGATTTCTCTAATGGTGGTGATTTAGGACTCGAAAGCGCCGATCCAGCGGTAGAACCAAGTGTTGACCCCAGTGTCGATGCAGGACTTGAACCAGGGCAAGACCCCTCGGGCATTACTGATTCTTTTGATACGGGATTCATCATTGAGCGTTGGCAGGCATCCATGGCGATCGCCGTTGCGTGTCTGGTGGCCTTTGCTGCCCTGAACTTGATTCGTGGCCGACAAGGTCGGGTCTGGAAAGCTGTCCGTGACGACCCGATTGCTGCAGCAGTTGTTGGAATCTCACCATCGGGCTCAAAAGTGTCGGCATTTGTTGTCAGTTCGCTATTTGCAGCTCTTGCGGGAGCAGTTTTTGCCCAAATACTGAGTTTCGTGGGCCCGGGTGCATTTAGTTTGGGTCTTTCCCTCTCACTGCTCGTTGGAATTGTTCTTGGCGGTAGGTCCTCACTTCTCGGAGCGATTCTGGGCGCACTAATCATTGTGTGGTTACCGGAATTGGTCGATGGGCTTGCAGGGGATCGTGGTTGGCCCGACCAGATCACCAATAACGCACCCAACCTGCTTTACGGACTCCTCGTAGTTGCCGTTGTTCTCGCGGCCCCGGGCGGCATCACGGGGACGGTGCGATCGTGGATCGACAAGTCACGGGGCAAGAGTCGATCACCGTTAAGTTAATGCTTGCGATTGCAAGCGTTTGACTGTCCGGTTTAAGGTGATTTTTGACAGAAATTTCTTCTAAAACCTTGCAAGGGAACACCCCTGCAGTTAGTGTTTAGGCCACACGGCATTCATAGAGCGTTTACCTTTTTGGTAGACGAGTCTGTTTACGCCCATCCTTGGAGGAGTAATTCGTGAGATTCAAATTCGCAACCGGCTCGGTTGCTCTTGGCACAGCTGCGGCGCTTGCATTTGCCACAGCAATTCCCGCTCAGGCGGCCGACCCAGGTGTTACCAGTAACAAAATTGTTATTGGCACCACAACTCCGTTGACTGGACCAGCTGCTCCAGGCTATAAGGACATTCCCGTCGCTGCTAAGGCGTATTTCGACTACGTCAATGCCAACGGTGGAATCAATGGACGCAAAGTTGACCTTCGTGTATTCGATGATCAGTACAATCCCGCCCTCACCAAGAAGGGTACTAGCCAACTCATCCTCCGCGACAAGATTTTCGCCATGTACGGCGCGCTGGGTACCCCAACGCATTCAGCCGTGGTCCAAGATCTCAACCGTCGTGGCATCCCCGATATTTTCGTTAACACCGGTGGAGCCAGTTTCGACAATCCCACGAAATACCCGATGACATTCCCATACTTCCCTTCCTACATCGTGGAGTCGAAAGTCATGGGCTACTACATGGCCAATGACCCAGCACTCAATGCCAAGAAGAAGTGCCTGTTCTACCAAGATGGCGAGTTTGGTGATAATGCCAAGGTCGGTTTCGCTGCCGCAGGCACGAAGTTCGAGACAACCACTTCCTACTTCTCGGGACAGCAGGTTGCACCATTCTCAGCTCAGATCACCAAGTTGAAGTCAGCCGGCTGTGAGCTTGTTGTCTTCTTCGGTGTGACCTCGGCCACCGCTCAGCTCCTCGGAACTGCGGCTCGGTCCGGCTTCGCCCCAACCTGGATGATCACTTCGGTGGGTACCGATCCCTCCGTCCTTAAGGGTTCACTTGGCGCAAGCACAGGCGCATTGATGAAGGGAATTTATGTCCCGAACTTCATCGTTCCCGCGCAGGATGTGGGTAATGCCTACGTCAGCCAGATGAAGGCACTTGCGAGTGCTAACGGTTTGGAGTGGAACTTCTACACCTACTACGGAATCAACACGGCGTATGTTTTGGCGCAGGCCCTCAAGGCTGCTGGCAAGGACCTCACTCGTGAGGGCTTGGTTAATGCCATGCAAACCCAGTCAAAGAACTTCCGTTCAGCAGCTGTTGTGCCATTCATTATCAACTCAAAGTCCCATCAGGGTGCTACGGGTTACTACATGGCCCAGTACAACGCGAACACTGACGCGGAGCGTTTAACCGACTACGTCATGGTTGCCACAAGTTCTTCTTCAGGGACTGCGAAGAAGATCACATTCCGTCCAGCCCCCCCAACCAAGAAACTGCTGCCTTAATACGCGCACTTAAGTGAAAAGGAAAAATATGAAATTCACATTTATGCGCCGCGGTATAGCGGCAGTAGCGGCAGCGAGCCTGATCACTCTTGGTGCTCCGGTCGTTTCTTCTGCAAGCGCGGCGGAAGCTTGCGCAGCGGGTGCCACCTGCGAGGGAACCCTTACCGGTTCTCTCGGGGCCTCCCCGTACACCATCAAGATGCCAACTAATTTCAATGGCACAGTGTTGTTGTACTCACACGGCTATCGCTTTGGAACCCCGGTTCCTGCAGCGCTGGCCACACCACTTGGTCTAGCGGCGAACCCTTCCTACTCCAAGATCAGCTACCCTGCGTTCACAGCGGCTTTTGGTAGCGATGTTGCCTACATCGGTTCCAATAAGGCCGATGTTGCACCAACAGATACCGTGGCTACCAACCTTCTGGCTCAGGGCTATGCCCTAGCTGGCACGGGTTACGCCAGACAAGGTTGGGCTGCTGCAGAAGGCGTTGAGTCCGGTGCGGCAATGATCAATTTGATCAATTCCGGCGCCGTTCCTAAGGCCAAAAAGATCCTTGTTTGGGGTGACTCACTCGGTGGTTTGATTTCACAGACTCTCGCCGAGAAGTACCCCAAGAAGATCGCTGGTTCACTGCCTTCGTGTGGTGCCCTTGAGGGTCCCCTCCAGGCCTTCAGCGCTGCGATGACCGTGCTCTTCACGTGGAAGAGCATGATTGCGCCTACGCTCAAGGTGGCCAACTACTCAGCCGGTCCCGCGGGTTATGTCGAAGCACTCACGGATCTGGGGACTGTCCTCACGATTCTTGGCGGCGTGGCTACCACTCCAGTATCGCCAGTTGGCTTCCCTACCGCTCAGGTCAACCTGCTTGGTGGACTCATGGCGGGGCTACCCACCGTGAGCAACGTGTATGACGGCCAGACCGTGAACCCAGCATTTGCACAACTGGGAACATTAGCTGCACTCGGTGGCGGCTATTCACCGTCGTCGGCAGGGTCTAGTTCTGCAGTAGCAATGTTGCAGAATGTCGGCACAGCCGCTGCACTGGGAATCCTCGGTCGATACGAACTCGAAACTCGGGTTCGCACCATCGGTGGTTTTGCCGCAACGGAAAACGCTAACTTCAATGACAACGTTCAAACCAGCTACACCAATTTGCTCTCTCCAGAGCAGCGTGGTGAATTCGGCGACGTGCTGAACGCAACGACAGTTATCGCTGATCCGTTGAACACGATGCTGGGAACACTCGATGCTTCACGGGGTGACGCAACAAAGCGTTTCGCCGCGAATCCAAAGGCTGTGGCAATCGTTAATGCACTGCCCGCACCAAAGGGTGTCTACAGCGTTCCAACACTGATGATCACGACCGCCAACGACCCAGCGGTTCCCGCGGGTAACACGGGTGAGTTCTTCTCATCAATGAAGGCGTCATACGACAAGATGGACAAGACGACACGTGGCCTGTTCAAGGGTGCTGCCTTCTACACCATCCCACCGGTTGATGGCTGGACCAAGTTCGCACCGAATGGCAAGGCACCTGATGCAGCACTCTCAATCGCTGCTTTGGGTAACTCCGGTGTTGGCCACTGCGTCTACACACCAGAGCAAACGCTGAGTGCAGTTCGTGGCCTCAATGCAATGGTGAACGCAAAGACGGCTAAGCAAGTAATTGCCGCCAAGCGTCTTGTTTATGCCACACCGGGTGTAAACAACGACCGCCTGTACGAGCCAGCGGCTCTCAAGAATCCACTGGAAAGCGCCAAGAGTACCGGGAAGGGCAGGGCCTAATCGGACTCCGAGATTGACCGCCAGCAACTAGTTCCACAATTTGTGGGGTCAACCTTCGGGTTGGCCCCACAAATTTTTGCCCCGGACCCTATTTAGGCCACCCACTGGTGGGATTGTGAATCTGGTTCGGTAAGTTTCACCCACCAAAGACCGTAGGTCACCGATAACTCCCAACGGAGGAATCGGTTGAAGGTCCCACTAAGTGGGCGGCCCGCGCAGGTGAACGAATAGTAAGGCTCAACTTCGGTTGCATCCTCACGCCTCGAGCGCCTCGCGCCGGGGCGTTTTCTTATTGGGGTATACCGAAAGGAGCAACATGGCAAAACCTACAAAGGTAAGCGCGGTTGCCGAGATCGCTGAGTACTTCCGCGGATCCAATGCGGCAGTACTCACTGAATACCGTGGACTAAGTGTTGCGCAGATGAAAGAACTGCGTCGTTCACTTGGACCAGGTGTCACCTACGCGGTGGTTAAGAACACCCTCACCAAGATTGCTGCACGCGATGCTGGTGTTGAAGGACTTGACTCACTCCTTGAAGGACCGAGTGCAATTGCATTCGTTTCTGGAGACGCTGTTGACGCCGCGAAGGGTATTCGCGACTTTGCAAAAAGCAATCCAGCACTGGTAATTAAGGGCGGAATCATGGACGGCGCGGTCTTGACCGCAGCTGAGATCACCAAGATTGCCAACCTTGAGTCACGCGAAGTGTTGCTGTCGAAGTTGGCTGGCGCTATGAAGGCAAAGCAGTCACAAGCTGCTGCGCTTTTTGCCGCACCACTGTCCAAGACCGCCCGCACAATTGCGGCACTGCAGGCAAAACTCGAGTCAGCATCACCGGCGCCAGCTTCAGTTGCGCCGGCAAAGGTCGAAGAAGCGCCGGCAGCAGAAGAAGCTGCTGTTGTCGAAGAAGTCGTAACAGAAGAAGTCGTAACAGAAGAAGAAACCACCGAGGGCTGAAGGCCCACCCGGCCCTCGGCCGGATTTATCGAAAGGAAAGCCACAATGGCTAAAATGAGCACCGATCAATTAATGGATGCTTTCAAGGAAATGACCCTTCTTGAATTGTCTGAATTCGTTTCAGCTTTCGAAGAGACATTTGATGTCACAGCAGCGGCACCAATGGCAATGGCTGTTGCAGCCCCTGCCGGTGGCGGCGACGCTGGCGGCGCTGCAGACCAAGACGAGTTTGACGTCGTTCTTGAATCTGATGGCGGAAACAAGATTGCAGTGATCAAGGAAGTTCGTTCACTCACCAACCTTGGTCTCAAGGAAGCAAAGGATCTCGTCGAGGCCGCACCAACTGCAGTACTTGAAAAGGTCAACAAGGAAGCAGCAGACAAGGCAAAGGAAGCCCTCGAGGGCGCTGGCGCCAAGGTCACGGTCAAGTAAGTACGACCTGGAAAGTACGACCTAGATATTCCTGAACAACCTAGTTGTGGGGTGGGAGACCAATCGGTCTCCCACCCCACAACTGTTTTCCGTCGCTGCTTCACTGCCCAAACCCCGTAGTTGACCGGTCATTTTCACATGATCACGAGTGGGGGATTAACGTCACAATCTGGTCACAAGCCTGTGAAAACCCGTGCCCCGCTTGACCTTTTTGCTATTTCAGGTCATGCTTTGACCTGCTGCTGATTACGAGGATCGTAATCTTGACTGGATTTGGGCAATTGCTGTCGGCCCCCAGTGGGATTTCAATCGAGGGAATCGGTGGTCGCGTGTCTCACGCTGAGCGGGCCCTTGCCGGGGACCCCGTTAGACAGCGGTTTACCCCTTCGGGTATGCTGCTGCTTTGCGCTGTCTTCCAACTTTCTAACCCAGAGTGACTTTTCGGCATCTCCGGCTCACGGTTTTTCCGATTTGACATTTGGGGGCTAATTGGAATGTCAGCATTTGGCCCGCCGCGCACTGGAAGGATTCCTCTTGGTTTCCCACGAAGTAACCCCGCTTTCCCCCTCCCTTCATCGGGCCTCATTCGCGAAAATTCGCGAGCCCCTCGCAGTTCCAGATTTGCTCCGTTTGCAGACCGCCAGCTCTGACTGGCTTCTCGGAAACGAGAAATGGCAGAAAGCTGTTGCTGCGGCTCTCAAGGCCGGCAACACGGAAATCCCACAGGTTTCAGGTCTCACCGAAATCTTTGAGGAGATTTCCCCTATCGAAGACTTCGCAGGCATGATGTCGCTTTCATTCCGCGATCACCGCTTTGAGCCACCCAAGTACACGGTTGAGCAGTGCAAGGACAAAGACTTCACTTACGCGGCCCCACTGTTTGTGACCGCTGAGTTCACAAACAACGAAACCGGTGAAATCAAGTCCCAAACAGTTTTCATGGGCGACTTTCCACTGATGACCGACAAGGGAACGTTTGTTATTAACGGTACCGAGCGAGTTGTTGTTTCCCAGCTCGTTCGTTCACCTGGTGTGTACTTCGAGCGTTCAGTTGACAAGGCAACCGACAAAGACGTGTACGTTTCGAAGATCATCCCAAGCCGCGGAGCCTGGCTCGAGTTTGAAATTGATAAGAAAGACCTCGTCGCAGTCCGCGTAGACCGTAAGCGTAAGCAGCCCGTCACTGTTCTCCTCAAGGCACTTGGCATGACCAAGGATGAAATTCGTGAGCGTTTCGGACAGTACGAAACATTTATGGCTACTTTTGACAAGGACCATATTGAGACCCAAGATGACGCACTCCTGGATATCTACCGCAAGTTGCGTCCGGGCGAACCACCCACATTGGAAAATGCCAAGAACCTGATTGAAAACTTTTACTTCAATCCAAAGCGTTATGACCTGGCCAAAGTGGGCCGCTACAAGGTCAACCGCAAGCTCGGCCTTGAACTGCCACTTGAGCAGAGCACATTAACTATCGAAGACATTGTTTCCACCGTTGAGTACCTAGTGCGTTTGCATGCGGGTGACACAACAATGCAAACGCCTCGTGGTGAAGTCGTTGTTGAAACTGACGACATCGATCACTTTGGTAACCGTCGTCTTCGTACCGTCGGTGAACTGATTCAGAATCAAATTCGCACGGGCCTATCCCGCATGGAGCGTGTTGTGCGCGAGCGCATGACCACGCAAGATGTTGAGGCGATCACCCCTCAGACTCTGATCAACATCCGTCCGGTCGTTGCTTCGATCAAGGAGTTCTTCGGAACTTCACAGCTCTCACAGTTCATGGACCAAACTAACCCACTTGCTGGACTGACCCACAAGCGTCGTTTGTCAGCGCTTGGACCGGGTGGTCTTTCACGTGAGCGTGCAGGTTTTGAAGTTCGAGATGTTCACCCCTCTCACTACGGCCGGATGTGCCCGATTGAGACTCCTGAAGGTCCCAACATTGGATTGATCGGCTCGCTGGCAACTTATGGTCGGATCTCACCGTTTGGTTTCATCGAGACTCCCTACCGCAAGGTTGTCAACGGACGGGTACTCGACGAAGTTCAGTACCTCACAGCAGACGAAGAAGACATGCACGTTATTGCCCAGGCGAATACTGCAATTGACGCCGATGGCAACATGACCAGCCATGACCGTGTCGTTGTGCGGGTCAAGGGCGGCGAAGTCGAATACGTCAAGCCCGAAGAGGTTGACTTCATGGACGTTTCACCGCGTCAACTGTGGTCGGTTGCAACCTCAATGATTCCTTTCTTGGAACATGATGATGCAAACCGTGCTCTCATGGGATCCAACATGCAGCGACAGGCTGTCCCACTGCTTCGCGCTCAGGCACCACTTGTTGGTACCGGCATGGAGTTCCGTGCAGCATATGACGCAGGTGACGTAGTCGTAGCCAAGAAATCTGGCGCGGTCAAAGAGGTCTCAGCTGACCTCGTTGAGGTTGCCAACGACGACGGTACCTACACGAGCTACAAACTCGAGAAGTTCCGTCGCTCAAATCAGGGCACTTGCTTTAACCAGCGCCCTATCGTCGCTGGCGGTGCTCGTGTTGAAGCTGGAGAAGTTCTCGCGGACGGTCCGTCAACGGATCTGGGCGAGATGGCACTTGGAAAG
>Ga0247838_1002378_pt1 | contig 24104 bp, 23 predicted proteins | sample LaCruzMarch2015__5_FD_189097 | JGI IMG/M metagenome (GOLD analysis project Ga0247838, IMG submission 189097) | Freshwater microbial communities from meromictic Lake La Cruz, Castile-La Mancha, Spain - LaCruzMarch2015_15m | ecosystem: Environmental > Aquatic > Freshwater > Lake | place: Spain... | reverse complement strand
TTCGCAAACTCGGAGATGGGCCCTCTCAGGAGCTTTCACAAGTTTCCTGAGGGGGTTCATTCTTTGGCCCTCAAGAAAGTCGATCAGAAGTCGGCAGTCACCCCTCGGTCCTCATGCGGCTGCTCAGTGGGCGTGCTCGGCTGACGTTGCCAATCACAAAGGGAGTTGTGGCGGTGAAGACAAGGTCCGCCCCTGAATGTGGCGCGGCCCTGAGCTGCGCCCTCCGGCAAATGAATCAGGGCGAACTCAGGCGCCCGCCCGCCTTCATGTCAGTCAAACGAGACCACCGGCGCCGCCGAGGGTGAAGGAGAAGGCGAGGGGGAAGGAGAAGGCGAGGGGGAAGGGGAAGGCGAGGGGGAAGGGGAAGGCGAGGGGGAAGGGGAAGGCGAGGGGGAAACCGCCAGCGACGGCATCGACCTCGTCCGCCACCGAGTGGCCTCGTGTCCCCACCTCGGCGTCGGCGCAGGCACCCTGCGCGTCGCCGCTGCCGCCACCCTCGCGGACGACCTCGCCGCCGGCCGCGTCAGCGCCAACGACGTCGTCCTCGTCACGGGCACCGTGGCGTCGGTGCCCCTGGTGCAGGCGGTGCTGGTTGACGCCATCCCGGGCGCAAACCCCGACGACGTCCCCGTGATCCTGCTCCCCGCCGCCGACCGGGGCCGCCTCGCCACCCACGCCGGCGAGCGCCTCGTGGTGCAGGCCGCCCCCGTCTTTTCCTTCGACGAGACCGACGCCTGCCGTGTGGACGTCTTCGCCGCCACCCGCGTGCAGCCGGCGGCGCTCCAGGCGGTGCTCGACGCCAAAGCCGAGGGTGGGGCGTTGCCGCAGGTGCTCGTGTCGCCGTCGCGGCCCCTGTGTGTGATGCAGGGGGAGCAGAGCGACGTCTTCGCCGTGCACCGGCTCGGGGGGCGCTTCGATGTCGCCTTCGTCGGCGACGTCATCGCCGTCGCTCCCGGCGCCGGCGCCACCGACCTCCAGGGTACCTGGCGCCTGCAGGCCACCGACGAGACCGGCACCCTCGCCAGCCGCACCCTCCCGCCAGACGGCACCGCCGTCATCGCTGGTGGCATCATCACCCAGACCCTCGTCGACAGCGGGCGGCGTCTGGCGTTCACCATCACGCCGGCGGGCGCCGACGCCGGCCCCTTCGTCTTCGTCGGCGGAGACCCGCTCTTTGGCACCACCGCCGCGGTCACAGCGACGTACGACGAGCCCGTGCTCGGCAGCATCATCGACGGCGTCCCCTCGACGCGGTCCAGCGACACCTCACTGCTCGTCGACTGCACCGTCGACGACGGCCCCACCGCCGGCGAGACCGCCGCCACCTGGGCCCCCAACGTGGCCGGTGACATCGGCGTGACCGCCACCGTGTTCCATGATGCCATCCCCCAGAACATCGCCGTCATCCTGAAGATCCTCTACCTGCGCCGCTTCGGCACGACCACCCTCACGGGTCTGACGCCAACGCCCCTGACGTTGACGTCGCCCTACGCCCTCACCTACCTGCCCCTGCACCACAACTTCGGCGCCGCCATGGTCATCGAGCCCCGCCGCGACCCCGCCCTCGGGGCCGCCGACCGCGCCGCCCTCATCGACAACGACGTCGCCGCCATCACCTTCGTCGCCTACGACTTCGACCTCGCCCCCGACGAGCTCTTCATCATCGGCCTCGACGGCGCCGTCCGCCGACCGTGACGAGCGTCCATCACGAGCTCACGCCGCTCCGAATCGCGAAGCGAATGAGCTCAGCGGTGCTTCGCAGGCCGAGCTTCTTCTGGAGACGGCTCCGAACGGCGTGCACCGTTTTGTCGCTGAGGCCGAGCTCCCATGCCGCCTCCTTGGTGCTCAGGCCCTGCCCAAGGAGACCCAGCACCCCTCTCTCGCGGGGGGTCAACGGCGCAAGGCCATCGGCGCCGCGACCGTGGGCCACGTCAAGAAGGAGGTGCCCGGCGAGTCCGGGGCTCACGTAGGTCCCGCCGCTCCCCACCACAACAATGGCTTGCAGCAGCTCGTCGTAGGCGCTGGCCTTCAACACGTAGCCGGTGGCGCCTGCCCTGAACATGGACATGACGAACTCACGCTCGGCGTGCATCGACAGCGCGAGTATCTGGCTCCGCGGAGACTTCTCAAGGACCTCGACGGCGACCTCGGGTCCGGCCATCCCGGGCAGGCTCACATCGAGGACCACCACATCGGGCGTCAGCTGCGAGGCGAGATCGATGGCCGCTTCACCGCTCGCCGCTTCGCCCACCACCGCCACGCTCGTGCTCGTGCCAAGGCACATGCGCAGGCACTGACGCACGAGCTGGTGGTCGTCGACCAGCACGACCCTCAGCACGACGGCCGCCGATGGGGCAACCCGATGCGGCCCCGGGTCCCGCGCTCTGTCGCCGTCACGATGAGGTCACCTCCCGCCAGACGCATCCGCTCCCGGGTATTGAACAGGCCGAATCCGCGCCCGAAGTGCTCGTCGACATCAGCCATCCCGCGCCCGTCGTCCTCGACGACGATCTCGTGGCGCTCCTCGTTGTCCGAGATGCGCACTTCGATTCGGGTGCAGGCAGCGTGCTTGACGGCGTTGAAAATCAGCTCGCGCGCCGACCAGTAGAGCATCGACTCCAGCTCGTAGGACAGCTGGGGACGGGCGCCGACCTGCACCGTGAAGTCGACCCCATGCAACTGCCGCAGACGTGCGCAGACCTCACGAAGCGCCGACGCGAGGCCAAGCGTGCGCAGCGACGGCGGCGCCAGCTCTTCGGTGAGGTGATCGATCCGGTCGATCGCCCCGTCGATGACCGTCACCGCCATGCCGAGGACATCGACGACGGCCTCGGGTTCGCTCATTGCCTTGCGCAGGAGCATCTTGGTCATGGCCAACTCCTGAGCGATGCCGTCGTGCACCTCGCCGGCGATCCGCTTCCGGAGGTCGGCTTCCTCCCGTGTCAGCCGCTGCGCCAGCTGCTGCAGGCGGGTGCGATGGGTCTCCAGATCGCGGTGGGCCCGCAATTCCTCCGTGATGTTCCGCACGATGGCCACCACCGACGTGGCATCCCGCACGAACAGGCGCACCTCAAAATCCTGCGGGCCACGCTCGAGGGTCAGCTCATAGCGAACCGCGACGACGGCCGCGGTCTCCAGCGCTCGGTGGACCCCGTCGAGGACGGCGGCGGCGATGGGTGCGGGGAGGAGCTCATGCAGGGTCCGCCCGTCACCGAGCTCGGGCGAGACCGCCAAATCGGCCGCAACGCCGACCTTCTGGTAGTGGACCACGCCGAGACGATCGACAGAGAACACGAGGTCGGGGATGGCCTGCAGGACGGCCTGCAGCTCCGCCCGCTGGCCTTCAAGCCGCAGCATGGCGCGACGCCTCTCCAAGAGCGCGGCGAACCCATGCGACATCGTCGTCAGCAGGCTGGCGTCGGAAGACGTCCACTCCCTCTTGCCGCGGACAGCGTCGAAGCCGACAAAGCCGACAATGCGGTTCGACACCTGCATGGGCACGATGATGATGGAGATGATTCCCTGTGGCTCAAGCAGCTCACGCTCGGCGCGGGCCTCTTCGGGCAGGGAGGCGATGTCTGCCACCAGCGGTCCCTGCCGGAGTTGCGCCATGAACCACGGAACGAGCGCGTGCGGCACATCCTGGAGATGCTCGATCTGGGGCTCGATCCCCGGCGCGCACCACTCGTGGCTGTTTCGGCTCGTGTGTTTCTCGTCGTCAAACAACATCAGGTAGGCACGGTCCGCGTCGACGTAGGCGCCAATCCGTGCGAGGGCGCCGTCAACGACCTGGTCCAGTGAAGCGTCATCGGCACCGGCGATCGCGGCGCCGACCTCCGTCACCAGTTCCGCCAACCCGAGGGCACGCGCGAATTCGGCTTTCATGGAGAGACTATGCAGAAGCACACCGCAGATCGCAGCTCATGATGGTCGAGGTTTTTTCGGTATTGACAAGTCCGTGTCCAGGTTCGTCTAGCGAATCTGTCTCTCTAGGCGACGACAACGTGCGGGCCGTACGGTGATTTTCGAACGACCTGATGGGGGCCAAGGGAGCAGTGATGGGGCGATTCGCCGGAAAGACCGTTGTCATCGTTGAGGATGAGGCCTTGGTGGCCATGGACCTCGAGGGTCGCCTGGGCCGACTCGGCTTTCGCGTTCTCGGCGTGGAGGCTGACGGGCAGTCCGCGGTCGACCTGATCCTGCAGACGTCGCCCGACATCGTCCTGCTCGACATCCACCTCGCGTCGGCGATGAGCGGGATCGAGGTCGCAACCGCGATCGCCCGGGCCAACATCGGCGTGGTCTTCTTGACCGCCTTCTCCGACGACGAGACCATTGTACGGGCCTCGGCCACCACGCCATACGGCTACATCATCAAGCCGTTCGATGAGCGGACCCTCGTGGCCACCCTGAGCGTCGCTCTCGAACGCCATGACGCAGATAAGCAGCTCCGCATGATCAGACAGGTCATCGAGCGCGCCGATGTCGGCATCTTCCTCTGTGACGTGATCGACGAAGAACTCATCATCCCGGTGTTGGCCAACCCATCCTTTGCTCGCTGGGCAACCGCCGTTGCCGTCCGCGAGATCATCCTCGATGCGTGTCGCCGTCTGCTCACGAGCGGCGAACGCTCCCAGACGCTCATCTCCTCGAGCGACGGCAAGACGCTCTCCATCCACGCCGAGCGGGTGGAGGACGACCGGGTGGCCATCTTCGCGACCGACATCACCCGCCTTCACCAGACCGAAGCGCTGCTGGAGGACAGCCAACGACAAGAGCTCGTCTCTCGCGTCGCCCAGGGCCTCGCCAACGACTTCAACAATGAGCTGACGGTCATCATCCTCTTGACGGAGCTCGTGATGCAGCGGGCCACCTCAAGAGAGACCGACGACGAGATGCTGCTCATTCAGCAATCCGCCACGAGGGCTTCCTCTCTCACCCGTCAGCTCCTCGACCTGACCAAGGCAGGTGACGGTGACGACATCGAGCTTGGAGCTGCGGTGGCGCTGCTGACGCCGCTTCTCACCCGCGCCGCCAGCCCGGCCCGCCTGCAGGTACAAGGCTCGGCGCGGGGCTGGCGCTGCGCCATCTCCTCCACCGCGCTCGCCCAGATCCTGATGAACCTCATCATCAATGGACGCGACGCCATCACTGGAAAGACCGGGCAGCTGAACCTGTCCATCTTCGTCCAGGACGGTCGCGCGCGCCTCCTTCTGGAAGACAACGGCGGCGGCATGTCGCGCGACATCGCAGCCCGGGCTTTCGATCCCGGCTTCACCACCAAGGGACAAGGGGGTAACGGACTCGGCCTCATGATGGTGCGCTCCATCGCGGAGCGGTTCGGAGGCGCGGTGCAGTTGACGAGCGAGCCCGGCAGGGGGACCCGCATCGTGGTCGACTTGCCCGTTCGGGCAGAGCGCTCCTCGCAAGTGCCAACCCTGATGGTCTGACCCGGTGCCAGACGAAGTCCTGCTCGAACCGCTTCTGCGACTCTCCCGAGCGCTCCTCGTCGAAGGGCCGGAACGCTGGCCACTGCTTATTGATGAGACGCTCGCCTTTGTCGGTGCGCGCCTGGGTGCCGATCGGGCCTACCTCTTCGAGCAGAGGAACGGTCGCCTCTTCAACACCAAGGAGTGGTGCGCTGCGGGGGTCGAGTCCCAGATCCAGAACCTGCAGGACATAGACCCTGCGGACTTCGACACGTTCATGGACCCGCTGCGCAGGGCTGAGGTCCTGCACATTCCGTCCGTGGAGGACCTCCCACCGGGCGACCGGAGTCGTGAGGTGCTGCTCGCGCAAGGGATCCACTGCCTCTTCGCGGCGCCGCTCATCGTCGGTTCCAGGCTTCTGGGATTCCTCGGTCTCGACAACCCGAACCCGGCGCGCGTGAACTCCGCGAAGGTCCTCCTGGGCTTCCTCGCCGACCTCGTGGCCACGACCGCCGAGCGACGCGCTCATCTTGACGCCATTGAAGCGGAGCGAGCCCGACTTGCCGTCCTCCTGCAGGGCGCCGCGGCGAGCATCTACCTCGTCGCCCTCGACGGGATGCGTGTGGAGCAGGTGAGCGAGTCGTTCCAGCAGGTCCTCGGGTATCGGCCGGAGGAGGCGCTTGGTCATGACTTCTGGGTCGAGAGGCTCCACCCCGCCGATCGCGACCGGATCCTGAAGGGCATCCCGGCGCTCTTCCAGACCGGCAGGCTCCTGCACGAGTATCGCTTTCGTCACGCCGACGGGACCTGGCGGTGGCTCCGTGACGAGCTGCACCTCAGTGGCGCCCCCGGTGTCGCCAGCCACGCCATCGGCGCCTCCTTCGACATCACCGACCGGGTGGCTGGCGAGCAACGCCTTGAGAGCCTGTCGCGAATTCAGGCCATGATCGGGGCGGTTTCGCAGGCGTTCGTCCAGCACCACGACACCAGTGGCGCCGCCCTCGATGCCCTCGGCGCCATCGTCGAGCACCTTGGGGCGCGCCGGGCGTGGATCCACCTCCCGAGCTCCTCGCCGGCGCTGCACGCGGTTCCGGGTGAAGGCCCGTGGGCGGAGGTCACCGCAGAGAAGATCGCTGCCGCGATGGCAGGTGTGGGTGTGGGTGTGGTGTTGGCCACGCCGAACGCCGACCACGCAGCCCGTGGCCTGTTGGCTGCAGAACGCTGCTGGTGCATCGCGCTTGCGCCGGGAGATGGGCTTCTCGTGATTGAGGAGCCCTCCGAGCAGGCGATCCCTGATCAGGAGCTCGCCGGGCTCCTCACGGTGCTCGGCGAGGTGATGGCCGGAGGGTTTCGCCGACGGCGTGACCTCCTCAGCTTCTTTGACCAGGCGCCGCAGGCGATGCTCGTTGTGAGCCGGTCGACCAGCCAGGTGGTCCGGGCCAACGCACGCGCGTGCACACTGTTCGCCGCGTTCGACGGATCACTGCTCGGCCTCCCCGTCGAGGTTCTCCTCCCGGCACTGGTGCAGGATTGCGAGGATCGAGATGGCTTCAGCGCCGCGATGTGCGGGCGCCCGATGTCTGGCACGCGGAGCTTCGTCGCGAAGCGACTCGATGGTGCCGAGCTTGAGATCGAGGTCGGCCTCAGCGCCGTCGATGACGTCATCCTGATCGGACTGTTGGACGTCACCGCTCGTCAACAGGTCCTCCACCGCCTGGAGCGGAGCCTCGCCCAGCAGCGGACCCTGCTCCACGAGGTGCACCATCGCGTCAAGAACAACCTGCAGATCGTCTCGAGCCTGCTGCAGATGCAGTTGGCGGCCGCGAGCGAACCCGTGGCCGTCGCGGCCATGCGCGACAGCGCGCTGCGGATCCAGGCCATGGCGATGGTCCATCAGTCGCTCTACCAGGACGAGTCACTCTCGACGGTGGAGCTCGGCGACTACCTCGCCCGCCTCATCCAGGGGGTGCGGCGCAGCCTCGCCGTGGCCTCTCCCATCGCCTTCCAGGCCGACCGGATCAAGGTCCCCATCGACATCGCCGTCCCGTTGGGCCTCATCGTGAACGAGCTCCTCACCAACGCCATCAAGCACGCCGGCGCCGCTGGCATCGGGGTGCAACTGCGTCAGGACCGCGACCAGATGGCACTCGTCGTCACTGATGCCGGCCCGGGCCTCGCGCCCGAGCAGCTGCAGCGTCCTGCGACCCTCGGCTTGCGGATGGTGCGAGCCCTCGCCCGCCAGGCTGGCGCTGTTTTCGAGTACGGTCACGTCGGCGGGAGCCGTTTCACGCTCAGCCTGCAGCTTCGCCCCGGTCGGCTCAGCGGCTGACCGACACGTATTCGACCCGGAGCAGCACGTCGTCGACCTCGTTGAGGCGCAGGCCGTTGCCGCTGGCCGTGCCGGTGGCGTCGATGACCGCCAACGACGCTGCCGGAATGTACAGCGCGTATTCGCCAAAGAGCGGGCGGGCCGCGAGCTCGCGGCTTTCGCCGAGGGTGCTCTCGGCCATCATGCTCGCCGACAGCAACGCCGACGACGTCATCGAGCGCGGCGAGTTCGACGCCGTGGACCTGTCGGCGCTCCCTGGCGACCAATACGGCGTCGGCGGCGCCTCCGACGTGCTGTCCCTCGGGGATTACCTGGCCGCCCAGAGCCGCACCCTGGTCCACCACACCGGTGAAGGAGAATGCACCGCCGAGAAGCGCTGAGCCGGGGCGGAGCCCTCACCGCGTCAGCGCCGGCGTCCGCGCGCCCATCAGCGCGCGGAGGCGAATCGGGCCGCGCGCCGTGTCGCCGTCGACGACGACACCGTCTTGCAGAATCTGGATGGCGCCCGTGGCCACCAACCGGCGGGCGGCCTGGCGGGCGGGCTCCAGCAGCGGTCGCCACCGGGCTTCAACGTCGGGCTCACCGCTGACACGGCGGGCCGCCTCGCTCGGGCAGATGGTCTTGCCTGCCCCCCGCTCCGCCAGCAGGGCGACGATGGCCTGTTCAAGTTCGTCGTCGATCGTGCCGCGTTTGTGGGCTCGACAGGCGTCGCTGCAGAAGCGGACCTCGGCCCAGTTGAGGGCCCATTTCTTTGGCGCCAGCCAAAGAATCATCAGAACTTCTTGCGCCAGGAAAAGGACCGACCGCAGCGCCCACAGACTTTGTCGTCGGTGTTCACGTCAGCAGCCATCGAAGCAGCAGCAGCAGACTCTCGCCGTCGTGACATCCACAGCGATAGCGATCACCCCGTGGCGCTGCCGGTCTCCGGAGACGTCGACGGGGGCGCGCGGGTTCCCCACGCCAACACCGCCGTGCTCAGCGCGAGGAAGGTCCCTTGTGCCGCTGACAGCTCAAGATCTCGACGCCAGCGCGAGATCTCGTCGGCGGTGACGACGCCGCGGGCGACGGCCTCGTCTTCGATCTCGGTCAGGACCACCATCTCGCGCACCAGGGGCAGGTCGTCGTCCACCTCGGCGAAGCTCCGCCGCTGAACATCGATGAGACCCGCCCGCCGCAGCAGCCCGGGCAACTGCCGACCAGCCGTGCCGTTGCGCAGCAGGGCGGTGGCATTGAGGGTCATCAGGCGCCGCTCCATGTCGACGTCGCCCCCGGCAATGGACACCGAGGCCCAGTCGGCATCGAGGATGCTCAGGGTGCCCCCCGGGCGCAGCACCCGCACCATCTCGCTGACGGCGCGTCCGGGCTCGGCAAGGTGCTGCAGTACATAGCGACAGGTGACGGCGTCGAAGCTGGCGTCATCAAAGGGCAGGGCCGCGACGTCTGCGGTCACGCAGCGCAGCGTGGGTCCGCCCGGGAGGGCCCGACCGGCGGCCACGGCGAGCAGCACCCCATCGTGGTCGACGCCGACGACGCAGCCTGCCGCGCCAACGCCCACCATCAAGGCCGACAGGCCATCGCCGGCGCCGCAGCCAACATCGAGGACCCGTCCCCCCGGGCGCAGCCCCAGGACGGCGACGGCGCGGGCATTGGCGTCCACCGTCTGGGTGGCGGCGGCCTCGAGGTAGGCTGCGTCGACGTGGCCGGGCTGATGGGACGACATGGGGCCTTGAGAGGGGTGAAGGGGTGGGGCCCGTGGGGGCCCCGGAGTCTCAGCGACGAATGATCATGGGTCACCTCCAGCACCACCTTCCACCAGGCAGCGGGGAGGCACATCTCACCTGGATCTCACCGCCGTCCGTCGGCAGCGTCGGGCATGATCTGCCGCAGGTGCCATCCCAAGACCAGGGCGCGTTGTTGGGCGGCAGCCAACGAGTCCCGCATCCGGGAGATGAACAGCGACACCGCCAGGATCGACGCCAGGGCGCTGAGAATCATCAGCAAGCGGGTCGCGGTTTCGGGAAAGCCGAGAGCCACCGGCAGGATGTGGATGTTCCCGTCGACGAACACGTAGGAGGTGGGCATCACGCCCGCCCACTCGAGGCCCACCATCGTCAGAAACAGCCCACAGCCCCCGGCGACGACGACCCGCCGAATGGTGCGGGACGGATGGGACTGCAGCGCGGCCACGAAGGTGGCGATGAGCGTGGGGACCATCACGAACGGACCAGCGACGAAGCCGGCGCTCATGCACAGCACCACCAACAGCAGGAAGTTGATGGCCTGGCTGAGCAGCGGCACGCGCTCACGGGTGACGTTCACGGCACTGCTCACGCTCACGACGACGATGACCACCGCCATCACCGCGATGGGTCGCCAGTCGAGCACGTGCATGAGAAAGGCAAACGGCATGAACAAAAGCCAGGTCAGCGCCAGGGGGGCACTGAGGCGGGCTCCCTCTTTGACGTGCGCTCGGTCCATGGCGTCGAGTTCGTCGCGCACGGCGGCGGGCACATGCCGGGGGGGCTCGGACAGCAGGCGCAGGACGGCGCGGCCGGCGTCGGCGTTGCCCGGGTCAAGGGCTATGGCGGCCCCAAGCTCACGCATGGCGGTGGCGCGGGCGCGGGTTTCGACGGTGCCTTCGTCGGCGACGTCGGTGACAGCTCCGAGGGCGGCGGTGGCGTTGTCGATGTGGTGGGCGGCGAGGGCGCGGCGACGGCTGAGGTCGCGGTCGCCCTCGAGGTATCCATCGACGGCGTCATGGAGGGCGCGGGCCGTCAATCCACGGGCCTGTGGCAGCCGCGCCGTGGCCTGCACGCATACATCTTCGAGTTCTGGGGGCACCAGCTGGGTGGGCGCTCGTTGCTGGGCGTGGGCGTCGACGCCGGCGAGGGTCCGCTGCATGAGCTCCATCGGTGACGGGGCCACCAGCAACGGCATGCCCGCCAGCACCTCGAAGAGGATGGCCCCAAGGGAGTAGACGTCGCTGGCAGCGGTGGTGGGGCCGAGGCTATCGTCGAGCTGCTCCGGCGCCATGTAGCCCAGGGTGCCAAGGACGCTGCCCGATTGGGTCATCGCCGACGGAGACAGGGCACCCGCGACACCAACGCCGTCCTCGTGAGGCTCGCCCAGGATCTTCGCGAGGCCCCAGTCGAGGACATAGACCTCGCCGAAGTCGCCGAGCATGATGTTTCCCGGCTTGAGGTCGCGATGCACGATGCCCCGGGCGTGGGCGAACTCGACGGCGAGGCACACGCTGGCAAACGCCGACAACAGGCGCCGGGACGGTTCCCGGCCCAGGTCGCTGCGCTTGTGCTCATCGAGGAGCTTGGCGAGGGTCTCACCACGCACCCGCTTCATCGTCAGCGAGAGGCCGCCGTCGCCGTCCTCACGCAGGTCGTAGACGGGAACCACCGCGGGGTGTTCGAGCTGTCCCTGGACGCGCGCCTCCCGCAAGAAGCGCGCGCGGGCGGTGGCATCGTCGACGGTGTGGGGCAGCAGTCTCTTGACCGCGACTTCGCGGCCGAGGCGATCGTCGCGCCACAGGGTGACCTCGCCCATGCCGCCTCGTCCAAGGACTTCCCGTCGGTGGAAGCGGTCCACGAAGACGTCACTGCCAAGGCCCTCCTGGTCACCTGTCGAGGACGATGGCGGCAGGTTCATGACGCGCGTGACCGGCGCCCGGGTCCTGGCGTCGTCGGTCAGGGTGTTTTCGTCGGCGCCGTCGTTGATGGGTTCGTGGTCAGTGTCGTTGGGGCCGGCCATGACCATGTTCTATCGGGTTCGGCGGGCGGCACGCCATGTGCTCCATCCCTGCCATGAACACCACAACCGCCGCCGCCCAGAACAAAAACGACACCGATGGGTCCATCGTCGCCATTTTCGACACACACGAGGGTGCCGAGGAGGCCGTTCGCTCCCTGGAGAAGGCCGGCCTTGACCTCCATCGGCTGTCCATCATCGGCAAAGACGTCGCCTACCGAGAAAACGTCGTCGGCGTCTACCCTGCGGATGACCGGGTCGCCGTGGCGGGCGCCAGCGGCGCCCTGTGGGGGAGCTTGTGGGGGGTCTTGTTTGGAGCGGCGTTTCTCGTCCTTCCCGTTTCCGGACCGTTCCTCGTCATGGGCCCCCTTGTCGGCCTGATGATGAGTGCCGCGGCCGGCGCCACCATCGGGGGGCTCAGCGGTGTCCTCGGCGGCGTGCTTGCCGACGCTGGCATCCCAAACGAGAGCGTCGTCGCCTATCAACTCGAACTGTCTGCCGGTCGTTACCTGGTGATGGTCCAGGGACCTGCTGAAGTGGTGCAGCATGCGCGGTCCGTGTTGGCCGACAGCGGCGCGCGTCAGGTCCATGAGCACGAGGCGCGGGCCCGCTTCGTGAGCCGGGACCAGGTGCTTGAGCTTCTTTCCGACGATGAAGTCACGAAGGTCAGCCTGGCCGAAACTGCCGGGGCCATTGCTGAGGGCGAGGAGTACGTCGACCTTCTTCACATGGACCGCGGTGTTCGTCGGGCCCTGGCCGGCTCAAACGCGGGGGGCCTGCTCGCCCGCAAGGCGGTGGAGGATGACACGTGGGTGCGCATCACGTCGCTCCTGGTTCCGCCTCCGGCAGCGACGCAGACCATGCGCGGCTCGGCCTGAGCTGGTCTGCGGGCCCTGGCGGCCAGGGCTCTGCGGGCCCTGGCCGAGACCGCTGGCGGGTCGCCGTCGTCGGGCCTAGACCACTGCGGTGCCCAGTCCCGAACCGCCCCTGACGCCCCCCCACCTCGTCGACGATGCCCTGCGGGATCAGGGCAGTGCCGTCGTGTCGGTCACCGACCTCGCTGCCGTCCTCGGTGAGCCGATGGTGACGCTGGGGGCCCTGCAGCGCCTCGCATTGTCGTGGGATGACCTGCCCCTCGACGAACACCTGAAGGGTGGCGGGCACTACCGTCGTCGGCGTCACGCCTCGTTCATCATCGATGGCGCTGATGGCGCTGATGGCGCTGATGGCGCAATCGTCCGCCTCGTTCCCCATCGGGCCCACTGGCAGCCCGAGTCCTACAACGCCCTGCACGGCGGCATCGTTCGCTGGTTCGCGCCCATCAGCGACGACGTCGCTGGCGCCGATGTCCTGCAATCGCTGCTGCGCGGCCTGGCCCGGGTGTGCGACCACCTTCGCGGGTCCACCCGCTGGTACGTCGAGGCCCACCAGTTCCGCATCGACACCACGGGCGGCATCGGCCAACCCACGCCCGAGGGGGCCCACCGTGACGGCGTCGACGTCGTCGTCGTCATGGTGGTCGACCGACAGCACGTCATCGGCGGCGAGACCCGGGTCTTTGCCCAACGGGGCACAAGCGGCGTCCGCTTCACCCTGCGCGAGCCCTGGAGCGCCCTCATCCTCGACGACGAACGGGTGGTCCACGAGACCACCGCCATCCGCCCCGACGACGGACCCGGCCACCGAGACACCCTCGTGCTGACGTTTCGACGCGGCGGCTTTCAGGATCCGCCAACGGACGCAGGCTGATCACGCCGTCGGGCAGCCTCACCAGATGCGCTGAAAGAAGTCGCCGGCGCTGCCCGCGTCGGGGTCGATGTCGGTGACCCGGTCCACGGGCCCCTCCCAGGGGATGGCGTCAAAAAACGCGGCCGCCGTGGTCTCCGTCGTCTCGGTCGTCTCAGTGGTCTCAGTGGGCCCTTGGTCGTCGACGGGCGCCTTCGGGGCGTTTGGTCCCGTCACGGGGCCACCAGGCAGGCGATGAAGTCGTCGCTGTCCTTCAAGGCGGCGACGTTCTTTGGATGCACGAGCTCCAGCAGCCGCTGCTTCTTGATGTCGCCCACGACGGAGAACGAGCAGCGCGTGTGGCCCTGGGCGGCGCAGCAGCCTTCGCGGACGTGGAGCTTCTTGTGGCCGAGGTGGGAAAAGATGGCTTGAAAGAAGCCCGCCAGCAGCCAGCAGCGGGGCAGGGCCGAGGGGCCGCCGGCTTCCGCCAACAGGGAACGTTCGACGTGGACGACGACGACGCCGTTTTTGGTCTGGTCGAAGGTTGCTCGCATGGTGCCGAGGCCCCGGGCGGACAGCTCGTCGTTGACCCGGGCCAGGGCCTCGGTGGTGGTCAACTCACGCAGGCCTTTGCCAGTGGCCTCGACGGCCAGGGTGTCGAGCTCAATGACCGTCAGCCGACCCCACAGCTCGCCCCAGGCCAGGGAGAACACGGGGCCGCCGCCGGGAGCCACCCGGTCCCAGGTTCCCCGCAGGGCACCGAAGAACGCCGCGGGCATGACCACCTGTCGCTGCATGGACGTCGGGGCACCGGCGCTGGCTTCGGGGCGACGCACCCCCAGGCCTCCCTCGTCGGGGCGCAGCTCGGCGAGGGTCACCGCCGGGGCCCGGGCCTCCTGCGGGGGCCGGACCTGACGGAAGCGTTGGCGGTTGATGAGCAGGTACACGGCGGCCCGGCGGCCACCGCGGATCAACTCCACCTCGACCTCCTGGGCGCCGAAGCGAAAATCAAAGACGTAGGAGAACCGCACCGGACCAGCGCCGCCTGCCAGAAACGCCCGCACCCGACCCTCAAACTCGGGGGTCGCCGTGCAGGGGGCGACCTTCTCGAAGAACTGCTGGCCAAGGACCGCCTGTCGGTCGAGGCGCGCCAGCCGGGCCTCGGCGAGGTTGTAGCGGCGCACGCGACCGCGGGCGTCGAGGCCGACGACGCCAAACGGCAGGTGGTCGAGGGCGTCGTCCTCGAGCTCGTCGATGTTGCCCAGGGCCTCGTTGGTGGGCGAGGCCGTCGGCGGCGGTGGCAACTCGATTTCGGCGGGGACCTGCATGCCGCTTGGATGCCGGCGGAACCCTCTTGGCTGCATCGCGGCGGCCCTTCCATCACGGGAAGGACCGCCACCCTCGGTCCAGGTCGAAAACACCTGATTCTTCAATGGTTTGTCGCCCGAATCGATCGCGCGGCTACTTCGGCGCCTTCGCCTTGCCCTTGGCCTGGGGGAACCCCTTGGCCCGCAGGTAGCCATCGATCTGCGGATCCCGACCGCGGAAATTGCGGAAGGCGTCGGCGGGGTCGACGGTGTTGCCCACGCTCATGATGGTGTCGACGAAGCGCCTGGCGGTGGCCTTGTCATACGCGGAACCAGCCTCGACGAAGGCGTCGAAGGCGTCGTGGGCGATGACCTCGGACCACAGGTAGCTGTAGTAGCCGGCCGAGTAGTCGTCGCCGCCAAAGACATGGCGAAACTGCGGGGTCCGGTGCCGCATGACGATGGACGAAGGCATCTTGAGGGCTGTCAGGGTGTCGCGCTCGAAGGCGTCGGGGTCGATGGCCTTGCCGTCTTTGGGGGCCCCCGCGAGGTGCAGCTTCATGTCGACCAGGGCTGCCGCCAGGTACTCGGTGACGTCGAAGCCGGTGTTGAAGGTCGCCGACTTCTTGATCTTGTCGACGAGGGCCTTGGGCATCGGCTCACCCTTGGCGTTGGTCAGGAAGGTGTTCAAGATCTCGGGGGTCGACACCCAGTTCTCGTTGACCTGGGAGGGGAACTCCACAAAGTCCGTCGCCGTCGCCGTCCCCGCCAGCGAGGGGTAGGTGACGTTCGAGCTCATCTCATGCAGGGCATGGCCGAACTCGTGGAACATGGTGTTGGCGTCGTCCCAGCTCAACAGCACGGGCTCGCCGGGCTTGCCCTTCACGAAGTTGGAGTTGTTCGACACGAGCACGGCGTGTCCGCCGCCAAGCTTGTCCTGCTGGCGGTAGGCCATCTCCCAGGCCCCCGAGTTTTTGCCCTTGCGGGCGTAGGGGTCGAACCACCAATAGGCGACGTGGGCGCCGCTGGCGTTTGTGACGTCGTAGACGGTGACGTCGGGGTGAAAGACCGGCGCATCGGGAACCATGGCGAAGCCAAGGCCGTAGACCTGGCCCGCCTGCCAGAACATGGCCTCGCGCACCTTGTTGAGCTCCAGGAAGGGCTTCACGTCGTTCTGGTCGAGGTCGAACTTCGCCAGCCGCACCTTCTCGGCGTAGTAGCGGTAGTCCCAGCCCTCGATGGTGAACTTCGGCTGCTTCTTCGCCTTCGCCTCGGCGTCGGCGATGGCCTGCATGTCTTTGACCTCGTTTTCGACGCGGGCGATGGCCGAGGGCCACACCTGCATCATCAGGGCCATGGCGTTGTCGGGGGTCTTGGCCATCTTGTCGCCGAGGCGCCAATGGGCGTGGGTCTCAAAGCCCAGCAGCGTCGCGCGCTCGGCCCGCAGCTGGAGGATCTCGCCAATCAACGCGTTGTTGTCGTGGGCGTCGCCGTTGTCGCCGCGGCTGTAGTAGGTGCGCCACACCTTCTCGCGCAGGTCCCGTCGCTCGGCGGAACTCAAAAAGGGGTCCATCGACGAGCGGGTGTTGGTGACGGCGTACTCGCCCTTGTGGCCCCGCTCTTCGGCAGCGGCGGCGGCACCATCTTTGAACGATTGGGGCAGACCCACCAGGTCTTCCAGTGAGAAGAACAGAGCGGTGTCTTCGTCGGCCTGCAGGTTCTGGCCGAACTTGGCAAACAACGACGCCAGCCGCTGGTTGATTTCACCAACCCGGGCCTTCTTGGCGGCATCGAGCTTGGCGCCCGCCCGCACGAAGTTGTTCCAGTACAACCACGACAGGCGCTGCTGCTCGGGGGTCAACGTCGAGCCCTTCGCCGTCGACGCCTGGTACACGGCCTCGATGCGGGCAAAGAGCTTGGCGTTTTGGGTGATGCTGTCTTGAAAGGCCGCCAGCTTGGGGTCCATCTCGGTCTGGACGGCTTCGAGCTCGTCGGTGAGGAGGTTCGACGTCCACACGGCGTAGATGGCGCGTACCCGGGCCAGGGCCTGGCCGGAACCCTCCAGGGCCACGATGGTGTTGTCGAAGGTCGCGGGGGCACCCACGGCGGTGATGGCGTCGATCTCGGCGAGGTTCTGGGCCATGGCGCCCTCAAGGGCGGGCTTGAACTCCGCCACCTGCACGGTGTTGAACGCCGGCCAGCCCCCGTTTGGTCCCGTCCACGGCGCCAGCAATGACGAGGTGGCGGGCTTCGCCGGTGGGGTCGACGGTGGCGGCGGCGGCTGCGCTGACGGTGGTGACACGGCGGCTCCGGCGGTGGTGGTGGGTGGTGCCCCCGCACAGGCAGGGATGACGGCGACGGCGACGGCGAGAACAACGGAACGCTTCAAGAGGTCTCCCGGGAGGTGATGGGTCGCAGGGTGCGCCTTCGTGGTCGCCCTCGGCAACCGTCGGCAGCCAGGCAGCCAGGCAGCCACCCGGGGGGTTGCAGCGCGGGTGGCAGCGGTGCCAGCCTCGCCTTTCGAGGTTCCCCATGGCGATTCCCTCCCTCCGCACCACTGGCGCCAACAGCGTCGCTCCTGCCGCTGGCGCCCGCACCGCGTCTGGCGTCGACCTCTCGGTGCTGCAGGTGGGCAATCCCGGCATCGCGGCCCTCGTGGCCAAACATCCAAACCTCGGCAAGTTCCTCGACAACGCCGCCGCCGCCGGCGCCATCGCCACCGCCCGGCCCGGCCAGGCGACGTCGACGGTCACGTGGAACATCTGGTCCCACTCCGAGCAGAGCCTTGGCAGCAAGCTGCCGTGGAAGGACCAGTTCGTGTTTGTCTGGCAGAAGTCCCCGGGCGACACATCCGTCATCGACTTCGGCAAAGAGGGCCGCGAGCCCGGCAAGCTCATCGGCGTCTATCGCCTCGGCGACATCGACATGCACGTCGACGCCGACAAGCAGGGCCTCGCCGGCGGCAACGCCCCCGACGGCGGCTTTCAGTTTCAGGTGAAGGCCCAGGGCGTGGGCAAGCCCGGCGAGAAGGTCGAGCTGTTCTTTGGCACCGGCTGCCTCGACACCAACGGCAAGCCCAGCGGCGGCTGGGGCATGGGCCTTGGCTATTCCGGTCGCAAACACCTCGCCGAGCTGGGCAAGGACGTCGAAGCCCCCATCCACGAAGACGACCACCGCTCGTTCACGGTGCTGCGCCAAGACAAGTACGGCGAGTGGGACAGCGTCACCACCAGGCAGGTCCCCGCCGGCACCCCCGGGCACTGACAGCAGATGGACCTGTCCAATCGGCTCAAGATGGCCGAACAGGCCGTGGTGATGGCCCGCAAGCTCATCGCGGCCGAGGGTGCGGTCCGATGCGACGGTGACCAGCTGTTCGCGGGGGACACGCTCCTCAACGGTCATACGGCCATCGTCGACGCGGTCTACGACGCCACGCTCTTTGGCTGCACCATCTTTCTGGGCAATGTGCGGATCGCGACGAGGGCGGTGGCCAGGGGCCAGAAAGAGAGGGCCCTGGGCACCCGCACCAACGACGAGGTCACCAAGCTGGTCTTCGAGGACGGCGGGACGTTTCGCGGGACCACCGTCACCCTCGGCAAGACCTGGGTCATCGTCTACGTCCCCCTCGACGACGCCAACGGGCGGCGTGTCGGCATGGTGGCCGCCTGGCGTGAGCTGGTCGCCGCTTCGTAGTCCGAGCACACAAACGGTGATGGTCGACGATCGCTGCTGGCAGCGCGTCGGTGACATCGGTGACGCCGTGGCCGATCTGTGGCGCCGCCTCAAGGCACGGGGAGCGGGGCCCCAAAGCCGACGACACCAAGCCGACTCAACCCGTCGACCAGCGCATTGGTGAACCTCGGTGCATCACGCATGTCGAGATGGGAGCCATCTGGGCAATCAAGGTCGGCCATGGCCGGAACGTCTCTATAGTGCAGGGTCTTCGCGGCTGTGGTTGACGCCCACGGATCCCAATGGGTGGCACGGGGATGGGCGGCCTCTTCCCCATAGTGGTCGACGGTGGTGGGGAAGCGAACGAAGGCGACATCTCCTCCCCGGGCACGCAGAGCGGCGATGCCGGGTTCGAGGCTGGCCATTGTCTTTGACCATGCCTGGGGCCCGGGCGGAGCGCTGATAATCGTGCCCGTCGGGGACGACAGCAACCGACGGGTGTCCACATTGCGGAAATCAGCGGACATGCTGCGATCTGCGTGGACGAATTGGTGGGCCGGCGGTGGCAGCGTGTGGTCCTCCAGCACCTTGGAAAGGACCTGGTTGGCGCCGAGGTCGGCACGCAACACCGTGAACGCCGACTGCATCTGCGCTCTGATGATGGTGTTCGCCCGGGTGTTGAGTTCAACACCCTCGGCATACGTGCGCAGGTATGCCGTCGGCTCACGAAACGGCGCACCGTCCAGCGACCCCTCCATCTCCACGACGACAGTCCCGTGAAAGCGACGGTCCGCCAGCAGGTTTCGCAGGATGTTCCCGGGAGCATGGCCAGCAATGGCGAGCATGATGGGGCGCTTGTGGGGCAGCCGTGCGCGCAGGGTGGCCATGGAAACGCCGGTGACCGCTCTCGAGGTCCCGACAATCGCAATGACATCATCACCGTTCACGCGTTCCCGCTCGATGGCCCACAGGGTTTCACTGTCGACGATCGACGGAAGATGTCCCTCGTGCCGCCAAAAAGCCTCCAACCCGGCCAGCAGCAGCACCGCCAGCAACAGCCCCATCCCGAGGGGTCGCCACGGATGGGGCGCTGCCGGGAATGCCGGATCAGAACTGAAAGTAGATGAAGGCACGAGTCTCTCCCGAGGCTGTGGCAATGGCCACCAGCATGAACGCCACGACCACCGCCCGCACAGCAGCCGGCGCACGACGCTGGACCTCTTCAAGTGAGTGGTCGCGCAGCCAGCCATGTCCCATCAACGTGAGCAGGGTGATGGTTGTGGTGACGACCACCATGGAGAGGGTCACGACCTGTCCGCCCGCACCGGGGGCCTGGCCGGCAAGGGACGTGATGATGCGAAACGCCTGGCTGAAGCTTGTCGACCGAAAGAAGACCCAGGTGATGCACACGAGCACGAACGTCACGAGCATGAGGAGCAAGCGGACTGACGGCCAGTACGGCCATCGGTGCTTGCCAAACAGCCCCACCAGTTGCTTCTCGATGATGAGGTAACTGCCATGCAGAGCGCCCCACGCCACAAAGGTCCAGCTTGCCCCGTGCCACAAGCCACCGAGCACCATGGTTGTCATCAGGTTGACGTCGGTGCGCCATCGACCGCGCCGGTTGCCACCCAGTGACACATACAAGTAGTCCCGCAGCCAGGACGACAGAGAGATGTGCCAGCGACGCCAAAAATCGGAGAAGCCGATCGCCGCGTAGGGGAATCGGAAGTTCCGCGACAACGTGAAGCCAAACATCATGGCCGAGCCCAGCGCACAGGCGGAGTACCCGGCGAAGTCAAAGAAGATCTGGCCCGCAAAGGCGAGTGTGCCCATCCAGGCACTGACCGTGTCCACCGGGCTGTTGTCGTTGAACACGGTGTCGGCGATCGGCGCCAGCAAGGCATCCGCCAGCGCGACCTTCGCGAACAGCCCCATGATGACGTGTGTGATGCCCCAGGCGAGTTGGTCTGCGCTGGCTCGCCTGGGCTCGTCGAGTTGAGGCAAAAACTCTGCGGCGCGAACGATGGGCCCCGCCACCAGCGACGGAAAGAACGTCACATACAGGGCATAATCAACGAACGAGCGACCGGGGGTGATGACCCTCCGGTAGACATCGATGGTGAATGACAGGGTGTGGAAGGTGTAAAACGAAATCCCGACCGGCAGCACGAGGTCTGGTGCAGCGAAGGCCAGTGTGATGCCAGCGGTGGCCGCGACATCCGTCAGGGTGGTCACGAACAGGGCGCTGTATTTGAAAAAGACCAACAGCCCCAACGACTGCACCAGGCTGACGATCAGCAAGGCGCGCCGATGCCGGGGATTCTCCAACCGCGCCAGCCCCCGGGCGATGAACCAATCAAACACCGTCGTGAACATCAGCAACAGGACGAACGGCGGATTCCACGCCGCGTAGAACACGTAGCTGGCACCCAACAACCACACCTTCTGTGCCGACCAACTCGACAACAGCCGGTGCACCACCGTCACGATGAGGATGAAGACGATGAAGGTGTAGCTGTCAAAAACCATGTGGCCCTGAGCTGAAGTTCTGATGCTTCTTTGGCTGGCGCCAAAGAAGTTCAATTTGCCCTCGAAGTCGGCTGGGTTCATGCGTGATGCGGCATCGTCGTTTCCAGTCCCACGATGCCACGGTGATGCCGGCGGTACAGGGGGCTGGCACATGGTTGACCGGGCACGGCATGCTGGCGTCGCGGCTGTGCTCCTGAACGCATCCGTCTGCAGGAAGCATCCTGGCCCACCCTGCGCGGAGTGATCATGAACGACGTCTACGAGCTCGGCCTGCACAAGAACCCCGCGAACCATGTGGCGCTGTCGCCGCTGACGTTTCTCGAACGGGCCGGCACCGTCTACCGCGATCGCCTCGCCGTCGTGCACGGCACCCGTCGGCTCACCTGGGGGCAGGTGTTTGCGCGGGCCCGTCGGCTGGCGAGCGCCCTGGAAAAGCTCGGCATCAAGAAGGGCGACACCGTCGCCGTCATGTTGCCCAACACGCCGCCGATGGTTGAGGTCCACTTCGGCGTGCCTGCGATGGGGGCGGTGCTCAACACCCTCAATACCCGCCTCGACGCCGACGCCATCGGCTTCATGCTCGACCACGGTGAAGCCAAGGTGGTGCTGGTCGATGCCGAGTACGCCGAAGTCGTCCGGGTGGCGGTGGCCAAGACCGGCCGCGACATCATCATCATCGATGTCGACGACGACGAATTCATCGCCCCCAAACACATCGGCGTCATCGAGTACGAGGCGCTGCTGGCGACGGGCGATCCAGACCAGGCCTGGCGGCTTCCCGACGACGAGTGGGATGCCATCAGCCTCAACTACACCTCGGGCACCACGGGCAACCCCAAGGGCGTCGTCTATCACCACCGTGGTGCCCACCAGAACGCGGTGTCGAACATCCTCGAGTGGGACATGCCCCACCACGCCGTCTACCTGTGGACGCTGCCGATGTTTCACTGCAACGGCTGGTGCTTCCCGTGGACCATGGCGGCGCGGGCCGGCGTCAACGTCTGTCTGCGCAAGGTCGAGCCGAAGGCGGTCTTCGACCTCATCCGCGCCCACCGGGTCACCCACTATTGCGGCGCCCCGATCGTGCACGCCTCCCTCGTCAACGCCCCGGCGGAGCTGCGCGCGGGCATCGACTGGCGGGTGTCGGCGATGGTGGCGGGCGCTGCACCACCGGCGGCCATGATCGAAGGCATGAGAGCCTCGGCTTCGACCTGACCCACACCTACGGCCTCACCGAGGTCTACGGGCCGGCGTCGGCCTGCGCCCACCAGGAGGGCTGGCGCGAGCTGTCGATCGGCGAGCGGGCCCGGCTCCAGGCGCGCCAGGGCGTGCGCTACCATCTGCAAGACGCCATCACGGTCCTCGACCCCGAGACCATGGAGCCCGTCCCCGCCGACGGCACCACCATGGGGGAGGTGATGTTCCGCGGCAACATCACCATGAAGGGGTACCTGAAGAACCCCAGCGCCACCGAGAAGGCCTTCGCCGGCGGCTGGTTTCACACCGGCGACCTCGGCGTCATCCACCCCGACGGCTACGTGAAGATCAAGGACCGCAGCAAAGACATCATCATCTCCGGCGGCGAGAACATCTCGAGCATCGAGATCGAAGATGTTCTGTATCGCCACCCCGCCGTGTTGGCGGCGGCGGTGGTGGCCCGCCCGGACCCCAAGTGGGGCGAGACCCCCTGCGCTTTCATCGAGGTGCGCGCCGGCGTGGCGGTCACCGCCGAGGAGATCGTGGCCCACTGTCGCAGCCATTTGCCGGGCTTCAAGGTGCCCAAAGCCGTGGAGTTCGGCGAGTTGCCAAAGACGGCGACGGGCAAGATCCAGAAGTTCGAACTGCGCCTGCGGGCGGGTTCCGTCAGCGCCATCGACGTCTGATCCAGCAGCAACGCCGTCGACGTCAGCCCACGGGCCAGGCTTGTTGTTGGATGACGACCCGATAGCCGTCGGGGTCCTCGTAGGTGCGGCCGTGTCGGTCCCAATAGGGGTTGGCCGAGGGCACGGGCACAAGACCGCGAGCCTCAATGGACGCTGTCACCGCCGACCAGGTGGTGGCGTCGGGCACGTAGAACACCAGCAAGTTGTCCGCCGTGGGGGCGCCGCCGACGGTGTGGCCACGGTGGCGGGTGAACTCCAGATGGGAGCTGGCGCCGTCGTGACCGAGCATGACGCCGTCGATGCCGTCGTGGTCGACGAAGCCGCCCACCCGCTTGAAGCCCAGGGCCTCGTAGAAGGCCACCACCTCGTCGAGGCGGTCGGTGGGTCGGGCAATGCGCAGGTGGGCCGCGCCAAGAGGGTGTTGGAGCATGGCTGGAGGTACCCCGCCCCGCCATGGCGTGGCCAGTCGTGACCTGTCTGGGGTCACGCGCGGGTGCCCCTGCTATCATCCGCTGATGAACGTCTCGACGGCCAACATCGTCGCAGCAGTCCTCGTCATCAGCGCGGGCGTCGCGGGAGGGTCATCGGCAGCGCGCGGCTGTGAGTTCAGCCAAGATGCCAGGGTCGTTGGTTTCAGCGCGGACGGCAGCCAGGCATTGCTCCGCATCCAGTATGCAAGGCTCACGATCGATATCGTCGACCTTGGGACCGGGAAGATCGTCGAGACCTTCGAAATCCTCAGCGACGAGGAGTACCGGAACGGCGGAAACGCGAAGCTGCGCAGCCAACGGTGGAAGGCTGTCGAGGCGAAGCTCGTGAAGCGCGCGTTCAAGATCGTGCCCGATCTTGCACCCCTTGAGGGCGACATCAGGCCGGGCATCAAGCTCGCCTCTATCGACGTCGAGAACGACGCCGAAGAGCTCAGCGGTTGGTCCGGCAGGTCAATCGTGGCGAAGCGCGGCGCGGATGAAGTCGTGCTCGTCAGTGGAAGCCTTGCGCCCCCGAGCGACGCTGGCGGCTACGGCCCGGTCTATGTGAGTCCTGGCGGGCGGTACCTGATCACATCGGATGCCGGCTGCAGCGATACGATCTTCGTCGTTGATATCCACGACCTCGAGGCGCAGCTGCCGCCGCCGCCGGCTCAGCTGACGCCCAAGCCGACACCGCCGTCGCCGGCAACGACAACGACGGCGCCGATGAAGGCTCGTTGACCGCCGTGTCCGTCGAGGGCGAATGCGCGGTTGTGCGGATCAGCATCGCCGGTCGCATCCACGGAGCGCCGCGCGCCCAGGGTCGCGAGCAGGGAGGTGGCCTGGCGCCCTCTGTGGTAGGAAGCGCTCATGGAACTGACCGATGTGCTGATGCGGTACCTGCCAACAACTTTGAGACAAACTCGGTTTGCATTCAGTGTCTGCCTCCCGGACAGGAGGGCTCGGAATCGGAGGACGGCTCGGGCCGCGCCACCATC
>Ga0247838_1002377_pt1 | contig 24108 bp, 14 predicted proteins | sample LaCruzMarch2015__5_FD_189097 | JGI IMG/M metagenome (GOLD analysis project Ga0247838, IMG submission 189097) | Freshwater microbial communities from meromictic Lake La Cruz, Castile-La Mancha, Spain - LaCruzMarch2015_15m | ecosystem: Environmental > Aquatic > Freshwater > Lake | place: Spain... | reverse complement strand
TGTCCCCTATTGCCCTGTCCCCTATTGCCCCTTATGCCGTGACCAACCATCTGAATTTCTGCATGGCGGCGACCGCCATCACCTGGATCTATGGCGCGCATCTGGAGCACGCGCCGCCGCGCAGATATTCGACCACCCAGCGCACCGAATACGCCTTCGCCGACCTCCGGCGCCGGCTCGCACAGGACCTCGGCGGGGAGGGTTTTGGTATCGATTGCGGGGGGGCTAACAAACCGACGCAAAATCCCCTGATCGCGGCGGTTATGCGGCTCGTGGCTTAATTGAAAACAGGAAACTTCAGTTCAAGAATGAGACAAACTCTTTAGAGGGATAGGCGAAAATGGGTAGACAATCCTTCATCTTTTTTACCAGCCCCATCGTTTCTTGCTCATCATCAATCATGATAGAAAACACTTATTTCAGCATTGATCGGACTTTCCGGGATAAAGGGTCAGACGCAATTCAATTGGCCGAGCGGTCAACCAATTGTTAGGCAACTTTCCTATGAGTGAAGTCGAAAGTCTGAGGATTAGGCAATGGCAGGGTTTCTTCCATCAGAAGGTCTAGAGCTTCCTGACCATTCTTAAGCGCCTCTTCGTAGGTAGCGCCGTGCGTTAGCGCATAAGGCCCGAACTCCGGGAGCGAAGCGATGTAAGCCTGATCTTCTTCGGACCATTGAATTAAGATGCTATAGTGTGCGTTCATATTTCCTCCGGAATGTCTTGAACGAATCTGAGAACGGCAGCTTCCTGATATGGTTTTGCGTCATCTCCGTCCCCTCCAGACAATATCAACGCGTCATGAAGTTTAGGATGCGTCCATTTTGTATGACTCCCTTTTGCCTTTTCACACTTACATCCAGCCTTTAGCATAATGGCTCTTAGCTGTCGAATTTTCTTTGGCATTGCGGCCGCCTGTCATGCGGGGAAACTTAAGTAAACCGTCCCCGGAATTGCCAAAGTTAGGCCATTCTTTGTCTTCTTTGCTGCCGGGGCAGGGCTTTCAGGGGGAAACCGTGGTCTGTCCCCTATTGCCCTGTCCCCTATTGCCCTATGCCTGATTGCGTTCAAATAACTTTATGATCGGAGAGCAAATGGTCTTTATCCAATTCGACTTTCTTGGACCGTTTGCCTTGTCTAAGTTAAACTTCTTTCTCCATTCTTTTAACTTCTTGTCGCTGAGTTTGTTTGCCTCAACAACAATAGATAGTGCTTTCTGCTCCAATTCCGCCAGGCCCGTATCCTTCTTGCTTAAGGAGTCCGACGACGCCATTACAATACTGCTGACGTTCTGAAGCGAAGGAAAATTCAGAGCTTGAACAAGGACACTCTCAAAAACGTCGCACGCCTCCTCCTCATATCCGAGCATTTTTAAGCAAAACCCTATATTAAAGAGAAGGTCGAAATTGTTAAACAGGCGCTCTTGATAAGCAGACAAAAGAACTTCTAACGCTTCTTGATATCTTTTTTCTTTTGTAAGAAGACGTCCGAGCTTTGTGGCATCGACTTGGCTACCGAAAACATCCTGGTCACTAAGAACTAGTCTAGCTCTTGTCGTAGAAGAAAATTGTTTGCTATAGATAGATTCAAAATCTGCTATACGATGCGCTTCATTATCAACTGATAAATCGAAAAAATGATTGCCGGCGAAATTACACACATGGCAGTCACCTGGCAAATACATGGAAAGTAGAGCATTTTTTCTAAACCTAGTCATCTCCCGAAAAACATCTTCAACCGTGCCGATGAATTTATAGCTACTGTTGGTTGCCTTGTCGACAAATGTGAAAGACATTTCGTCGTCAGGTGAGAAGTTGTTTTTCTGAGCCTCCAGCAACATGTTGACTCTAGCTTTCTCCAAGCCGAGACGCTCGTACTTTTCTTTCTCAAGCGCCGCTAATTTAGATTCTAGGTCATCTTTCGTATTCTCTTTCCGTAATATAACAGCAGACAATATATTCGCTAACACGCCCGCCAGTATTGGAAGGACAACGGTGCTAGATACGTATAAGAGAATTTCGGAAAGCCCAAAGGTGGCTGTTGGCTCTTGTTCCTTTTCCTTATGTTCTGTTTGTATATAGTATTGGCGTAGTAGTAATTCTGGACCAATGAGATTCAAGATGCTGTTGATGTCCTCCGGGTAATTGTTTTCTATTATAGAAACACTGAATTGTGTATCTGCGTCTACACCCTTCAAACCGGGAAGGCTCTTGAGTTTTGGGAATGGAACAAAGTGGCAAAAACCGAAAGCCACTGCTGGAGTTTCTTCTTGATAGTGATGATAGAAGATTTCCAATGGCATTATTCTTAACTCTAACGTTGCTAGACTACCGGCTAATGCACTGCCGCCTTTGGCTATGTACTTCTTAATGCAGTTATCAGCTGCTCGCATTGCATATGGATATCTCAAATACATTTCATAAGAAACAACAAACCACAGAACACCAAGGTCAGGATCGTGCCACAGAAAAGTCGCAGGTACGTTTGCACCATGCCCGCAGTTCGTACATGTAGCGCGCAGTAGTTCTCCGGACTTAACCTTGTCAGCGACGTCTGGATCAGTCCTCGTGTTGATTACCACAGGCAGCTTGCTGTCGAACAGCTTTCCGCATTGGCTACAACCTATTCGGCAATCCTCGAATATGGACAGACTATCGTTCATAGCTTGTTTATGTCCTAAATCTGTAGCATGGCAACCGATAAAACTTATAGCTCCATCTTTTAGCCATATGCCGCTCGCGCGCGTCGTGCCAACGTAAAACCTAACGTGTTCTAGATTGGATTAGGATGCAGATACTCAAGATAGCATTAGGATGCTAGTGATCTAGGTTGCGTTAGGACGTTAGTGGTCTAGACTGCACGCAGTCTAGTCCCCAAGTATCCTACCGCACCCGCGCCCTGCCGCCAAGAGGGTGTCTCGTCGGCTTGTGTCCGCCGCATGCGCGTTGCCCTCGATCATCGTTCCGGTCACCACGTCTCTCAGGGGGACGGTGAGCTTGTGAACCGCACCAACACCCGCGGGGCGCCAAGCGGTAGCGAATCTGCAATCCGTTGAATTGTGAACGATGCGGATCGTGCCTTACACGGTGACGAATTCGCTAACTCATTGAATAACGACGCCTACAGAAATGTCCCAGATGTTTTTCGTCATCTGTGAACATCTGTGACATCTGTGGATAAATCCGAGTGGTTGCGTGAGTCGGAACGGCAATCATGGCCCAACCGCTGGCTGCTGAAGTAGTAGGGCGTTCCATCGTATCTTGCAAGTCCGTACTCGCTGCGAGGTACCATCCATGCCACCGGATTCCGGCATCCTGCCGGAATGACGGTGCAGGCTCAACTCTCCCACTCCGCCCCCCGCACCAACGCCAGCATATCGTCATAGCTCAGCCGTCCGCCGTCTCCGGTGCCTTCCAGCAAATCGTCGGCGAGGTCGCGTTTGGCGGCGTGGAGTGTCAGGATGCGTTCTTCGATGGTGCCCTTGGCGACCAACCGGTAGATGGTGACCGGGCGCTCCTGGCCGATGCGGTGGGCGCGGTCGCTGGCCTGGTCTTCCACCGCGGGGTTCCACCAGGGGTCCATGTGGATCACATAGTCGGCGGCGGTGAGGTTCAGGCCGAAGCCGCCGGCGCGCAGGCTGATCAGGAAGAGTTCGCCCTCGCCCGCCTGAAAGGCGGTGACGGCGGCGCGGCGCTGGGACTCGGAGGTGCTGCCGTCCAGATATTGGTAGCGGATGCCGCGGGTGTCCAGGTGGGCGCGCAGGATGCTCAGGTGATCGACGAACTGGCTGAACACCAGGGCTTTGTGCCGGTTGTCCAGCAGGTCGTCGACGATGTCGCTGAAGGCGTCCAGCTTGGCGCTGGGCAGGGTGCTGTCGGGCAGGGCCAGGCGCGGGTGGCAGCAGGCCCGGCGCAGCCGCATGATCTCGGCGAGCAACTGAAACCGCGCCTGGCCGGGATTGGCGGTCGCGGCCTGGTCCAGCCGTTCGATGGCTTGCTGACGCAGGGCCTCGTATAGGGCCTGTTCGCCTTCGCTCAGTTCCAGCCGCAGGGTGATCTCGGTGCGCGGGGGGAGTTCGCTCAACACCTCGCTCTTCAGCCGCCGCAGGATGAAGGGGCGCAGCAGTTGCCGCAGCCGCTGGCGGGCCAGCGGGTCTTTGTCCAGTTCGATGGGGTTGGCAAAGCGCTGGTTGAATCGCTCCTGGGAGCCGAGCAGGCCGGGGTTGATGAACCGGAACAGGTTCCAGAGTTCACCGAGCCGGTTTTCGATGGGGGTGCCGGTGGCGATCATCCGAAAGCCCCCGTTCAGCCGCATGATGGCCTGGGAGCGCTTGGTGAGCGCGTTCTTGAACGCCTGGGCCTCATCGGCGACCACGGTTTCCCAGGTGACTTCCGCCAATCGCTCCCCTTCGGTTTGCAAGAGCCCATAGCTGCACACGATCAGATCGAAGGGTCCGGCCGCCTTGAGCTGGGCCGCGCGATCACCGGGGCCAAAGCGCTGGGGCCGCAGTGTCGGGGCGAAGCGCCGCGCCTCGTCGATCCAGTTGCCGCAGACCGACATCGGCGCCAACACCAGGGTGGGACCCTGGGGTGCGCGGGACAGGATCAGCGCCAGCGCCTGGACGGTCTTGCCCAGGCCCATGTCGTCCGCCAGACAGGCTCCGGCGCCCCAGTGGGCCAGCCGGGCGAGCCAGCGATAGCCTTCCGCCTGGTAGTCGCGCAGTTCCGCCTGGAGGGTGGAGGGCAGCACCGGCTCCAGATCGCGCGCGGTGGCCAGGCGCTTCAGCAGCGCCTGCCAGGCGGGAACGCCGCTGACGGCCATGCCGTCCAGCAGTTCGGCGACGACGGGGGCCGCCAGGGGGTGGAAGCGCCCGTTGTCGGTCAGACCCTGCAGGCTGTCGAGCCGTCGCCGCAGCGCGTTGCTCAGCACCAGCACCTCATGCTCGCCCAGCCGCAGGTAGCGGCCGCGGCTGGCGAGTGAGCGCTCCAACAGTTCCCGCATCGCCAGCACCCGGCCGTCGGCGAGCTGCAGCCCGCCGCCGATGTCGAGCCAATCCCCCTGCTGTTTGATCTTGATCTGCATCTGACCCAGTTGGGTCTCGGCGGTCAGGGCAATGCGCTTACCCTCGGGCCAGTCCAGGGCCACCGTGTCGCCTAACGCCTGGAGTTGCTCCAAAGCGCCGAGGGCCAACTCCGGGTCGTCCAGATTCCAGGTCCAGCCGTCCGCGCCGTCCAGGATCGGGCAGTCGGTCAGCACCCGCCGGGCGGCGGCCAATTCGCCTTTGAGGTCGCGGGTGCAGCGCACCGCCCGGCCGGCCAGCTCGGTGAGCAGGGTCGCACCGCCCTGCCCCGGCCGCAGCTGCGGACCGCCGTCGCCGCAGGGATGGACATGCAGGTCCAGCCCGAAACCGGCGCCGTAGGGCCGCAGATGGATGTGCGGGCGCGGGTCCGCCGGGATCTCTTCCGCATGGTCGGTCAGACCGCCGATGTCGGAATGGACAGTCAGCAGCGGCGCCACGCCGGCCAGCCCTTCCAGCAGACGTGCCTGCGCGTCCGCCGGCACCCGCAGACCGTCCGGACCCAGGATGCGGCCGATCTCCCGATGGCGGGCGTCGAAGTGAATCAGCCGGATGCGCTGGGGCGTCTCATTCACCGCCGCGACATTGCGCTCAACGGGCGGAAAGGGCGCGATGCCGACCAGGATCTCTTTGTCGCGGCGCACCACCGACAGCGTCGGGCCGCCGCGAATCAACTCGATCGGGCGATCGACCCCGCCGACCCGCCGCAACAACGGATGGCCGATGCAGGTCAGCAGCGCGCGATCCTGATCGAGCCGGTAGAAGGTCCGCCCCGGCGCACCGAAATAGGCGCTGCGCTCCTGCTCCTTGACGATGCAGGCGCACAGCTCCCGATCCTGGGGGCTGAGGTCGGGCATGCTGTCCGGGTCGTCGGCGAGTTGTTGCAGCGGCACCGCCCGTCCCTGGGTCCAGCCGCCGCGCTTCATGCGCTTCTGCTCGCGCGGCTCCAGCGTGGCGAGCCCGTCGTTCACATCGATCGTCCAGATCAGGCGGCGGTCCGGACCGGGGGCCGCGTCGGCTGTCGCGTCTGCGCTCGCCGGCGGCGCACCCACGCCCTTCAGCGCTTCCAGGGCGATTTCCCAGGCCGACCGGGGGCCCAGCAGACGGGTCATCAGGACCAGATCCGCGGGGGGCTCGCCCAGGAGGGGAAACGCACCGGGGAAGCCGCCGGCCTGCAGTGCCGCCCTGGCCTCGTGCGCATACCAGAGCAGACCGGCTTGAATCGCCTGATGGCAATGGGTGGCCAGCCGCGCCAGCAGATTCCCCTCCGGGGGCAAACCAAACCAGTAGCGCGCCAAGGTCTGGAGCAACGGCGGCAAGGCACCGCGCAGCACCAGATCGGGCTTTAGGTGGTAGCTCGTGTCCGCCGTACAACGGCCGGTGAGCACCGGGGCCAGGTCGCGAATCACCCGGTAGGTCGGTTCGATGACATCGCTCACGGGGGCGCGCAGACAGAGGCCGACCTGCTCCGCCACCTGCTCGAAGTCTTCCCGTCGGCCGCGACGCAACAGGGCCAGCAGATAGAGCGCACCGGGGAGGCCCGACAGCGCCATCTTCCGCTTCCGGGTCAGCTTGCGGGTCGCCTGCAAGGCGGTCTCGAAGGTCGCGATGGCGTCGTCATAGTCGCCCTGGAGAAACCGCAGCCAGCCGCGCCGGACCAAGCCCTCGGGGTCGGTGCGGCCAGCGAGCAGTTCGGACACCCCGGCCAGTTGGCCGCGCAGGAGGCGCTGCTCGGCCAGGGCGTCGGCGGCGTCCGGATAGTCCGGCACCAGGGGCGCCAGCACCTGCTCGGCCAGCGCATAAGTTGCGGCGTCGGCGACCAGACTCAGCGCGTTCTCGCGCAGCATCGGCGCCAGTGCCAGGAGTCTGATCCGTGGGCTCAAGCCTGCCAGCCACTGCGCATCGGGCGAGCGGGTGCAGACCTGGGCCAGCCGGGCCACCTCGGCAAAACGCACCTGACTGGCCGATGCGCTCGGGGCCACACCGGGCAGCAGCGCGAGCACCTCGGTCTCGCGCCCGGCGTAGAGTGCGTTGCGCAGCTTGCGGATGGTGCGTTCCGCGGTAGTCTGCTCCCAGGCCGGACCGCCGCGCGTCGGGACCACGGTCTCAGCCGCCGCGACAATCGCCGCGAAGGTGCCATCGGCGACGGTCTCCCTGGTCAGCGGCTCGGCGAGATCCGGGTGGCACACCATGCCGCGGGGGTTTTGTTCGATCAGATGGTCAGCCAGCAGCAGCAAGCGGAGATCCTTGTCCAGGATCTCGCGCAGCGGTGCATCCTTGTGACCGCGCCAGCGCAGCGCGTCCAACACCTGATGGAACGCCGTCAGACCAACCGGCTCGCAGATCACCGACAGCACCCGCAGAATGCGCCGCGCATCCGTGCCCAGTGCCGCATAGCGGGCCAACAGATCAGCCACGGGGCACCTCCGGCAAGATCAGATCGAGCCGGACCAGACCCTTGCGGAAGGCTTTCAGCTTGGACTCGGGGACGCAGAGCAGACGCGCGCCGGCCCGCACACAATGCGGTCCGGTCGCCGGGTCCTCGGCCAGCATGCCGGCCAACCCCTCATCGCGGCACTGAACCAGTCGGGCGGGCCCGATATCGGCCAGGGCCGTGACCCGTTCGGCGATGGCGTCGAGCCGCCGACCGAGGGGCGCCGGCAGGTCTCCGCCAAAAGCAATGGTCAGAAAGTCGCGGATGCGCGCACGCTCGCCGGTATCGGTACCGCATTGCAACAGGGCCTCGGAGTCCAGATCCCAGCGCGCCCCGGCCTGGGGACGAGCGATGCGCTCCAGGATCAGGCGTTCGGCGGGCTCCGGTTCGCGCAGCAGGCGCAGCCCCAGTTCGCCCTCCGCGGCGAGCAGCCTGGGCATGGCCGGTTGCAGCGGCCGGTACTCGGGGGCGAGCCCGAGACAATAGGCACCCAGCGGATTGATGCGTAGATACCGCAACCCATCGCAGCGGCTGAGGAACATCAGGCTGTCGGTCCCCCAGGCGTCGCCGTAATCGTCGCGTGCGCCGTACGGCAGGGTGTAGGCCACATCGATCATCCCCAGCGTGGCCAGGTACTCGAACAGATAGACGAGACAATAGCGGGTCTGCAGGATCTCGACGACATAGTCCCCGAGACCGCCATAGTGGGGGTCGGTGATATACAGGTTCCAGGGGTTATGGCTGACTGTAAAAGAGCGCCCCCGGTACTGCATCTGCCGAAAGAATTCGTTCAGGTCGAGCCAGCAACCCACCGGGCAGTCCCGCAAGACCGCGGCGATGACCGCCCGGCGGTCGGCCGTGGCGGACATTTGCGCACCCTTGCTGGTCTGACCCTTGATGACATCCACCCGGCGCAACTCATCCGGGCTACCTTTCGTTTGCCAGCGCTCGAACAGACCGGCCACGACCTCCGCCAGCGGCAGCGACAGCGCCTTGTTGCCCCGCGGCGTCAGTGCGAGCTTGTTGACGTCCAGCTTGGCAAGCCCCCCGGCCTGCAATAGCACGGTCCAGGCGAAGGGACGAATAGGCCGGATCGGTCCGCCTTCCCAGCGATCGATCGCCTGGTCATCCTCCGCCGCATACCAATCCCCGCCGAGCAACACCGACTCAATGCGGGTGGCGGCGGCGCTGCTTGGCAGCCCCGTCTTGGGACCGACCGCGACGCCGCCTTGCCCGATCAGCCGCAGCATCGACGGCAGATCGTGCGCCACCAGCGTTTCGGTCGCGACGCGCCGCAACGGTTGGAGCGCCTGGTCGTCGGGCTCCGCGAGGACGGAGGCGGGGAAAGAAGCCGGGAGTTCGTCGTCGGTCAGGGTCGTGTAGGTCAAGTCGGCCGGCACCGGGGCGAGCGCGGCCAGGCGCGGACGGAGATCCTCGGGGATGCCGTATTGATAAAAGAACAGCGACAGCAGATCCGGCCGCTCCGCCGGCTTACTGCCGCTGTCCGCCCACATGGAATGGGCCGTCCCAAAATGCTGCGGGAGGGACCCGTAGCGGGCGCTGAAGCGGGCGTGGTCGAAGATGCCGTCCCAGGTGTGGACCGTCTCGGCAACGGCATTGATCTCCAGTTCCGACAGCCTGGACCAGACGCGGCTGAGATCGCCAGTCAACAGATAGCTGGCGATCGTCGCCACCAAGTCCGCCTTGCGCGGCGAAGGCGCCGTGACCGGGATCAGCGTGCAGCGTTTCTTCAGGTCATGGACAGTGAACAGTTCAAGGGCTTCGCGCAGCTTCATTGTTGGTTTCGGTGTGTCGCTTGGTGGATTCGATCAGGGTTGCGGCCGTCGGCCGCCGGTCCGGAGTCTAAGGGTTCAGCCGTGCCGACGCCATTCGAGGCAGAAGTCTTGGAACGCAGTCGCGGGCGGGGACCTGCATGGCAGACCGGTAAGGAAACGCCTGGGCGAGGATCAGGTCGCACCTACACTTAGAGATATCCGGCACAGAATATGCTGAGTCGGCCTTGATCATTGTTCCGGCCAGCGACGGCCTGTCCGCAACTGGAGGCCGAGGCTTTAGCCGGTGGCGATTTCCGAGATCTTAAAGAATATCAGTGGTGCCTGCACGCTGGACCGGCTAACGGCCATGGAAGGAACATCAAGCCACCCTGGAAGATGAAAGTCCCCCGTGGGAGCGGCGTCCCGCCGCGATGCGGTGCCGCGGTGACTTCGAACGCCGCGGCTGGGCGGCCCGGCCCCGTCGCGGCGGGACGCCGCTCCCACAGGGTCGCTGCGCGACTTTCAGGGCAAATCCTTTCAGTGTCGGAAATTGTCTAATGGCAATCTTGTTGGCTGGAAGGATGGCCAACGCTCCGTCGTGCGCCGGGCGCCTTCGCAGCTTGCGGAACCGGGAAACGTCAACTAACCTGTTACTGAAGCCTAAACAACGCTTGCGATCCTTCAGATTCATGATGTGAATTGGCGCAGTTGACTCAACAGAAATAGACTTGGGGAGTTGTACATGCATCCGCATTCGCTGACACGCTGGTTTTGCTTCGCCTTTGTCTTGGCTTCAGCATTGGTATCGAATCCGAGTACTGCCGTACCGCCGCGCGCTTGGACTGTCATGGTCTATACCGCAACCGCGAACAATCTCGAGTCCTACGCCTTCCGTGACCTCGCCAAGCTCACCGCATCAGCCCCGGCCCAGCGCCCGGTCGCCGCGACCATGCTCATCGCTACCGAGCATTACGGGGACTGGTCGATTGCTGTCGAAGGCGACCCGCGCGCGAAAGACGGTGTCGTGATGACCCGGATCGCGCCGCCGGCCATGTCCGACCGTGCTACGCTCGCCGACTTCATCCGCGACTCCGCGGCAAGGTTCCCCGCAGAGCATTACGCGCTCATCCTGCAATCTCACGGGTCCGGTTGGTTTCAGACGATGGCCCCCGAAAAGACGGTTGCGGTCGGTCAGATCGCTGCGTCTATCGGTGACGCTGGAGTACCGATCGAGATCCTAGGATTCGACATGTGCCTGATGGCAACGATCGAGACGGCCTATGAGCTACGCGACCGCGCTCGCTACGTGCTCGCCAGCGAAGACTATGGCCCGTGGGAGGGAGTGATCGGGCCGGAACTGCTGGCAACCTTCTCTGCCGGACCTGATCCACTCGCCATCTTGCGCGGACTCAGTGCTTCGTTCATCGCGCGCAATGACCAGGCTGCGGCCGACGATCCGGCGGACATCAGTATCCTTGATCTGTCCGCGGTCAAGCCGCTCACCGCTTTCCTACAGACGCATCTTCCGCAGGGACCGCTCGATGCGTCGTATTTCAGTGTAACCAACGCAGTCGATCAGACCACCGAGCCGCCGTGGTGGCAGGCACAGGACCTCACCGAGGTCGCTCGACGGCTGCTCTCAGACCAACCAGCGGCCTTGGACGAATTTCAGGCCCTGTTTGATCGGGTCGTGGTTGGCTACTGGCAAGATATTAAGAAGCGCAGCACGGATTACGCCCCGCGTCACCATGGCCTGAGCATTGTTGTCAATGGCGAACAGGACACCTCCGATACGCAACACCATTACCGCGAGTTGAGCTTTCCCATTCGACTCGTCACCACCCCTGAGCGCGCGCCCTAAAAAATCGCTTAAGGTATGCAACGATCCCACGGGCCGAAGCGCGGATCGGCTGTCGGCATGGTTGTCTGATCGAAGCACTCGTTGTAGGAAGATAATGATGCACATACTGGATTCAGTCCAAAGCGACTCGTCGCCAAGCGCATCCGGCGGTGCTGGTCACGATGCCCCCCCGTTCGCCCCCCTCACACGCCGCGCACTCATCCAACGGCTGGGGTGGTCATCCCTCGGGCTCTTTGTCTCGCCCTGCTTTGCGGATTCCAGCCCAGAGGAAGCGCTCGCCGAACCAGCAGCGGATGGCCAGCATTTGCGCACCCGCGATCGGGTACCTGACCCGCGCGATATCGGTTTCACCGTCCACTATCCCGGCCGCGACCCGATTCGTCTTGTCGGGCACTATTGGTTTAACGCGGCGACCGTTGCGTCCGGGCAGCGCTGTCCGGCAATCGTCGAGTTTAACCCATATCGCCGTCGCGACGGGATGCTGCTCTCCGACAGTTGGATGTACCCTTGGTTCGCCGCGAACGATTACCTCTGTTTCCGAGTTGATTTGCAGGGTTCTGGTGACTCCGAGGGTGTATTGACGGACGAGTATTCCGACGAGGAGTTGGCCTACTGTGTCCAGGTCATCGAACAGATTGCTCGACACCCTGTCTGCGATGGTCAAGTCGGCATGATGGGAAAGTCTTGGAGCGCAATCAATTCCCTCATGGTCGCCGCGCGAGCCGATCGTCCGTCGGCGCTGAAGGCCGTCATGGTCTGTTGCGGAACCGACGATCGATACAACGACGATGTCCACTATCAGGGCGGGGCCATGCTGGCGGACAATGCCGGTTGGGCGTCGTCCATGTGGGGCTGGCTTGCCGCGCCACCTGACCCGATGACTGTGGGTGGGCGCTGGGAGGCTATCTGGCGTGAGCGGATCAAGCAGGCGAGCTTTTGGTTCGTACCCTGGGCCGAACATCAGACGCGCGATGACTATTGGCGTGCGACCAGCGTGCGGGACCATTACGACCAGGTGAAGATCCCGGTCTTTTTCATCGGCGGCTGGCAGGACGTTGTCTATAAGAATCCGATTGAACGCGCGGTGGCCGCGTTAAGCACTACCGACACACCAGTGGCCGGATTGATCGGTCCATGGGGTCACAAATATCCCTTCGACGGATATCCGGGGCCGCGGATCGACTGGCTGCGCTCTACTGTCACGCATTGGTGGGACCGCTGGCTCAGGGGTCGGGAATCGTCGCCGGAGACCCGATGGCCGACCCTCACGGTCTGGCTCGGCGAGTCGCGGGAACCAAGCCCTTCCGCTTGCGGCGACGAGCCCGGCCGCTGGGTGGCCGAAGACGCACAGTGGCGCACCCGCGCCCGGGAGCGGACCTGGTACCTCGGCGCCGATCGTGGACTGATTGACGAGCCCCCGGTCAACCGCTTGGCCCTGAGCGTCCCGACCCCGGCGCCCGGCGTCACGGTGATGTTGGAAAACAGCTCTTGGGGCGAATGCGGCAACGACGACCTGCCGGGCGACCAGGCCCCGGCCGACCGTCAGGCGCTGACATTCGACAGCGTCCCACTGACGGCCGATCTCGACGTGTTCGGCTATCCGGTCGCGACCCTGGTGCTGCGCAGCGACCAACCGCTAGCGGTGATCGCGGTGCGTCTGTGTGAAGTGAGCCCGAGCACCGGTGCCTCACGGCTGGTCAGCTACAGCTATCGGAACCTGTGTCATGGCGATGACGATCGATCCAACCCCCGGCGTCTGGATCACGGAGTACCTTTCCAGATCAGGGTGCCGCTTGGCCTGACCGGACATACCTTCAAGGCGGGCTGGCGAATCCGGCTCGCCATCTCGCCCGCGTGCTTCCCAACCCTTTGGTCCAGCCCGCGCACCGCGAATCTGACTCTCGATACCGGTCCGCTCGTCGGGTTCGCGGCCAGCGCCCTGATGCTGCCGGAACGGCTGCCGCGTCTCGCTGACGCGTCGCTGCGCACCCGGCTTCCGATCCGCTCGCAGGGGACCTATGTCGATGACCGCGACTATCTGCCCATCCTCGCGGAGGCACGTCCCGCGCACAATGAGCGGACCGCCAGTGCAGTGATTATTGATGGCAAACCCGGCGTGCTGATACACAAGGTATTCGACAGCGGACGTTACCAGTACGGTGGCCCGCTGGCCGGGCTCTGGGTCGATCTTGTTGGGGAGGAGAATTACCAGATCGCTGAGGACGATCCCGCCACGATGACCTGTGTCACGCGCGTCTCCCAGCGCTTTGAGCGGCCCGACCCCGATTGGACTGCGCGCGCCGAGACGATCACCCGCATCTGGAGCGAGCCGACGTCCAATGGTGATTTTGCCTTCCGGTTCGAGGCAACCGTTCAGACCTATGTCGGCCGAGGAGCTGAAGAAAGGCCCTTTGAGTCAAAGACTCTGACCGGGACTATTCCGCGACGCTGGGTCTAACGGTGATGGGCAACCACCAAACGGATAACGCGCCGTTACAATGGTTCCAACGCGTCGCGGTCGTGATGATCGTATTATGCACTGCCGCGATACCCAACACTCGCGCGGAAGAAGCGGTCCGCCGCCTGCAAGCACTGAAAGATCAACGCGATCTCAAGCGGGAGGCCGAGCTGCGGGAGGCGGTATCTGAGGCCACATCAACAGGTGACAATTGGACGCTTTCCGGCGCCGTGCCGCTGTGGGTGACCTCCAACGCCTATTGCACACCATCAGCACCCCAGAACGACAGCTATCTGGGACCCTGGCTGCAACTGAATTGGCAACATCCCGTGCGTCCGCGCCTGGTCGCGGATATCTCCCTGAGCTACACTGAGTATCGTTACCAGCACTTTGCCGATCTCGACTATTCTTACGCAGATCTCGGCGCGGAGCTGACATGGACGCTCGCCGACACGCCGACACGCTCGTCTAGCCTCTATTCCCATCTCTCGCTTTATTATGATCTGGACGCTGACCATCACTTCGATGACATCGAGGCCAGCCTCTCCGGCGGGGCTAATATTGAATGGACACTGGTGAGCGGCTCGTCGATCTATTTCAATCCCGAAATCATGGTTCTTCAGGCCATGCCTCATCGCTTTCGGGATCGCTCTTATACCAGCGCCGGGATAACCGTTGGCGGCAATATCCCCGTAAATGATCAATGGGAAATCGATGCCTATTCGAGCCTGTGGGTCAGCCGCTATGCCGAAGGCGCAGAAGAGACCGATCTGACGCAATACCTGAGCGCGACGTTGCGCCGTAACCTAACCCCACAGGTCAGCCTCGATCTCACCGGCTTCTACACGCTGAACTTGAGCACGATCGCCAATGCGCAGTATAACGATATCACTGTTGGCCTTGCGCTCAATATGAGTCTTACGAGGCCCCTCGGATCCCGCGCTGATTCAGAGTCCGCTCCACGGCGCTGGAAAAGCATGGAATCAGAGCCGGCGTCCAACTGAGCGAAACACGACAGTGGCGTCGCCTCTGACGGAACAACGCGTTCAGGTCGAGCCACTGACCCAGCGGACACTCCTCCAGGGCGCCGGCGATGGCCGCTCGGCGGTCGGCCGCTTCAAGTGGTTTGCGTGTTCGACACTGGCGCTCGTTTTCCGACCCGAAGCAGACGATGGCGTTCTTCGCCCTACTTCTTCCCCGCCCGCCGCCGATCCAGCCGCTCGACGAACTCGCCGATCAGGCGCCGGTAAAGTTCCTCGCCCAAGACCAGATCCTCCACCCCGGCATCCATGCTGGGGTTGTCGTTGACCTCGATGACCACCGGGCCGTCGGGGGTCTCCTTGAGATCCACGCCATAGAGCCCGTCGCCGATCAGGTCGGCGGCCTTGAGCGCCATGCGCACCACGGCCGGCGGGGCCTCGGCGATGCTCAGCGTCTCGAAGCCGCCCTCGGTGTGGCGGCCGTCGGATTCGTGTTTGACGATCTGCCAGTGATCGCCGCTCATCAGATATTTGCAGCAATAGAATGGCTTGCGGCCCAGCACCCCGATCCGCCAGTCGAATGGCGTGTAGAGGTATTCCTGGGCGAGGATCAGGTCCGATTCGCGGAACAGCCGGCCGGCGATCCGGGTGAGTTCAGCCCGATCCGCCGCCTTGAAGACCCCGCGCGAGAAGGACCCCTCGGGAATCTTCAGCACCACCGGATAGCCGATCTGCACGGCCGCATCCATCAGGTTCTCGCGGCGCAGGACCAGGGTCTTGGGGCGCGGCACCTTGTGGGCGGCCAAGAGTTCGGCCAGATACACCTTGTTGGTGCAGCGCAGGATGGACTCCGGGTCGTCGATCACCACCATGCCCTCGCTGTCGGCCTTCTTGGCGAAGCGGAAAGTATGATGACCGATGCGGGTGGTCTCGCGGATGAAGAGCGCGTCGTACTCGGCGAGCTTGCTGTAGTCCTTGCGCTGGATCAGTTCGACGTTGACCCCCAGCGCCTTGCCCGCGCGCACGAACAGCGCCAGCGCCTTCTTGTCGGAGGGCGGCAGTTCCTCCGCCGGGTCATACAGCAGCGCCAGATCATAGCGGTAGGCGAGCCGCGCCCGCGGGCGGTGCCAGCGCCGGGTCAGATAGCCTTCCATGGCGCTGAAGAACGACGCCTCACCCTCCTCCAGCACCGCGGTGAGCGGCAGGGCCTTGATGGCGCCGATGCGCCAGGTGCCTTGCAGTCTGAACTCCACCTTGAGGATGGGGCAGCGAAAGGTCTCGAAGATCTGGCGCGCCAGGGGTTCCAGGCTCGGCACATCGCAGTGACCGAAACAAATCGTCAGCTCATAGGCCGTCGGGGTGAGCGCGCTGGCCTTGCGGCGGCGCAGCAGACGCTGCGCCAGGGCATCCAACTCCTCGGTCTCCAGGCTGTAGATCTCGCGGCTGGAGAGTTCCTGGATGGTGCGCACCGACGGGATCACCTTGTGCCCGCGCGCCTCCGCCAGCAGCGAACAATAGTAGCCGACCGACAGATAGCGGTAGCCGCGACACAGATTGATCACCCGCAAATCCTTGCGCTGGGCCAGTTCCCCGCCCGCCAAGTAGTCGCGGGCGCTGACCACCGGCAGGCGCGGAAACGCGGGCTTCCAGTCCGCCTCCTGTTCGACCAGCAAGAGATGTTCAGCCATCGGCGCGGGTCCCGGCCGGCAGGGACACCAGGACCACCGCCTGCAGGCCGACCCGGCCGTAACGGCTCATCCGACTGAATTCGCCGCGCTGAATCGGCATGTTGATCGAGTCCAGGGTGCTCTCTCCGTTCTTGTAGTCGACAAAGGGATCATGAACATAAACAAAGTGGGTATCAAAACCGGTCACGACCACCCAATGCGGAAATTTTTCCTGATAGATGCGATAGGAAGAAATCAGCACCATGGGGACGGCCCCGGCGTCGAAACGCGCGGCCAGGGCGTCGAGCGACAGCGTCCGGTAATGGACCGGGATACCGAGCCGGGTCACCTCCTCCTGCATATCCTCGTGGACCAGGCGCATCACCTCTTTCTTGTCCGGACTGCGCACCGAGTCCACCAGCGGGACGCCGGGGTCGTTGATGAAGACTTCCACCGCGAAGCCGCGCCGCTGCGCCGCCAGGGCCAGACCGAAAGGGCCGCAGCCGCCGTGACCCGAGGTCATGAAGATGGTGGTCGCCTCCCGCCAGATGCGCAGCTCGAGCGTGCGGTCCAGAATCAACTCGGGGCTCAGGGCGTGCATCGCCATCATCAGACACGAGGAGCCGCAGGTGAACTCGAGCGTCTGCTCATAGAAAGGCACCCGCTGAAGCTCGGGCTTGAGGTCCGGGGCCAGCGTCTTCTCATAACGCAGGGCCTCCATATGGTCCTCGTAATAATCGCTCAGGACCCCGAACCGGCGGTAACCGGCGCCCTCGAACAAAGCCTGTGAGGCCAGATTGTCGCGTCGGATCTCCAGGCGCATATAGGCGCGTTCCGCGCGCCAGACCACCGCTTCAGCCGCCGCCACCAGGGCCCGCGCCACGCCCCGGCCGCGCGCCTCGCGCGCAACCGCGATCGAATAGAGCCGCGCCACCGAGGTTCCGCGGCTGAGCAACACCAGAACATAGCCCAGGAGGGCGCCGTCGGCGTCTTCGGCCGCCAGGGTGTGCGCATGGCCGCGCGTGAGCATGTAACGGAACTGACGGCGGGTCAGGCGGTCGCTGTCGAAACAGGCGTTCTCCAACTGCACCAGGGCACGCAGATCCTCCACCTTGGCCTGGCGGATACACGGCGTCGGCCCGGCCGAGGCGGACGCGCCGGCGGGTTCGGTCCCCTGTGGAACATGGGCGGATGGGGTGGGCACTGGCTTGAGTCCGGGTAGCGGGCGACGGCGATTGGCGGAACACCATCGACCGGATCAGGCCGGATTTTCTTTTGCCTTCAAGACGGTCGGCGGTGCCGGATAACGGTTGACCGAAAAAGTTGCGCCAAGTGTAACACCTCAGACGCTTTTTCTCTTGATATCATCCGCTTGCACCAGCGATTCAAAATCCGGTTAGCCGCCGTTGGCAGCGTGCCGACGGCGCGGCTGATGGCGGATGCGCCGCGCTGATTCACCCTACGAAACCGGCCCGTAGGAGCCCGCTTGCGGGCGACGGGTGGGGGCACAATGACGCGATTCCGGCAGGTCACGTCGCCCGCAAGCGGGCTCCTACGGAGGCGGATGCATTGTTCCGGCTACACTCAGCGGCCCGACCAAGACCCCAACCACTCCTTCATGGCCCGCCCACTGCCGTCGAGCGCACCGGTGTCGGGTAACCACATCTGCCATGCCGCGGGTCGACGCGCTTCATGGTCCGTCGCGGCCGGAAAGACCTGCATCCCTTCGGCCGCAAACAAGCCCAGGGCGCGCCGCATGTGCAGCGCCGAGGTCACCAACACCATCGAGCCAATGCCGCGTTCGCGCAACAGGGCGACGGAAAAGCGCGCGTTTTCCCGCGTATTCCGGCTCTGCTCTTCCAGCACCATCGCGCGCTCCGGCACCCCGAGCGCACTCAACAGCCCGCGCATGGCCGCGGCCTCCGACGTCAGGCTAACGGCAGGATCACCACCGCCGCTCAACACCAGCAGCGGCGCCTTGCCGGCGTGGTAAAGGCGCGCGGCGTACCAGATCCGATCGGCCGCCGCACCGAGATCCGGCGGGTCATCCGGTCGCTGGGGCGGACTGATCCCGCCGCCCAACACCACCAGCGCCGACGCGCTCGGCACCGCGTGCAGCGGCACCACCGGATACGCCGCCTCGAGGTGTCCCCTCAGCCAGTTGCTGGGTACCGGCAACGACCACACCCACAGCCACACCAAGGCCGCACCACCGAGCGCCAGCGCCAAGCGCCGGTTGCCAAAGAGGCCGGACAACCAGGCCAGCACCCCCAGCACCAAGGCCGTCCCCAACGGGGAAACCGCCGCGATCACCAGCTTGGAAAACATCATCGAACACCACCAAGGCCATCAAACCCCGTCAATGCCCCGTACGCTGAAGCCAGGCTTTGACCTGTTCGGGGTCTAATCTGCCCCGGATCTCCTCCGGGTCCAATCCGCGTAAACGCTCCTCAGGGTCTAACCTGCGCAAGATCTCCTCAGTGTCCAGCCCACGCAAACGCTCCTCAGTGTCCAACCCACGCAAACGTTCCTCCGGGTCCAACCCACGCAACCGGTCCGCGACATCCATCCGTTCCAGTAGGGCCTGGCGTTCTTCCAGACTGAGCGCGTGAAAATCGTCGATGAGCATCCGATAGGTGTCAAGTTTGAAGTCGTCGAGCGTAAAAGCCATGTCGGGCAGCTCCAGTTGATGGACGTTTGGATTTGTAGCTCAGCACATTGTGGGCGGTGAGATTCTCCAGCCCGTCGGGGAGGTCCGCCAGCGCCGCCGCATCGGTGACTGCCGCCGCGCCGGGCAGCCGTTCGATGATCAGCACATCCAGCCGTTGGCTCTTGAGCGCCGCCAGGGGGTGAGATCACACATTCACCCAGCATACCGCATCACCCCCGGAGTCGCGTCGCCCCGGTCACCGGCGGGTGCGATCCAAAGTGTTGTTGTCGCAGATGCACGTAGGATGGGCAGAGCGAGAGCGATGCCCATCCTCAAGCGTCGCGGCGGCCGGATGGGCATCGCTCCCGCTCTGCCCATCCTACGTAAGAAATCCTCTCACAAAGGCACCAAGACACAAAGATCTACAACGCGCTTGCTGGCCGAAGACGCGGCCGGCCGTAGGATGCGGTGAGGCTGGCTTTCGGCCGGAATGCGGGAGATTTTCCGTCGAGCGGTTGCGCCTCCCGATTTGGGAGGTAAAATGACTCCATGCGCATCATCGCGAAGAGCACACTGAGGAAGTTTTGGGATCTGCCCCAGCATGCCGATGCGCGCGGGCCACTGGAAAGTTGGCACGACGAGGCGACTCACGCGGTTTGGGCTTCCCCCCAGGACATTAAGAATCAATACCGTAACGCGAGCATTTGTGGTAACAACCGAGTGGTGTTCAATATTGCCGGCAACAAATACCGGTTGGTGGTTGAAATGCAATACCACGCCGGCATCGCTTGGGTGAAGTTTGTGGGCACCCATGCCCAGTACGACCGTATCGATGCGGAGACCGTGAATGAATATTAAGCCGATACGCAATGACGAGGACTTGCGCGCCGCGTTTGAGCGGCTGGAGTCCATTTTCCAAGCAGATCCAGGTACGCCCGAGGCAGATGAGATGGAGGTGCTCGTGACGTTGGTCGAGTCTTACGAGAGCCGACATTACCCCATCGGCCCTGCCGACCCGGTGGAGGCTATTAAATTCCGCATGGATCAACAAGGTCTGGCGGCGAAAGACCTGGAGCCTTTCATTGGCTCGAGCGGACGCGTCTCGGAGGTGCTGAACCGCAAGCGCTCGCTCAGCCTGCGCATGGTGCAACGCCTGCACCATGGCCTCAAGATTCCATACGACAGCCTCCTGCCGCCGCGGCCTGGGGGGTGAACATCGACTGGTATTGGTGCCTGTGTGGGGCCCGCCGGCCAGGCCGGCCAAGTGGCAACACCAGCGCGAGGTAAGGCGGGTCGTCCTTAAGGAAAAAATGGTCGCGGATCGACGCTATGTTTTTGTCGGCGATGAAGTCGCGCACTGGGTCGTCGTTGAAACGCCTGGTCATCGGCTCGAAGGCCAGGGTGAAGACCCGGATCAGCATCAGCGCGACCTCAGGGTGACATGCACCGGTGCGCAGGCCCCGCGGCTGCGCACGCGGGGACTGCGCCGCGCTGCTGCATCGGAGCGGCGCCAGGCATCCCAGCGCGAACGAGGTAAGAAGGTAAGAGTGGCAAGCTATACGGTCCTCGAAAGGCGGAAGCCGAGGGCGCTGCGGCGAATGGACGGCGCAAGCCCGGAGCGGAATGCCGAACGGCAGAGGTCGGCGGGGCTGCTCCAGGCTCCACCCCGGACAACCCGGCTAGAGCCCGACTCAGGGCCACCTGGATTTTTACTGCCGGGCTGCTGCGCGCCACCAGCGTCTGCTGGGTTTCCACTAGCATCCACTGCAACGACACTGGCATCAATCACGGGCGCACTGGCAGCGTGTCGCTGGCTACTCGCGGGTTGCAGGCCGCCACTCGCCACCCGCCCGGCGCTACTCGCGGCTGCTTCGAGCGCGTGCGCGATCTGCTGGTAGTAGTCCGGTGCATACCAGTCCGCACACCACTCCCACACGTCACCGTGCATATCGAACAACCCCCAGGCGTTGGCCCGTTTCTGCCCGACCGGATGGATCCTGCCGGCCGCATTGTCACTGAACCAGGCGTAGTCGCCCAACCCCGCCGTATCGTCGCCGAAGGACCAGCGGGTCCGGGAGCCGGCCCGGCAGGCGTATTCCCACTGCGCCTCAGTAGGCAGTACGTAGCGCTCGCCGGTCTGGACGCTCAGCCACTCACAGTAGGCGCGGGCGTCCTCCCAGCCGATGCCGACCACGGGCAGGTCCAGCGCCTCGCGGCCGATGCCGCGCTGGGCGTAGATGTCGTCCTTGCCGGTCTCCAAGTGGTAATCGCTACCCTTCGCCAGCCATTCCGGCCAGTGGCTGTTGGTCGCCTCACAAAAGCGTAGGTAGTCGCGCCAGGTGACCGGGGTGCGCCCCAAGGCGAAGGCGGGGACGCGGACCGGGTGGACCGGCTGCTCGTCGCTGCCGCCTTGTTCGTCGCCCATTTGGAAGGTCCCGCCGGGGAGATAGACCATCTCCGGGGCCGCGAGCGCCTGCGTGGCGCTGCCTTGACCCGCGATTTCCAGCGGATCGCGGAAGACCTCATAGGGCGCGAAGCTGCGCTTGGCAGGCGGATCCGACGGCTGCGGTGGTGCTGGGGTTTGCGCGCCGACCAGGGTAAGAGGGTAAGCGTGCCAAGGGCCAGTCCTCGAAAGGCGGAAGCCGAGGTTGCTGAAGCGATTGGACGGGCACCAGTAGTGGCGGCACGCCGAACGGCAGCTGCCGGCGGTGTCGTTCCAGGCGCCGCCCCGGACAGCCCTGGTGGAGCCCGACTCAGGGCCACTGGGATTCTCACCGGCAGGCTGCTGCGCGCCACTCGCATCTGCTGCAGTCGACTGCGAGTAGGCGCCAGCAAGCTGTGAGTGTGCTACAGCGAGTGGCGAACGCTGCTGCAGCGCGTTCGCGAACTGCTGGTAGTAGCTGCCCGAATACCAGTCGTGGCACCACTCCCACACATTGCCGCGCATGTCGTGCAGGTGCCAGGCGCTGGGGAGCTTCTCTCCGACCGGATGAGTCTTGCTTCCGGAGTTCTCGGAAAACCAGGCGTAATCGGCGAGCCGGGACTCCGCGTCGCCGTAAGACCAACGGGTTTGGCTGCCCGCACGGCAGGCATATTCCCATTCGGCCTCGGTGGCGAGGCGGTAGGTCTCGCCGGTCTCCCCGCTCAGCCAGACGCAATACGCCTGGGCGTCGTCCCAACTGACGTTGATGGCCGGCTGTCGATCGCGGCCCCAACCCTGATCCTGCGGCTGCGCACGGCCGGTCGCCGCGCAGAAGTGATCGTACTCGGCGAACGTCACCGGGTACTGGCCGATGGAAAAGGCGCCGACCCGCACCGGGTGGGCGGGCTTTTCGTCGTCGTAGGGACTGTCGTCCTGTCCCATGGTGAAGGTGCCGCCCGGCAGCCAGACCATTGCCGGGCCTTGGGTCCCGTCAGGGAGCGGATCGCGCAGGTTGGGGATGGGCTCGGGTTCCGGCTCGCGCCGGACAAAGGTAAAGAGGTAAGACTGTAAAGGGCCAGTCCTCGAAAGGCGGAAACCGAGGTTGTTGACGCGGTAGGACGGGCGCCTGTCGATGCGGTACGCCGAACGGCAGTCGTTGGCGGGGTTGTTCCAGGCGCCTCCGCGAATCACCCGGTTCGAGCCCGACTCGGGGCCACTGGGATCCATTGCCAGGCCCTCTACGAACGGCTGGTAGTAGTCGTCGGCCGAGTACCAGTCCCGACACCACTCCCACACATTGCCGTGCAGGTCGTGCAGGTCCCAGGCATTCGCTTGCTTTAATCCGACCGGCCGGGTCCCGGCACCCGCATTCCGGTCATACCAGGCGTAGTCGGTGAGTTGCTTCTCGTCATCTCCGCAGCAATAAAGCCCATAACGACCCGCCCGGCAGGCGTGCTCCCACTGCGCTTCGCTCAGCAGTCCGTAGGTCTGACCGGTCTCCCGGCTCAGCCAGTCGCAATAGGCTTGGGCATCCCTCCAACTGACGCAGACTACGGGGTGGCGGTCGTCCTGCGCGAAATAGGGGTTGCGCCAGTTCGCGTCCGTTTTCTTGTGCCAGTGCTCGTTGGCCAGCACCAAGGCACCATCCCCCTGCTCCGCCTCGGTGCGGTAGCCGGTCGCCACGCAGAACCGGCGAAACTCGCCGACCGTGACCGGGTACTTACCGACCGCGTAGTGGCTCAAAGTCACGTCATGGACCGGCCGCTCGTCTTCGGAACCGACGCCCGCGGGGCTGCCCATCCGGAAGGTGCCGCCGGGGAGCCAGATCATCTCGGGGCCAAGGCCGGCGCCGTTCTCGAGCAGGTTGCGAAAGGGGGTAGCTCCCAGCGGCGGCCGGGCAGCCGGATCGGTTCCCGGCGGGTCCTCAGCGGCCGGCACCGAGACCGCAAGCGTCGGCATCCCGGAGACCACGTCCTCGGCCTCGGTGGCGAGACGGTAGGTCTCGCCAGTCTCTGCGCTCAGCCAGACGCAGTAGGCCTGGGCGTCGTCCCAACTGACATTGATCGCCGGCTGTCGATCGCGGCCCCAACCCTGATCCTGCGACCGCGCGCGGCCGGTCGCCGCACAGAAGCGGTCGTACTCGGCGAAGGTCACCGGGTACTGGCCGATGGAGAAGGCCCCGACCCGCACCGGGTGGGCCGGTTTTTCGTTTTCCCTCTGGCTGTCATCCTGTCCCATGGTGAAGGTGCCGCCGGGCAGCCAGACCATCGCCGGGCCTTGGGTCCCGTCAGGAAGCGGGTCGCGCAGGTTGGGGATGGGGTCGGGTTTTGATTCCGGCTCCGGCTCGCGCGGACTAAGGGCAAAAGGGTAAGAGTGTAAAGGGCCAGTCCTCAAAAGGCGGAATCCGTGGAAGTGGCTGCGGAAGGACGGCGCGTCCCCGCGGCGGGAGGCCGAGCGGCAGCCGTCGGCGGTGCTGCCCCAGGAGCCGCCGCGAATAACCCGGTGTGAGCCCGACTCGGGGCCACTGGGATCCATTGCCAGGGGATGCTCTCCGCTGCTCGCGGCCACTGCAGCGCCACTCGCCGTAGTGCGGGTGGACTGCGAGTCGCCGGAGGGTCCGCTGCGCGGACCCGGCGCCGTGCGATCATCGCGGTCCTCGGTCCGCGCAGCGGACCCTAGTGTGCCCGACATGGGCATGTACTTGTTACCTGAAAGGAGGTAACCGCAGCGAGTGACAAGAAGCGTAGCGAAACCCAAGGTGGAAGCCGCGAGGCCAGACTGAAAG
>Ga0247838_1002376_pt1 | contig 24111 bp, 20 predicted proteins | sample LaCruzMarch2015__5_FD_189097 | JGI IMG/M metagenome (GOLD analysis project Ga0247838, IMG submission 189097) | Freshwater microbial communities from meromictic Lake La Cruz, Castile-La Mancha, Spain - LaCruzMarch2015_15m | ecosystem: Environmental > Aquatic > Freshwater > Lake | place: Spain... | reverse complement strand
GTGAGGGAGCTGACTGTCTTTGATGCGGGAAATGTCGATGGGCCCGACCATGATGCAGGTGAGCAGAGAGTCCACGAGGCTCTCAAGGACCTCACTGACAAGTTCGTAATCGCGGTGGGGGGAGACAATTCCATAACCTATTCGGTTGCAACGGGTATGTGGGGCAGCCGGATCAACAATGCAGGTCTCATTACCTTTGACGCTCACCATGATTTGCGGGATGGCGAGTCAAATGGTTCCCCGGTTCAACGGCTGGTGGAGGCGGGCCTCAACGGCAGGAACATTGTTCAAATCGGGATCGCCGATTTTTCAAATTCACCCCGGTACGCGCGAAGAGCTAGGGACTACGGAATCACGGTTATTCCCCGCAGCCAGTTACGTGATCGCAGTGCGCAAAGTGTAGTTGCGCAAGCACTGGAAATCGCCGGCTCAGCCGGCGGACCGATTCACGTGGATTTTGATGTTGATGTGTGCGACCGTTCGGTTGTACCCGGTTGCCCGGCAGCGGCACCAGGCGGTATCAGCGCTGATGAATTTCGGAATTTCGCCCATTTGATCGGAAACAGTTCGCGGGTCACATCGGTTGATTTCACGGAAGTTGATGCTCAATCCGATTCCCCCGATGGCAGAACTGTTCGTCTGGTGGCAGTCTCAATTCTCGAATTGCTCTGTGGTTTGAACAGCCGCGAATCTAATTAATTGGCCCAACTGGTAAACGAGTTTCCACTACAACGCCGTCGAGCAACTCAATCTGATAAGCGGCGGGGCCATCGGGCTCCAGAATTTCAAGATCGGTGACAACTTCAGTCGCCACTGTGTCTTGATACAAAATACCAATACGGTCATCGGTTGCATAGGTTGTTGGCAACACTCCGCTGGCTACTAATTTATGTACGAGTGGTCGACGTTGCTTCTCAGAGTCATAGTGCACGCCGTTTCCATAAGGTAAAAAGCCAAGTCCACCGAGTGCTGGTTGAAGGGTTTTGCCATAAGAATCTGTCGGCCCAGCTATATGCCAACAAATTGAGCCTGCACTGACTCCTGCAAGAACGGTTCCATCATTCCAGGCTTGGCGCAGGAGAGAGTCAAGATTATGGGCTTTCCACACGGCGAGCAGGTTGACCACACTTCCGCCACCAACCCAGATCACGTCACTATTGCGAATTATTTCTTCGGGGTCATGATTGGGCATCGGGAAAAGTGCTAGATGGTCAACAACGCAGTCCAGCTCCCGTAACGCGCTATACATGAGTGAAAGGTAACCGGGGTCATCGCCAGTTGCGGTCATGATTAACGTCACTCGTGGACGCTGCTGGCCGGACATTGCGAGTGCCCGCTTGATTAATCCACCGGGACGGGCTCCACCCGAATCCACCCGGGGAAGGAACCCGCCGCTCGTTGCCAAAATCTGTCGTGTCATTGGTGATACTCCCTTCCACAACGTGAGCCTACTTGCTGAACGGAAAAGCATTCACTTGATAAAACACTTTGGATTATGCCGTCACACTTTGGTCGCGGTAAATGAATACGAAGCATTACGCCAGATCCGGGGACTAATTTTTAGGCTTGATACCGACAACACTTTTGCAGGTTATCGCATCGACTTGCCGATCGGTTTATACCCTTGGGGGTATGCTCTAGGAGTAAAGTAGCCAATGTGAGCATGCCCGAGTTACACACCCAGCCGGCTTGGTACGGCTCCGTGATGGGCACGGGAGCTACTTCAACCCTTTTATTCGTTACCTATGACGGGGTCCAGTGGCCATTCCTGCTGTGGGGTGCGATCATCCTGCTCTGGGTGGCAACGGCGATAGCCGTTCTGTTGTGGCCCCGCTACTTTCGCAGGCTGAAGAAAAGGCATGAACTCGCACACGAGATAGCCGATCCAACGAGCGGCGCAATGCTGGCGACATTTCCTGCTGGAATTCTCGTTTTAGCCATTGCATGGGGAGGCGTCGGTCAAGAAAGCGTTCCGAACAATATTGCGTTAAGCATTGGTGGGATTCTTCTCATCTTGGGCGCATTGATAGCCCTGATTTATTCGCCGGTATGGGCCGCGGTGATCAGCAGGGTTGAAGTTCCTTTGGATAAAGTCAACGGTGGCTGGTTGATCCCGGTCGTCATGAACCTGTTGGTACCCGTGGCCATGTTCCCCCTGATTAGCGAATTTCCCCATCAGGCCCCCGTTCTCATTGCAATTGGGTTTGGTTTCCTCGGTATTGGAGCGTTGCTCTTTATGGCAGTATTCACTCTTCTCATCGTTCGGATCGCAACGCGGGGATCCCTGCCCGCCCCACTAGTGCCATCACTATGGATTCCGCTTGCCCCCGCGAGTGTCTTTGGGATAGGTATCATCCGGCTTTTTCAAGCCGGGGTTGACACCGGATTAATCAATGAGGAGTTATTGATACTCGCCGAAATAATGGCGGCAATGGGCATTGGTTTCGGAATCTGGTGGTCGATCTTCGCCGGGATTGACATGCGGCGGGCAGTGAAAAATGGCGGAATCCCGTTTCACCTTGGCTGGTGGGGTCTTGTCTTTCCAGTCGTCTCGATGGCGGTGGTGATTAATCTGCTGGATCAATTACTTGATTCGGAGGTTATCGTGGCCCTCGTAGCTACCACGATTGGTTTCGGCGTTTGGCTGTTTGTCTCCAGCCGGACAATCATCGCCGTGATTGCGGAACGAAAAAGGAAAACCACGACCGAGTAATGTGTAACTCGGTGCCTGCTGGCAGGAAGGCTGACGGCGCACCAGCCGCATTGCAACGGTACATCTGCACTGTGGGTTTATTAAGGATTTAAGTGATGTCAAACCTCAAACCAGACCGCATGCACACCCCGGACAAAGCCCTCGTAGAGGTCGTCTTGGCTTATGTCACCGAACGTTTGTCGATACAAGAAACACCGATTGACGGTTTCGGTGACCGTGAAGAAATGCGGAAGGCGCTTGAAGGCCTGATCGGTCCAGAGCCGAAGGACCCGGCCGAAGTAATGGGAATTTACGAGAAGTACCTCTCCGAAACCGTTCTATCTGCTGATAGTCCGCGTTTTTTTGGGTTCATCCCAGCGGCGCCGACCAAAGCTTCCCTCCTGTTCGACATGGTCGTTTCGGCGGCGTCATTGCAGGGGTGCTCATGGCTTGAAGCGGCCGGAGCGGTTATGGCTGAGAACCAAGCATTAAGAACCATGGCAGATATTGCGGGCATGCCGCAAAGCACCGGTGGAACATTTGTTTCCGGTGGAAGTGCGGGAAACCTGTCAGCTCTGGTTGTCGCGCGCGACACGGCACGGGCGAGCCGCGCGGCCAATGGGCTTCCGCTCTATCAACTACAGGTAGTCGTGAGTGATCAAGCACACTCTTCAATTGAGAATGCTCTTAACATTGTTGATATGGGTGCAATCGTTATTCCCACACTGGATGGTTGCATGACTCGTGAAGATCTTAAACGGGGGCTTGCCAACCAAGACCTTTCTCACGTCGTAGCAATTGTTGCCACAGCTGGAACCACGAACGCCGGGATAATCGACGAACTTGATGCAGCAGCCGATATAGCAGAAAGTTACGGCTGGTGGTTCCATGTTGATGGCGCCTATGGTGGCGCTGGGATGCTCGATCCAGAAAAACGAGCTCTCTACACGGGTATTGAGCGCGTTGACTCACTCGTTATGGATCCACATAAATGGTGGTTCGCACCATTTGATTCAGCAGCGCTGCTCTATAAGGATCCGCACCTCGCGAAAGCGGTTCACACTCAAGACGCCTCTTATCTTGATGTGATTCATGCGGGGGATCTCACCGAGTTCAATCCCAGTGACTTGGCATTTCACTTAACTCGACGAGCACGCGGCATGGCACTCTGGTTTTCCCTAGCGGTCAATGGGCTGGACGCATACCGCGATGCCGTTGTTGCTGGAAACACGATGGCGCGGTACGCGGCAGATCAGATAAAGGCGCACCCTGATCGTGAACTTATTCGAGAACCGGATCTTTCCGTTGTGCTATTTCGGCGCACGGGGTGGACCGCTCAGGACTACGACAAATGGGCAACTGATCTGTTGTCCCAACAGATTGCATTCGTTACTTCGTCAACCTGGCGTGGAGAAACAGTAGGTCGACTGGCATTTCTACACCCAGGAACGACCACTGCAATGGTTGACGAAGTCCTCGCTGCGCTTAATTAATTGTTAGTCAATTATTAGTTGTTGCGCAGTTGCATTTTTTCAAGACCCTTCCACGCAAGTGGAAGCAGTCCTGCGGCCAATGCAATCTTGACGGCATCACCGATCAGGAACGGAACAACACCAAGACTCATTGCAGTTGCCCAGTCGACATCTATTGCAAACTTGAGCCAAGTAACACCGACCGCGTAGATCGCAATGTTGCCGACGACCATCAAACCAGCGCTGCGAAGTGCTGTCGTTGATGCTCCACGCTCGGCGAGGCGACCCACGATGAATGCAGCGACGATGAATCCGAGAATGTAACCAAAGCTGGCACTTGAGAAACCGGAGCTACCCTCAGCGAACCAGGGGACACCAACCATGCCTGCGAGGAGATAAACAACCATGGACAAAGCGCCGCGAAGTGATCCAAGGGATGCTCCCACCAGTAGCACTGCGAAGGTCTGAAGGGTAAGAGGAACGGGGGTGAACGGAAGTGGGATAGCAATTTGTGCGGCGATACCAACGAAAGCGGCGCCACCCACAACGAGGGCAATTTGAGCGATCGCGGTGCGTGATGCGAAGTCGGCTAAAACGCGGGGGGCGGGGGTTGCCATTGCCATGTGAGTTCAGTCCTTTTCTCAGGTGTGAATTCCGATAAGGCCTAGGCCTCACAGATAGTTTACGAGGGAAAGTATAGGGGGAACGGGTATCACGCTGTTGTCGTATCCAGAAGTTGAGATTTATCAGTAATGGGGCATTATGGCGTCAGAAAGAATGGAAATACGGAGGAAGCCTTGTCAATGCAAGTGGATACGGCTGAGCGGGGTTAAACTTCATCTGTAAAAGTAAAATGCTGGCTGACAAAGTTTTGACCTGATTGTGAAATCGCTGGGGAAGGCGCCATTCACAATAAGGAGGTCAACATGTCAGCAGTAAGTTACTCACGCAGTGGAACTGATGCCACTCAGAGTCGAGGTGTGGTCTTCGTCCACTCATGTCCCAACGCGGTCGCCCCCCATCTGGAATGGGCGATGGCCAAGGTTTTGGGCGCCGATGTGCCGATGGCGTGGGCGCCGCAGCCAGTTGTGCCTGGCCAACTGAGAAGTCACATTATTTGGGCCGGGAAACAAGGTACGGGCTCTCGAATTGCCAGTGTACTTTTGGCATTTGGCCAGGTGAGGTATGAAGTATCCGAGGATCCCAGTGACGGTCATGAAGGTGAACGGTTTGCGGCAACTCCTGAGCTTGGACTCTTCCGAGCCACAATCGGGGCCTACGGAGACGTCATGGTGCACGAAGAGCGCCTACGTGCTCTTCTCGTGCGATTAAATGCAACGGGTGAATCTGCGGTCGAGGATATTCGACGGCTGATCGGGCAACCCTGGGATGAAGAACTTGAAGCATTCCGAGTCACACACTCAGACTCGAATATCCGGGTGCTGCACAACGTGTCCTAAGCCGTCTTTTATAGGCCACCTGCAAGAAAATCTATAAAGGAATATTGCCGTGGTTGCCGCGGGCACCCGGTGTGTCCAGGATTACTTGAGCAACAGCTCGTCTGGTGAGTTTGGGGTCTACAACACAATCGACGACTCCCAAGTCAACGGCTCGTTTAATCCCACCGGAGATCACTTCATGTTCTGCTGCCAGTTCAAGTTCAACCTGCTCACGACTATCTTCGGGGATATCGGCTAAGCGGCGACGGTGCAGAATTCGAATTGCTGCAACGGAGCCCATGACAGCAACCTCAGCTTTTGGCCAAGCGAACACCTTGGTTGCGCCGAGCGAAGATGAATTCATGGCGACAAAAGCACCTCCGTAGGCCTTTCGGGTAACAACGGTTACTCGGGGAGTAACGCATTCGGCGAATGCGTGCAGAAGCTTTGCTCCGCGACGCACAACACCTTCCCACTCTTGTCCAAGTCCTGGGAGATAGCCAGGGACGTCAACCAGTACAACAAGAGGTACGCCAAAGGCATCACACATGCGGACAAATCGTGATGCTTTCTCAGCGCTGGAAGAATCAAGACAGCCGCCCAGTCTCAGGGGGTTGTTAGCGACAATTCCGATTGTTCGTCCACCGAGCCGACCTAGACCCACGACAATATTGGGAGACCAGTTCGTGTGAATCTCCACGAATGTGTCTAGGTCACCGAAAGCTTCGACGAGGGGGTGCACGTCGTATGCGCGGCGGGATGACTCGGGAAGGAGTTCTCCTAGATCGCGGTCGGCGACACTGTTGAGATCAAGGGAACCTTGGTGACCTAGGAGTTTGACGAGTTGGATTCCTTTGTTAATTGCTTCTTCTTCACTGTCGGTGGTGATATGAACAACACCACTGCGACGGCCATGTGGTTCAGCACCGCCTAAGCGATCCATGTCAACATCTTCACCGGTGACTGATCGCACGACTTCGGGCCCGGTAACAAAAATACGCCCTGCTGGGCCAAGAACCACTATGTCGGTCAGCGCGGGCCCGTAGGCGGCACCACCGGCTGCAGGGCCAAGCACAATGGAAATCTGGGCGACCTTGCCACTTGCCTGGGTCATCGCTAGAAACGTACGACCGACACCATCAAGGCTTGCGACACCTTCACGTAGACGAGCGCCACCGGAATGCCAAATCCCAACTATGGGAGCGGAGTCAGCCAGTGCGCGGTCATAAGCGGTGACAATTGCTCGGCAACCGACCGCGCCCATAGCTCCACCTTGCACTGTCGGGTCGGTGCAGAAGGCAACACAGTGCACTCCACCTGCGGTCCCCACCGCAGAGAGAACCCCACTGTCGTCAATCGGAGTGATGGTAGTGAATTCACCATCGTCAAAAAACTTAGCAAGTCTTACTAGTGGCGATCGTGGATCCAGTTCGGTTTCTTGCATCGCCGTTGTCATGTTAGACACTCCTAAAAATTACGGCGACGTCATGTCCACCAAAACCGAATGAGTTATTCAGGACTGCGATGTCACCTTGTGGTAGCTCAACAGGGCCGTTATTACCCACGTTGAGATTTATTTCGGGATCAATATTGTCCAGGTTTGCGGTAGGTGGTGCTTTTCGGTCGCGCAATGCGAGAATGCTGTAAATCGATTCGATCGCACCGGCTCCACCCAGCAAATGACCCGTCATGGATTTTGTGCCAGCGACATAAACGGTGTCCGCGGCACTGCCGAGTGCACGCCTGATCGCAGTTGCTTCAGCAATGTCACCTTGCGGCGTTGACGTTGCGTGAGCGTTGATATGTGCAATATCTGCTGGGGTAAGTCCCGCTTCTTCAAGCGCGAAAGTGATAGCCCGCGCTGCACCCGCGCCCTCAGGGTCAGGCTGGGCAATGTGGTGACCGTCACTGGTCAGTCCGGCACCCGCGTAGCGTCCAAGGATTACGGCCCCCCGTGATCGGGCGTGATCCTCTGATTCAAGGATAAGAATTCCGGCCCCTTCACCCATGACGAATCCGTCCCGATCAATGTCGTACGGGCGCGAGGCTGCTTGTGGGTCATCGTTTCTCGTGGACAATGCTCGCATTGCGGCGAACCCGGCCATGGTGATCGGGTGGATTGCGGCTTCAGCACCGCCAGCAATCACTATGTCGGCTCTGCCACTTTGAATCATCCGGGCGGCGTAGGAAATGGCTTCAGCACCCGATGAACAAGCGCTCACTGGGGTGTGAACTCCGGCTCGAGCGCCGAATTCCAAACCAACTATCGCCGCTGGGCCATTGGGCATGATCATGGTGACCATGTGCGGGGAGATTCTGGAGGGGCCACGTTCAAGCAAAATGTCGTAGGACCCCATGAGCGAAGTAATACCGCCAATACCGGTAGCGATAACGGTGCCAAGGCGCTCTGGATCAACCTCGGGAGAACCAGCGTTACTCCACGCTTCTCGGGCGGCGATAAGTGCTGACTGCTGGGAGCGATCCATACGGCGGGTTTCGTGCTTCTCAAGGATTGTGAGTGGATCAACGGCCAAAATCCCAGCAATTTTTGCGGGGTGATCTTTAACCCACGGTTCGTCAATCACGGTGATGCCGGGTCGACCGGCGAGGATTGCTTCCCAATTTGCTTCAACGTCGCCACCTACAGGGGTGGTCATCCCCATGCCGGTCACTACAACTTCGCGGGACATGTGATCCTCCAAATTAATGAATTGTTTTTGCGTTTTCAGTGGGTGCCAGTGTCAGTGAAATGCTCAATGACTTCATTGATTCCATTGACACTGGCCACACCAAGATGTTTCGCCAAACAGGTTAGTCGTATGGTTTTTGGCTTCGATTTAGGAATTTGCCTCAATGTATGACACTGCGTCACCGACGGTGACAAGGTTCTTTGCATCAGCATCAGGGATTTTCACACCCCATTTGTCTTCTGCTGCCATGACAACTTCCACCATGGAGAGTGAATCAACGTCTAAGTCGTCAACGAATCTCTTTCCCATCGTGATCTGATCAACGGGAACGCCGGCAACTTCGTTGACGATTACTGCAAGACCACTTAATACTTCTTCCTGGCTCATTTCATACCTTTCATTGTGGAGTGTTGTTATCCCGCATTTTTGTGCGGAAACCTAGGGGAGCGTAACAACCTGTGCTGCGTGAACAAGGCCTGATCCGAATCCAACGAGAAGAGCGGTATCACCAGATTTTGCTTCGCCGCTGAGCAGCATGGCATCCATGGCCAACGGTATTGAAGCGGCAGAGGTGTTCCCCGTGGTAACGATGTCCCGGGCGACCTTTACGTTCTCAGGCAGATCAAGAGCTCGAATGAGAGCATCCGTGATCCGATTGTTGGCCTGGTGGGGGATGAACACGTCGAGGTCGTCCGCGGTAATGCCCGCAATTTCGAGGGCTTGATTGATCGCCTTAGGCATCTCTCCTACGGCCCAGCGAAAAACTTGTTGACCGGCCATGACCGCGGTGGGGTACTCGCTGACGATCCCGTCACGGTAGTCCGTCAAAGATGCGCTTACGGTGATTGCATCTTTTTGACTTCCGTCGCCACCCCACACGGTTGGCCCAATGCCGGCGCTCTCGGAAGGACCAATGACAACGGCTCCGGCGCCGTCAGCGAAAATAAATGCGGTTCCCCGATCGTGCTTGTCGACATAGTCGGTGAGCCGTTCAACACCCACTACAACAATGAACTTGGCGCTACCGCCGCGGATGAGATCGGCAGCCATTCCGACTCCGAAACAGAAGCCCGCACATGCTGCAGACAGGTCAAAAGCGGGCGCACCACGAGCTCCAATCAGGTCACCAACTTCAATAGCGGCAGACGGGAATGCGTAGGGGTGGGAAACGGTTGCCAGCATGATTAGCCCAACGTCAGATGGAGAAATGCCCGCTCGCTCAATAGCAACCTTTGCCGCTTCTGCAGCCATGAAAACAACTGATTCACCCTCGCCAGCCCAGCGTCGTTCGGTGATCCCGGATCGTTCACGAATCCATTCATCTGATGAATCGATGAGTTCACACACTTCAGCATTAGTGACTACGCGCTTGGGACGGTAGCTACCAACCGAATAAATACGGGCATGCTTGGCACCTGAGACAGTGTTGAGCGTTGGCATGTTCTCCCTTTATCGATGTGATTGTTGGGCGGATCACTAGGCGGGCTGTGCTGTGGGGTGTAGGCGAAGTAGCGGCGCTCCTGGGGAAACCGGATCACCGTTTTGGGCGAGCCACTCAATCACGACACCACCGTGTGGTGCGTGAATCGGGATGAGTTCACGGGAGGTTTTTATGGACCCAATGAGCACGTTGGGTTGAAGTGAATCGCCTTCTGCGTAATTGCTGTCGGCTGAAGTAAAGATTCCCTTTGCGGGTGAAATCACGAGACGCCAGGTGGGACTGGTTTCAATAGTTGATTTAACCCCGTGCTTTTCAATCAACTTCCATGCAGCGGGGAGATCATCGGGGGTTTTGAGTGCAAGGGTTTCAACTCCGGGCATCGCCCGCTTGGCTAGGTTCGTCAACGTTCCCGCAGGTGGGATTTCAATCATTGCGGTGACACCGAGGTCAAGCATTGTTTGCATGCAGAGGTCCCAGCGAACTGGTTGCGCAACTTGTGAAACTAGGCGGCGAACAACAGCGCGACCGTCGTGGACGATTTGACCGTCAGCATTGGAAATCAATCGAATGCGGGGATCGTGGGTGCTCATGGCATTGCCGATTCGGCCGAGCGTCACACTGGCGCTTGCCATGTGCTCGGTATGAAATGCGCCGGCCACCTCGAGGGCTCGAACTCGCGCACCCTCTGGTGCGGCAAAGTTTTCAAGTTGCGCTTTTGTTCCCGCAACAACTATTTGACCGGCGCCATTTATGTTTGCGCAGGTCAGCCCAGCCTGGCTTGCGGCAGCGACGACATCTTCTTGATTCCCGCCAAGGACCGCGGCCATACCGGTAGCGGTTACGGCGGATGCTTTGGCCATTGCTGCGCCGCGTTCACGAACAAAGACCATTGCCTGCTCTGCAGTTAGAACACCTGCACCGACGGCCGCGGTTATTTCACCAACCGAGTGGCCAGCCCCAGCGCCTATTGAGGCAAAGGCTGCCGAGGGGTGAGGGAACAGGCTGAGCAGGGTGACCAGTCCAGCACCAACAATGAGTGGTTGGGCAATTGCCGTGTCGCGAATAGTGTCGGCGTCCGAGGTGGTCCCATGGGCGAGTAAATCAACCCCACTGACGAGTGAGAGCCAATCAAGGCGATCGGCAACACCGGGGACATCAAGCCAAGGAATAAGGAATCCGGGGGTTTGGGTACCCTGTCCGGGCGCGACGACTACAAGCACGTGCCTACCTTTGCGTAGATAACCGCTAACTCCGCGCGCCTATGCACCAAGAATTAGCCCAGATCTTTGTAGGAAACCTACAACACCTCAGCTGTTTTGGTTGATTCGGCCAAGGACCAGCGCGAGTCGGACGGTAAATGCTTCTCGGGGATCGGTGAGATCGTAACCGATTAAGTCACTGATCCCCTTGATTCGATACCGGATCGTATTTGCGTGGACAAAAAGAGCTCGAGCGCTCGCTTCAAGGGATTGCCCGTTCTCCAGGTAACTTTCGGCGGTGTCCCGCAAAGTTGGATCATGACTGAGTGGGTCGTAGATGTTTTCGATGATCTGCGAGCGGGCATCGTCCTCGCCCATGAGCGCCCTTTCCGCGAGGAGTTCCCCCGCAAATACCGGACGCGGAGCATGTGGCCAGGCGCGCGCCGCCGCGACCCCGGAAACGCAGGTGCGGGCTGCCACGCCCAGTTCGGCCAGTCCATTGACCGACTCGGTAACAACAACGGGGCCGGGACCGAAATAGGGGGTCATCAGGCGATGGGATGCGTGTGGGTCAAGACCGACTCCACCAATAATGACCAACATGACGGGGCCATGGATCCCGGTGAGCAGATCGAGGGAATGACTTCTGGCTGCCCGGCGCATCACGGACAGTGATTCTTGATTGTCAGAATCTGGAGGGGAACCGGCCAAAACAAGCGCGGGTCGGTCTTGAGACCAGCCAAGGGCTGCGATTCGACTGAGAATTTCGCTATCAACATCACTGCGAATCAGGGCATCAAGAATCAGGGCTTCGAGGCGGGCATCCCAGGCCCCCCGTGCTTCAGCCGCTCGCGCATACACTTCGGCGGCGCTAAATGCGACCTCACGAGAGTACTGCAATGTTGCAATGCGGGCATGGGCGAGGTCTTCACCTGTCAAGAATGTGTCGAGTTGACTCTCTACTGCATCAATTGTGGTTCGCACCAGCTCAACAGTTTGCTCAAGGGAAATTACCCGGGCAAGTTCACGCGGTGCTGCACCGAATACATCAGCGGTGAGTTTTGGCACCGTGGCATCGGTTGACTTCGCCCAATTGGAATACCAACTCATGAAAGCGCCAATGCCGGCCTGCGCAACAACGGCAACCCAAGCGCGTTGATCTGCACTGAGTTCCCGATACCAAGGAAAAATTTCCATTCGCTTTACAGCCAGCGTTCCTAGATCCCCTGACGCAGCCTGCATGCGGGTAATCAAGGAATCGAGATCCTCCATTACAAATGGCTCATTAACCTGTTGTTACAGCAATAATGGAACCAACGGCGTAGGTGACTCCGGCAGCGCCAGCTCCCCACAGCAATTGACGCATCGCGCTAAAGACAATACCTCGGCCGGAGAACTTTCCAACAAGTCCACCAACGACGCACAGTGCAATTACCGCTGCAACAATTGCGGTGTAGAAAGCTGCCGAACCTTGAAGGAAAACGTAGGGGAGTACCGCAACGCTCGCCCCGATGGTAAACGCGATAAAACTCGCGATGGCGACTCTGACGGGTGATCCCAGTTCATCGGGGTTGAGCCCGAGCTCTTCACGCACCAACGTGTCTAAGGCAGTTTTTGGGTTGGACATGATTTTGTCCGAGACCGCTTTCGCTTGGACTCTGTCGAGCCCCTTAGCGCGGTAAATTAGCTCGAGTTCTTTCGCTTCTTCCTCGGGCTTTTCCCGCAACTCGGTAGCTTCCTTTTCGATTTCACGCATGAATAGGTCACGTTGGCTGGCCACGCTGACGTATTCACCGGCTGCCATGGAGAACGCGCCCGCAAGAAGCCCGGCGAGGCCGGCGAAGAGCACCGTGCCGTTATCTAGGGAGCCATTCAAACTTGCACCAGCGAAACCCATGACGAGCGCGGTGTTAGAAACCAATCCGTCGGAGATACCAAAGACGGCGGCGCGAACCGACCCGGAAGTATCAACTTTATGCCAAGGCTCGTACCCTGTTGATGATTTCGCGGCCCGTGATGTGATTGTGGGAATTGGAGCGCCCTGCATCATGCTGCGAAAAACTTCGGCATGCTCGCGTTCGTCTACCGGCATTGAATCGAGCGCTTCGGGTTCATCGTCGTACATGCCGGCGTTAGCGCCTTCATTTTTCTCCAGTGTTCCCAGAACACTATTGAGGCCTGTTGCGCGAGCCATGTTCACAAGTTTTTGATCCGCTGGGTCAAGCACCATCGGGGCAGGGGGAATATCGACTCCGTATTCGGCGAGCTTTTCCAACCAGTGCTCCGCATGTGCGTCTTCGATGTCAGCAAGTTCGATTAACGCTTCGGCGCGATCTCCGGTAACCGTTTCTGCAAGCTGACGGTAAAGCAAAGACGCTTTGCGCTCGGCTTCTAGGTAGCGCAAAAAACGCTTGGGATCATTGCTCATGCTCAACCTGAGCCCTCCGTATTTCCTGCTTCTGCTGCCGCAGGATCAAGTAGTTGGTATTTGTTAATCGCCTGGGTGGCCATTGCCTTTTCGATTTTACCCGATGCGGCGAGAGATGCGAGAGTTTGAACGGTGATGGACTCAGCGTCAACGAGGAAGTGTCGACGAAGGGCGCCTCGAGTGTCAGAAAGCCCCCACCCATCGGTGCCCAAGCTGGCAAAGTCGTTGGGGACCCATGAGGCGATTTGGTCCTGTACCGCCCGCATAAAGTCAGAAACTGCAACAACGGGACCGCTCGTGTGGGCCAGCCTCTCGGTGACATAAGCCTGACGCGGCTCCTGTTCGGGGTGGAGCAGGTTGTGGCGATCAACCGCGAGGCCATCACGCCGTAGTTCATTCCATGAGGTCACCGACCAAACATCTGCACTGACTCCCCAATCCTGGCGCAGCAGGTCCTGGGCCTTGAGGGCCCACGGCACCCCAACGCCACTTGCCAGAATCTGCGCTTTAGGTCCAGATCCTGCGGACTCATTGAGCAAATACATGCCTTTGAGAATCCCGTCAACATCAACGTTCTCCGGTTCGGCCGGCTGCACATATGGCTCGTTGTAGATCGTGAGGTAGTAGTAGACGTTTTCTGAGTCCTCACCGTACATCCGGCGAAGACCATCTTTGATTATGTGGCCCAGTTCATATCCGTATGCCGGGTCATAGGAAACAACTGCGGGGTTGGTGCTCGCCAACAGAATCGAGTGACCGTCTTCATGCTGCAGTCCCTCACCATTGAGAGTTGTGCGTCCCGCAGTTGCGCCAAGGACAAACCCGCGCACCATTTGATCCCCTGCTGCCCAGAAAGCATCACCTGTTCGTTGGAAACCAAACATTGAGTAGAAAACATAAACCGGAATCATGGGTTCGTTATGTGTTGAATAGGAAGAACCGACAGCCGTGAACGAGGCAACCGAACCTGCCTCGTTGATCCCTTCGTGCAAAATCTGGCCGTCAATTGCCTCCTTGTAGGAGAGCAGCAATTCACTGTCAACGGATTCGTATTGTTGACCGTGCGGCGAATAGATCTTGGCTGTTGGGAAAAGTGAATCGATTCCGAAAGTGCGTGCTTCGTCGGGGATGATCGGGACGAAGCGAGCACCGATGTTTTCATCCTTGATGAGATCTTTGAAAAGTCGAACGAATGCCATGGTGGTGGCAATTGCTTGGTTACCTGAACCTCGCTTCATGACGTCGTAAACCTTGTCGCCGGGTAGAACCAATGGCCGCGACTTCTCGCGGCGTTGGGGAAGCGAGCCTCCCAATTGGCGGCGTTGCTCCATCATGTATTGAAGATTTTCGTCTTTGGGCCCTGGGTTGTAGTAGGGAGGAAGATATGGATCTACCTCCAATTGGGCATCAGAGATGGGAATGTTCAACCGGTCACGGAAATCCTTGAGGTCTTCCAGTGACAGTTTTTTCATTTGGTGTGTTGAATTGCGTGCTTCAAAACTTGAGCCAAGCATCCAGCCCTTAATGGTTTTGGCAAGAACGATTGTTGGCTGGCCTTTTGTCTCCGTTGCTGATTTGTATGCCGCATACATCTTGCGGTAGTCGTGGCCCCCGCGGGAAAGATTCCAGATGTCTTCGTCGGACCAGCTGTGAACGAGTTTGGCGGTGCGCGGATCGCGACCGAAGAAGTTCTCGCGAATGTATCCACCGTCATTTGCCTTGTAGGTTTGGAAGTCACCGTCATGTGTGGTGTTCATCAGGTTCACCAAGGCACCGTCACGATCAGCCGCGAGGAGTTCATCCCACTGGCGACCCCACACAACCTTGAGCACATTCCATCCGGCACCGCGAAAGAGGGATTCAAGTTCTTGAATGATTTTGCCGTTACCTCGAACCGGTCCATCAAGACGCTGCAGATTGCAGTTCACTACAAAGATCAGATTGTCGAGTTCTTCACGGGCTGCAAGACTGATTGCGCCTACGGCCTCAACTTCGTCCATTTCACCGTCGCCGAGGAAGGCCCAGACTTTTTGACCAGATGTGTCGGCAATTCCACGGTTGTGTAGATACTTATTGAAGCGAGCTTGGTAGATCGCATTGAGCGGCCCGATTCCCATGGATACGGTGGGGAACTGCCAGAACCAAGGCATGAGGCGAGGGTGCGGATAGGAAGGAAGGCCACCACCGGGGTGAGAAAGCTCTTGGCGAAATCCATCCATTTGTGTTTCCGTGAGACGACCTTCGATGAATGCTCGTGCATAAATTCCGGGTGATGCGTGACCTTGATAAAAAATCTGGTCGGCGCCTTCGGCGTGGTCGGGGCCTTTGAAAAAGTGATTGAATCCAACTTCGTACAGGGTTGCCGAACTTGCATAGGTTGAAATATGCCCACCCACGGAAACTCCTGGGCGCTGGGCACGGTGCACCATGATTGCCGCATTCCAACGGATCATCGCGCGGATCCGGCGTTCTACGACTTCATCGCCAGGGAACCAAGGTTCGTTATCGGGGGCAATGGAGTTTATGTAGTCGGTGCTGCGCAGACTGGGCACTCCAACATTGTTTTCGGCAGCCCGGCGAAGAAGTTCCAACATGAGAAAACGCGCTCGGTAGTTTCCACCAGATTCAACGAGACCGTCAAAAGACTCCAGCCATTCTTGGGTTTCGGCTGGGTCAATGTCGACATATTGAGTGGGGAGCCCACCTGCGAGAAGTGGTGAAAGTGGATTTGGCATGAGTGTTGCCTCTCAGTTCTCACCTACAGGATCGCTGCGAGTGAATGTACGAGTGATGGTAAATGTAGTTGCGTGGCAATTCGAGTAGTGCCCATTCTGCCGTGGTCCATATCTTACGGTGGAGAAGGTGGACACTGTGAACATCTTGGAGTTTCGCTAGGCTGTGACGGTGACCTTCGTGCGGAAGCAGTTCGTTGATCTTTGCCCAATCCACTTGCCAAATGCCGTCGATTTGGGTGAACTATCCCCGTGAGCGTTTCATCTCAAGCCCTTGAGCGGGCCACTCGGCTTTCATTTACTGCGGGCCAAATTGTGCAAGAAATAGGTTACGACACGGATTGTGACGCTGATTTGCGCGAGGCTATTGTTGAAATCATTGGTTCTGACCTTGTTGACATTGATTTTGACGAAGTCGTTGATGCCGCATTGCTCTGGTTCCGCGAGGAAGACGGTGATCTCACCGATGCGCTCGTTGATGCAATCAGCCCATTGGCCGACCAAGGCGTTGTTTGGCTTCTGACACCGAAGCCCGGGCGCGAGGGGCATATTGAGCCGGAAGACATCACCGAAGCTGCCCAAACCGCGGGCTTGCGGCAGACCAGCACCATCAGCGCCGGGGAGAATTGGCAAGGGACTCGTTTGGTGGCACCGCGCGCCAAGCGTTAGTGTTCAAGTCATGTCCTTGAGTATCGGCGACCGCGCCCCGGAGTTCACACTGTCCAATCAATTCGGTGAGAGTGTTTCCCTCTCTAATTTCCATGGCATGAAGAATGTAGTCGTCATGTTCTACCCATTCGCCTTTACGGGAATCTGCACGGGCGAACTGTGCGCCATTCGGGACCGTCGCGCGGATTTTATCAACGATGACACTGAAGTGCTCAGCATCTCTTGTGACCCGGTCCCGAGTTTGAAAGTTTTCTCTGAACAGGAGAAATTTACGCATAATCTTCTCAGCGACTTTTACCCCCATGGTGTCGTGTCAAAGGCGTATGGCGCGTTCCTCGAGGATAAAGGCTTCGCAACTAGAGCTGCCTACGTTATCGACAAAGAAGGTATTGTCCGCTGGTCGGTAGTTAATGGACCGGGTGAAGAGCGTAATGCTGATGATTACGCAGCAGCTTTGGCTGAACTTTCTTAGTCTTTTTCGTTCGCAGTATCTGAATGAGAAGTGTCATCAGTTTCGTGAATTGACGCTTTATTTATTTGGTTCACGTGTGAGACGATCCCGCCGATCAATGCAATTTGTGCGGTCATGTCTGCACCACGTACCGCTTGGTGGGCGGCGGTCATGCCGATACTTTGAGTTGGATCATCGGTTGCGAGGTTTCCTGCCGCTAACTCGAGTAGGTCGGCGAGAGGTGAGAGTGCTGCCTTAGGGATTTGGGTACTTGATTGTGAGCGTGTTGCGCTGCGAAGATCGTTGGCGATATTGAGAACTCGAGCGCTCATCACCTGGTTGGCTCGAAGCAATTCTTTGAGTGAGTTCAAATCAGCGCTGTTGATCCGCGGGCTCCAACGTGAGTGTTTGGCCAAGTCCTCGTACTGAGCGGCGAGTCCAAGGACTCTATTGCGCAACTCGACTGCTTGGTCATGCCAAGCGGTTGCATCGTCTTTGGTTGGCTCACCTCGTAGATCTGTTGCAATGCGGGCCAGCACTTCAGCCAACTGAACCTTTACCGCATTGAGACCGGCGGCCAGTTTTTGGGTATCGCGTGTTGGTGATGCTAGAAAAGATGCGACTAAAGCAAACAATGCGCCGATCACCACACCGTTAAAACGTTCGAATGCTAACTCCGTTGTTAGATGTGAGCCAACCACCAAAATAACCGTTACCGCCAAACTCGCAGCGACTGCAGGTGATTCACTTGGATTGCTGTACTGCATCAATCTCGCCATAACAAAACTCAAAGCAACAAGAAGCAGAATCACTACCGCGCCACTACCTATGAAAGAAACTATGACAAGTGCAACGGCGGCGCCAACGAGTGCGCCCAGAAGTTGAATCGATGTTTCCTTTGCCGCGTGGTGGAAAGTCACCCGTGTTGCAACTATCGCGGTGATGGCGGCTGGGACTGGGGATGCAAAGGGAATCGCCTCGCTCACTAAATACGCGAAAAAAGCAGCAAATGAGGTGAGAACAGCCAGCCGAACGTAGGTTGTTGGTTTAAAGCGTTTGAGTCGGACCACACTTCAGTATCGCAGGGTGAGATTTCACCACGTCAAGGTGCGTGTAGCCAGCAAATCCGCCTCGCTGCGGTCATGGGTGACATGAATTGTCGGGATTCCCTCATTCGTGACCAAGTTCTTGACATCAGCCAACAGGCGTAACCGGGTTTCAGGGTCAAGGGCGCTATAGGGCTCGTCGAGTAACAGCACGGCTGGTTGTGCAGCAATTGCCCGTGCGAGTGCAACCCGACCTGCTTGCCCACCCGAAAGTTGCCAAGTTTTCTGGCCAGCTAGCTCGCTGAGACCAACCCAGTCAAGAAGTTCAGTAGCCCGAGTGCGAGCGGCATTGCGTGACTCGCCTCCAGCCCGAAGCGCATAACCAATGTTGTCGATCAAAGACAAATGAGGAAACAACAGTGGCTCTTGAAACACCAGGCCTATTTTGCGTTTATGAATGGGGACCCCGCTGAGATTCTTTCCGTCGAGCAAGATTTCTCCGCCCAGTGGTGGATTCACTCCAGCCAAAGTGCTCAACAGGGTTGACTTCCCGCATCCGCTGTCTCCTACAACCACCAAGATTTCTCCCGGGCCGACTGAGAAATTCAAAGCAGGTGTCAGGGCTTTTTCGTATCCGATCATCAAGTCATTAACTTGCAAAATTGAATGGGTCACGTGAATACCTTTCGTGATGCAATTCTGTCAACAATCAAGAGAAGTGTCATAGAGATGATTATGAGTATCACGCTTAGCACAGCAGCCGTTGCGAATTCTGACTCGCCCGGCTTACCCAATAGTCGAGCAATCTGAACAGGAACTGTGGGAGCGTCTGTGCGCGACAACAAGGTGGCTGCACCAAATTCACCAAGGGAAACTGCTGCCGCGAGTCCGCCAGCGGCCAACATGACTCCGCCAAAAACCGTCCCAAACGCTGTCCACCAAGCGCGCATCGGAGCAGCACCCAAACTCAGTGCAACAAAATACCGACGGGGATCAACATTGCGCAAACTAGGTGTTGCCACGGCAACCACTATTGGTACTGCTATGAGCGCATGAGTGATTGGGATTAGCGCACCGGTTCCACGTAAATCGAGTGATCCGCGCGAAAACGCGAGCAAGATTCCCAGGCCGAGTGTTACTGCTGAAATGCCAAGTGGAATCAATGCCAGTGTGACTACGAATCCCTTTTTGCTCATAACAGCGATTGCTATTGCCCCGCCCAAAATTGCGGAGATTACAGCGGTCCCCAGGGCCAAACCAAGTGATCTAACAAGTGCATCGATGGGTGATCCGATTCGAATGTTCGAAGTGTTGGCAAGGTCACTCCACCATTGCAGGGTGAAACCTCCCGAGCTTGAAATCGACGACCAGAGAATGCTGGCAATCGGGCTAAGCACAACAATCACGGCAACTAGGCAGGTGAGTGTTACGAAGATTATGGGCTTTCGCCCAGAAATCTGTTTGCGTTCAAGTACAACTGTGGCCCGGGGCTCATCACGACTCAATTGGGCAGAAATCACAAAGACCAAACTGACAACAACTAATTGCAGGATTGCAGCAGCGAAGGCTGCTGGAAAATCTAGTAGGACCGAAGTGGAACGCAGCAGTACCTGTTCCAGCGTTCGGGTACTCGAGCCATCGCCTAATACGACAACAATGCCAAGTGAACTGAAGGAGAAAATGAATACAACGCTTGCTGCCAACACAATTGAGTTACGCAGCGAAGGCAGCGTAATAGTTGTGAAAACACGAAATGGGTTGGCTCCTAGCGTGGCAGCGGTGACTTCCATTCGCGGATCCAGTGTTGCCCACTGAGCTCCAACGAGGCGAACAACAACAGCAATGTTGATGTAAGCATGAGCGAGCACGACAAGCAGTAGGCCATTAGGAATTGCATCACCGAACAAGGACCGAAACCCCAGTGCGACAACCACGGTTGGCAGCACAAATGGAACCGTGACCAACGCAAGGATGAACCCCCGTCCGCGGAAGTGATAGGTGAATAAAACACGAGCGATAGGAATCCCAATTAGGAGTGAGAGGCCCACGCTGAGGAATGCTTGGCCAAATGCCAGCAGTGCTATCTGCCAAAGAGTTGAATTCGTGAATTCGCCGAGCATCTCTCCGCTCCACGCTGTAGCTGCAAGCTTGATCAGGGGAAAGATCAAAAACACTAGGAATAAAAGTGCAGGAAAAACCCACAGCCACTTAAGGCTCCGGGGCAAATGCTGCGCAAGCACCCTGGTCAGCGGTTCATCACCGCTCCCCAGGTGTCAAGTAATGATGACAGTTCTTCATTGACTTGTTCTGGTGGCAGCGAAGTACTCGTTTTAATAACGGGTGTGAAGGAAATGAATACAGAAGGCAATGTTGTATCTGCCCGTACTGGGTAGACGAACATGTTTAATGGAATGTCTTCCTGCACCTTTTGCGAGAGCAAAGCATCAATAACTAATCGCGCCCCTGATGGATTTTCGGCGCCGGCCAACACACCCGCGTACTCCACCTGCCGGTAACAGGAGTCCGTGAGGACCGATGTTATTGGCTCGGTCACGGTGGCATCTTCAGCAAACACAACTTCAGCCGCGGGGCTGGTTGCATATGAAACCACGAGCGGACGATCTCCGCCGGAGAGGGTGAACTGCGAGTAATAGGCGTCCGTCCAGGTGCCAGCAACGGCCACGCCGCCATCGCGCAATGCTTCCCAATAAGCCGGCCATTCTGCGCCAAATCGTGCGACCGTCGCAAGTAGAAATGCAAGTCCAGGCGAGGAGGTCGCGGGATCTTCAACCACGAGTAGGTTGGCAATTTCGGGAAGTTGCTCAAGTGACGTGGGGATCGCTACATCATTTTGTTCAAACCAGCCGTTATCGCTATTGATGCACACATCTCCGAAATCAACCGGTGTGAGATATCCGCCATGTGTGTCCTGGGCGAACTCTGGCAAAACACTCACAAGCTCAGGGGATGTGTAGGAACTAAAAACACCTTCGGTTGTCGCCCGAACTGCGAGGGTGTTATCGATTCCGAAAAGCAGATCGGCGGTGGGTGCGCCCGCTGCCAAAATTGCACTCGCCGTAAGTGTTCCGGCATCCCCCGTGGAAGTGATTTGCAGATCAATACCTTGATCACGTAGGTCGGAGACGAACGAAGGGGAGAGCACGAATGACTCATGCGTGATCATTCGCACGACTTGCACCTGCGCATCAGTGCCCTGTGCAGGGGTGGAGTCAGGTGAACTTGAACAGGCACTAATGGCGATCGCACCGGATACGACAACAGCAATTAAACGAAACATTTCCACTCCCTCGCGCTGGCATTACCCAGATCAGGTTAAATGGGTCAGCAGTGGCAACTGCCCTCTCAGCCCGCTGATCCCGCGAGCTCCCCAAGGTGTGCAAAGGCTAGCACGCAGAACAGCTTCGGGTGAATGGAGCGCACGAGACGTGAATATGTTCTAGGGTTTTGCCGTGGAAAGTAATGGGCCAACTACCGACTTCGATGTCGCAATCATTGGGTCTGGTTTCGGCGGCTCTGTATCCGCATTGCGATTGGCTGAAAAGGGATACTCCGTTGCTGTCTTTGAAGCTGGTCGCCGCTTCACTGAGGAGAATTACGCAAAGAATTCATGGGATCTCAAAAATTTTCTCTGGGCTCCCGAGTTGGGATTCTTTGGAATACAAAGATTCCATGTGCTGAGAGGGGTCGCGGTTCTTGCTGGCGCGGGTGTGGGCGGCGGAAGTTTGGTTTATGCGAACACCCTTTACGTCCCGGGAGACACTTTTTTCCAAGACCCGCAGTGGGGTGAGATCACCGATTGGAAGAGTGAACTAGCACCGTTTTATGACCAAGCAAAACGAATGTTGGGGGTCACCCAGAACCCCACCATGACTCCTTCAGACATTGTCATGAAAGAGATTGCCGAAGACATGGGAGTTGGCGGTACTTTCACACTCACACCCGTTGGAGTTTTCTTCGGCGAAGGCCACGGAAAGAAATCAGCAGATCCATTTTTCGGGGGAGTCGGACCAACTCGAACCGGGTGCATTGAGTGTGGAGAATGCATGACCGGTTGCCGTTATAACGCGAAAAACACATTGCCCAAGAATTACCTTGGGTTGGCAGAAGCTGCTGGTGCGAGAGTCATGCCAATGTCAACCGTGACCAAGGTCCAACCACTCCAAGAAGGCGGGTACCAAATCACAATTCGTAAAACCGGTACCAGGAAAGAGAGCAGTTACACGGCAACTGAAGTGATATTTGCTGCCGGAACCTATAACACTCAGAAGTTGTTACACCACATGAAAGACGAAGGTGTTCTTCCGAATCTCTCACCGACGTTAGGGAAACTCTCACGAACTAACTCTGAGTCGATACTGGGTGCCGTTGCAAAGACTACAAAGACTGATTTCACCGAAGGTGTTGCAATCACTTCCAGTTTCTTTCCTAATCCACAGACCCATGTCGAGCCGGTTCGTTATGGAAAAGGCTCCAACTCAATGGGGCTTCTGCAAACAGTCATGACAACACCGGAGATCGGCAGGAAGCGCTGGTCCGTCTGGATGAGAGAAATAGTCAAGAATCCTAAAGATGTTGCTATTGCTTTGAATGTGAAGTCATGGAGCGAGCGAAGTGTGATCTCACTCGTGATGCAAACCGTTGACAATTCATTGACTCTCAAAGGCAAGCGCAACAGATTCGGACGTTGGTCACTTGGCACGGTGTCATCTGAATCAACACCTGCGCCAACTTACATTCCGGTTGCACAGGAAGTTGTCGAACGCGCCGCAGCGATTATTGACGGACGACCGGGTAGCAGTGTGTTTGAAAACTTTGATGCAGCGTTGACGGCGCACTTCGTTGGAGGTTGTGTCATCGGCAGTGATTCTGAGAATGGCGTGATTGACGGTTATCACCGGGTATTCGGTTACGTAGGGCTACATATCGTTGACGGCTCAGCCATCACAGCTAACCTGGGAGTCAATCCGTCGTTGACAATTACCGCTCAAGCCGAGCGAGCAATGTCACTCTGGCCTAACAAAGGTGAGATGGATACGCGGCCCACACTTGGTGCACAGTACAAGAAAGTGTCTCCCATCGCTCCCAAAAATCCCTATGTTCCCGAGCATGCTCCCGCGGCGTATCGGGTTTAACGAACGGCGCTGAGTCTGGTCGAAGGCATGAAAAAACTCGCAAAGACTTCTTTGCGAGTTTTTTAACCTTTCGGGTGATGCTTTATTCTTTCTTAGCCTTCGTGGCGTCGAAAGATTGCATCTATTTCGTCACGGTGTGATGGGCTCATCGCCTGTGACCGCTGGAAGTCCCATTCTTGCTCAAAAGTTCGATGTGAGCTCGGTTTGAAAATCTGGCTGAGAATTTGTCCAAAGCTCCGCATAACATTCACGTCCCTTAACTGTTTGTTTTCCCGGGGTGTCCGGTAGCTCAACTATACGACATGAATGTTATACAAATGTTATCGGATGTCGGAATTCGTGGTGAACGGTAGTTTAATGAACGGATTTCGTTATCAAATCCGAACTGCGGCACTCAAATCGGAGGCCGGGGTCTGTCCCATTTGGGTCACAGCGAGGACCCTGAATCGGTAGGTGCCGGCCTTTTTGGGCGTGGGGCAACTCAAGGTCGTCGCTGTGGGGTTAAAGCGTTTGATCGTGCAGATTCTGGCTCCCTTTGCGTCAACTACCCGGTACTGGTTTACCACCGCGGAGGTTTTTCCGGCCAAGGTAGTAAACGTGATTCTTTTCTTTGTTGCCCTAGGTGGAGCCATTTGGGTTGGGGCGGCCGTAGTAGCTGTGAGGCTCGCGGGCTGGGCGTTGCCTTCGCCTTGGGCATTG
>Ga0247838_1002359_pt1 | contig 24239 bp, 26 predicted proteins | sample LaCruzMarch2015__5_FD_189097 | JGI IMG/M metagenome (GOLD analysis project Ga0247838, IMG submission 189097) | Freshwater microbial communities from meromictic Lake La Cruz, Castile-La Mancha, Spain - LaCruzMarch2015_15m | ecosystem: Environmental > Aquatic > Freshwater > Lake | place: Spain... | reverse complement strand
AATGATGGTTTTAGCTGAGGCTTTGCTGTGTGTGCCCGCTAGTCAGCGCGATGTGTTTGAAAATATTATCAATAAAATTAAGGAAATATGATGAGTTTATGTATTAGTTTTGATGTTGATGATGAGTTGTTATCAAGCCTTGCTGAAGAGGCACACGATCTTGATGAGTTTATTTGGTTTGCGCAGGAAGAGATTGCGCAAGCGTCTGAAAATAGCCTTGCTGAGTTTTATAAAGATTTTTATGCGCCAAAAAACGTAAGCAATGTGGCGGCGAACGTGTCTAAACAACCAACGTTAAAAGAGCAGTTTTTAAGGTTTTTTAGCCGATGACTGAGCATGAGCATCAGGTGACGTTAATGAAGTGGGCGGCGTTGCAGTCTAAAGCTTTGCCAGATTTGAAGTTGTTGTTTGCGGTGCCTAATGGCGGGCATAGACACCCCGCTACGGGCGCAAAGCTTAAAGCTGAGGGCGTTAAGCCGGGTGTGCCTGATTTATTTTTGCCCGTGCCTAGACACGGTTTTCATGGCCTGTGGCTTGAGCTTAAAACTGAGCTTAAAGCAAGTAAAGTCAGTGCCGTGCAGGATTGGTGGCTGAATGCTCTGAGTAATCAAGGCTATAAAACGGTGGTGTGTAAGGGTTGGGATTCCGCTCGCAAGGAGATTTTGGAGTATTTAAACGCTTAAGTTTTTAGTTAACAATTTAAAGCCAACGAGGTAGGTATGATTTGTAATGCGGCGATTGATTTAGTTAAGAGTTTTGAGGGGATTCATGACGGGGATTTAACCGTTATTGGTTTACAGCCTAAGATGTGTCCTGCTGGTATCTGGACGGTGGGTTATGGTAGGGCGTTGCGCAGTAAAACCACGAATGCTTTTTTAAAGGGGGCGTCAGGTAAGGCAGAAGCGTTGGCTAAGTATCCTGCGCTGACGGTTGCGCAAGCTGAAGCAATGCTGGCCTTTGATTTAAACAATTTCAGTGCCAAGGTGCAGGGCTTAATTAAGGTTAAGGTTAATGTTAACCAATATGGCGCATTGGTGTCGTTTGCCTATAACGTGGGTACGGGCAATTTAGCGTCATCAACTTTGTTAAAAAAACTAAACGCCAGGGATTATGCGGGCGCGGCGGTGGAGTTTTTAAAGTGGGATAAGGCGGGTGGTAAGGTTTTAAAGGGCTTAACGCTTAGGCGTACCGCTGAGATGACGTTATTTTTACAGCCTTGTTAACGTTATGCCTAAGTTAGGCTGTTTTCTTGCGCGTTAGGTGTGGAGAATTTATTTTATGGCAATTGATGAGGAGATATTTGATTGTATTAAATTAAAGGCACGTTTAGCTAAGCAATCGTGTGCAAAAAGATATTTAAGCAGGAATTTTATTACGTGTTCTGGTTGTGCTGTGGGTGCTGTGCATGCCGGTGTACAAAGGGATGATGTTCAGGTTATGTTGAAGGATACGTGTGTAAGGTGTCAAAAAAAAGCACAGCGGTTGATTAAAAATAAGTTGTGTATTAGTTGTTATAACCGTGAGCGTGAGTATTTGGTGGGCAAGGATAGGCGCGGTAAAGCCCCGGTAAATTATACGTTGGGTGTGTTTACGGTGGTTGTTTCTGATGTGTTGGGTGAGCATTGTTTTGTTACGAAAGCGGCGTCGATTAATGAGGCGATGGTGCTTAATTTGATTGCTTATAAACATCATATTGCTGAGCATTATTTGTGTCGTCAGCAGACGGAGATTCAGTTTGACTTATTCTATAGTTGATCATGTGTGCAAATTTTGTAAAGGACGGTTGTTATCTAGGCCTTTAGCTCTGGGTAACTTTGAGTTTTTATGTGCCGATTGTGGGCATAAAGAAAGTGGCGTGCATGTGGAGGCTGCGTGTATGTGCGGCTTTAGAATAAAGGGTAAGAGAATTTATGCGTGTGTGCTGAATGAAAATAAAAGCGCTACGTATCCTTTTCAGGTGATTGCTAAATTTATCGCTTCCTAATGGCTAATAATTATGAGGAGTTAGTGGCTGATTTTTATACGGGGGCTTATTCTCAGCGACAGTTAGCGAAGCGCCATGCGGTGTCCTTGGGCACGGTTAATAAGCTAACAAAGGGTTTGGTTAAAAAAAATGAACAGCTTGTTCATAAAAAAATTGATGTAATTCAAGAGTATAACGCGTTGTCGCCGACAGAAATGAACGCTGTTGATGCGACTGTTCATTTTAAATTGGGCTTGTTGGCTGAGGTGCAGATTTTTAGCAGTAAGGCGCTTAAAAAAGCGCATGATTTGCTTGAGAATGAGGTCACTGGGCAGGGTTTTAAGTCTATCGTTGAGGGGGTTGATAAATTAACGGTGACGAATGGCTTAAATCCACGTTTTACAACGTCTACTATTGAGATTTCTAATAGTAATGAGGTGAGTGTGGGGAAGGCTGTTGTGTTGCCTGATGATCCTATTGAGGCCTCACGATTTTATCAAGAGTTGATGGGTAAGTAATGGATGCCTAATCCTATGGATTTTAAAAACCCTGATTACTCGCGTATTTTTAAAAGACGGCTTAAGGCCTTGTCTACGCTTAGGCAGCAGCCTTGCAAAGTGCCTGCTTTAATGCAGTATTATCGCGCACATCCTGCGCAGTTTATTTCTGATTGGGGCTGTACTTTTGATCCGCGTAATGTTGAGCGTGGCTTGCCTGCTATTATTCCTTTTGTGTTATTTCCTAGACAAGCCGAATGGGTTGAGTGGTTTGTACTTAAATGGCGGTCTCAGCAGCCTGGACTTACGGAAAAAAGCCGCGATATGGGGATGAGTTGGTTGTCGGTGGCAACGGCGGCGACAATTTGTTTGTTTAATGAGGGGGTGGTGGCCGGGTTTGGGTCAAGAAAGGAGGAGTATGTCGATAAAATAGGCAGTCCTAAGTCTTTGTTTTGGAAAGCACGGAAGTTTATTGAGTTGCTACCCATAGAGTTTAAGGGGGGGTGGGATGTGAGTAAGCATGCGCCACATATGCGCATTTTATTTCCTAATACGGGCAGTGCGATGACGGGCGAAAGTGGTGATGGGATTGGTAGGGGGGATCGGTGTTCGTTTTATTTTGTTGATGAGGCGGCGTTTTTGGAGCGCCCCTTGTTAGTTGATGCGTCGTTGTCGCAGACGACTAATTGCCGCATAGATTTGTCATCGGTTAACGGTATGGGCAATCCGTTTGCGCAAAAGCGGCACAGCGGCAAGCTTGATGTGTTTGTGTTTGATTGGCGCGATGATCCGCGTAAAGATGAGGTGTGGTATCAAAAGCAGGTGGCTATTTTGTCGCCAACGGTGGTTGCTCAAGAAATAGATCGTAATTATAACGCGTCAGTTGAGGGTGTGATTATCCCTAATGAGTGGATTCAATCGGCTATAGATGCGCACCTTAAGTTAGGGATAACGCCAAGCGGGGTAAGACATGGTGCGCTAGATGTGGCGGATCGTGGCGAGGATTTAAATGCGTTTTGTGGGCGCTATGGCATTGTGCTTGAGTATATTGAAGAGTGGAGCGGCAAACTTGATGATATTTTTGCCACGACACAACGTGCTTTTCATTTGTGTGAAGATTATCAGTATGACTGGTTTTATTATGATGGTGATGGCTTAGGTGCGGGGGTGAGAGGTGATGCGCGGGTAATTAATGAGCGTCGTGCGCGGCCGTTAGTGGTGGAGATGTTTAGGGGGTCTGATGGGGTCACGCATCCTAATGAGCGGGTTAATGCAGGTGAGGATGAAGGGCGTACTAATAAAGATTATTTTGCGAATGCGAAAGCGCAGTGGTGGTGGTCGTTACGCAAGCGGTTTAAAGCTACGCATGACGCGGTGAAGGGTAAGGCTTATCAGGCTGATGAGTTAATCAGTTTGCCTAGTGGGTTAACAGAATTGGGCAAATTAACGTCAGAATTATCACGTCCAACTTATATGTTTAACGGTGCGGGCAAAATGTTGGTTGATAAAGCTCCTTGCGGTACCAAGTCGCCCAATTTAGCTGATGCGGTGATGATGTGTTTTTCTGGTTATCGGTCAAGTGCCTGTTTTGCACCTGCACTGTTGTTTATTCCTGATACTTCTAGTCAGCAGGTTGCTTTAACGTGTGCACACTGCGCTTCGTTTAAGGGCGGTGTATGCAGTGTGAGTGGCTATTTGGTTGCTGTTGAGAGTGTCGCTTGTGAGTTTTTTAGTGAGTGAATAAGACGCGATAAATGCGTGCTCTGGCGCTTATTTTTCTATTTTTTTAGTGTGTAACTTTAGGTTTTTTATGGCAATTTTAGCGCGTGTTACCGCTGTTAATCCTGATTCGCATTCTGTTGATGTGGCGTTACTTGATGACGGCAGGAAGCTTGCGGCGGTGATGGTGTTGTCGCCTTCAGCAAGCGGTACGAGCGGCAGCAGTAATTTACCTGGCACGATTACTGAGGATAATCCGGTGTATGTCATGATTGATTATTGTTCTCAACAGTTACCGTTTGTGTTGGGCTTTTGGTTTCCTCAGGTGGGGCAGCTTCAGTTTAAGGATAATCGGCGCATAGATCGGCATTATTCTGATGTGTACTCTACGGTTGATGAGTTCGGTAATGTGGAGTTATATCATCCGTCTGGGGTGATGATTGCAATTAATGATACGCAGGTGCATAAGGATTTATCTGGTCAAGATTATGATAAAAAATGGGCGTTAACAAAGAATGATGACCGTGAGGTGTTTATTACTTTAATGAATAAAGGCACTAAGATTGTGGTGGGTGGCGACAATGTTATTACGATAACGGGTGATGTTAAGGTTGATGGTGATGTTATGGCTAAGGGCATAAGTTTAATAAATCATGTGCATGGTAATGGTAATGCGGGCGAGGATACGTTGGGAGCTAAAATAAAATAATTAACGCGGTGTGCTGTCGTGACAGTAACCTAAGCAATATGATTAGATTATTAATTCCCTTGGCCGCCGGTGAGGCGGTAAAAGTAATGCTTAACCCGCCCAGTAATGCGCTATCGTGGCGCGTGCTGCGTAATACCACGGGTGATTTTACTGATGCGTCCAGTGCTGTTGAGGTTATTTATGAGGGCGGTGAGTCGGTGTTTATTGATACGGCTGGCGTGAGTAATGCGGTGTCGTATTTTTACAAGCCTGTCTATTTTGACGGTAAAGTCTGGGATGATCAGTTTTTGGCTAAGCAGGTCACGGTGGCGAATAGCTTTACTGATGTGTCGATTGATCCGTTGTTGTGTGTGCGCGATCGCCTTGATTTGGGCCTTAATGCTATGCTGCATGCGGGTAAATTAACACATCCAAGCAATGCGGTCATTCCGGTATTGTTATCGTCTCCGCAATTTGAGGATGCGCAATTTCCCTTGGTTACGCTGCATGTTGAGCATAATCAGGTGGATAATTTTGGCCTTGGCTATGCTTTAGCTGACGATGTGGATGAATTTGGCTGGTATACACAATCACAGTTAAGCATTACGTGTTGGTCACTTAATGGTGATGAACGCAATCTTTTTAGAAAGGCTGTTAAAGCTGTGTTGTTGGCAAATTTTGAGGTGTTTGATTTTGCTGGCTTATTACAAATCGATGTGCAGCAATCTGATCGAGAAGAATTTACTTTATACCCATGGCCTACTTATATGAGCGAAACGCGTTTTAGCTGTGTGTCATTGACTGCATTGGTTATGACGCAATCACCATTATTAGAGATAATTACTGTAACCAATGTTAACGATGAGATAACTAGATGACCACCGCCACAATAATTGATTCAACACTACCTGCTGCGCCCGTAGCACCTTCTGTTATTAAAAAGAATGATCCTGAGCCGCTTTTGCTTGAGGTCGTGGAGTTTGCGCAGAGGCTGAGAAATGACAATGTTTCGGGCAGTTTAATTGAGGCGTTTAGTGCGCATGTGCTGTCTACTGGGGGCGCTCAGAACACTGAAGAAGTGTTTACTCTGCAATTTTCTGCCTTTATCAATCGCCCAATTTATTAAGTCTAGGAGTAACAATGAGCTTTAATTTTAATGGTTCAAATTATATCACCCCCGTGACGGCAAGTGCCGTTGATGCCTCGGGTATGGATGCAAAAACGTCAAATTTTGGCAATGTGTTGGCCTTAGTTGGGGCGACCAAAACTATTAACCCGATGACTGTGGTGCGTTTTAATAGTTATGCAGAGGCCGCCCGTCAATTAAGAGACCCGGTTGATACCTTTGCCTTAAAGGCGATTGAAAAAGCCTTTAATCCGTCTAATGAGACGGGCTGTCCTGATTATCTGTTATTTGTGAACGCAAAAACTACAGGTACTCTGCCAACGCAAACCCTACCCTCAACCACTGGCTCAACTGCTTTAACGTTGACGCAGGCCATAGCGGGGATGAATTTAAAGGTCAGTATAAAAGACGGTATTCCAAGAGTGGGCAAGCCCACTAAGGATCTTGCGATAATTAATGCTGATACGGGTGAAATCTTGGCTAGTAGCCCGAGTTCTGCTGCGTATTATTTTCAACTGACTGCGACTACGGCTAATTTATCTGTATCGGTTACGGCGGATAAGCTGACGATAAGTAGCAATGAGTTTTTGTTTTCAGCGTATGGCACTGTTGGTGCACTTATGGAGGCAATTAATGCTAAAAAAATATCAGGATTGAATTCTATTGATGTCGACAACAAGGGCGCAGGCGTGAAGGGTGCACTGTCCTCTGGGCTGGATCTGATAAGCAATAAAACAATTAGTCTGGCTTCGACCAGCCTCAACAACATTGAAAAACATGCGGCGGGTGTGTGGATAACAGGTCATGTGCGTGCTGTGGCACTTGAGTTCTCGAAAATGACAAGCAATGGTTCCCCGTTGGTCACTGTGACGCCTGGTGTTGAGAAGGATGTGGCGAACATTGAGGTGCTGATGGGCGCGAATACAGCGCCCGTGGCGACTTATCAAAACTGGTCAGATGCCATTGATTTATTGCGTGTGCATCGTGTTAATTGGCTTGTGCCGTTAACTGACGATGCCGGGGCTACCGCTACAAATAGCATATTTGCGCTTGTTAATGCACATTGTGAGTATATGAGTAACACTGTTTTTATGGAGCGTCGCGCTTTGTTTGGGTTGTCTAGTGGCATTTCTGATACGGACGCGGGCAATATAGCGGTAATTATGAACAATGAGCGTGCTTCTGTTGTGCATTTGGGCTTTTCTGATGTGGAAAAAGATAGTGTCGGTAAGTTAATCATGTATCCGCCTTATTGTACGGCGGCGTTGTTAGCGGGCATGATTTGCGGGGTTACGCCTGGCACGGCGTTAACGAATAAATCAATCAATGTAACGGGGATGCAAAAGTGGTTGGTGTACCCAGAACAAACGGATAAGTTAATCAGTAATGGTGTGGTGTGTTGTGTGCGAAACTTTGATGGTGTGGTGAAGGTATTGCAATCAATTACTACTGCACAAACAAATAATTACCATAAGCGCGAAATGTCGGTGGGGGTTGCAGCCGATTTTACTGCGCAAGCTGTGCGCAATATTTTGGATCCCTTGCGTGGTAAAAAGAAAACGCCGTATATGAGAGCTGAGGTTATTTCACGCGCTAAAACAGCGTTAGATGAGTTGTCTAAAATGGAGCCACAAGGTTTAGGGGTGTTAGTGGGGGATGCAAAAAATCCATCGTATAAAGGCCTTACGGTGTCTGAGGGGGCTGATTGGATACGCTTAGAATTCCAGTGCTCGCCTATCATTCCTGCCAATTATATTGGCATTACTATTCACACTGTAGCCTATTCTGGCGCTAATTAATTAGGAAATTATAATCATGGCGACTGTTAATTCAAATGTGCAAAGTGGTAATCGTATCGTATTAACGTTTGATAGTAATGTGATTGGCTTTGCGCAATCGTTTACTTTAAATGAGGATTATTCGCCCGAACCTGCTTTGGGTATTGGCGATATTGCTCCGCTTGAGTATGTGCCGACTATGGCGCGGTATCAGGTGCATGTGCAAAAGATGGTGATGCAGAAGGAAACACTTAGAACTTATGGTATTCAGTTTGAGAATGCAAATGATGCGTTGTCTGGTAGGGTGTTTGATATTTTAATTTTAGATAAATTAACCGGTGACATGCTTAAAAAAATAGGCGGCTGTACGTATGCTTCGGGTAATGTTGAGTTGCGCAAAAATGCTATTGTTATGTCAACCGTTAGCTTTTTTGCCTTGTCTGTGAGTGGCGCTGGGCTGTAGCGCGAACTTAGCTGTACTACGGGTGTCTTAAGTCTGAATTAATCAATTGATACCCGTAGCGCGTCTGCTCTGCCAGACGGTTTAGTTAAGCGTGCTCGGGCGCTTATTTTTTTTCTTGCCTATTTTTTGCGCGGTTAAACCAATTCGCGTTCTGCTGCTTCGATTACGCTATCGGGAACGCCGTGTTTTTTTAATGCGGCAATCAGTTTAGTTGTTGAACTTGCTAAATAACGTGATTCATCTTGCCGCATTCCTGCACTGATATATGATTTAAGCAAGGTTTGGTATCCGGTAAAGCCCTTGTGCGGGGCGATTGCCTTCATTGATTCAACCACATCAACAGGAATACTTAGCGTAATTGACATCATGGGTCTGTCTTTATCTAGGCGTTTTTTCAAGCGTTCAGAAAGCATAATGTATTTCCTCGTTAGGATCGGTGCGGCGTGCAGAAATAATGCGAAGAGCCGTGTTTTCTATCTCAATGTGTACGACATAAAGCAATTGTCCAGTATTATCAAAACCAATAGCGGCATTACGGCACTCACCTTGGCGCGATGCATCGAGCAGCACAAATAGGGGGTCGGCGAAAACGCTAGCGGCAACTTCAAAGCGGACGCCATGTTTACGCCAGTTTTTAGCCGCTTTGTCTTCATCCCAAACAAACTTATCGCCATCAATTTCAACATAAATATCCATGCTGGCAGTTTAACAAGTGTCTATACATTGTCAATTCTTACAGAACTATACAAGGGCGCACGCAACACTTCTCATTATGCAGGCGTAACGTGATTAGGCCTGAATTAATCAATTGATACCCGTAGCGCGTCTGCTCTGCCAGACGGTTTAGTTAAGCGTGCTCGGGCGCTTATTTTTTTCCTATTGAGGCCCTTGCTAGCTGTTTATTGTTTAAGCTGTGGTCGTGACAGTATGCTAAATCTATTATCACTCACTTGTCTCGCTTGCTTATGGATAATGCTCAGCATACTGCTTTTAATTTTTTCGCACCAGAAGATGAGCGTATTGACGCGCTGGCGGCGTTACAGAAAACCTATCAACCCACGGATACTGAGTTATTGTCTGCTGAGGTCTTGGCCGAAATAACGGCGCTGGCTCATAATAATGACCCTCTTTTAAAGGCGATTGATCCTGCCTTAGTCCCTTTTCCCTCAGCTAATTCAGTACAGCATTCGCCTGGTATGCAGTCGGCTTTTTTAGATGAGTTTCAGCTAAATAGTCAGGGTGATTACTGGGAACGACCTTCAACCATAAGTTTTGATGGCTTACGCGCTATGGCGGCACAAACGCCTGTTTTAAATGCGGTTATTATGACTCGCGTAAGGCAGGTGCAGCGGTTTTGTCGGGTCTGTGAGAGCAATACTACATTGCCTGGGTTTGAAATCAGGCATGTGGATAGAAAGCATCAATTAACCGCCAGCGAGCACGAAAAAATTGCTCAGTACATTAGTTTTATTAGCCATTGTGGTAATGAATCTTCTGCCAGAGCCCGTAAAATTTTGCGGCGTGATAGCTTTGCGCAGTTTATGGGAAAAGCTACCCGAGATAGTTTACTTTTGGATTCTGTGGCGATAGAAACCGAGCGTGCCAAGGATCGTAGGCTTGGTATTGTGGGTTTATATTTGGTTGATGGCGCAACGATACGGTTATGTCCAGAATCAGGCTATAGAAATAATAAAGATCTGTTTGCCGTGCAGGTTGTTAATGGCTTGGTGCGAACGGCTTATGGCTATGATGATTTAATCTATGAGGCCAGAAATCCACGCTCAGATGTTTCGGCAATCGGCTATGGTTTGCCTGAAACTGAGCTGTTAGTGCGCGTGGTGACCAGTTTTTTAAATGCCATGACACTTAATAGTAATGTGTTTGATAAAAACTCGATTCCAAAAGGCATCTTGCATTTAAGCGGTAATTATTCGCAAGAAGATTTAAGTGCTTTTAAACGCTATTGGCAAGGTATGGTGAAAGGCTTGGATAGCCATTTAACTGTTCCTGTGTTGGTGTCAAAAGATCAGGAATCGCGTGCCGCGTTTGAAAAGTTTGGCATTGATTTTAATGAGATGATGTTTGCTAAGTGGATGACTTTTTTAACTTCGCTGATTTGTGCCATTTATGGCATGTCACCCAGTGAGATTAACTTTGATAGTTTTACTGGCGGCAGTACCAGTGCGTTAGGGGGTAATGATACCGCTGAAAAATTGGCGGCTTCTAAAGATAGCGGTTTACGTCCGTTGTTGTCTTATTTTGAGAACGTGCTAACCGATTATGTGGTGAATGAATTAGATAATGATTTTTGCTTTCGTTGGACGGGTTTGGATGTTGAGGATCAAGATAAAAAGTATGAATTACGCAAAACCCTGTTGACGCTGAATGAATTACGCGCCGAAGAAGGTTATGAAAAAATTGATGGTGTCCTGGGCGATGCGCCCGTGGAGGCTTCTTTGTTGAATGCGTGGATGCAGTTGCAGGCACAGCAACAGCCAGAAGGTGAAGATACGCCGGAAGGTGAAATGGACAATGACGATACCGACAGTCAATCGGGAAGTCTGGAAGCTGATAGGGAAGGCAGCGGTGAATTGAACAAGTCCTTCAGTCACCCTGAGGGCAGGCAGGGGCAATGGGGCGGAAGTTTGCCTAAACAGGCGGTTGACATAGGTGATAGTCAAACGATCCCGCCAAGCTCAACTATTGCGACATATCAGCAAGCGCATGATTATTATCAAGCTAACCTTGCCGGAAAATCGTTTTTAATTGATGTGAAAATAAAATCAAATTTACAGCCAATTGCCGTATTTTTTGATAGGCTCAACAGCCATATTTATACGCGAGAAGCAAAAGAAGGAGAAACGCCCGACACCTGGGACAATAAAAAACACTATCGTGGGTCGCGTGTTTTTGATGCTAGTCGAGCCGTTCACATGGATAAGATTTTACCTACATTACAACAGCCGACTATTATTCTTGAGTCAAACGGACGTGATTTATATATAGGCAAAAAAATTGATATGGATAGGTTTGAGATTGTTGTTTTAACTGTGGATAGCGTTAATAAATGCACATTATCAACAGCACAACCAAGAAGCAAAGAAGAAGTCAATCGCCTTCGTGAAAGACTAAGACCAGTAAAGCTTGGGCAATTTAGAAAAGCGTTTGAGGGTCTAGCCGAAGCGCAAACGATGCGCTTGGCTAGTAGAACTGACTTACTGGCGTTAAGGGCATCCACCCTGGGATTATCTGATAACCCCCCAGCGCCCACCTTACAGGTCCAGACCGAGGCGGATAAAAATATAGCCCTATATCCGCACCTTGTCAAATCCGCCACTGACGCACCCGCGACACTTGAGGGCATCTTATCTGGCGATTATCGCCCTGATTCGCCTGAGCAACTGCTTGATTTAATTGAAGCTGCTACCGCGCAATTGCCAGACTCAGAACCGTTGCTTGTCAAAGCATTGGATGTTTGGCTTGAACATTATGATGACCGTATCGCCACGCCAAGCTTGCAAGCGGTTGCGCTTAATGGATAACAGCTCACTATGACGATACACCACATCGAAGCCGCCGTCACGGCAATGAAAACCCGCTTTAAAACTGCGCCTGTGCCGGAGCGTATCCGCTTGGCAAAATGCTTGTTAGCCTTTGAGCGTTATTTAGCCAAAGCTAACCCAACGCATGACCTATTAGGACGGTTTGCCGCGTCTGAGACGGGCAAGGCTGAAACTGCCCTCAGCACCTTGCCAGAGGCTGCGCAGTATTATCAAGATCACCTTGCTGGCGTATGGCGGCTAACGATTCAACGCAAAGCGGGTACTTTTGATGTGAAGGTCAATTTTAATGAAAACCAAGACCATGCCTACACTAAGACCAACAAAGACACCGGAACGCGTGAATTTGACGCGGTAAGGGCTGAATTTATGCCGAAAATGCTTGATACCATTAGCGCACCTGATGTTATTTTGCAAAACGGTAACAGGGATTTATTTATCGAAAAACAAATGAACGGCGTGCATTATGCCGTGGTGTTGGAGTGGAAGGATTCAGCTAAGGAGTACCGCTTTAGATCGGCGCATTGTTGGGATAAGATGGAATATGACCGCAACAAAAAGAATTATACAAAGCCCGCTGTTAGGGGCAGAAAAGTAGGGCAAAAAAAAGCCCCAGAACGATTAAGTAAATCGTCTGGGGCTGACTCCACATTTACCCACTTGCGTGACACGTTTGAAAAGTCACAAACGCCTCCGACCTGTCAGAGCGCCCTTGTTCAACTCAATGAGCTGGGTGGGGAACTTGCCGAAACAAGTAGTTGCTATCCCAAGGTAAGTATTGATGGATTCACTGATTTTGTCAAGCCAATCGATTGGCAGACTATTGCACTTGAGCCCTTCAATAAAGCCAATAGCCATCATGATGGGCTGGGGCGGTTTGCCGCGTCTGAGACGGGCAAGGCTGAAACTGCCCTCAGCACCTTGCCAGAGGCTGCGCAGTATTATCAAGATCACCTTGCTGGCGTATGGCGGCTAACGATTCAACGCAAAGCGGGTACTTTTGATGTGAAGGTCAATTTTAATGAAAACCAAGACCATGCCTACACTAAGACCAACAAAGACACCGGAACGCGTGAATTTGACGCGGTAAGGGCTGAATTTATGCCGAAAATGCTTGATACCATTAGCGCACCTGATGTTATTTTGCAAAACGGTAACAGGGATTTATTTATCGAAAAACAAATGAACGGCGTGCATTATGCCGTGGTGTTGGAGTGGAAGGATTCAGCTAAGGAATACCGGTTTAGATCGGCGCATTGTTGGGATAAAGAGGAATATGAAAGTAATCTTAAAAATTACCTACGTCCTGCACCACACGGTAAAAAAACTACACAAAAAAAAGCCCCAGAACGATTAAGTAAATCGTCTGGGGCTGACTCCACATTTACCCACTTGCGTGACTCGACTGCATTACTGCAATCGCCGCCGAAACATAACTGCACATCCGACGCGTCGTTGGTCAACTCATTAGAGCCAGGTGGGGAACTTGCCGAAACAAGTAGTTGCTATCCCAAGGTAAGTATTGACGGATTCACTGATTTTGTCAAGGCAATCGATTGGCAGACTATTGCACTTGAACCCTTCAATAAAGCCAATAGCCATCATGATGGGCTGGGGCGGTTTGCTTCTGGACTTTTAGGTCAAGAAACTAATCTGCCATCTTCTGAGAGTATTAGCACCTTACAAGAGGCTACGCATTACTATCAAAATCATATTGCTGGGATATGGCAAGTCACTATTCAGCGCAAGGCGGGCAATTTCTCAGCTAAATTGAATTTAAACGATAACAAAGATCACGCCTATACAAAAACAAATGAGGCAACAGGGCTGCGTGAGTTTGATGTAAAACGTGCAAGACTAATGCAGCACTTGTTTAATGCTATTACAAAGCCAGATGTTATCTTACAAAATGGTAGCAGGGATTTATTTATTGAAAAACAAATAGACGGACTGCATTATGCCGTGGTTTTAGAATGGAAAGAATCAGCTAATGAATACCGCTTCAGATCAGCCCATCCTTGGAGTAAAGAAGAGTTTAATAACAACTTAAAAACGTATAATCGCCCATTAACACGAGGCAAAAAAACAGATAAAAATATCTCGCCTAAACGACTAAGTAAGTCGTTAGGCGAGACCACCACATTTTCCCACTTGCGTGACTCGACTGCATTACTGCAATCGCCGCCGAAACATAACTGCACATCCGACGCGTCGTTGGTCAACTCATTAGAGCCAGGGGACGCACCTGTATTATCAGGTATTGGCTGGCGTTTTGCTTTCACTGATAGTATTGACAGATTCACTGATTTTGTCAAGCCAATCGATTGGCAGACTATTGCACTTGAACCCCTCCAGAAGGCCAACAGCCACCATGATGGGCTGGGGCGGTTTGCCAAAAACAATGATAACCATCCTTATCTGCCAAAATCTGATGACATTAATACCTTACAAGAAGCTAAAGCTTATTTTAGCAACCACATTGCTGGGCATTGGCGTATCACTATCCATCGTAAATCGGGATGCTTTTCAGCGATAATAAATTTTAATGAAAATCAAAACCATGCCTATACAAAAGCGGACAAAACAACAGGTAAACGCAATTTTGACCAGCAACGTGCGAGGCTAATGCAGCACTTAATCGAGACCATTAGTAAGCCAGACATTATTCTTGAGAATGGAAATCGTGATGTGTACATCGAGAAACAAAAGACTGACTCTTATTACGCGGTAGTTTTGGAATGGCGGAACGATGCTAAGGAATACCGGTTTAGATCGGCGCATTGTTGGGACAAAAAAGAATACGACAGAAACGTACAAACCTATCGCAGACCGAAGGCAAGAGGGTCTAAATTAGAAAAAAACAAAGCCCCAGAACGGCTTAAAAAGTCGTTTGGGGCTTCCACCGCCTTTACCCGCTTGCGTGACATGATTGAAGAATTGCAACCATCACCAGATTGCCGGAGCGTCGTTGGTCAACTCAATGAGTCGGGCTGGGAACTTGCCGAAACAAGTAGTTGCTCTCCCACTATAAGTATTGACGGATTCACTGATTTTGTCAAGCCAATCGATTGGCAGACTATTGCACTTGAGCCCTTCAATAAAGCCAATAGCCATCATGATGGGCTGGGACGGTTTGCCGCGTCTGAAGGTACATCCGTCCGTTTATCCCCCAATGGCAAGCCGTCTAACCTAACTGCCGAACAATGGGCAATGGTTAGAACGCCTGAGTTTAAAAGGTGGTTTGGTGATTGGGATTTAGCTGCGGCAAAGCCAATAAGGGAAGCCTATAATTTTGACCAAGCGCGTAATGCTGTAAAGCAATTTCAAAATAAGCCTTTAGAAAATACGCAAACAGGCATGATCGTTACTTTGTCTCGCAATAATTTGGATAAGATGTTAAGCAGCAAAGCGGTTGGTAAGTCAGAATCAGCCGCAGGCCATTCATTAGCTGTAGCGAATGTGGATGATTTGTTTAGGAGGTCAGTCTTGGGGTGGAGTAAGCCAGATAGGGATGGAAATACCAACATAACGGCTATTCATCGATTTTTTGCACCGTTAAATGTCTATGACCATGTAAGACTGGTGAAGATGACTGTGAAGGAATTTGCCAGTGATAACCAAGGCAACAAGGTCTATTCAGTAGAATCTATAGAATTTGATGAGTTAACCCCAGCCGCTCAATGGGTTGACGCGACAATCAGAGAAGATAATCTCGATCCGATTTCAATCCGCTCGGCTGAGGCTGTTATCAGTTTAGCTAAAAGAGTGCAAGACTTCAAGGGTGATTCATCCAAAGATGTGGATGAAAACGGCGAACCGTTGGCGTCTAAACTTGCCTATTACCTAGCTGGAGGAGAAAACAACACTATCACCACGACACCCACAACAAAGGAGCATCCCTTCCATAAAGCCCATAACCACGATACCCCGCACGATATTTTTGAAGCCCATGAGAACCCGTTTATCCGTGGCTTGGTTGAGGACTACTATGAAAGCGGCATGCTTAGAGTGTCGGCGCTTCGCGTTGCCTTAAACCAGTGGCTGGCGGGTCAGCGTCAGCAGCTTGATAAGGCTGGATTGTCGGTGCCTGAGGAGTTGCTGTATGCCAGTGTTTGGCATGACGCCGAGGCGGGGCGGGTGACGGATTATTTAGCGGGTATTCATCCTGAGGCCTTTACTGTTAAGGATTTAAGTTTATTGACACGGCTCTTGGTGCGTAACTATTTACCCTCCGATGTGCTGATTGATGAGGCACTGACTCAGAGTGCACAAAGTTTGATGATGGGGGCGGTGCAGGCGCATTGGCAAGCTAGCCATGAGGAGTCTATTTCGTTAGCGCAGGTGGCGGCATTACGCGCTACGCTGCCCACTACTTTAGAGGCTGTGGTGCAGGCTTTGCGGTTAGCGCCCGTGGCTAAAGCCTGTTTGGATTATGGTGCGGTGCGTGCGGCGGAAAATATTGTTGCGTTATCGAGGGAGGCGCGTGCGTCTATTCAACAGGTATTAATGGCGCATGCCTTAAAAAAACAGTCAGGCGATCATACGGCGACACCTCAATATTTGGAGCAACGCTTAGGCGATACGTTTGCTAACTTAAACCGCGATTGGCGACGTATAGCGTTAACAGAAACGGGTGAAATGTCTTTGCAGGGTTTTGTTGCGGCGCAAGCTCTTGGCACAAAACTGAAACGCATTGAGCAGTATCGCGGTGCCTGTGGCTTTTGTAAAAAAGTAGACGGCATGGTGATGGAGGTGGTTGATCCTGAACTGCCCGTTAAAGATGGGCGCACGCAGATATGGGTAGGTAAAACTAATATAGACCGCGCTAGCAGCGCACGAAAACGCACTGAGGCGGGCTTGGTGGCGAGAGCTGAGCATGAGCTATGGTGGTTGGCGGCGGGGGTTATTCATCCGCATTGCCGTGGTCTTTGGGTGCGTGTTGAGTAAATAAAGTTAAGGGCTTTGGCTGTCGTGACAGTAAGTTAAGGTCAGGCCAGGTAAATAATAAAAGGTGGGTATTTAGGTGGAAATTAAAGAAGTTCCTGTGGAGACTATCAGCACGGCTGCAACAGGGTTGGCTATAGGCGTACCCGCCTTATGGGTGTTTTTTAGGCGCATTATTTTAAGCAATAAGATCACCGATGCGAATACTCATGTAATTGATTTGCTGCGTGAAGAGGTGACGCGATTAAATGAGTCCAATGCCAAGCTGGCTGAGCAAATAGAACAATTAATAGAGGAACGTGCTGTCAATGACAGGCGTATTTCTGAGCTAGAAGCCGAGCTGAAATGCAAAAATTGCCTTTAGCTTAAGGACAATAACACACACAGTTTATCCAGTGGGCGTAGAGCCTTAAAAAGGAACACAAGATGGCAAAAACGGTAATAATCAACAAAACGGCACGATTAGATTTTGTTGAGTATAGTCAAGATAGTTTATCAATTTGTTTAGGTTATGCAGATGCCAAAGGTCGTTTGTTTGATACCGCAGGCTGGGATGTGCTGATTGAGATAAGAAAAAATTCCCAAGATGTTTTGCCGTTATTAAGTGAAAGCACTCATACGGGGCGTATTACTGTGGGCATACAGGGCAAATATAATATCAATATTCTTATTTCAGATCAGCAAACAGCCGCTTTAGGTAAGGGTGAGTTTGTTTATTTTATTCGTACCATCGATCTGCGAGGCTTTGTGAATACGCTTGCTAATGGTCGTATTGTGTTAAGAGAGCGTTAATTATGAGTGTTATTGAAAATAACATCATAAAGATTTTAACCGTAGGCATTCAGGGACCTGCTGGACCCTCGGGTAATACGGGTAGTCAGGGGGTTCCCTTTGCCGAATTAATTACTACGCCAATGCTGCCTATTATCAATAATTATTGTGATTTACCACGCGAGCCCATTGGCGACTTGGTGTTTAACATGGCGTTAGTGTTTGCCGTTAATGCTAATGAGCAATTTGTGATGGAGGAGCATGATCAGGTGATGATTATCAAGGCGAGCCAAAAGATTAAATTTTTAGATCAGGAATATGATTTTACAGGCAAATATGCGGTTGTTTCGTATTTGTCTAAAATTTTATAAGATGATTGTTCGTGATCATTATTTTGCTGCGTGGGTGATAGCCAAAGGGTATCGTTACGCGATTATTAAAGCAGATAAAACCATCAGTTTAGAGATAAGTAGTACGCAGTTTAAGGCGCTTAGAAAAGAATGGAACGCACAGCATAAGCCGTATTTTGACAGCATTAGAAAGCTTATTAAGCAACTAAATTAAGGTTGCTCTTCTCAGTTGCACGACTATGACACACGTGTATTGTTAATATTTAAGGAGACTATAATGGGACTTTTAAAAAGATCGGAAGCGTCAATTGACGGGTTAACTATTAAGCTTGGTGCCTTAGCGCAAGCAGATGCGGCGTTAACGTCGCGTATTGATAGTTTGGGTAATGTGTTTAACTATGTAAACACCCTTGCGGGGGGCTCTACTTCTGTTGCGGCCTTTGATTTGTCAGCTTTGACGCAACGCGATACGGGCGACTATTACAAAGTAAGCACTTCTGGTTGGTTTGCTGTCGGTGCAAGTGCACCTTTTATGGCAAATGCTAATGATGGCTTAGTGTGGAATGCTTTAGCGGGTGTTGACATTATCGACAACACTAACTCAACCGTTGCTGGCACTGCTGAGTTTATCTCGGTAACGGGTTCAGCTGATACAGGTTTTTTGGTAGATATTGATACTGCGTTTAAAGGCAGGGTAAGTGCTGTAGAGACTGGTTTAGGTGATGAAATCACTAATCGTGGTGTTGCCATTACTAATTTGGATGCTTCGTTAAAAACCTATGCTGATGCGGCTGCGGCGGCGGTAGTTATTTCAACCAGTGTTGAATCTTTAGTAGTAAGCAATGATCGCATTGTGTTAACGCATAAACCTAAAGATGGTGTAAACACTATTTTAAACTTTGGCACGGTGCGCTATATCGACAGCAATAATATTGCTTATGATGCGCCTGTTTCTATCGATAGCACTGATGTATCAGGAAAAACCTTGGTGATTGGTGTGGATACTTCAGGTCAGTGGGCTGGTTTTACTGTATTAGTGCAATATCAGCATTAAGCCGATATTTTTAGTTAACACGGCGCACAGAGTTGTCTGTGCGCCGTGTTTTTGCTTTTAAGTCATGATAGTTTTTAATGTTAACGGCTTGCTCAAGCCATCAAGAGCTAAATCAATAGTGTACCTAACGTTACGGTAAGGGGCTGCCCGTTGGATAACTGTAACGAAGCCCAGAACCTTTGAAAAAAATAACCTTGCCGTCTTTGGTTCGTCGCGTGTGCGCTGGGATAAAGGATTTAGCAAGCGGTTTAATAAAAATAAGCAGTGGCATGGAGCATCCTAAGGAATGAGTAACTAAGGCTTAATATACTGTCACGACATAGCGTAGACCGGATAAGCGCTAGCGTCATCCGGCAAATAACCCAAAGGTGCATGACGCTATCGCTTATTCGCCCTGCGTTTCTATGCGGTCTACACGGTAAGCTTTTCCACCGTTATTGCTTTATAGGCTGTCGTGACAGTAGTCTACTAGCTATGAACATTATCAATACTACTCAGCATTTACTTACTCAGCTTCCTGATTACCTTGTGGTAGGCGGGTTACTTAAAGCTACGCCTGCCGAAGAGAATGGCGCGCGCTATTTGTATTTTGAAGCGTCTAATGAAGAGGTTGATCATCAAAATGAAATAATCCTTGCCAAGGCCTTAAGCGATTCTGCTGAGTATTATTTGCGCCATGGCAATGTTGATTTGTCGCATTATTCTATTTTAGGGGCAAAATCAGGGCTTGCTAATTTTATGGAATATGAGATTGGTAAGCCGATCGATGTGCAGCTAAATAATACTAAAACTTTTGTAAAGGTGCAGTTGTATACGGGTGAATCAGCCATGGCTAAAAATGCCAATATGGTTTGGGATTCTTTAACCCGACAACAGCCGCCCAGCCGTTGGTATCCTTCGGTGGGCGGTGTGGTGTTGTCAAAATCGGTGCGTATCGAACCCAGTACGGGCGAGAAGATTGCCGTGGTGGATAAGGTGCGCTGGAATAATATTGCGTTAGATCGTTGTCCCGTTAATAAAACTGTGCCTGAGGTGTCGGCTGCGCCTGTAGGGGTGTTTGCTAAAAGCCTGAATGGCTTTGTGATAAAAGCGTTAACCGCAGACGCACAAGGCGCTGATGTGGCGAATTTAACAGGCGGTGCAGCGTTACGCATAGCGTCTTTATACGGTAAGCCTTACGCTTATTATCGTAATCTGTTAGCCAAGCAGTTAAGAACTCAGACCTTGTCGCCGCATCATATCACTCAGTATGCACAGCATCAGTTTGGTTTTACGACCAGCGAAGCGCAGGCTTTCCAGAACCAATTTTTAACCGATCTTAACCGTGCATGATGCACTAAGCCTTTACCTGATGGTTTTAATACCATGCTTTTAACACACTTATAGGAATACAACCATATGAATGATTTTGACGCATTGCTTGAAGAAATTGAAGCGTTACGTTTAGCCAAAGCACTGACTGAGCACCACGTTGATGAGAAGGATGATTTGGCTGAGGATAATGAAGAGGTCGATGCTACGTTAAGCAAAGCTTTTTCCGTCCAGTTGCCTGATGGCAGCACCGTTGAGGCGGTTGAGGGCACTGAGTTAATTAAAGCGTTGTCTGTGCAAATTGAGGAGCAAGAGGCGTTGTATAGCACGCAGCAAGAGCAGGTTTTAAAATCAATGGGTGGCTTAATGCAGTTAATTAAGGCGCAAAATGAAGCCATACTGGCATTGCAGCACAGTGTAATAGGGTTGCGTCAGGAGGGCAGTGGCAGAAAGTCAGTTGTTTCTGCGCCCTTTGTCAATGCCGAAAGCTTTATGGCAAAGGCCTTAAAATTAACTTCTGCTGGGAAACTTTTGCCCGCTGATGTTTCTGTTCTGGAACTGGCAGGCTTTAATGAAGCGAATGTACCAGCCCATTTAATTAATAAAATCAATCTGTTATAAGGAGTTTATCATGCAACTATCGACGTTAACCGCTGCCACTGAAGAAATGGCACAATTACAAAAAGCCTTGCAAGCAGGGTATGGCACAGATTCAGCCACGTTAACAGGTGGCGGTGCGCTGCGCATTCAATCCTTAGAGCATTCGTTAATGAGTTTGCTTTATAACACTACGCATTTTGCACTGTACAATAAATTACCTAAAGAAACCTGCACGGCAACGGTTGATGAGTGGACAGAATTAAGTGATATAGGTGGCTATTTGGGTGGTTCGGTCAATGCTGAGATGGGCATTATTAAAGATGCGACGGGGTCGTTAACCCGACGCGTGGGTATGGTCAAGCATTTAATGACGCGTCGGCAAGTGTCGACTATTGCCGCAGCGCAAAATAGTATCTTAGAGCCTGAGTCGGTGGAGGTGCAAAACGGTGCTTTGCAATTATTGCGCGATGTAGAATATTTGTTATTTGAGGGTAATTCGGCGGTGGTGGGCGTTGAGTTTGATGGTATTGCGACGCAATTAAAATCATTACATTCAAGTGATCATATTATTGACTTACAAGGTGCTGCGCTGAATGATATTAATATGATTTCACGCGCGGCGGAGGTTATTGCCTACCGTGGTAATGGCAATGCGACGGATATTTTTATGAATTATTCTGTGCAAAAAGATTTAAACGATGCGTTAAATCCAGCGTTTAGAATAAGTTTAAATGATAAGCCAACAGAAATAGCCAATGGCGCGGTGATCACTGATATTAATACCAGTTTTGGGGTTATTAAAACCAATCAAGATCGTTTTGTGCGTGATGAGCGCGAAAAAGTCCCGTTTGAATTATTAAATCCAGCTACCGCAGCGGCTAATGCGTTTAAGCCTGCAAGTGTGAGCATCGATGCAACGGTTACCGATGGTGGTACTAAGTTTGCCAGTAATACGGGCAATTATTATTACGTGGTGACGGGCATTAATGCTGAGGGTCAATCGCTTGGTGTCGTTACGGCACAAACTGCGGTGGCAGCGGGTAAAAAAGTAATGTTAACCATTGCTAAATCCGTGGCGGGCACCGAAACAGGCTATGTTATTTATCGGAGTAGAAAAAACGGTACGAATGCGTTAAGCGATGTGCGTGAAATGGTGCGTATTCCTGTTTCTAGCGGCGCGACTACGGTATATAACGATCTTAATGAAGAGATTCCTGGCACCACTACCGCTTATGTTTTAGATTTGGGACAAAACGGTACTAAACCTATTACCTGGCGGTCTTTAATTCCTATGGCACGCGTAGAGCTGGCGGTCACTAATCAGTTGGCGAAAACATGGGCGCAATTTATGTCTGGCTATTTGCGCGTGGGTATTCGTCAGCGTCATGTGGTGATTAAAAACATCGTGCCAACGGGTGCCAACTGGAAACCCTTCGCCTAAGGAGACGCCATGAAACAAGTATTATGTGTGCTGCCCAATGCGTCAGAAAATATTAATGGGGTGGCGTTTACTGCAACAGCGCAAGGCAGGGTGTCAGAGCCTATTGATGACGCGCTTGCCGATAACTTTGCCAGCATAGCTGGGTATACCGTGCTAGAAGTAAGCAAAGCAAAAGCAAAGGCAGACGGCGCAACACCCGTAACAACACCGTAGAGCCGCGAGGTAGCGCGTCTAGGTTTCGCGCGGCTGTTTGATAACATGCCATACAAGTATTCGTACACGTATGAAGACGCGATAAATCGCGTCTCTACGCCATTATTTTATTATGATACTCACCCTAAGGATTCCCTATGCCAGCCGCTTTTACAGGCCCCGTACAAATCTACCGCAGTACCGATACTGGTGCACCACTTATTAATGTCAGAGCAGGCTCGTATGTGACCTTGCTTGATGCCGTGTTGGTTAATGGCTATAACGAAAAAACAGTCACGGCTACAGGCGTGGCAGGCGATACCTCAACAGTAACGATTACCGACACAGCGCATGGACGTTTAAACGGTGAGTGGATAACGCTTTCTGGCGCGAGTAATGCTAATTTAAATGGTGTGTTTAAAATTACCTTTACTGGCATAAATACCTATACGATTAAGGTGTCCGCTGCGGGTGGCTTTGCTGGCTCGGCAAGTGGATTAAAAGCCAAGAAAATGCCCTGCGGCTGGAAGATGGGCTTTACCGATACGACCACGGTGGGCGTACAAGGTGAGACGACCAAGCGCAGTTATATCAGCCCAAATTTAAAACGGTATGTGGAAATAAATGATACAGTTTCGTCAATAAGTCATCTGATTACGACGTGTTCTTTTGCAATTTACTCTACCTGCACGGCCTATGGGGTCGGTACTGATAAAATTGCCATTCCCGGGACTTTGTATAAAGCCTACGTCTACAGCAGCAACGGCGGCCCTGTTCCTGTTGGCAACTTTGAAGAGGCGTGTCATTGGATGATTATTTCTAATGGGCGCTTTGTTGTTTTCTTTAATAGCTACAGTGCACGGGATCGGCAGGCGTTTGCATCGAACATTTTTAATGTTAGTTTTTTTGGCGAATTTAGTTCGGTCTCGGCCTTGGATCAGTACAATTTTGTGATGGGGATAGCCCAAGATGCCGTGTATAACGGCACAAGCTCTTGCGCAGCGGTAAACCCTGATTTAAGCGTAAAAGCAAATATGCATGTATTGCGGACTTTGGATCAAGCACTGGCGCAGCCCAGTATGCAGTATTTAGTTGATTATCAAAAATGCCAAATGCCTAACTTCCCGACAACTTGCTTAGCTTATCCCGATGTGGAAACGCGTGGCGCAGTCTTGCAACGTGCTAATTTATGGGAGAAAGATGCTTTATGTAAGCGCGGCTGGTTGCCTGGGATGTGGTTTCCTACGCAAAAAACAAAAACAGCTTTAGGCGCGAGTGCGGTGTTAACGGTTTCTTCTGGTGAGTTGGAGGGGAAAAAGTTTTTACTGGTGCCTATAGGCCCGACAGTTGAATCACATATTTTTATTGAAATAAGCGATACCTGGGAATAAGCCGTGGCTGAGTTATGGCTACCCATTACGGGCACCACTGTTAGCCTGATTGGTAAGGTGGTTGTTTCGGGCTTGGTTGCCTTAAGTGTAAGCATTACTTCTGCACCAAGCGTAGCGCAGGTTTATTTGCCTGAACGCGCTATTACTGCGACCAGTACCCGTTTGGGCACTGAGGATAAGCTTAGTATTGTGCCGACTTTTGTGGCCAATATTGAGGACGTGGGCAATACCCCTGATTCGGGCTTAGTTGCCTTAAGTGTTGACAGTGCTTCTGCACCAGACGTAGCGCAGGTTTATTTGCCTGAACGCGCTATTACTGCGACCAGTACCCGTTTGGGCACTGAGGATAAGCTTAGTATTGTGCCGACTTGTGTGGCCAATATTGAGGACG
>Ga0247838_1002319_pt1 | contig 24528 bp, 25 predicted proteins | sample LaCruzMarch2015__5_FD_189097 | JGI IMG/M metagenome (GOLD analysis project Ga0247838, IMG submission 189097) | Freshwater microbial communities from meromictic Lake La Cruz, Castile-La Mancha, Spain - LaCruzMarch2015_15m | ecosystem: Environmental > Aquatic > Freshwater > Lake | place: Spain... | reverse complement strand
CGGGAGTATCTGGATACGCACCCCATCAATTCAATCGAGGACTTGCGAGAACAGGCGTCGATTTGCAATAAATGCATGCAATGCCAAGAATCAGTGGAGTTAGAGATTTATTACGCCAAAGTGCGCCGTCAAAGTGCAGCCAATTAGCCCCACCCAGAAAAAAAATAGGGTGCGTGTTGTCACCCTCAATATGCATAAAGGCGTTTCAGCCATGCATACCCATTCGACGGTGTACCGTTTAAAGCAGCAGATGCGCTCGCAAAACCCTGACCTTATTTTCATCCAAGAATTTCAACAAGAGCATCGCGGCCGGGTTAAGCGCTTTGGGCAATGGCCCGATAATGAGCTCAGCCATTTTTTAGCGGAGGGTTTCTGGCATGACTGGCACTACGGCAAAAACGTAGAGTATCGCCAAGGTCATCACGGCAACGCTATTTTTTCTCAGCATCCCTTGCATAAGGGTTCTAACTACGACATTTCAGCATACCGATTTGAGCGCCGTGGTTTATTGCATAGCTCCATTCAATTACCTGGTGGTACAGTTCCGATTCATTGCTTTTGCGTTCATTTGGCTTTATTTGAGCGCGGTCGGGAGCGCCAGCTAAGGGAGATTATTTCTTACATCAATAACTTAACGCAGGGCGGCCCTAGTATTGTGGCGGGAGACTTTAATGATTGGCGCAATCGCGTTAGCACCCCAATGTTGGATGCCGGGTTTGCAGAGGTTTTTGAGGTCTTGACGGGCTCTCCTGCTAAAACCTTTCCCAGCATTAGACCGATGTTACCCATGGATCGCATTTATGTCCGTGGCTTACATATCCATTCTGCCGATTTACTTGAGGAATGGTTTAGGCTATCGGATCACCTTGGTATTGCCGCTGAATTGGAACTTTTATGAACTTGATTGACATCCTTATTGGTCGCCAAGCGGATCTATCCTTTCCTTGGTTTGCATTAGCACATGCCGTTTTAGTCATTCTGTTTGCGCTGCGATTGATATGGTACAGGCGACCTGTCAGCGTCTCGTTTGCCTGGTTTTTGGTTGTGGTGATGTTACCTGCCGTAGGCATTGTTTTATATGTCCTATTTGGCGAACGGCCCGTGGGTCGTACCCTGACTAAGAAGATCGTACGAATGGAGCGCGAACACGCCAAGTTACGCGAAACCATGCGCCACCACTATGCTGCCGATCGCGCCTTGCTACCAAGCGAAGCCAATGCGCTCAGCTTACTAGCAGAATCCCAAAACGGTTCTCCTGTTACTGCCGGTAACCGAATCGAGTTATTTACCGAGTCTTTGAGTATTTTGCAAACCTTTGTAGCGGAAATCGATCGAGCCAAAGTAAGCCTGCACATGGAGTTTTACATTTGGGCCTTAGGCGGTGATGCGGATGCCGTTGGCGAAGCACTGATAATGGCCGCAAAGCGAGGCGTAGCCTGCCGCGTTTTATTGGATTCTTTGGGTAGTAAAGCCTGGTTTAAATCGGCCTGGCCCGCCCGTTTTAAAGAAGCGGGCATTGCAGTTACCGAAGCCTTGCCAATTCAGCTTGGGCGGTTTCAGTTCCGCCGTGCCGATTTGCGCTTGCACCGAAAGATTTTTGTGATTGATGGCTCCGTGGTGTGGACTGGCAGCATGAATTTAGTTGATCCGCGGACTTTTAAGCAAGACTCAGGGGTCGGGGAGTGGGTTGATGCGATGGTACGCATTGAAGGCCCGGCTACAGCACAATTCGAGCTGACTTTTTTGTTTGATTGGAGCGTGGATAATCCGGCCATTTCGAGTTTTAAAGGCCATCACCTCACTCCTGCGCTGGTCGACGGCACTACCTTGGCCCAAGAATTTTCTTCTGGCCCGGTTTATCGCGACGATATTCTGTACCAGGTTCTGCTCTCGGCGATCATGGATGCGCGTGAGGAGTTGGTGATTACCACCCCTTATTTTGGTCCAGACGATGGGCTATTACAGGCCCTCATGGCAGCCTCGCATCGCGGTGTGAAGGTGACCTTGATTGTGCCTAAGCGCAACGACTCTACTCTAGTAGCCTGGAGCAGCCGTAGTTTCTATGCGGACATGCTAGCAGCAGGTATCCACATCGCTGAATTCCATGGCGGCCTTTTACACACCAAGAGCCTCTTAATCGATCGCCGCATTGCGATATTTGGGTCGGTTAATTTTGATCAGCGTAGCCTACGACTCAATTTTGAAATCAGCTTAATTGTGTACGATGCGATTTTTTGTGCCCATTTGGAAAAGTTGATCCACAGCTACCTCCACAAGGCAGACATGGTGGACGCCAAAAAATGGGCAAAGCGGCCGCGCTGGCGCCTTTTACTGGAGAACCTGGCACACCTCACTTCGCCCTTACTCTAAATCGCCTTACTGCTCCTCATTGCAGCAATTTGTGCTGCATTTAGACCAATTTCCGCGAGGATGGTTTCGGTATGCTCTCCGACGGCAGGAATGGGATCCATGCGGTAATCAAATTGATCATTTGCGCCCGGTGGCAACAAAGCAGGGATTGGACCTGCTGGTGAGGCCACCGATACCCAGCGCTCACGCGCTGCTAATTGCGGGTGATTCCACACCCCATGCATATCGTTTAGGCGGGCATTGGCAATCTGCGCCTGATCGAGCTTGGCGATGACCTGGTCACACGTCAATTTGCTAAAACAGGTATCAATCAGTTCGGCTAAAGCAACACGGTTTTCATGGCGCTGACTGTTTTTATCAAAACGAGCATCATTTGCCAATGCTGGACTATCTAAAACGATTTCGCAAAAGGCCAGCCACTCGCGCTCATTCTGCAAGCCCAGCATGACCGTAGCACCATCACCTGCTTTAAATGGACCGTAGGGATAAATAGTGGCATGTGCTGCGCCGTTTCGCTGGGGTGGGCTGGCATCCTGATAGGCGTAGTACATTGGGTAACTCATCCACTCACCTAGGGATTCCAGCATCGATACATCGATGCTGCAGCCAAGCCCCGTCTTCTGACGTTGAAGTAGGGCTGCCAGGATATTACTGTAGGCATACATACCAGCCGCTATATCGGCTATTGAGTTACCCGCTTTGCTGGGATTATCGGGCGTACCTGTAACCGATAAGAAGCCTGCCTCACTCTGAATCAATAAGTCATAAGCCTTCTTATCGCGATAAGGTCCATCGTTGCCATAGCCAGAAATGTCACACACAATCAGTTTGGGATTGGTAAGGTGTAGTTCCCTTGTAGACAGCCCCATGCGCGCAGCTGCGCCAGGCGCTAAGTTTTGCACTAAGACATCGGCCGTTTTAAGTAGTGTCTTAAGGGCACTTAGTGCTTCTGCTTGCTTTAAGTCCAGCGTCAAGCTTTCTTTAGAGCGGTTCACCCAAACAAAGTGCGAGGCTAAGCCATCGACACGCTCGTCGTACGCCCGCGCAAAATCACCTGCGCCAGGACGCTCTACTTTAATCACGCGTGCGCCCAAGTCCGCCAGTTGGCGGGTACAAAAAGGGGCGGCAATGGCATGCTCTAGTGAGACAACGGTGATGCCATCCAGTGGCCTTAAGGCAGACTTACTGCTCATATTAAAAAGACCGGGGAAGGCCAAGTACGTGTTCGGCGATATACGAATAAATTAAGTTCGTCGAGATCGGAGCCACCTGATAGAGGCGGGTTTCACGAAACTTACGCTCGACATCGTATTCACAGGCAAAGCCAAAACCGCCATGGGTTTGTAAGCAGACGTTGGCTGCTTCCCAAGATGCTTTGGCTGCGAGGTATTTGGACATATTGGACTCTGGACCACATGGCTGGTGGCGATCAAATAAATCACAGGCCTTAAAGCGCATTAAGTTGGCTGCTTCGGTTTCCATGTAACTGTCTGCAATCGGAAACTGAATCCCTTGGTTCTTGCCAATCGGCTGGTCAAATACCACCCGCTCATTGGCGTAACGCCGCGCACGATCAATGAACCAGTAGGCATCGCCAATGCACTCTGCTGCAATCAATACGCGCTCCGCGTTTAAACCATCGAGGATGTATTTAAAGCCACGGCCTTCTTCGCCAATCAGATTTTCGGCCGGGATTTCCAAATTATCAAAAAAGACTTCATTCGTTTCGTGATTAACCATGTTTTCAATCGGACGTACTTCCATGCCCTTACCAATCGCATCAGCTAAGTGCACTATAAAAATCGACATGCCCTCAGATTTGCGCTTCACTTCACTGAGTGGGGTGGTGCGAGCCAACAAGATCATTAAGTCAGAGTGCTGTATGCGCGAGATCCAAACTTTCTGACCATTAATGACGTAGCGATCCCCTTTTTTAACGGCAGTCGTTTTGAGTTTGGTGGTATCGGTTCCAGTGGTGGGTTCGGTTACGGCCATGCTCTGGAGGCGCAGTTCGCCGCTGGCAATCTTGGGGAGGTAGAGTTTCTTTTGGGCGTCAGAGCCGTGACGCAGCAAGGTACCCATGTTGTACATCTGACCGTGGCAGGCGCCTGAGTTACCGCCAGAAAAGTTAATCTCTTCCATGATGACCGACGCTTCGGCTAGCCCTAGCCCAGAGCCACCATATTCTTCTGGAATTAATGCGGCAAGCCATCCTGCTTTGGTGACCGCATCGACAAATGCCTCAGGGTAGCCGCGCGCATGATCCACTTTTTGCCAATAGCTGGAATCAAATTGGCCGCAGAGGTCACGCAAAGCATCCCGAATGTCTTGGTATTGATCGGGGGCTGGAATAGGGTGATTCATTTAGATCCTTCGGGATAAAAAGCATGGCATGTACAAGGCACAATAGACCCCTAGTTTAAGCAAAAATCCGAAATCTTGGAAAATAGGGACTCGGTTTGCCATTCTGAAGAGATACATGATCCATGTTGGATTTATGCTGGGCGATTGCAATGGATTTTTTAGTAAAGGGCACTGCGCATTGGAGCATTACTTTATTGCGTTTTTAGATTGGTTTGGGATGCCGGCCGTGGGATTACCTGCGGTATTTTTAGTCGCCCTAATTTCGGCAACCTTATTGCCCATGGGCTCTGAACCGGTTCTATTTGCTTACGTCAGCGTCAACCCCGCTATGCTCTGGCCGGCAATCGGGATTGCAACGGTCGGCAACACCATTGGTGGCATGGTGAACTGGCTCCTGGGCCTTGGCGCTCGGAATGCCTTTGAAGCGTATCAGGGGGCAACTAGCGGCCGAATGCAGCGCTGGCTCGTTAGCCTAGGCCCCAAGATGCTATTGCTTTCTTGGTTACCGGGTATTGGAGATCCGCTATGCGCCTTAGCAGGTTGGCTACGGATGCCGTGGAAGGCCTGCTTAATTTACATGGCAATTGGTAAGTTTTTACGCTACGTTACTTTTACGCTGATCTTGGTCAGCATACCCACTGAATTCTGGCATGCCATTGGCCGTTTTATTGGGATTGGTACTTAGCGCTATCGGCTATCATTGAACTCAATTGAGGCAAGTTAAAAACCACCCTCCATCCCCACTTCATTAGGAATGCATGCTATGTCTAGCTTACGCGGAAAAACAGCCCTTGTAACCGGATCAACCAGTGGTATTGGCCTTGCTATGGCAGTTGCTTTGGCCAAGCAGGGGGCCAACATCATGATGAATGGATTTGGAGAGAAAGATGCAGCCATCGCCAGCGTGAAAGCCTGCGGCGTTGAGGTCGATTACCACGGCGCTGATATGAGCAAGCCCGCTGAAATTGAAGCGATGATTGCCGCAACCGAGAAGCGCTTTGGCGCGATTGATATCTTGGTCAATAACGCCGGCATTCAGCATGTTGCCAATGTCGAAGACTTCCCAGAAGAGCGTTGGGATGCGGTGATTGCGATTAACCTGAGCTCGGCATTCCACACTACCCGGTTTGCCTTGCCTGGTATGAAGCAGCGTAATTGGGGTCGCATCATTAACATTGCATCCGTTCATGGCCTCGTTGCATCAATGCAAAAAGCAGCTTACGTCGCTGCAAAACATGGAATTATTGGTTTGACTAAAGTGGTGGCGCTAGAGACCGCCAGAACCGGCGTGACCTGCAATGCAATCTGCCCAGGCTGGGTATTGACTCCCTTAGTGCAAAAGCAGGTCGATGCGCGGGCAGAGCGGGATGGCGTCTCTAATGATGCCGCTAAATTGGCACTGGTATCGGAGAAGCAGCCATCGGGTGAGTTTGTATCGCCCGAACAGCTTGCCGCTCTCGCTGTATTTTTATGCGGTGATGCCGCATCCGAAGTGCGCGGCGCGGCTTGGAATATGGATGGTGGCTGGACAGCCCAATAAGGCATCCAGCTCCACCAAAGACACTACTACGCTACGCAGCTATTCGCATCCGCTTTCACTTTTAAGCGATAGGCGTGCAGCAAGGGTTCGGTATAGCCGTTCGGCTGCTCAAGGCCTTTAAAGATCAGATCACTTGCGGCTTGGAATGCATATGACTCTTTATGGTTTGGCATCATTGGCTTATAGAGAGGATCGCCGGCATTTTGACCATCCACAATCGAAGCCATGCGTTGCAAGGCTTCCTCCACTTCTTTTTTGCTGACGTACTTGTGCAATAACCAGTTGGCGATGTGCTGACTCGAAATCCGCAAGGTTGCGCGATCTTCCATTAAACCGACGTTATAAATATCAGGCACCTTAGAGCAACCAACACCTTGATCAATCCAGCGAACGACATAACCCAAAATACCTTGGCAATTATTGTGGAGGGACTCACGAATCTCCTCTTTCGTCCAATCCGGATAAAGCGCAATGGGTACCGTTAATAGATCATCGGTTAAGGCTTCATACTCCGCTGCAATATCGTGTTTCTCGAGATCCTCTTGGATCTTTGCCACATCGATCTGGTGATAGTGCATTGCATGCAAGGTAGCAGCAGTAGGCGATGGCACCCAAGCGGTATTGGCTCCAGCTTGAGGATGGACCGCTTTTTGCTCAACCATTTCTTTCATGAGATCGGGGGCAGGCCACATGCCCTTACCAATTTGTGCGCGACCCCGTAGGCCACAATCCAAGCCAGCCAACACATTACGACGCTCATACGCCCCAAACCATTTGGCAATCTTCATCCTACCTTTACGAACCATGGCGCCGCCATACATGCCGGTATGCATTTCATCACCAGTGCGGTCCAAGAATCCGGTATTAATAAAAGCAACGCGAGCACCCGCTGCAGCAATGGCAGCTTTTAGATTGACGCTCATCCGGCGCTCTTCATCCATGATGCCTAATTTGACGGTGTTCTCGGGTAAGCCAAGTAACTTCTCCACCCGACCAAAGAGCTCGCAAGCAAAAGCGACTTCTTCTGCGCTGTGCATTTTTGGCTTCACAATATAGACAGAGCCTTTACGCGTATTACCAATAGCCTGAGTCACTGGGCGATTGATGTCATGCAAGGCAATCAACACAGTCACGACTGCATCTAAGATGCCTTCGTAAATTTCGTCGCCTTCGCCAGTCATAATGGCGGGGTTCGTCATCAAGTGACCCACGTTACGGAGAAACAAGAGTGAGCGGCCGTGCAAGGTGACAACGCCATCTTTCGCATTGACAGCGCCAATACCTGCGGAGTACTGACGATCTGGATTCAGTGTACGAGTAAAGGTCTTGCCGCCTTTGCTGACTTCTTCAACCAAGGTTCCTTTGAGAATCCCCAACCAATTCTCATATGCAAGCACTTTGTCATCACCATCCACAATGGCTACGGAATCCTCTAGGTCCAGAATGGTAGAGAGCGCAGCCTCAAGCACCACATCATTGACTCCTGCTGCATCTGCAGCGCCAATGGTTTTAGTCTTATCAATTTGGATATCAATGTGAATGCCATGATTACGCAATAAAACAGATGAGGGTACTAAGGCATCGCCTTGATAACCAACAAACTGTTTCTCGTTAATCAAACCCGTGGTGCTTCCATCTTTTAATTTCACGGACAACTTTTTATCTATAACGCTATATGCCACTACATCGCTATACAAAGCGCCGGCTAAAGGAGCAGATTCATCTAAAAACTGACGTGCATAAGCAACGACCTTAGCGCCGCGAATAGGGTTATAAGCGCCATCCTTAGTGGCGCCATCTGCTTCAGAGATCACGTCTGTGCCATACAAAGCATCATATAAAGAGCCCCAACGCGCATTGGCAGCATTTAAGGCATAACGTGCATTAAGAACTGGAACAACCAGCTGAGGTCCGGCTTGGAGCGCTAACTCATCATCTACATTTTGCGTAGTGGCTGTAATTTTGGCTGGCACATCCTCGATATAACCAATTTCTTTCAAGTACTTGCGGTAAGCAGGCATATCTTTGATTGGGCCTGGATTGGCTTTATGCCATTGATCCAAATCACGTTGGAGGCGATCGCGCTTCGCTAGTAAGGCTGCATTTTTGGGCGATAAGTCATTCACGATCCCATCAAAACCCTTCCAAAAATCAGCACTTTTCACATTTAAACCAGGTAGCACTTTGTCCTCAATAAAGCGGTAAAGGGGGGTAGCAACTTGGAGGCTGTGGCATTGGGTGCGTGCGGTCATAATAGGGGGCCTTAAAAGCGGTATTCGAAGTAAAAAGATTGCATTGCAGTGCAATATATTCTGCCATATTTTTGTAATAATTCGAGAAAAATTAGGATATTAAATGCGGTTTTGAGCAAATAAAGCGACACTTTGATCTGTAAAACCGATTTGGCACTCTGCTTACTCTCCTACAGCAATGGTTTATGCGCTTAACAAGACCAAATTAAGAAAACAAGGACACCTCGCATGACAAGCATTTTGAACTCCCTGAGTCGCACCATACTGGCGGGATTTGTCCTACTGGCAGCCATTTTGCTCATTTTTGCAAATCATTCCTACATGGCTACGCCGGAATGGTTACTCTTTTTACTGCGCTGGTCGCATATCTTGTTCGGAGTGATGTGGCTTGGTTTGTTGTGGTACTTCAATGCAGTGCAAATTCCCTCCATGCCCTTGATTCCGGACGAGCAAAAGCCGGCAATTAGTAAGGTCATCGCTCCGCGGGCGCTCCTGTGGTTTCGGTATGCCGCTCTGGGCACTGTAGTGACCGGTCTTCTGGTTGCTATCTTCGCTGGCTATGCACACCAGGCGTTTACCTTGCAGCCAGCCTTTCGAGCCATTGGCCTTGGTATGTGGATTGCGCTGTTTATGGCCTTTAACGTGTGGTTTGTGATTTGGCCTAACCAAAAACGGGCTTTGGGCATTGTGCCTGCCGAGCCTGCAGTCAAAGCCGCTTCAGCGCGCCGTGCCATGCTGGTATCGCGTTTGAATACAATCCTATCGATTCCGATGCTGTATTTGATGAGCGCCCAATCGCACGGGGGCCTGTAGGAAAAAGGGGGTAAAAATGCAAAAAGTGCTCCACCCGCATAAAATAGCCGCAGTGGAAACGGATTCCGTTTCTAAATAAAACGTTGATTCATTAAAACCATCCAATTAGGGAGACACCATGGAACACACATTACCCCAGTTGCCTTACGCGCTTGACGCCTTGGCTCCACATATTTCAAAAGAAACCATGGACTTTCACTATGGCAAACACCATCAGACCTACGTTACTAACTTAAATAACCTAATCAAGGGTACCGAGTTTGAGAACGCTAGTTTAGAAGACATCATCAAAAAATCGTCTGGCGGTGTTTTCAATAATGCCGCGCAAGTTTGGAACCATACCTTTTTTTGGATGGGTCTTAAGCCAAACGGCGGCGGTGCTCCTACTGGTGCATTAGCGGATGCAATCAATGCCAAATGGGGTTCCTTTGATAAGTTCAAAGAAGAGTTTGCCAAGTGCGCTGTGGGTACCTTCGGCTCCGGCTGGGCCTGGCTTGTGAAGAAGCCCGATGGTTCGCTTGATCTCGTATCCACTAGCAATGCTGCTACACCATTGACGACCGATGCAAAAGCATTGGTAACCTGTGATGTGTGGGAGCATGCGTACTACATCGATTACCGCAACGCACGCCCTAAGTACCTTGAGGCGTTTTGGAATTTAGTGAACTGGGATTTTGCATCAAAGAACTTTGCATAATACCTAGCTAACCGTTAAGCCACTCAAGTCACCTGCGGGTGACTTGTTTGTTTCTGGTTCTACAAAACAGGCCGACCTAGTCAGGCTTATTGCGCATCCAGTCGGCAGTCGCAAAAAACGATTCATGGAGACGTGCTTTAAGTAGCGCATCGATTGCCACTTCATCCATGGCGCGCTGCATGCAGTCCAGCCATTGATTGCGCTCAATTGACCCAATCGGAAAAGGCAAGTGACGGGCGCGTAGCTTGGGATGACCATATTTTTCTTGGTAGAGGTCTGGGCCACCCATCCAGCCGGTCAAAAACAAATATAGCTTGTCGCGGGATGTGCTTAAGTCAACCGGATGCAATTGCCTTATCACAGCATAGGCTTCTTCTAAGTCCATGAGGTCGTAAAACCGATCAACCAATTGCCGAATGGGCTCTGCGCCACCAATCAGGGCGTACGCAGTAGTGCGCTCGCCATGGGTCTGATCGTCGCTCATACCAATACTGGAGGCAGTAACTTGACCAATGCAGCCCGCTCCGCGGTAGCTGTGCCCAATAGGGCAAAGCCCAGCAACTGGCCATCCGCTGACTCAAAGCGGCATTGCATTCCATCTTCTGATTCAATGACATTCCAATGACCGTTTGCCCCTTTAGCTGGAGGTGAGACCACAATCGGATAGGCTGGAGTTTTGACCATGACAGGCATTGCAGGGTATTGGAGCGTGGCAGTTTGTCCAAGAAGCACTGGCGCTAGAGCGCGCGCTGCTTGCATGATGGGCATGACGTAGGGTAATACCAGTCCATCCGTCTCTGCGCAGTCACCAATCGCGTAAATGGCATCCAGATTGGTTTGCAGTTGGCGATTAACCTCAATACCTACCCCGGTTTTGATGCCAGCCTCGCGTGCTAATTGAATGCGCGGACGTAAACCCACTGCTGATAGAACAACATCCGTTTCGATCACATCGCCATTGGCCAAGGTAATTTGGATTGCACCACCGCTTGCATCAATCGATTGCGCGGTGGTAGCAAAGTGCCAATGTACGCCCGCTACACTCAGCTTGTGCTCGAGCGCTTTTGCTGCGGCCTCAGGCAAGAGGCGACCGAGGGCATGTGGCGCCAAATCAATTACATCCACAGAATAGCCACCCAGCGTGAGGTCATTGGCAAACTCACAACCAATTAAGCCAGCCCCCAGAATCGCTACGCGCTGGCGACCCTCAATGGCTTTTCTAAACTTAACATAGTCTTCGAGGTCATTGACCATCATGACTTGATCAGCGGCTGTCCCCTGCAGCTCCAATTGGATTTGATCGGCACCCAAAGCCAATACCAACTTGCTATAAGCCACCTCGCCATTGCTAGTCTGGAGCATCTGTGCCTGCGCATCAATTGAATGGACATCGGTATTGCCGAGCACAGTTAGATTGAGCTGAGCCGCCATGGCATCACTGCTTGAGCTAATTAACTGTTCGGCTACTTTGCTGTTGGCAAATGCAGTCGATAACATCGGTTTGGAGTAAAAGTAACCGGGTTCGCGGGTGACGAGTGTGATCGGCACTTCTTTGTCGATCTTACGCAGCTCTCGTATTACGGTGTAACCGGCTAGCCCGCTTCCAATAATGACGATGGGTTTAGATTGCATGTGGTGTTCGCTCAAAGCGATACTCCTAAAATGAATGTGATGTCTGTGTCTTTAAAAAGACGCAGGATTTAAATTTGCACCATCTCAAAATCCGATTTGGCGACGCCGCAATCAGGGCATTCCCAATTCGCTGGAACATCGTCCCAAACTGTGCCTGGAGCGATTCCATCTTCTGGAAGGCCCTTGGCTTCGTCGTAAATAAATCCACACACAATGCATTGCCAGGTTTTCATATTCATCCTTTTATCTAAGCAAAAATACCATCAAGACATACAGAATACATGGCTTAAACAGCGTATTCTCAATTTGAATAAATGGTTATTGGGAGGCGTCTAAAATGAGCCTAAACAATATGACCTTACTTTGTTGATCCAGTTAAAAGCGTTATAGAGGGGTAATTTCTCATTTTGATCCGCTTTTATAACGACGTGCAGATAAGTTCCATTCTTGTTACGATCAGTTCTGTTTAATTTATCCATTTACACCTAGGAAGCATGCATGTCGACCCATTTAGAACTTCTCAGCCCTGTTTCGCTTGGCTCCCTCGCGCTTAAAAATCGCTTAGTGATGGCACCACTCACACGCATGCGTGCAATTGATGGTGATGTGCCAAGTCCGCTGGCGAAAACCTATTACAGTCAGCGCGCGACTGCTGGCATGATCATCACCGAAGCAACTCAAATTTCCCCTTTGGGTAAAGGCTATCCAGCCACGCCCGGCATTTATTCTGAAGCACAAACCGAGGCCTGGAAAGAAATTGTGAGTGCGGTACATGCCAAAGGTGGCTTGATTGTCTTGCAGTTATGGCATGTCGGCCGTATCTCGCATTCATCGCTGCATGCAAGCGAAGGCCTTCCGGTAGCGCCCTCAGCGATTGCGCCTACTGGTCAAACTTACGGTGCCGATTGGCAATTGCACGATTATGAAACCCCCAAAGCCATGAGTGCGGGAGATATTGCCGAGCTTCTGACTGACTTTCGGAATGCAGCGCTCAATGCAAAAAAAGCTGGGTTTGACGGCATCGAAGTCCATGCAGCAAATGGCTATTTACTCGATCAGTTTTTGCAAGACAAAACCAATCAACGAAATGATCAGTATGGCGGCTCAATTGAAAATCGACTGCGCTTATTAATCGATGTATTGAAAACCGTCAGTGAGGTATTTTCATATGACCGGATTGGCGTACGTCTATCCCCCTATGGCGGCTTTAACGACATCGCCGACAGCGATCCTCAGGCGCTCTTTACGGCGCTTATCAATAAGCTCAATCCATTGGGTCTCGCTTATCTGCATATGATCGAGCCGCGTGCTACCAGTGCCGGCGGAAATGATCACATCGATGCGGCTGCGCCGATAACTTCCGCTTTGTTTCGGAAAGCATTCCATGGCAAGTTTATTAGTGCTGGCGGATATACAAAGGAATCAGGCGAAGCGGCATTAGAGGCTGGCCTTGCCGATGCCATTGCCTTCGGGCGGATTTATATTGCGAATCCCGATTTGGCTGAGCGTTTCGCACAGGATGCGGCACTCAATCCATACGACCGGGGCAGCTTTTATGGCGGTGGCGAAAAAGGCTATACCGATTACCCTAGCTTATAAGTAAGGTATTGCAGCATGGCAAAGCCAATTCGGATCTAAATGATGGGTATGCGTAAGAAGGGCGATCTGCCCAGCAAAGACTGCGTTTGCTGCGGTAGACCCTTTAATTGGCGAAAAAAATGGGAAAAGGTTTGGGATGAAGTGAAATACTGTTCCGATCGCTGCCGACAAACAAAACAGACTGTCAAAAAACTGCCTTCTCCCTGACATCGGCGGTTGGCAGTTCGTCTCTTTCGGTTTAAAGTAATTAGTGATGCATTATTTCAATTACCCCAAAAAGGATCTGCAATGAACCAAAAAGACATTCAAGAGTGGCAACAAAAGAAAGCCAAAGAGTTGTTCGCTCTCTCGCATAAATTGCTCGATACCGCAAAGCAACTCAGCGAGCATCATGCAACGGAGCTGAAGCACAATATGGATCACGCACTCCGCTTTGCAAAAACGGCCGCCAAGAATGACCTCGAGAGCTTAAAAATGCTACAAGAGGAAGCAACGCAAGCCGCTGCTGATCGTCTGCAGACCTATCATAAGAAAGTAAAGGAAATGCTGCGCGAGATGGGTGATGATGCTGCTGATGAGGCGGAAAAGTATTTAGAGAAGGCGCGCTCATCCTTATCAACTTGGCTCGAGGATGTCGAGAAGAAAATGCCTGCGGGTGGTGAGCATTTGGCCAAAGTAGCGCGTGACTTGTCTCGTGCAGGTGAAAAAGCATTCAAGGAAGGGCGCCGAGTCATTAATGAAGCGGCTGAGGCTGCTGAAAAAAATATCAGCAACCTTACTAGTCGAACCAGCGCTGCTAGCCCTAAGAAAGCCCCCGCCAAAAAAGCCGCTGCTAAAAAAGCGCCTGCTAAGCGGGCCGTAACAAAGAAAACAGCAGTAAAGAAAGCGCCAGTAAAGAAAGTAGCTAAAAAGAAAGCTTAAGCTTTAAATCTTTTGTTGATTTAAGCGATGCGCGCCACCCCTCATTGCGGGTGGCGTTTTTCCTATAAGACCCAGAAATGATGGGTGCCGTCTTTACCCAATTGCGCGACTAAACCAAACTCCCAATCGAGGTAAGCCTGCATAGCTGCTGGATCGATGTTGGTGCCCTCATATGGACGCTTATAGCGATCGCGGGCAGGCGAGGCAAGGTGGGTTTCCCCTTTTTCTAGGGCATTCCCAGCCTTGACCCATGCGGTGTTGCCGCCTTGCAATACAGATATAGGTTTACCAGAGTGCTGCTGCATTTCTGCGGCAGCAAAGATGGCTAGCTCCGGCGGCGTGCTGGTCAGTACATAGTGATCGGCTTTTGGAATCGACTTCATGGCCTGCGCTAATTCAGAGCGAAGCGCAAACCATGTCCCTGGAATATGACCACGAACATAAAAGGCATGGGTACTGAAATCAATCACCAGCACTTCTGTATTGGACCGCTGAAGTTCGACTAGGCTAGTTACATCGATAAAGTCTACTTTTGGTAAAAGGGGCAATGGGTTCTGCCAAGCGCCACGCTCAGTCAAATCACTGGCGGTTAAACCGTCAATCACATAGACATCCCACGCCATTTGGGCCAGCCACGATGCTGCCATGTCGGCGCGCACGCCGCTGGGGTCGGCTAAGGCAATGCGGGCACCTCGGACTGGTACGACCATTTCGGTCTCTTGTACCAACTGCCCTCCTGGAACAGAGCGAAAGCCAGGCAGGTGACCAGCCTCATATTCTTCTGGGGTGCGGGTATCAAAAAAGTAGCTGGTGCGCTCGCTCTGCTGCTGCCATTGCCGTACATCATTTAAGTGGGCACGTTTTACCTTGGCCTGATCGGCAACGGAACGCGCACGTGCGGTAGCCTCAACAGCAGTTTCAGAACTAACCTCAGCAAAGCGGCGTGTTTGTCCAACATCGAGCACTTGGCCGGCCAACTTCCAGCCAATCGTGCCATTACGCAAGGCATGAACTGGGTTTGGAATGCCGGCATTAATTAAGGATTGGGTGCCTAAAATACTGCGGGTTCTGCCAGCGCAATTCACGATAATTTGCGTATTGGGATTGGGTGCAATCTCTTTGACGCGCAAAACCAGCTCCGCACCGGGAACATTTATCCCGGTCGGAATGCTCATGGTGTTGTATTCATCAAAGCGGCGTACGTCCAGCACTACCATGTCTTCATTGGCATCGATGCGTTGCTTTACTTCTTCCGCTGAAAGTGAGGGCGTATGGCGTTTTGATTCGACTAACTCACCGAAGGCTTTACTCGGCACATTGACGTCTCGGAAGAGTTCACCGCCCGCCGCCTCCCAGCCACGAATACCACCAGCAAAGACAGAAACATCGGTATATCCCAATGCAATTAGGCGCTGTGCCGCTAATTCAGCAAAACCTTCGCCATCGTCAATGGTCACAATCACCACATCACGCCGAGGTAGCTTTGCATAGGCATCGATTTCAACTCGAGAGAGCGGAAAATTAGCTGCGAAGAGTGGGTGCTCTTCAGCATGGGGACCTTCCTCGCGCACATCCAAAAAAGCAATCTCTTGGCGCTCTAGTAATTGGGTGCGGACAAAGGAATAGTCTTTTGCCGGAATTGTTTGATTGTTCGATGCATTCATTGTTATTTGCCCTTTAAACTTATTTTAGCAACTGATCAAGCGACCCATTTAGCGCGCATCAACTTCGCTTGACTTAGCCAGAATAGCCTTATCAACCGGATCATTCTTCACAAGTAGCCACATGGCGGCAATCACAATAGCCATGCCAATGAGTTGAAGTAGGGTGACGGATTCAGAAAGTACAAGCCATCCCATAAAAAGGGTAGCAATCGGACCAACAATGCCGGCTTGGGCTACTAAGGGCGAGCCGATGCGATTGATGGCAACCACAATCATGGTCATGGGAATGACGGTACAGATGCTGGCATTGATTAAGCTGAGCCCATAAATCTCGGGCGCTTGGGTAAAAATCGCACCCGGGCTGTAAAACAGAATTTGAATGATGCTACATACCGCAGAGGCTGAGCTTGCAAACACGACCAGCCGAACACTGCCGATTCGCCGAACCATCTCACCCGAACCGATCATATAGGCTGCATAGGCACAGGCGCTAGCAAAAACGAGAATCATGCCTAGCCAGGCTTCACCCCCAAGGGTTGCGACGTCTTGAATAAAAACCAGAGTGACGCCGACATACCCCGTAATTAATGCTAGCCACTGAATGCGGGAGATCCGTTTTTTAAAAACAAAATACGAGATCAATAAAACAAGCGTGGGCGTAAGGTACAAAATGATGCGCTCAAGTCCAACTGAAATGTATTGCAATCCCAGAAAATCCAAATAGCTGGATAAAAAGTAGCCTAAAAATCCCAAGCCAAATACTTTGAAAGTATCCGTCCACGATATGGCAGTCATTGGACTGTTACGGGCTTGCCAAAAGTACAGAAGCCAAAAAAGGGGTAGCGCAAAAATCATGCGTAATGCCAATAGGGTTTCCGGATCGGTACCGTATGAGTAGGCCAATTTAATTAGGATGGCCTTGCCAGAAAAGAGAATGGATCCGGCTCCAGCCATGAAAATGCTGGCTAAGTACAGGCGGCGTGATTCAGTGCTTGAAAAAAAAGACATCCCGTTTTATAGCAGGTCGTTGAGAAGCTGTCTTATTTCCAAAATGAGTTCACTTGGGGTCATGCCAATCGGGCCACCTAACTTGATGGCTAGGCGATCGGCTGCGTGCGCATGGATTTGGACCCCCAGGCACGCCGCCTCCCATGGCGTTAGGCATTTCGTAATACCTTGGGCCGCCAAAGAGGCGATTAGACCAGTTAGAATATCGCCTGAGCCACCGACCGCCAAACCAGGATTGCCATCATTACAAATGCGGGATTTTTCGCTAGGCGAACCAAGCAGGGTATGTTGGCCTTTCAGTACCACGATCTGCTGACTGCGTTCAATAAGGGCTTCTAAGCTAGCCAGGCGATTTTCTTGAATTTTTTCACTGGTGGAGTGGAGTAAGTGCGCCGCCTCACCGGGGTGGGGCGTCAAAATGCAAGGTACTTTACAGCGAAGGAGCGCGGCGCATAGTACGTCGTCCCCTGCTATTAAATTCAGTGCGTCCGCATCCAAGACGATTGCACTCAATGCAAACTCAAGTGAGTGATCGGTGAGGACTGCAGTAAGCCAGGCTTTTGCCAGTGGGGAGCTGCCAAGGCCAGGTCCAATGCCAATCACTTGGGGCCGTATGCGCTTGAGTTCAGTTGTGGGGCCGCTACTAAAGTCACTAACGTCCCCATTACGAATCATGAGTTCGGGTTGATTGGCTAAGGCATGGGCTGATTGCCCATCTAGCATGCACAGCATGGTGTAACCAGCCCCACTGTGCAATGCAGCCTTAGCAGAAAGAAGCAGTGCTCCAGCCATACCAGGAGAGCCGCCAATCAATAGCACTTTGCCCGCATCTGCTTTATTCGCATCCGCTGAGCGTTGCAACTTTTTGGCGAAAGCCAATGCCTCAAGCGGTATTGGAGCAGTATTTTGTGACAGCATCTCGTTAAATCAGCCCATTGCTTTCGTGTTTATGAATGGCTCAGTGTATTCTGAAAGAGTGCAATGGTAAACGAACCGTGCCTGCGCCTATGAACTAAAGGCAAGGTAGGTCGGACTGAGGGAGCAATACTTTCACACAATCTGACTACAATGAAATGGTCTCAAACGCATTGGATTGCTTATGGGTAATACCCTCCGCCGCAATACTCCAGTTAGTATTACTGATTTAGCGAAGCTCTCTGGGCCGACGGGCTCTTTGTCGGGCTCAAGTCAGGTAGATACTGCCTCTGCATTTACAGATGATGATGCCTTTTTGTCCAGCCAAGAAACACTGGGCATTCGATTTGAGTTGGAGCTTTTAAAACCAGACTTGGTATTTCATGCGATGGGCATTGAAAATACGGTGGTTGTTTTTGGCTCTACCCGCTTTTATAGTCCAGAGCGCGCTGCAGAGATGGTAAAGAAGGCATCGACCGTGAGTGAAAAGCGTGTTGCTGAAAAAGCCCAAAAAGGCAGTCATTTCTATGATTCAGCCAGGCGCTTTGGTCAATTGGTAGCGCAATACAACCTAAAGCAAGACAGCAATGCCGATAAGTTAGTGATATGTACTGGCGGTGGCTCCGGCATTATGGAAGCTGCCAACCGGGGCGCATTTGAAATGGGTGATTTATCCATCGGCCTCAATATTAGTTTGCCACGTGAGCAAATTCCGAATCCCTACATCACACCCGGACTCGCGATTCGTTTTCATTACTTTGCGCTGCGCAAAATGCATTTCATGATTCGGGCGCGCAGCATTGTTGTATATCCCGGCGGCTTTGGCTCCTTGGATGAATTTTTCGAGGTGCTTACCTTAATGCAAACCAATAAGGTAGAGCGCTTTCCTATCATCTTAGTGTGTAAATCATTTTGGAATGATGTAATTTGTTTTAATAAGTTGATTGACTATGGCGTTATCGATGAAGTGGATTTGAATCTGATTCATTTTGTTGAGGATGCCGAAGAGGCCTGGACTGCCATTGCGAATTGGTACGAACTCAATTGATCGTTCCTTATATGCATTTAATGAGTAGGGGCGCAAGGGTATGAGCGCCCAATGGGACGCCATTGTTATTGGAGGTGGCGCAGCCGGACTCTTTTGTGCCGGAATTGCTGGTCAGCTGGGAAAAAAAGTATTGGTACTCGATCATGCGGCTGTACTGGGTGAAAAGATCCGCATTAGTGGCGGCGGTCGGTGTAACTTTACAAACATCAACAGCACGCCAAACCATTTTTTATCGTGCAATCCACATTTCGTTAAGGGTGCTTTAGCGCGCTATTCCTCTACTGACTTTATTGGCCTAGTGAAACGGTATCGCATACCGCACCACGAAAAACACCAGGGCCAACTCTTTTGTGATCACTCTGCAAAAGACATCATTGCTATGCTCTTTGCAGAATGCCAGCAGGGTGGTGTCACGATTCGCAATCCCGTATTGGTGGAGCAGATTCAATCTGTAAGCACGGGCTGGGAGCTTAAAACAAGTCAGGGGATGGAGCGCAGTAAAGCCATAGTAATGGCCACAGGTGGGCTACCGGTACCCGCCATTGGCGCTACTGACTACGCATTAAATATTGCCAAGCAGTTTGCTCTGCCGATTACGCCAGTGCGTCCGGCCTTGGTCCCGCTGTCATTTACATCGGATGAGTTCACGCATTTAAGTACGCTTGCCGGTCTAAGTGTGCCCGTGCGGATTAGCGCTGGCACAAAAGCCCAGCGTTATGGCTTAGGGGACTTTCAGGAAGACCTCCTGATCACGCACAAGGGCTTATCTGGTCCCGCAGTATTGCAAGCCAGTAGCTACTGGATAGAGGGAGAGTCGATTGAAATCGATTGGCTCGGCGCGCATGACGCAAAAGGCAAACCATTTAATTGCGATACTTTGTTTGATGACCCGGATAATCGCTTAAAACATACCGAAACGATGTTGGCCATGGTGTTGCCGCAGCGTTTAGCAAAAGCTTTTACAGAACAGCAGTCGCTGCTCGGTCGCAAGTGGGCTGAGGTCGGTAAGAAAGATCGGCAAGCCCTTAAGGCAGTCCTGCAGCAGTGGACTGTAAAGCCTGCTGGGACTTTGGGCTGGAAGAAAGCCGAGGTGATGCTGGGCGGCGTTGATACCAAAGCGCTGGATAGTCAAACCATGATGGCAAAAGCCCATCCGGGTTTGTACTTTATTGGGGAATGCGTTGATGTGACGGGCCACCTTGGTGGCCATAACTTCCAGTGGGCGTGGTCTAGCGGCTTTGCCTGTGCCCAAGCTCTAGCGGTAGCTCCGGCCTAGCCGACCACTCGTGCCAAGAGCCAATGTAATTGCGAACTTGCGAATATCCAGCGAGACGCAGCGCCCAGTAGGTATTGGCGGAGCGCGCTCCGCGATGGCAATAGGGTACCAGCTCATCATCGTTGCCAATGCCGCGACTCTGCAGTAAGGCCTGTATTGCTGCTGCTGATTTAAAGCGGCCGTGCTCTAAAAATTCAGACCAGTAAATCCACACTGCACCAGGTACATGGCCACGGCGTTCACAACACGCTGTGTGATCTAGGCCATCATGCTCTAGCTCATCGCGTACATCAATTACTACGCGCTGAGGGTGACCCAGTTCAGCGGTAATTTGATCGGCAGATATAAAGCCTGCATTACTGAGTCTGATCTCAAATGCGTGTGGCGTAGCGTGATGGGGGGCGGCGCTTACTGGCGCCCCATACCGTTGCCAGGCATTAAAACCGCCATGCAATAAATGCACATGACGATGCCCAAGGTATTCCAGTAGCCAGCACTCCCGCGCAACCCGAACGCCGGTATCGTCGTCGTAAATCACTACAGGCGTATTTAGCGTAATACCAGCAGCACCATAGAGGTTTGCAGCCGTGGTCGCAAAGCTACGCATTCCGTCTGGTTTGGTGTTCGGCACAAAATAATCGTAGGTGCTTACTGAAATGGCGCCAGGAATATGGCCTGCAGCATAGGCTTCGGGTGAGCGTGCATCGATGAGTAGTCCACCTAGGCTATCCAATGCAGTCTGCAGATTTTCGGGCTCAATTAAGAACGCCTCGACAAGGGCGTTGGGGGAAGGCGTTGAAGTTGGTAATGGCATAGTCAAAGTGTACTCAGCTGAATGCAAAAAAGACCCAAACAGGGCCTTTTGCAGACGATTTCGGCTTAAAACCGATAAATTACTGCTTTATTCTTGGCAAAAACTAGGACTCGCCATGAACTGGGCGGCAAATTGAACGCCCATCACGCGAACATAGCGTTGCAGCATCTCAAGCGAGGCTGGATCGAGCAGATTGCTTGCCGGAATGCCAGTAGTCTTGGTTTCACGAATCAGTAGGGCTACTTGGGCCCATTTATGTAGTCTTTTACGCATATATGTCTCCTATGAGGCAAATAACGCACTGACTTTTGAATAAGTTAACAAAAATTATGATTTATTTTGAACTTTCTTAAAAAAAGCGCATTTGGCATGTTTGCACTAATTTAGTGCATGGGGGTTATTTCCCCAAAAGCGATCAGCCTAAGGCTCAATCTGCCTTATCGCAATAGTAGAATCGATGAGTGATTCGCGCACGACGCTAATCCATTTTTAGATCCTTCATCCAATAGGAGTTCACTTGAAGAAAATTGCCCTCATTACCTTTTGTACTGCATTTGCAGCCACCAGTTTTGCGCAGGCACCCGCCAAGCCAGCAGCCTCATCGGTTTCGATGGCGCCCGTTGCAGCCGAAGTCGTTGTCATGACCTCGACCGTTGACTCGGTTGACGTAAAAAAGCGCATCGTTACCTTGAAAGATGACAAAGGCAATACAGCAACCATGACGGTTGGCAAGCAGATTAATGATTTAGAAAAAGTAAAGAAGGGCGATTTATTTGTAGTGGAGTATGCCCAGGCATTGGCCGTTGGATTAGCCATTGCACCAAAAGATGCGAAGCCTGGTGTTGCTGGAACGCGCACGATTACCATTGCTGGCAAAGGATCCAAGAAGCCATTTGAGGAAATTACCGATGTGATCGTTGCCACTGCCAAGATCACCAGCATTGATGTTGCTAAGCGCACCGCTGTATTGACATTGCCTAGCGGCGAAAAGCAAACAGTCAAAGTGGATCAAAAAGTATTGGGTCTTGATAAGTTCAAGGTTAATGACGATGTCGTAGTCGAGTACATCGACGACATGGCGATTGGTTTTGTAACGCCGCCAAAGAAGTAAGCATTGATGCGCGCATCGCAGTGTGCGCTGCATAAAAACAAAAGGCCCGCACTGCGGGCCTTTTTATATGCTCACTGCTTCATCATTTTGCGTTCGGAAAGAACAGTTGTTCGCCACCCACCTTGTAAGAGGCGATGGTATCTTGACCTTCTTTTGAAACCAGCCAGTTGATAAATGCCTGACCGTCTGCTTTTTTCACATTGGGAAACTTTTCTGAGCTAACTAGCATGACGCCATATTGGTTAAAGAGCTTGGGGTCACCTTGAACCAAAATGGTGAGATCACCCCGATTTTTAAAGGAAAGCCAGGTACCTCGGTCAGCCAAGATATAGGCGTTCATGCCTGATGCAGTATTGAGGGCAGGGCCCATGCCCGATCCGGTTTCTTTGTACCAAGGCAGGGTTGAGTTGACTTCAACGCCCGCACCTTTCCAATAACGTAACTCTGCTGCGTGGGTACCGCTTTTATCACCGCGCGACACGAAAGTAGATTTACTATCGGCAACTTTCTTGAGCGCTGCTTGAATGTCTTTGCCGCCGGCGATTTTGGCAGGATCCGATTTGGGTCCCAGCAACACAAAGTCATTAAACATCACTTCTTGCCGTTTATCGGAAAACCCTTGCGATACAAAAAGCTCTTCCGCCGCTTTGTCATGCACAAACACCACATCGGCATCGCCGCGGCGACCGATATCCAGTGCTTGACCAGTACCTACAGCAACTACTTTGACGGCAATACCGGTTTTATTGGTGAATACCGGCAGAATATGACCAAATAAACCGGACTGCTCGGTGGAGGTGGTTGATGAAACCAGAATACTTTTCTGGGCTTGCGATGCAGCCGGCCCACTTCCCATGAATAAGCCAAAGGCTAATAAGGCGGCAGAGCCTACAGCGGAGTATTTTTTATAAAACGACATGGAATCATCCTTTCAAAAGTAATTGGTATGATTCATGCTTCCATTGTATAAATCAATATGCAATTAATTACATATAAAACGTTATGAATATTGCGATTAAGCCAGTCCTTATGCTGGAGTCAGGGGGCAAAGGCCATTCATCCACTGATTTATCCTCCATCGCCATTTTTTTGCGGGAGGTCCAGCGCGGGAAAACCATTCAATCGGCAGCAGAGGCTCTCGATGTCTCGTATCGGACTTTATGGAATCAAATCAAGGAGGCCGAAAAAGCTTTAGGCGCCCCCATGTTGTTCAGTACCAAAGGCCATGGCTCTAAACTCAGTCCAGTAGCAGAATCCTTTTTGAATTCCGTTGCTGAAATGGAACGTCGCTTTGATCGGGTGAGTCAAGATGAGGTGAGGCGACTATCCCATGAACTCTCATCTTGGATTAATGCTCGGCCAGTGCGCTGGGTTTGTTGTAGCAGTAGCGATCCATTAATTGAGCAGGTCATCGATGGACTCGCTCATATTGATTATCAAACCATGGGATCGGGCCAGGCGCTCGAGCGCTTACTTGGCGGTGATGCTGATATTGCTGGTTTTCATTTGCCTGATCAAGATAGATTGTTGCAAGTTCAGGCACATTTAAAAAACGCAGGCATGATGGCCTATCCAGTGATGCGACGTACGCAAGGGCTGATGGTGGCGACCGGTAATCCCCTGCGAATAAAAAAACTGACGGATTTAGCTAGGCCCGAGGTGCGTTTTATCAACCGACAAAAGGGGGCGGGAACCCGCTTACTGCTCGATACCTTGATGAAAAAGGAAGGCATTGGGAGTGATCGGATTCGGGGATATCGCCATGAAGAATTTACGCACACCGCTGTGGCTACTGCCATCGTGGCTGGTACGGCTGATGCGGCACTGGGCCTCAAGTACATCGCAGCGCAATTTCGTTTGGGTTTTGTACCCCTGGAAGTAGAGACTTTCTATTTGGCGATGTCCACTAAAGTCCATGCGAGCAAACCGATCCAAAAGTTCATTCAATCCTTACAGGCTTTGGCTGCAAAGCAGATGGGTTATCAGGCCGTGACCGCACGGTCCCGAAAGTAGCTAAAATCAAAACACCCAAACGAGCAGACCGCTAAGGAACATTTCATTGAATACGCTATCCCCCGCCAGCCAAGTGAAGGTGCTGGCATTTGATGTCTTTGGTACGGTAGTCGATTGGCATGGATCGATTGTGCGCGAAGTCAGCGCCTTAGGCCTTCCAGTTGACCCAGTTGATTTTGCCAGCGCTTGGCGCAATGGCTATCGCCCAGCGATGGCACGCGTTCGTTCTGGGGAGCTTCCATGGACGAAAATTGATGACTTGCATCGCATGATCTTGGACCAGGTCCTGGTGGATTTTGGGATAACCTCGCTCAGTGAGGAGCAAAAGCGCGATCTCAATTTAGTATGGCATCGCCTTGCAGGCTGGCCTGATAGTGTATCGGGACTAACCCGACTGAAGCGTAAGTTCACAATTGTGACCTTATCGAATGGCAATTTAGGTTTGTTGGCTGATATGGCAAAAAATGCTGGCTTACCTTGGGATTTAATTC
>Ga0247838_1002316_pt1 | contig 24549 bp, 20 predicted proteins | sample LaCruzMarch2015__5_FD_189097 | JGI IMG/M metagenome (GOLD analysis project Ga0247838, IMG submission 189097) | Freshwater microbial communities from meromictic Lake La Cruz, Castile-La Mancha, Spain - LaCruzMarch2015_15m | ecosystem: Environmental > Aquatic > Freshwater > Lake | place: Spain... | reverse complement strand
TTTCGTGCCTACACATCGACACGCCCGTTACCGTGCGTGCCGCAAGGCTCGATACTGGGCTCGCGGCTCACGACTACCCAGGTGGGACTTGCACCCACTAGACTACGCGACATTGCCAAGCCGCACTAACCCCCTTCCAGCGCCTTGGAGGCGACCTCGTAGGCATCCTTGGACAGGGCCTCGGCGGCCAGTACGCGCCCGAGTTCAGTGCGCATCAGGTCCTGGCGCCCGCGGTCAAAGCGCCGCCAGCGGATCAGGGACTTGAGCAGCCGCGAGGCGATCTGCGGGTTCAGTGGGTCCAGTTCCAGCACGCGATCGGCCAGGAAGCGGTAGCCGGCGCCGTCGGCGGCGTGGAAGCGCACCGGGTTGCCGGTGCAAAAGGCACCGATGAGACTGCGCACGCGATTGGGATTGCGCAGTGAGAAATCGGGGTGATTCATCAGCGCCAGCACCTGGTGCAGGGTATCCGCCCGGCTGCTGGTGGCCTGGATGCTGAACCACTTGTCGATCACCAAGGGCTCCGCCGACCAGCGGCGGTAGAACTCGGCCAGGGCCTCGGCACCCGCGGGGCCGCCCCGGTCGACCAGCAACCGCAGCGCCGCCATCACGTCCGTCATGCTGTGGGCGGCGGTGAACTGGTCGCGGCACAGGCTCGCCGCACCCTCCCCCCCGCCAGCCATCAGGTACCCGAGCACCAGGCCCTTGAGGGACCGTCGGCCGGTCCCGTCCGGGGTGAAGGCGTAGCGACCGGTCTCGGCCTGGGCCACGTAGACGCTATACAGATCGCCCTCCAGTTCCTCCCCGACCCGGCGGCGCAGGAACTCCCGGGCACGGTGGATACCTTCGACATCGACCACCGGCAGTTGATCCGCCAGGTAGGACTCCCCGGGCAGGGTCAGGACCTCGGCGCGCAGCGCCGGATCAACCTGAGAGTCCAGCAGGGCCAGGCGGCAGGCACCAAAGAAGGCGGCCGGCACCTGGTGCTCGGGCTGGGCGACCAACCGGAGCAGGAGGCGCTGCATCAGGGTCTGGGCGGCGTCCCAGCGGGCGAAGCCGTCGGTGTCACGCGCCATCAGAAACTCCAGGTCCTGATCGCTGTGGTCGAAGCGCAGCTTGACCGGGGCCGAGAAGCCGCGCAGGAGCGAGGGCACTGGCCGCTCGGGCAGGCCCACGAAGCGGAACTGCTCCACCGCGGCGCGGACCTCCAGCACCCGGGTACCGGTCGGCACCTCCCCCGCGCCCGCGGTGCGCGCCCCATCGTTCTCCTCGTCGCTCAGGCGTAGCGGCAGTTCCTGTCCGCCCCCGTCGAGCAGGCCGATGGCCAGCGGCAGGTGCAGGGGCCCTTTCTGGGGCTGACCCGGGGTCGCCTGGGTGTGCTGGCGCACGCGCAGCAGGTAGCAGCCCTGCGCCGGATCATAGTCGCCGCGCACCCACAGTTCCGGGGTCCCCGCCTGGTCATACCAGCGGCGGAACTGCGTCAGATCCCGGCCGCTCGCGTCCTCCATGCAGGTCACGAAGTCGTCGGTAGTCACTGCCTGGCCGTCATAGCGGGAAAAATAGAGGTCGGTGGCCTCCCGGAACAGCGCGGGGCCGAGTAGATTGGCCTGCATGCGCACCAGCTCGGCCCCCTTCTCGTAAACGGTCGAGGTGTAAAAATTGTTGATCTCAATATAGGCCGTGGGCCGCACCGGGTGCGCCAGCGGACCCGCGTCCTCGGCGAACTGATAGGCGCGCAGCCCACGCACGTCATGGATTCGCTTGACTGCCCGGGACCCCATGGCGGCGGAGAATTCCTGATCGCGATAGACGGTGAAGCCCTCCTTCAGACTCAACTGAAACCAGTCGCGGCAGGTGATGCGGTTGCCCGTCCAGTTGTGGAAGTACTCGTGGGCGATGACCCCTTGAATCCCCGCAAAGTCCTGATCGGTGGCGGTGTCCGGGCGCGCCAGGACATATTTGTCGTTGAATACGTTGAGCCCCTTGTTCTCCATGGCCCCCATGTTGAAGTGGCTGACCGCCACGATCATGAAGAGGTCCAGATCGTATTCGCGCCCGAAGCGCTCCTCGTCCCAGCGCATCGCCAGCTTGAGCGAGCGCATGGCATGACCGCACTGGTCCAGGTTCTGCGGCTCCACATAGATCCGCAGGCCCACCGCCCGCCCGGAGGCGGTCGTGAACCGGTCCTCGACCAGCCCCAGGTCCCCAGCGATCAGGGCGAACAGGTAACAGGGCTTGGGGAAGGGGTCCTCCCAGTGTACCTCGTGTCGGCCGTCCCCCAGGTCGCGCATCACCCCCGGGTTGCCGTTGGACAGCAGCACCGGAAAGCGCCGCCGGTCCGCTGCCAGGGTGACGCCATAGCGGGCCATCACGTCCGGGCGGTCCAGGAAGTAAGTGATGCGCCGGAACCCCTCCGCCTCGCACTGGGTACACAACATCTCGCCGGACTGGTAAAGTCCCTCCAGCGCCGTGTTGCCGGCCGGGTGGATGTGCACCCGGGTCTGCAGCAGGAAGCGATCCGGCACCCGCTGCAGCGTCAGGGACTCGGCATCGACCCGATACTCGGCCGGGGTCAGCGGATAGCCGTCGATACTGACGCGGTCCAGTTCCAGTTGCTCCCCGTGCAGGGTCAGGCTGCCGTCGCCGCGGGTGGCGGCCGGATTGCGGCGGACCTGCAGGTCGGCGGCCACCCGGGTCAGGTCCGGGTCCAGGTCGAAGCGCAGGTCCACCCGGTCGATCAGGAACTCGGGCGGGCGATAGTCCTCCAGACGGATCGGGTGCGGGGCGTCTCGGTACATGCTGCTCTCGGTGGGCCATGGCAGGGGACTCCTGCGGATGGAGTCGATTGTATTCCGGCCGTGGCAATTAGATTTCAAGGCAAACGCAAAACCTGATCCGGCGCTGGTCCGGCGGGCGCCCCCGGGCCCGGACCAGCGCGTGAGTAACAACCATGTCCCAAGTCCTGATGTACACGAAAACACCTTGCAGCTATTGCACCCGCGCCAGGAGTCTGCTCCACCGCAAGGGGGTCGCGTTCACCGAGATCCCGGTCGACCACGACCAAGAGCAGGAACAGCGCATGATCGAGCGTAGCCGCCGCCGCACGGTACCCCAGATCTTCATCGGCGAGCAGCACATCGGCGGCTACTCCGACCTGGCCAAACTGGACGCCGACGGGAAACTGGACCCCCTGCTCGGGCGATGAACAACCTCGAGCCCATCGCGGAGGTGCGCCTGGACAAGTGGCTGTGGGCGGCGCGGTTCTTCAAGACCCGCCACCTCGCCGTGGAAGCGATCAATGGCGGCAAGGTCGAGGTCAATGGCACCCGCGCCAAACCCGGGCGCGGCATCCGTCCGGGGGCCCGGGTCTGCGTCCACAAGGACTCGCTCAAGTGGGAGGTCGAGGTGCTCGCGGTGACGCTGCAGCGCCGCCCCGCCGCCGAGGCCGCCCGGCTCTATGCGGAAGACGAGACGAGCCTCGGCCACCGCCTGGAGCAACTGCGCCAACGCAGCGCGGCTGGCCCCCTGGACCAGTCGGGAGAGCGGCCGACCAAGCGAGACCGTCGGCAACTGGACCGCTTCAAGGACGAGACCGCTCGGTGAACCAAGGTCCAGACCTGGTGCGTGCCGCGTCAGGTCATAGTGTAGCCGCCTCCGTCCAGCCGTGCGACCGCTGCCTCGCCGGCGGCTGATCCGCGCGCGGCAGTCGCGCCTGCGGTCACCTCCGGCGCGGCACCGCGTGAACCGCTCCGCGCCCGGGCCGGCGCCCGGACGGCGCGGGGGCGGCGTGCCGCCTCAGTGGGTGAACACCGGCACGGTTTTCGATACCATGCCGGGTGTCCATCCTGCTGCATCGCATCCGTCGTGCACCACGGCATTCACACGTTGGACCAGCCACCCATGAACGATATCACGCCACCAGACCCGGGGCTACCTGCCGCCCCTATCTTGCCCGAGCGCGAATGGGACAAGCTACTCAGCCTGATGCGCAAGGGGGAGTTGATTCCGGTGATCGGGCCGGAGCTCATGTGTATACCGCGTGGCGCCGAGCCGGCGGCCAGGCTCTATGATCTCTGGGGTATGGCTCTCGCCGAACAACGCGGTATCGAGGTGCCGACCGCAGATGCGGAGACCCCGTTCTTGTACCGCGTCGCGAACCGGTTGAGCGTCAATCCTGACATCCCGCTGGGCGACCTTGAATACGACATTCACGACGTCATCTGCAACAGCACCTGGCCGGTGCCCGCAGCGCTGCTGCAACTCGCCGAGATCAGTGATTTTCCGCTCTATCTGACGACCACCATCGACCATCTTCTGGAAACCGCGCTACTACGCGACCGTGGGGAGCAATGGCCGGCGGAGGTGATTGCCTTCAAAGGCGGGGGCAGCGCAGTGGATACCGATTTGCCCGGCGGCTTCAGGCCCGGCCCGCGGCCAACCATCTTCTATCTCTTTGGCCGAAGCTGTACGGATCGCGACGGTTTCGCCGCGACCGAGGATGCCCTGATCGAGTTCAGTTGGGCCTTGATCGACCAGGATTACGCGCCGAAGAACCTCTACGATTTCCTGCGCAACAAGACTCTTCTGCTCCTCGGCTGCAATTTTCCCGACTGGCTGGATCGCTTTTTCATCCATGCCCTGACCCGCCGTCCCGAGGCCAGGATCGTGGTGATGTACGTGAGCGAATGCCACATGACCGGGCTTTACGACTTCCTGCGCCGCAAGAAAGAGAAAGCGAGACCCCCGGTCACCCAATCCCCGGTCGCCTTCGTCGCGGAACTGCACCGCCGTTGGCGCCTCAGCCAGGGCTTCCGGCCGCCACCGGGAGGCGGCAAACCCGGCGCCGTATTCATCAGTTATGCCCGGGAAGACCTGGCCATCGCCAGGGCGATCCGGGCGCAACTGGAGGCCGCCTACATCGACACTTGGATGGACGAAAGCGGGCTGGAGCCCGGCGAGGAGTTCAAGCCGGTCATCCGCGAGAACATCGAGAAGGCCTCGTTCTTCCTGGCCCTGATCTCGAAGTCACTGGACCTGGAGGGCACGGAACGCCTGGGGCGATTCGTCCTGCGGGAGTGGAAATGGGCCGAGGATGCCGCGCTGGAGCGCCACACCGACGATTGTTTCCTGCAGCCGGTCGTCCTCGATGATACGCCGCCGGGTGCCGCCTTCATCGACCACCCGTTTCGCGGTTTAGCGGTGAAGAACTGGACCACTCTCGTCGACGGCATCCTCCCGCCACAGCTCATCGATGTCCTGAAACGGGGCATCCGCCGCTTTCGTACGACGGGGACGGCGCCATGACCGACGATACGGCTGCGGCGAAGAATCCCTTCAAGGGCTTGCACTATTATACTGAGGAGGATCGCCTGCTCTTTTTTGGGCGCGACCGGGAAATCGAAGAGTTCATCAGGCTTGTCGCGCGTGACATCCTGAGTGTCCTCTTTGCGCGCTCCGGCCTGGGCAAGACCTCACTCCTGCGGGCAGGTGTCATACCCCGCCTGCGCGAACAGAACTTTCTCCCGGTGATCGTGCGTATGGATTATGCGCAAAGCGCCCCCCGACCCGCCGCGCAGGTGCTGTCCGGGATCCTCGCGGCGGCCGCCGCGGCCAAGGTCGAGCTGGAAGCGACCGAGGCCACCGGTGCCCTTGGCGATCCACGGGAATGGCGCGGGACCCCCTGGGAGTTCTTCCATTGCTACCAGTTCTGGAACCTCCGTAACGATCCCGTTCGGCCCGTGCTGATTCTTGATCAGTTCGAGGAGTTGTTCACCCTGGGCCAATCCACGCCCCACCGATCCGAGTTCCTGACACAACTCGCCGATCTGGCGGAAAACCGCATGCCCCGCAGCGTCCGGACCGCGCTCGATCAATCCGGCGATCGGCTGAAGTACGATACCCGCACGCAGAACTTCAAGTTGATTCTGGCCTTGCGGGAGGATTATGTCGCGAAGCTGGATTCGTTGCGGCCCGAGATGCCGGCCGTCATGCGTAACCGTTACCCCTTGGCTCCGCTGGATCGGGAACGCGCCTTGGAGATCGTGCAGAAGGCCGGTGGCCCCTGGGTTTCAGAGGCCGTCGCCAAGGCCATCGTGGCTGCGGTGGCGGGCGACAGCGACTCACCCGAACCGGAAGCACCGCCGGAGGCCGCCGCCGGAGAAATCGAACCCGCCTACCTCAGCGTTATGTGTGACGAGTTGTTCCGGAGGATGGCCGCACTGGACCAAACGGAGATCGACCTGGGCCTGGTGCGGGCGGAGCGGGGCAACATCCTCGACGCCCTCTACGAGCGTAGCTTCGACGGGCTGGCCCCGGGCACCCGGGTGTTCGTCGAGGACCGTCTGCTGACCGTCGGCGGATTTCGGGCTTCACTGCCGGTGGCCGAGGCCCGGCGGGATGCCGTGGCCTCTTCCGATCTGGATCGTCTGGTCAACTGCCGCCTGTTGCGCTTCGAAGATCGCTTGGGTACGACCCATGTCGAACTTTCGCACGACCTGCTCACCCCCATCGTCCGCAAGCGCCGGGATGCGCGTTGGGCCGCGGCCAAGGCCGAGGCCCAACGGGTTGCCGAGCGGGCACGCGAGGCGGCATTTACGGCGAAATTGCACCGCGAACGGTTGCGGCTGTGGACGGCCGCGGCGACCGTGGCGCTGCTGGCCGGGGGCATCGGATTCTATGTCTGGGGCTGGGTGGCGCCGTACCAGACCTACTGCCGGGACTTCTCCAAGCGGTGGGGCACAGTCCATCCCGTGGGACCGCTCTCGGCCGCAGCGGTCGGACATCGCCAGACGACGATTCGGCTGACCCGCAACGGCTGGTTTGGCCAGGTGCGCACGTTGGAGATCATCGACGCCAACCACCGGCCTGCATCCAATGCGTCGATCACGACCTATCTGACCGATTCCGATGCCGCCCCGGACCCGCGCGGCAGCCCCTCGCGGTATGAATACGTTCTTGATCGCGCCGGGCGGGTCGTCTATGAAGTCGCCTACGACCGGTTCGGGCGGATGGCCTGGGGGCTGGTGTATGCGCCGCGTGGGAAGGCCGATCAGGGTCGGCGCCGTTCGGCCAAGGCGACTTTTATTGGGCCAGATGGCCTTCCCCAACCCCAGGGCCACGGCCGCGCTGAATACGTCCTGTTCCGTTACGACCCGCTCGGCTTCGAGGCCGAACTGCGCTACATGGACCGCGCGGGCAATCCCATGCCGGGGCCGGACGATGCCTATGGCCAGCGCCGGACATTCGATGAGCACGGACGGGAGGTGCGACGCACCTCCGTGGACAAAGACGGCGAGCCGACGAACGATGCGGCCGGCAACGCCGGCCTGGAAGCGGATTACGATGACGATGGGAATATCACCGAGCGCCGGGCCTTCGATCGGAAGGGAGAGCCGACCTTGGTCAGAGGCGGCTACTATCACGTCACTCAAAAGCATGACAAGTGGGGCCGCATCACCGAGCAGCGATACTTCAACCTGTCGAATGAGCCGGTGGAAGAAGCCGGGCAAAGCGGCGCGCACCGGATCGCCTGGACCTATGACAGTCGCGGCAATCCTACGCGAATCACACTCTATGACAAGTCGGGCGGCCCAATGGTGGCCGGTGGCGAAATCTGGGACTTTGCAGCACATGAACAACGCTCGACGTTCGATGCCCACAATCGCGTGGAGCGCATCGCCTATTTCGGCACACAGCATGAACCCCTGACCGGACCGGAAGGCTGGCACTCGTACGGGATCGAATACGACCACAACGGCTTCGGGGCCGCAACCTCCACCTTCGACGCCCAGGGTAATCCCGTGAATCAGCAAACGAGCGGCACCCACCGCTGGGAGCGGGTGAATGATGCCCGCGGCCGACCGCTCACCGAGCGCTTTTATGGCGCCGACGGGCAACCGGTTGCGAGCCGCGACGGCGGTTACCACCTGCGCCGGAACAGGTACGATCGGGCCGGCAACCTCATCGGGCAGTCCCATTTCGATGTAGCGATGAAACCGGTGGCGGTTCTGGACGAGGGCATCTATCGCTCCGAGACGCGCTACGACCGGTTCCGCAATCCAACCGTTACCTGGTATCTCGACACCGCCGGTCGCCCCATGAACAGCCAACAGGGCGTGCACAAGATCGTCTACAGCTATGACGACTACGGATCGGAAGTCGAGCGGCGCTGGTACGACAAGGAGGAACAACCGGTGCCGGGGCCAGACGGGGTCCAGGTCGTACGCAAGACCTATGATGAACGGGGCCTCCTCAAGCGCATTGCCAATTATGACGCGGAAAATCAGGCCGTCACCGACCGCCAGGGCATTCATGAAACGCTGTTCACATTCAACGATAAACGCCAGCAGACCCTATGGCAGGTATTCGGCCTGAAGCGCAAGCCGGTGGAAAACGGGGCTGGCGATCATCTGGTAATCACTCAGTTCGACGCGCGCGGGCGTGAAACCCTGGTGACGAAATTGCGGGCGGACGGGCGCCCGAACTGGGACCGCGAACTGGGAATCGCCACGCGGCGACAACGCTACGACCAGGAAGGCAAGTGGACGGAACAGGCGTACTACGATGCCGGTGACCACCTCGTCGATGGACCCTTCGGCTTTGCCAAGGGGTGCTATGAACCGGACGCCGATGGCCGCGTCATGCTGGTCAATTACGGGGCCGCCGACAGGCCTGCCTTCAATCCCCTGCTCGGGTTCGCCATCAAGAAGACGGACCGGCGCAAACGCGGTGACACCGTCGATTCCTACCACGACGACGCGGGCGCATTGATCGAAGGCCCAGAGGGCTATGCACAGGTGCGCCGCCGCTGGGGTGATTTCGGCCGACTCCTGACCGAGGCCTATTTCGGCATCGACGGCACGCCGGTCGCAGGCCCTCAAGGCTACCACCGAGTCGAACGAACACCGGACGGGCAAGTCCGGCACTTCGACACCAAGGGGCGCGAACTCGGGACGCTGGGGCACCCGGACTTTGAGTCGGTCATCGTCCTGTCGGAGATCACGAACGTCAAAATGCCCGCCATGAAGGCCGGGATTCAGGCCGGTGACATCCTGTGGCGGTACGGCGACTGGTCCTACCCGGTCGCGTTGGCGGCCGAGCGTACCGGGGGAACCAAACCCGATGCGCAACTGCGCGCCCTGGTGCAGTCATTTTTCGCCGAACGCGACCGACTCCGTGACGGACCAGCCCCTATGACGGTGATCCGCCGCGGGCATCCGGTGCAACTGACCGTACCGCCACTGCCGGATAAGGCCTTGGGTGCCCGACTCACAGACCGGTTGGTTCCCATCGCCACCTTTGAAGGCTGGAGCCTCGCCGACGCTGGAGTAAGGGCGGATTCGGTGCCAGCCGCTACACGGTGAGGACGCTACGCTCAGCGGTGCGGCGCCCCCCGCGGGAACCAGTGCGACGCCGGGAACCGGACGGGCGGACCCCGATCCTGGAACGGACAGGTCCATGAGAGGCGCATCAAGCGCCTGGTGCATTGACCCCGGGCGCGCTCACGGCAGCCGCCGGAGCGTCCGGCCGACCGGTACCCGACACCCCCGGACGCTGCGGGGTCGCCCCCAGGGCCACCGCATAACGGACCAGTTCGGTCTGGGACTGGAGCCCGAGTTTGGTCATCATGCGGCGGCGGTAGGTATCCACGGTCTTGATCGCCACCCCCAGCGCCTCAGCGATCTGGCTGCCGCGCTGCCCGGACGCGATTTGGGCCAGCACCTCACGCTCGCGCCGCGACAACAGGGTGCGACCGGGGCGTGCCGGGGACGGCGGCCCCGGGGGCAGCCAGGTCCCGCCCCCGTGGACCTGCCGCACCGCCGCGACCAGGACTGACAATGACTCACTCTTCACCACATAGCCCTTGGCGCCCGCCTCCACCATCTGGGTGACGAAACACTCATCCCCCAGGGCCGACAGGGCGATCACCCGACACCCCGGCACCGCCTTGCGCACCCGCGCCGCCGTCTCGATGCCGTTGAGGTTCGGCATGCTCACATCCAGGAGCAGGACGTCCGGCCGCAGGGATTGGGCCAGTGCGAGGGCCTCGTGCCCGTCCGCCGCGACCCCGACGAGTTCCACGTCAGGCTCGGCCGCGAGCACCCCCGCAAGGGCATCGCGCACCATGAGGTGATCGTCCGCCAGCACCACTCGTATCGTCATCTGCAAGACTCCTGGTCGCGAGCTACTGAAACGTGTTCGGCCCTGCAGCCGCACGCGGTGGCGCCTTGGTGCGGACCGGACCGCGGATCGGCCGCGGCGCCCACCCCGGCCAGGGGCACCCACAGGCTCGCCTGGGTGCCGCCGCCGCCGCCCACCCGCAGGCTGAGCCGACCCCCGATCAATTCGATGCGCGAACGCACACTGAAAAGCCCGAAGCCGCCGCCCGTCAAGCCCCGCGCGGGATCATCGGGCAGCGCCGGATCGATTCCGATCCCGTCGTCGCTCACGAGCAGTTCGGCCGCCTGCGGCGCGCCCCGCACCAGCACCTCCGCCCGGCCGGCCCGCGCGTGTTTGCAGACATTGGTCATGAGCTCCCGGACCGCCCGAAACAGGGTCACCTTGAGGTCATCGGGGATCGCCGGCACCGCCCCCTCCACCCGGCAGGCGAAGCGCACCGGCCAGCGACTGCTGAAGTCGGCCGCCAACCACTGCAAGGCCGGGACCAGCCCCGCCTGATAGAGGATCGGCGGGCTCAGGTCGAACACCAGGTCGCGCAACTGGGCCAGCGACAGGTCGAGCAGGGCGCGCAGACGCTCCATCCGCTCCGGTCCAGACCCGAACGCCGCGCCGCCGCACCCCGCGACGGCCGCTCCCGGCGCCGGGTCCGCCAGCATCCGCGCCAGCACCAACTGCTGGATGGTACTGTCGTGCAGCCGCTCCGCCAGGCAGCGCCGTTCGCGCTCCTGCGCCAGGCTCAGCTCGGCGTCCATTTCGCGCATCCGCCGATGGGCCAGGCGCAGGCTTTCGGTGCGCGCCTCCAGCGTCGCCTGCAGGCCGCGCGACAGGCGCGCGAGCGTCGTGTGCGTGGTGACGCGGGCGATCAGGACCCGTAACTCGAACGGCTTGACCAGATAGTCGACGCCGCCCACGTCGAAGCCGCGCAGGACCTCCGATTCGCTCCCGCGGGCGGTCAGGAAAATCACCGGCAGCCAACCATAGCGCGGGTCCGCCTTGAACTCCCGGCACCAGGCATAGCCGTCCTGGTCCGGCAGCCCGACGTCGAGCAGGATCAGATCGAAGTCTCCGGCCGCCAGGCAGACCCAAGCCGCGGCGCCGCTTGCGGCCTGGGTACTGCACATCCCCGCGACCGCGAGCTGATGGCAGACAAAATTGGCGAAGAGCGGATCGTCATCGACCACCAGCAGCCGCGGCGGCGGCTCAGCATCGAAATTCATGGCGGCAGTATCTCCTGCAGCGGACCAGGGTTTGGACCGTCTGACCGGGAGCCAAGTATACCCGCTCTAAACCTGACGGATTCGGGTCTCTGTCTTTGTCCGCGGTGCGACGATACCGAACCAAGGGCGATCCCACCACCGCCGCCCCGGTCGCCGACTCAGGCGATCACCCGGTCCCGCCCCGCGGCCTTGGCCCGATACAGACACCGATCGACCTGCGCCAGGCAGTCCCCGAGCGCGTCCCCGGGGCGGGGGTGGCATCGTCGAGCAGGATGAGGTCCGGCTGGGGATGGGTGCGCGCCAGGGCCAGGGCGCGCGCCCCGTCCGCTGCGACCGCCAGGGCATAGTCGTCGGCCAGCAGGTGCGTCAGCAGGTCCACGGCCAGCGGATCGTCATCGACGATCAACACCCGCCCGGGCACGTGCCCGGGCACCGCCGCGCCGGCGCCGGCCGACGCCCCTGCCAGCCCCCCCGCCAGGCTCCCGGCCAGTTCCCCGACCCCACCCGCCACCAGCGCCCGCGCCGCCGCCAGGGTGGCGCCCAGGGCCGCACCCAACGCGGCCACCAGGTCCGGGGCCGGCGGCCCGGCGGCCGGCGTGCGGTCGTCGATCCGGGCGCCCAGCGCGGCCAGGGGGCCAGCGCCGAGCATGGGCGCCGTGCCGCGCAGCATGTGGGCGACCCGGGTCGCGTCCGCCGGCAGTTCCGCCAGCCGGGGGGTGTAGAGGTCCAGAAAGTCGCCGAGCAGCCGCAGATACAGGTGCGCGTCGCCGCCGACCCGCCGCACGCCCTCCGCGGCATCGATCCAGACCTGGGCCGGGGCAGGGGCCGCGGCTGGGGCCTGGTCCGCGACCGGTGCCGCGTCGATCAGCGCTGCGTCGACCGGCAGGGCCGCGGCCGGCGCGGACCCGGACGGCACCGGCAGCGCCATCCAGCGCCCCAGGGTCGCCGCGAACTGGGCCTGATCGAAGGGTTTGGGGATCTGGTCGTCCATCCCCGCCTCCAGACCACGCTGCCGGTCCGCGGGCAGGACATGGGCGGTGATGGCGATCACCGGCAGTGGCCGCAGGCGCGGGTCGCGACGCAGGCGGCGGGTGGTCTCGTAGCCGTCCATCCCGGGCATCTGGATATCCATCAGGACCAGACTGAAGCCCGCGGGGTCGGCGGCAAGCTGCGCCAGGGCCGTCTCACCGTCCGGCACCGCCAGCACCGCTACCCCGAGTTGGGCGAGGAATTCACTCAGGATCTGACGGTTGACCGAATTGTCCTCCACCACCAGGACCCGCCCCGGGTCGCCCTGGGCCGCGGCGCGGCGCCTCGCCCCGACCGCCCCGGCGTCTGCTCCCGTTGGCGCCGCCAGTAGCGCCGCAGCGGTCCCGGCCTCGTCGACCACCCGTACCAGGGGCACCAGCACCCGAAAGCAGGTCCCGACCCCAGGGCCGGTCTCCACGCCCAGTTCACCCCCCATCAGCGCGACCAAGTGCTTGACGATGGCCAGGCCGAGCCCGGTCCCGCCGTGGCGCCGGGCGAGCGAGTTGTCCCCCTGATCGAAGGGCTCGAACAGCCCCGGCAACTGGTGCGCGCCGATGCCGATCCCGGTGTCCTGCACCGCGAACAGCACCCGCACCCGGGCACTGCCCGCTCCGGCCGCCTCCGTCGGTGCCTCCTCGCTGCCTCCCGTGTCCCCGGCGAGGTCTACCCGCAGCCGCACCCCGCCCTGGTCGGTAAATTTGACCGCGTTGCCCAGCAGGTTGACCAGCACCCGCTCGAGCTTGTGGGCATCGCCGGACCAGCCCCCCTCCAACTGCTGGTCCAGCTCGATGGCGAGCGTCAACCCCTTCGCCGCCGCCAGGGGCGCGGCGATGGCGCGCACGCGCTCGATCAGGTCCGTGAGCCGCAGGGGTGCAAGGTTCAGGGTCTCGGCCCCGCCCTCCAGGCGGGCAAAGTCCAGCACCTCGTTGACCACCCCCAGCAGTGAACGGCCGGCCTGTTCGATCCCCGCCAGGTAGCCGTGCACCCGCTCCGGGTCCCGCGCGCCCAGTCCCAGGGCCGCCAGGTTCAGCACCGCGTTGAGCGGGGTGCGGATCTCGTGGCTCATGTTCGCCAGGAACTCGCCCTTGGCCCGGCTGGCCACCTCCGCCGCGTCCCGCGCCAGCACCAACCGGTGATTGAGCCGGGTCAGTTCCCAGTGCCGATAGGCGAGAAAGAGCCCCATTAACGCCAGCACGCCCAACACCTGCCACAGCCGGGTGAGGTCCGGGGACTGCTCCAGGTGGAAGGTGGTGCGCCGCTGTGCGATCCGGTCGCGCTCCGCCGGGGTCACGGCGTCCACCGCCTTCTGCATGATCGCGAGCAAGGCCGGCTCGTCGTTGCGCACCGCCACCGAGATCGGGTAGGGATCGTCCAGCTTGCCGATGATTCGCAACCGGCCGTCCCCCTGCTGGAGCGCCTCCGCCGCGTGCTCCAGGGTGGCGACCGCGGCGTAGACCCGGCCGCTCGTGATCGCCGCGGTCAGCTCGCCCAGATTGGCCAGTTCAACCAGCGGCTGCTCCGGGAAGCGGGCGCGCAGGGCCGCGGCGATGGCCGTGTGCTCCGGCACCCCGATGGGCTGGCCCGCGAGCTGCTCAATCCCCGCCACGAAGGGCGCCTCATCGCGCGCCACCAACACCAGCGTCAGGTTGAGATAGGGGGAGGTGAAGGCAAAGGAGCGCTCGCGCGCGGCCGTGCGCACTGCCCCGGAGATCAGGTCGCAACGCCGCTCCTCGGCCAGGCGCAGGGCGGCCGGCCAGGTCGGCGCCGCCAGCGCCCGGAACTCGACCCCCAGCTCGTCGGCGAACAACGCGATGTAGTCACGGAAGGTGCCGCGGTGCTCCCCCCCCTCCAGATAGTCATAGGGCATCCAGACGGGGCTGAAACAGTAGGTCAGGACCCCGCCCTTGCGCCGCAGATAGGCCAGTTCCCCGACACTGAGCACCGGCGCCCCGGCCTGCCCCGTGGCCGCCCGCATCCGGCCCACATAGCGCTGTTTGATCGCCAGGCGCTGCTCGCGCGACATCGCCGTCAAGACCCGATCGATGGCGCTGACGAACAGCGGCCGATCCTTGCGGATAGAGAACACCAGGGGCAACGCATCGGGCAGTACGAAAGCCGCCTCGATCCCGGTCAGGTCCCGATCCATCGCCCAGAAGACGAAGAGGTCGTCGGCGAGCAGCGCGTCCACGTCGCCCGACAGCAGCCGATTGGCCCCGTCCAGGCTGGACTCCACCGGGACCGGGGTCAGCCCGGGGATGCGGCGCAGGTACTTCTCCTCGCCCAGGTTGCCGCGCGTGTAGGCCACCCGCCGGCCGGCCAGATCGCCCGCCCCGCGCAGTCCGTGCGGATTACCGGCCTTCACGAACAGGCTCTTGCCGACCTCGATATAGGAAACGCTGAAGAGGAACAGGTCCGCCCGCTCCGGGTGCACGGCGGAGGCCGACAGGCCGTCGATCTCACCGCGCCGCGCGCGCGCCACCTGCTCCACCCAGCGACCGGTCTCCAAGCGGATGCGCGTCCCGAGCACCTGGTTGATCAGGGCCACCGTGTCCCCGTCGATCCCGGAGAAGCTGCCGTCGGCGTTTTTGACGATCAGGGGCGCCCAGTCGGCGTCCACGCCCAGCACCAGGTCCGGGCGGGCGCTGAGGTCCGCCCGCTCCGCCTCCGTCAGCCGCACCGCCGCGCGCAACGCCGCGACCGTGTCGTCCGCCCCGAACCAGCGCCCCCAGAGCGATTGGAGCAGGCCCGGGTCCAGCGCCTCGATCGCCTGGTCCAGCACCGCCGCGAGCGGCGCCTGATCGCGGCGCACCGCAAAGAAGCTCGCGGTGTTCCAGGCGCGACCGAGCAGGTCCACCGGCCCCCGGTCCGCCCGGTGGGTGAGCAGCGGATCGGCAAAGAGCCGGTCCTCGATGCGGGCGGTCCGGGTGCCGAAGATCAGCCCCGCCTCGCGCTCCGGGGTGTGCACCGCGTTGAGCAGCGCGTCCGCCGTCCCTGCCGCCAGGGCCGCGTCGGCGTCCGCCGGGGCCAGCCGGCGCCACTCCAACTTAAGCCCCACCGCCTGGGCCGCGTGTTCCATGACCTCCACGCTGAAGCCGGTCACTGCCCCTTCGCGCTCCAGCGCATAGGGCGGCGCATCCGTATAGACCAGACGCAGGCGCGGATGCGCCTTCACCCAGGCCGACTGCGCCGCGTCCAGGGTCGGCGCACCGGCCGTGGGCGCCGCCGCCGTCAGGGCCGAGTCCCCGGGGACCGCCGGCGCGGCGGCGGAAGCGCAACTGCCCCCGACGGCGCACAGCAGCGCGCCAAGCAGCAGGAACAGGGTAGAAAACCGCCGCGCCGGGGCGCCGCCTGCGGTGGGGGTTGGCGAGTGCATGGTCACGTTTGTTATTAGACCGCCTGGGGGGCGGAGAGTCATCCGAAATCCGACTATTGTGCGCGCCGCAGCGGCGGCCGGATGCATGAGCCCAGAATCGGCAATTGCTCACGCAAAGACGCCAAGAACGCAAAGAAGAACAGAATGATGCAAGCGATGATCCCGTCACCCGGCAGGTGAGCCGTGCGACAGAGATAGCGCATTGAAAAACTTTGCGTCTTTGCGTCTTTGCGTGAAATAGACGCTCTTTCTAGGACGAGCCGGCGGTCCAGTCCTGACCCTGAACGTCGCGCAGCGACGCGGTGGGAGCGGCTTCAGCCGCGACGGGCCGCGCCCACCCGGACAAACCCCCCGCGCCCGTTGCAATTGCCCGCGGCGTGGCCACGTCGGGAGTACCAGTCCGCCGGCCGCCCCCAATCCCATGCCCGACACCCTGCTGATCGACAACGGCTCCACCCGCCCGGACTCCACCCTCGCCCTGCGCGCCCTGGCGCGGACGCTCGCGGGGCGCTGCGGCCGACCGATCCAGCCGGTGTCCCTCCTGCACGCGGACCAGGTGCCGACGCACGCGCTGGGCGGGCAACCCGCGGACACGCTGGAGCCCTGGCTGCGCCGCGCCCTCGCCGCCGGCCGGCGGGACTTCCTGCTGATCCCCCTGTGGTTCGGACCCAGCCGCGCCCTGACCCACTTCATCCCGGAATTGACCGCAGCCCTGCGTCGCACGCACGGCCCCTTCCGCCTGGCCTGCACCCCGGCGCTCTGCCCCCTGCCGCACGGCGAGCCGCGCCTGGTCGAGGTCCTGCTCGGGAACATCGACGCCACTGCGACCGCCGCGGCCATCACCCCCAGGCGCCTTGTCTTGGTCGACCACGGCTCACCGATCCCCAGCGTCACCGCCGTGCGCACCTGGCTCGCCGCCCGGCTGCGCGAGCGGCTGGGCCCCGCCGCGGTGCTGGAAGAGGCCGTGATGGAACGCCGCCCCGGCCCCGACTACGACTTCAACGGCGAGTTGCTGGAGACCGTCCTGCACCGCCTCGCCGCCGCCGACCCCAGTGCCCCCGTCATCCTGCCGCTGCTCTTCCTCGCCCCCGGACGGCACGCCGGGCCGGGCGGGGATCTGGCCGCCATCTGCGGCCGGGTTGAGTCCGCGGTCCCCGGCTTTCGGGTCTTGCCGACCCCGTTGGTCGGCGCCCACCCGGGGCTCATCGACATCCTGGCGGAGCGCATCGCGGCGGCTGCCAACGGTCAGCAGGCTTCGGTCATGGTTCCCGACGACTGAGCCGATTGCGACGCGGCTGGTCCGCACAGCGGACCCTGCAGAGGCGCGCCTGTAGGGTCCGCTGTGCGGACCGGCCACCGGCCGCGCTGCACTCGGCTGCCGCATCGTGCCCTACAGCGATGGGCACGGCGCGCTGGCCTTAGACCGTTCCGCCGCGTCGGAAACTGGACACGTTTTCGCTGCGGTCGCGATCGGCAGCCTACCGCGAATACTGGCCCGATCTCGTCGGCGTGGGCGCCTTTGCCCATCCCACCGGGTTGCCGCGGGCGGGCCTTGATCATAACTCCGGTCCGCCCGGGCGACGGTTGGCGCCCCGTTGTAGGTCGGCCTTCAGGCCGACCGGGGGCGCCATTCAACCGGGCAGGCGCAGGTTCAGGGCCCGGGCATCCACAGGTCCTCCAGCCTGATGCGGACCGCCTCGAAGGGCGGCACCGCCACCACGGCCCCGCCGGCAGAGCGCGCGATTTCCCGCCAACCGCCCCCGGCCAAGGCGTAGGCCTCCAGCGTGCGGGCCAGGGGGTCGATCAGCCAGGCATAGGCCACGCCGAAGCGGGCGTAGATCGGCATCTTGACCCGGCGGTCCTTGGTCTCGGTGGAGGGGGACAGGACCTCGCAGGCCCAATCGGGCACCACCTCGATGCGATGCCCCAGGGTGGGATCGGGCATCCGCTCCCGCCGCCAGCCGGCGAGGTCCGGGACATCGACCTCGGCGTCGCGGATGAAGTGCACTCACCAATCCTTGAACGGCCGCCGCGCCAGGTTGGCGTTGGAATAGCGCGGATCGCTGGTGACCTCCGCCCCGGCCCAGCCGGGCAACTCGAAGGGCTCGTGCTCGCTGGTCAGTTCGATCTCGGCCAGCACCAGTCCGGCGTTGTCGCCGGTGAAGCAGTCCAGGTCCCAATGGTGCTCGCCGCAGGGGACCCGGTAGCGGCTCTTCTCGATCACCGGCAGGATGGCGAGTTCGCGCAGCATCGCCTCGCCGTCCTCAAAGGGGATGGGGTACTCGAACTCGGAGCGCACCAGCCCCAGGGGCGGACCCTTGAGGGTGAGCCAGGCGCTGTCGTCCTTCAGGCGGACGCGTACCGTGAGGGTCCCGGTAGTGGCGAGATACCCCTGGCGGATGCGCCACTCGCACTCCACGTGGCCGCGCCAGGAGTCGTTCTTCACCAGAAACTTGCGCTCGATTTCAATTCCCATGATGGACGGGTCCGGTGGTTGCGGTGGTTGCGGTTAAAGGCGTTCAAAGATGGCCATGGACTCGACGTGCGCGGTGTGAGGGAACATGTCCATCACCCCGGCACTGACCAGCCGGTAGCCCAGCGCGTTGACCAGGCGGTCAGCGTCCCGGGCAAGTGTACTGGGATAACAGGAAACGTAGCAGATCCGCGCGACACCGAGGCGCGGCAGCCAGTCCAGAACCTCCAACGCGCCGCTGCGCGGCGGGTCGAGCAGGGCCTTCTGATACTGGCCCCGGAGCCAGGGTGCATCGGTAATGTCGGCATAGAGGTCGGTGGTCTCGAAGCGGACATTGGTGATCCCGTTGCGGTGGGCGTTGGCCGTGGCCCGGGCGATGAGGCCCGGATCGGCCTCGACCCCCAGCACCTCCGCGGCACGGCGCGCCAACGGCAGGCTGAAGTTGCCGAGCCCGCAAAACAGATCCAGCACCCGCTCGTCCGGCTGGGGGTCCAGCAGGTCCAGGGCCTGGTCGAGCATCAGCCGATTCAGCTCCAGGTTGACCTGGGTGAAGTCGGTCGGCTCAAACGCCATGCGCAGGCCGTACCTGGGCAGGTCGTAGTGCAGTTCCACCCCCTGGCCGGGCAGGGGCCTGATGCTGTCCACCCCGCCCTCCTGGAGATAGATATGGTAACCGTAATCCTCGCCCAGGCCCCGGAGGACCCCCAGGTCCGCCGCGCTCGGGGCGGCCATGACCCGGAAGATGAGCACGCAGGGCGCCTCCCCGACCGCCATTTCGATCTGCGGCACCTGATCGCGGATGCTCAAGCTTCCCACCGCCGCCTGCAGGGCCTGGAGGCGCTCGCCCACGCTCGGGTGCAGCACCTCGCAGCGGGTCAGGTCGGCGAGATAGGGAGTGCCCCGCTCGCGAAAGCCCACCAGGGTACGGCCCTTCTTGATCACATGGCGCGCCCCCAGACGCGCCTTGCGCCGGTAGCCCCAGTGGCCCGCCACCAGCGGCGGCAGCCAAATGGCGGGACTGACCTTGCCGATGCGGGTGAAGACATCCGCCAGCGTCTCCTGCTTCATGCGGATCTGGGCCGCGGGGTCCAGGTGCTGGAGGCTGCACCCGCCGCAGACACCGAAGTGCGGGCAGCGGGCCTCCACCCGGTCGGGGGAGGCGCGCAGAACCTCCACCGCCACGCCCTCGTCGTAGCGGCGCTGGACCCGGGAGTAGCGCATCCGCACCCGCTCCCCGGGCAGGGCATAGTCGACGAAGATCGCCTTGCCGTCGAAATGGGTCAGGCCCCGGCCCTCGTGGGTCAGGCCCTCGATCTCGACTTCGATCTCCGGCGGGAGGGGTTTACGCTTCTTTGACAACTGGCTGGTCCTTAAATTCAAAAAAGGGAGAACGCTGCTAGGGAATGCTTGTCAAACCGTTGTCGTTGTCGTTGTCGTTGTCGTTGTCGTTGTCGTTGTCGTTGTCGTTGTCGTAATCGAGGTTATCGCAGCGTCCCGGATGCTCTCGCACGCCAAACTGCATCGCTTTTCCGATTACGATTACGACAACGACAACGACAACGACAATTGTATTTAAGTTGTTCTTGACTCGTTACTCAGTCCGGGAAGACCCCGGTCGAGAGATAGCGGTCGCCGCGGTCACAGACAATGGTGACGATCACCGCGCCACGGACCTCGGCCGATAGCCGCAGCGCCGCGGCCACCGCCCCGCCGGAGGAGACGCCGGCGAAGATCCCCTCGCGTGCCGCCAGCTCCCGGGTGGTCTGCTCGGCCTGGACCTGGGAGACATCAATGATCCGGTCCACCCCGGCGGGATCGTAGATCCGCGGCAGATAGGCGGCCGGCCAGCGACGGATCCCGGGGATGTTGGCGCCCTCCTGCGGCTGCACGCCCACCACCTGCACCGCGGGGTTCTGCTCCTTGAGATAGCGCCCGGTCCCCATGATGGTCCCGGTGGTGCCCATGGCGCTGACGAAATGGGTGACGCGCCCACCCGTGTCCCGCCAGATCTCGGGGCCGGTCGACGCGTAGTGTGCGCCCGGGTTGTCCGGGTTGGAGAACTGATCGAGCCGCAACCCCTCGCCGCGCGCCGCCATGGCGTTGGCCAGATCGATAGCCGCCTCCATGCTGCCGGCCCTGGGCGTCAGCACGATCTCGGCACCGAAGGCGCGCATCACCGCCCGGCGCTCCACGCTCATGTGCTCCGGCATGACCAGCACCATGCGATAGCCCATGATGGCCGCGGCCATGGCGAGCGCGATTCCGGTATTGCCGCTGGTCGCCTCGATCAGGGTGTCGCCGGGCTTGATGCTGCCGCGTTCTTGGGCGCGCCTGAGCATGTTGAGCGCCGGGCGGTCCTTCACCGAACCCGCCGGGTTGTTGCCCTCCAGCTTGACCAGCAGCAGATTGTCGGTGGCGCCGGGCAGCCGTTGCAGGCGCACCTGCGGGGTGTTGCCGACGAAGGCGTCGATGGTGCTTGGGATAGGATGATCGATCATAGGGTTACCGGCGGGCGCGGGGGACGGTTGAGGCGCTGGGCGCCGCGGCCTGGGCGCCCGGGTGGGCCGGGCGGGACCTGCAACCCGTGATTGTGCACCAGCGCCGTCATGCAACCAAGCCGGACACCCCCGATGGACTGGCCCGGGACCAGGCTTTAAAGTAGTCATCGAGCCACCACGGCAGGAGCAAGACCTTGGACCAAGCCCCCGTCACGACCCCTCTGTCCCAACTCCCCGCCCGCGACCGGGTGTCCGCCCTGGCCGTCGCCGGGGGCGACGCCGACCTGGCCGCCGAACTCTTCGCCGCCCTGCTGACCGGGCTGCCGGGCGAACGCGCGGCCCTGGGCGCCAAGGTCGCGGAGTCCGACTGGGCGGGGCTGGCCGAACTCGCCCACCAGGTGCGCGGGGCCACCCGCTATTGCGGCGTCCCGGCCCTGGACGAGGCGGCCGAGTCCCTGGAGCGCGCCGCCCGCAACGGCGAGCGGGAACGCATCGCGGCGGCCTTCGCGGACTTCGAGGCGGAGGCGCTGCGGGTGCAGGAGGCGGGAGACTGAACCCGGGATGAGAGGATATCTAACGAGTCGGAAATACCTTATACAACGGGCACCATCGTTGTCGTTGTCGTTGTCGTAATCGTAATCGGAAAAGCAATGCAATCCGGCGTGCCGGAGAATCCGCATCGCGACGATCAGCTCGATTACGACAACGACAACGACAACGACGCCACCGTTCCTATGGAACCGCGAATGAACGGGAGCAAACCCAAGCGGAACCTGCGGATCATGGGATGAACGAAGGAGGACTTCCTTGGAGAGAGAGTTGACGCCGCCGCGACTCACCCACGAGCATATCCGCGAACGCCTGAGCCCGGACGCCTGCCGCGGTGCCCCCCGCTGGGAGCTGGGGCCGGCACCGCCGGGCGGGGCCGCGGGCGCGGAGCGCGCCGCCGTCCTGTTGCCGCTCTATTGCCGGGACGGGGCCTGGCACCTGATCTTCATCCGCCGCTCCCACCAGGTCCGGGACCGACACAGCGGCGAGGTCGCCTTCCCCGGCGGGCGCCACCAGGCCGGCGACCCGGACAGCATCGCCACCGCGCTGCGGGAGGCGCAGGAGGAGATCGGCCTGGCACCAGACCAGGTGCAGGTACTGGGTGCGCTGCGCCCCCTGCACACCGTCAGCCGCTTTCTGGTGACCCCGGTGGTCGGCCTCCTCCCCTGGCCCCAACCGCTGCGGCCCGACCCGCGGGAGGTCGCGCGCATCTTCAGCATCCCGCTCGCCTGGCTCGGGACCCCGGCCCACCATCGGGTACGCCCCTATCCGGCCCCCGACCACCCCGAGGCACGCGAGGTGGTCTTTTTCGACGAATATGACGGTGAACTGCTGTGGGGCGTCACCGGGCGCATCACACTCGACTTCCTCGGATGCCTGAGCGCTCATTGAGCCGCGGCCGGTCAGCAACGCGCCCGCGCAATCCGGCCGGGCTTGTCGTAAGGTATGCGCAACACGAGCAAACGCCCGAGGTAGCCCCGATGGAAGACACCCTGCAACGCCTCCTGGCCGCCGAGCTGCAGGCGGAGCGGATCGCGAGTCTTGCCGAGCAGGAGCAGGACCGCATCATCCAGACGGCGCTCGCCGACGCCAAGGCGGACAACGAGCGCTTCACCGGGCGCATCCCGGACCTGCACCGCGCCTTCATCGCCAAGGCGCAGGAGCGCGCCGAGCAGAACATCGCCGAACTGCGCCGCCGCTACGACGAACGCCACGTCCAGTTGCGCGACCAGGCCGAGCAGCGCGAGGATGAGGCCCTGGAGGCCGCCTTCCAGGTCCTGATCGACCCGCACCGCTGATGAGCAGACCCGCCGACCAGGCCTATCTGAACACCCGCGTCAGCGTCATGTCGACCCGCCTGTTCGACCCCGACACCATCGGGCGGCTGGCGCGGATGCCGTTGCCGCAGTTGGCCGAACACTTCGGACTGGCCGCGCTGCTGGACGCGCAGCAGAGCACTAAGGCGCGCAGCCGCGCGATCGAGCAGGCATTGATCCAGGTCCTGCTGGCCGAGCTGCAGGTCCTGGTGCGGCCCATGAGCGCGCCGGAGCGGGCCATCGTCCTCGCCTGGGGGCGCAAGTATGCCCTGTTCAACCTCAAGACCCTGATCCGCGGCAAGCTCTATGACCTGGACCAGCAGGCGATCCGCGACAGCCTGTTCGACCTGCCGGCCATCATCGGCCTGCCCGATGAGGAGATGCTGCGGGCCGAGAATGTCCTGGAACTGCTGCGCCAACTGGAGGCCGGGCCCTTGCGCCTGATCGCCCGGCAGGCGCGCGAGGTCTATGAGCAGCGGCGCGACCCCTTCGCCCTGGAGGCGGCCATCGACCAGCGCTATTACACCGGGCTCGCGCACGGCCTCATGCAGGTCCGCGACGACAACCTGCCCCCGCTGCGGCGGGTGATCGGGGCCGACCTGGACCGCGTGGCCCTGCTGTGGCTGCTGCGCTTTCGCTTCTCCTATCAGCTCTCGCCCTCGGAGACCTTCTATCAACTGGTCCCGTCCATGCGCCTGCTGCACCGGGAGCGCCTCCTGGCGCTGGTCGATCTCGAGACCTTCGGCGAGGTGCTGGCGGCCCTGCCGCCGCCGCTCGACAGCCTGGCGGCCGAGTGCAGCACGGTCATCGACGTACAGCGGCGCATGGGCCGCTACCGCTCCCATGAGGCCCGCCGCGTCCTGCACCAGGGCCGCTCCGGAGTGGCCCGCGCCCTGGCCTATCTGATGCTGCGCGAGATGGACCTGTTTCTGCTGTTCGCCCTGGTCCAGGGGCGACTGCTCGACCTCTCCGCGGAGGTGGTGGACATCGCGCTCGAGGTGGCCGACCCGACCTGTTTGTGGGCGGGCGCCGGAGAGAGGTCGGGATCGGCCGCTCAGTCCAGGTAACGCACAGCGCCCGCGATGCAGGATCGGCATGACCAGCATCAGGTCATCGCGCAGGTAGGAAATCGTTGACTCTTTCGCGAGGAGCCAGCGCTCGACTTGCCGCAGCCGCGGCTCACGACGCGGTTCTGTCGGACGTCGGGGCGGATGTTTGGCGATTCGACGATCTCCAACGTGCGGACATCGAGTGGTTTCTGACTGCGGCGGCCGGCGGAGCCTGGAAAAACGAAACGAGTATTGACTTGAGCCAACTGCCGCCTGTGGAGCCTGTAAGCCCGGGCGAACGGACACGCCCGCGAGTTCTTGGTTTTGCGGTGCCTGCTGGGGTCAGTGCGGTCAATAATGAATCAGCAAGCTCGGCGATGGCGCAACTGCGCCTTTGCTGTACGGACAGGGGCCATCCTCTACCAATGGAGGGATATTTGGCGCTTTCGTCTCGGCAAGCAATGCGTTTGCTGGATATCCTGCTGCCACGCTATCGCCGGGATGCTTTTGTCCAACTCGTGGCGCTGCAGCATTCCCTGGATAGGGGGGCCGGGGATTGTCTGACCTGGCAAAGCAAGTTGTTTTGCGACATGGCCGAGAGCATTGAAGAAAGCGCGAAGGGATCAACATCAAGCGCCTTGCCGGCCGCTGCCAAGGCGATCTATGCCTTGGGTCGCAGCATTCGCTGCGTCTGGGCGCAGGCGCCGGAGCTGGCCAATTCGTTTTCCCATACAGCGGCAGTGTAAGTACATCAATAGGAAAATTTGTAATCAATAGCCGTAAAAATCTATAGAGTAGTTTTTGGCTCCAAAACACTCAAGAATCTCTCTAAGTGTAAGCCGCAAAGCGCTCATACTTTCGTAAGCGCA
>Ga0247838_1002284_pt1 | contig 24779 bp, 16 predicted proteins | sample LaCruzMarch2015__5_FD_189097 | JGI IMG/M metagenome (GOLD analysis project Ga0247838, IMG submission 189097) | Freshwater microbial communities from meromictic Lake La Cruz, Castile-La Mancha, Spain - LaCruzMarch2015_15m | ecosystem: Environmental > Aquatic > Freshwater > Lake | place: Spain... | reverse complement strand
AGGGCATGGTGGAGGCTTACGGCAACCTGGCCCGGCACATGCCGGACAACGGACTACAGATTGTCATGTTCACCCATCAGGACGCCGGGGTCTGGGCGGACCTGGCCTTGATCCTGTGGGCGGCCGGCCTGCGGGTGACGGCCGCCTGGACCGTAGCCACCGAGACGCCCTACGGCGGCAAGGAGGGGAGCAATTACGTCCAGGGCACCGTCCTCATGGTGCTGCGCAAACAGACCTCCGACGCGGTCGCCTTCCTGGACGAGATCGTGCCCCAGGTCGAAACCGAGGTCGAACAGCAACTCAAGTCCATGCTGGCACTGGACGACCGCGAGGACCCCAACTTCGCAGACAGCGACTATCAGCTCGCCGCCTATGCCGCCGCGCTGCGGGTGCTGACCCAGTACCAGGGCATCGAGGACATCGACGTGGCCTACGAACTGGCCCGCGAGCGCAAGCGCGGCGAGCAATCGCCGATCGAGTCCATCATTGAGGATGCGGTGAAGACCGCGAGCAACTATCTGGTGCCGGACGGCATCGAGCCACACCTCTGGAAACGCCTCTCACCCGAGGAGAAGCTCTATCTCAAGTGCCTGGAGGTCGAGTCCCACGGCGACTATCGCAGCGGCGTCTTCCAGGAGTTCGCCCGCGGCTTCGGGGTGCGGGACTACCGTTTCATGCTGGAGAGCGGCAAGGCCAACCAGACGCGGCTGAAGACCGCCACCGAGTTCAAGCGCCGGGACTGGGGCACCGAGGGCTTCGGTTCATCGTTGCTGCGTCACTGCCTGTTCGCCGTCTACCAGACCGCGGACCAGGACAGCACCAAGGTCGGACTGACCTATCTCAGGACCGAGATCACGGACTATTGGGCACGGCGCGAGATCATGGTCGGGATGCTCACCTTCATCGGTCGGCTGCCGATCCCGCACTGGAGCCGGGACGCCGAGGCGGCGCGCCTGCTTGCGGGCACGCTCGATAACGATCATGTTTGACCCGTCACAGTGCGTCGAGCCGGTGTCCCTGCCGATCGGCCGCGCACGTCAGCCAAAGCGAGGTAATGAGATGACGAATAATCGGAGAGTCACCATCGACCCGAACGTCTGCGGCGGCCGGCCCTGCATCCGGGGCATGCGGATTCGTGTCTCGGACATTCTGGGCATGTTGGCGGCAGGCGCCTCCCAGGCCGAGATCCTGGAGGACTATCCCTATCTGGAGGCGGCCGACATCACGGCGGCACTGGACTTTGCCGCCCGCCAGACCGACCACCCCATCTTGCTCGTGGCCTGAACCGTGCGCTTCCTGGTCGATGCGCAGTTGCCGCCGGCATTGGCACGCTGGCTCGCGGCCACCCGGCCGACTTCGAATTCTGGAAAAAGCAGTTCTCGCACAGAGACACAAAGGTCACAAAGATCAAAAATTGTTTCAATGCGATATGCAGGCGCGAGGGCTCCTGGGGGCGGTGACCGGCCCAACGCATTCAATGACCAATTTTTCTTTGTGTTCTTTGTGTCTCCGTGCGAGTAATTCCGGATGATCAACCGCTTCTCCTCCCGCCGCGAACGCCTCGATCGCCACTTCCTGGCCGAGCGACTGCGCGGTGCCCGCGGCTATGACCGGATTGCCGGGTTTTTCTCCTCCTCGATCCTGGAGGTGGCCGGGGAGGAACTGGAAGCGCTCACCGGCACCGTGCGACTGGTCTGTAACTCCGGGCTCCATCCCGAAGACGTGGCCACGGCCAAGAAGGCGGCCCAAGCGGCGATGCGGCGCGAGTGGTGCGACGCGGAGCCGGAGCGGTTTCCGGAGGCCGCGCGGCCCCGCTTTCAACGCCTCTACGACTTCCTGCGCAGCGGTAAGCTCCAGGTGCGGGTCGTCCCGGACGCCCATTTCGGTCTGATCCACGGCAAGGCGGGGGTCGTGACCCTGGCGGACGGGCGGCAGACCGCTTTCCTTGGCAGCGTCAACGAGTCCCTGACCGCCTGGCGCCTGAACTATGAGCTGTTGTGGGAGGACGACTCGGACGACGCCGTGCGCTGGGTCCAGGAGGAGTTCGACACCCTGTGGCATTCGCCCTTTGCGGTGGATCTGGCCGATGCCGTGGTGCAGGACATCGGCCGGCTCGCGGTCCGCTCGGTCATCCCGGACCTTAAGGCCTGGCGCGCACGGCCCGACCCGGCGGCGCCGGTCATCGAGTCCCCGGTCTATCGCAAGGAGGTGGGGCTTTGGGAGCACCAAAAGCAGTTCGTGAAACTCGCCTTCGACGCCCACCTTGGGACGGGCGGGAGGCCGCCTGGTGCGCGCCTGGTCCTCGCCGACCAGGTGGGCCTGGGCAAGACCATCCAGCTCGCCATGGCGGCGCAGCTCATGGCGCTATCGGGTGACCGACCGGTGCTCATCCTCGCGCCCAAGCCGCTGATCTGGCAGTGGCAGGGGGAGTGCAAGACCCTGCTCGACATGCCCTGCGCGGTCTGGGACGGACAGAACTGGGTCGACGAGAACGGGATCGAGCACCCGAGCGCCGGCCCCGAGTCCATCCGCAAATGCCCGCGCCGGATCGGCATCGTCTCTACCGGCCTGATCGTTTCCGGATCGGAAACGCGGGACTGGCTGGTCAACGGGCGCTATGAGTGCGTGATCCTGGACGAGGCGCACCGCGCCCGGCGCCGCAATCTGGCGGTCGGCAAGGAATATGATCCGGCCGAGCCGAACAACCTGCTGCGCTTCCTGTGGGAGGTCTCGCCGCGCACGCGCAGCCTGCTCCTGGCAACCGCGACCCCGGTCCAGATCCATCCCATCGAGGCCTGGGACCTGCTGGATGCACTGGCCAGGGGCTCCGACACGGTGCTCGGCGGCTACGGCAGCCTCTGGCGTAAACCCCAGCAAGCGCTGGAGTTGCTGCTCGGCGAGGTAGATGCGCCAACCGACGACATCACCCGCTGGGCCTGGATGCGCAATCCGTTGCCGCCGGCAGCGGAGGGACCCGACTACAGCGCCCTGCGGCGGGTCCTGCGCCTGACCGATCAGGACACGAGCGCGCCGGGCGGGAGCTTCGACCAACTGAAATCCCCGGACCGGGCCCGCATCCGCCGGGTCTTCCCGCGCTTCGTGGAGCGGGCCAATCCGTTCATCCGGCATATCGTGCTGCGTACCCGTGAGTACCTGGAAACCACCATCGATCCCGCGACCGGCGAGCCCTTCCTCAAGCCCGTGCAGGTGCGTCTGCACGGCGAGCGCGACGAGGACGCCGTCCTATTGCCCCCATTCCTGGAGGACGCCTATCGCCTGGCGGAGGAATTCTGCCGTCTGCTCGCCGAGCGCGCCAAGTCCGGCTTCTTCCGGACCCTGCTGCTGCGACGGGTCGGCAGCAGCATGGAGGCGGGCCGTCGAACGGTGGAGAAGCTGCTCAGCGAATGGACGACGCTGGATGATGATGAGGACGATGAGGGGACCCTGGGACAACTGCGCACCCTGACGGCGGCCGAGCGCGCGGTACTGCAACGCATCCGTAAGGCCCTGGAGGCGAACCAGGAGCGGGACCCTAAGTACCAGATCGTGCGCGCACAGCTCCTGGACCAGGGTTGGCGGGAACTGGGCTGTATCGTTTTCAGCCAGTATTTCGACTCGGTCTACTGGCTGGCCGAACAGTTGACGGCGGATCTTCCGGGCGAGGAGATCGGTATCTACGCGGGCGCCCGGCGCTCCGGGGTCATGCACAACGGGGTCTTCACCGGCGCGCCGCGCGAGGTGCTCAAGGAGCGGGTCCGGCGGGGGGAGATTCGGGTGCTGATCGGGACCGATGCCGCGTCTGAGGGGCTCAATCTCCAGCGGCTCGGGACCCTGATCAATCTGGACCTGCCGTGGAATCCCTCCCGGCTGGAGCAACGCAAGGGCCGTATCCAGCGGATCGGCCAACTGCGCGACACCGTGGACATCTACAACATGCGTTACGCGGGGTCGGTGGAGGACCGGGTGCACGCACTGCTCTCTGAGCGCCTGGAGAACATCGCCAACCTGTTTGGGCAGCTCCCGGACATCCTGGAGGACCTGTGGATCGAGCTGGCCCTTGGCGAAGTCGATGCGGCTCGGAGCACCATTGATGCGGTGCCCAAGCAACACCCGTTTCAGCTTCGTTATCACACCGTCGAGAAGGTCGACTGGGAAAGTTGCGCCCACGTCTTGGACGCGCAGGAGCGCAAGCGCTTCCTGGCCCGGGGGTGGGGCGAATAGGTGCACTGGGTAGAGCGCGGACACTGACCGGTCAAGGAGGCAGGGAGCGCCGGGGGCGATCAGAACTGATGTGTTGACGCCGATCCCGTAGGGTACGCATCGCGTACCCACCGAGCCGCGGCAACCTCTGGGGCCGGGCGTCGTTGTCGTTGTCGTTGTCGTTGTCGTAATCGAACAATCCGATCACGATAATGACAACGACAACGACCAGGACAGCGTAACCGGGATCTCGGTCACCACATCAGTTCTGATCGCACCCGCGAGCCGTCCGGGAGTTGACTGCCGCGCCCCCAGGTGCTATCGAGGACGAAATCCCAGCCGGAGGCACCGCGGATGAGCAATCGACAACCGAACCCTGAACAGGGTCCCTTCCGCGCCGACCAACTGCGCGACGGTGACCGCTACGAACTCACCAACGGCCACCCCATCTACTGCGCCCCGTCCGGGCGCGACCACGCGGGGCCGAACGCGACCGGTGCCGCCCTGCTCGACAGCGACCCGGACGTGCAGTGGACCGGCGTCGATGCCGGCTATTCCCCGGACCCCGGGACCCTGCGCGCACCCGATGTCTCGGTGGCGGGCCTCACGGGGCTGCCGGGCGGGGACGGCGGCTGGATCCCCGAGGCCCCACCGCTCGCCCTGGAATACGCCGCCCGCGGACAGGACGAGGCGGACCTGCGGACCAAGATCGCCGACCTGCTCGCCCACGGCACCCGCCTGGTGTGGGTGGTGCGCCTGATCGGTCCGCGCCGGGTCGAGGTCCATGCCCCAGGACAACCGATGCAGACCCGCGGGATCGGGGAGGTGCTCCCGGCCCCGGGGATCCTCCGCAATCCAGTCCCGGTCGCCGCCCTGTTCGAGCGCGCCGCCGCCCAGGACCTGATCCTGCGTAACCTCTTGCAGCGCCGCGGCTATGCGGACCTGGATGCCATCCGTGAGGAGGGCCGGGAGGAAGGCCGCGACGAAGGACGGGAGCAAGGCCTGGCCGATGCGATCCTGACCCTGCTAGCCGCCCGCGGCCTCGCGCTCGACGACGCCACCCGCGAGCGCCTGCGCAGCACCCGCGACCCCGAGCGCCTGCGCGCCTGGCTGCTCGCCGCGGCCCAGGCCGATACGCTGGCCGGGCTGTTCGACGGCTGAGCGAATTACGCACCAGCCCCGTGGGAGCGGCTTTAGCCGCGACGCGAGGCCGCGGTAACCCGCGACGCTCGGACAATCCGCGAGGTCTCGTCGCGGCTAACGGCCATGTACTGTCCAGGACACCCCGGCACGTGAAAAGGCCGTCGTAGGGGCGGGTTTGAAACCCGCCCCTACATGGTTGCAGCGCGGCGGAACCTTGCCACCACCGATGAGCCCGACCTGACTTTCACGGTAAAGCCGCTCCCACGGGAGACTTCCATCGCAATACAAGGCGGAACGAGTCACTGGAGCCAGCGGCCACCCGCACGCCTGCCGCGCTGGCCGTAGCCGTTCTCGGCTCGGTCAGGACGCCGCGCGGGCGCGCCGACCGGGGGCCGTGGCCCCCGGGTCTCACTCACGGATCGGCGTCAGTTCTGCGCGGGCACCTGCCCGGCGCCCGTGCCGACCGGCGGCTTGCCGGTCGCGGTGCCATAGGGCGCCACGCCCGAGCCCATGCCGGCGGGCGCCGGCGCGGCACCGGTGGCCGTGGCGGCGGGCGCTGGTGCCGGGGCCTTCGCCTTGGCGGCGGGTGCTGCTGCCGGGGCCTGCTCCTTGGCCGCCGCGGCGCCCCGCTTAGGGGCCTTCTTGCAGTAGCCGGCGACGGTCTTGCCATCCTTGCGGGTGTATTCATTGGTCCAGCCGCAGCCGTCCGCGGCGGCGCACTTGGCCTGGTCCAAACCCTTACAGTCCACATCGGCCGCAGTGGCCGGGGCGCTGACCAGGACCCCGCAGAGGGCCGTGGACGCGAGCGACATCAGGACGAAACGGGGGCGGCACAACGTCATCATCTGGTCTCCTTCCGAGGTGTGTGGTGATGCACCGCGATTGTGTACCGGCGGCGCCCCCTGAGCGTAGAAGCCCTTTTCCAACCGCGCAACCCCAAGGGCTGGCATCGGCACAAAAAAACTTTCTGCGCAGACTACTGCGGGCTTTCAGGACAGGCGCCCGGCCCAGGCCGCCAAGCGCCCCGCCAGGGCCCCCTGCAGGCTCGCCAGCAGCCGCTCGATGGGTTTCTTCTTGACCGTGTACTTGAGCTGCAAGAGGTCGCAGTGCTCACTTTGGGCGAGCAGCAGGTCGTCGCTGGTCTGGATGGCGTCCACCAGGCCCAACTCCACCGCCCGGTTGCCGTGCCAATACTCACCGGTGGCGACCAGGTCCAAGTCCAGGGCCGGGCGGTACTCGTGCACGAAGCCCTTGAACAGACGGTGGGTCTCTTCCAATTGCTCCTGGAGCTTTTCGCGGCCGGCGTCGGTGTTCTCACCGAAGAGGGTCAGGGTGCGCTTGTACTCCCCGGCAGTCTGCAACTCGAAGTCCACCCCGTGACGCTCCAGGAGGCGATGGAAGTTGGGCAGTTCCGCCAGCACGCCGATGGAGCCCAGCACGGCGAAGGGGGCGGCGACGATCCGGTCCGCCACACAGGCCATCAGATAGCCGCCGCTGGCGGCGACCTTGTCCACCGCGACCGTCAGCGGGATGCCCCGCGCCCGCAGCCGGGCGAGTTGGGAGGCGGCCAACCCGTGCTCGTGGACGGTACCGCCCGAGTTCTCCACCCGCACCAGGACCGTGTCGCCCGGCCGCGCATCGAGCAGGATGGCGGTGACCAGGACCCGCAGCGCCGCCACCTCGGTGGCCCGGATGTCGCCGCTGAAGTCCAGCACGAACAGGCGCGCCCGCTCCTGCGTCTGGGCCTTGGCCCGCGCCCGCTCGCGCTTGCGCTCGGCCTTGAGATAGGCGCGATAGGCCTTCTTGGGCAGGCCGGTCTCCTTGAGCGCCCGTGCCAGGCTGCGGTAGCGCTCATTCAGATCCAGGATCTCCAGGCGCTCACCGTCGTCGGAGCCGCCCCCCGCGTGGCGGGCGCGCACGGCGAAGATCAGCACCGCCACGCTGGCCGCCACCACCGTGAGGGTCTTGGCCAGGAACAGGGCATAGTCGAGCAGCATATCCATCATCGGTTGAGGTCCCGGGTACTCTGGGGTTCAGACGGCGATCGGGGCGCGGATGACCGCGTGGGGCTCGTAGCCCAGGACCGCGATGTCCTCGAAGCGATAGTCGAACAGGCTGGGCGGGCGCCGCGCGAGGGCAAGCCGCGGGAGCGGCCTGGGCTCGCGGGCCAGTTGGGCGAAGACGATGTCATCGGTCAGATGGTTCCGGTAGAGGTGGAGATCGCCGAAGCTGTGCACGAAGTCACCCACCCCCAGGTCGCACTGCTGGGCGACCAGGTGGGTGAGCAGCGCATAGCTCGCAATGTTGAAGGGGACGCCGAGGAAGAGGTCGGCGCTGCGCTGATACAGTTGGCAGGACAGGCGCCCATCCGCCACATAGAACTGGAACAGGCAATGACAGGGGGCGAGCGCCATGCGCCCGGCCGCCGCGTTGGCCTGGGGCGCCTGGGTCTCGTCCGGCAGGTCCGCCGGGTTCCAGGCCGAGACCACCAGGCGCCGGGAGTCCGGGCGGGCGCGGATGGTCGCGACCAGCTCCGCGAGCTGATCGATGATCCGCCCGTCCGGGCAGCGCCAACTGCGCCACTGGGCACCGTAGATGGGCCCCAAGTCACCGGAGGGTGCCGCCCACTCGTCCCAGATACCGACCCCTTCGGCCTTGAGCACCCGATTGTCGGTGGAACCGGAAAGAAACCACAGCAACTCGTGGACCACGCTCTTGAAGTGCACCCGCTTGGTGGTCAGCAGCGGAAACCCCTGGCGCAGGTCGAAACGCACCTGGCGCCCGAACACCGAGCGGGTGCCCACGCCGGTGCGGTCCGGCTTGTCGCTGCCGTGGTCGACCACGTCTTGCAGCAGGTCCAGGTAGGGGCGCATCGGTTCTCCGGGAGGTGTTCAGGAAGCCGCTAAGGTAACCACGAAGGGCGGGCGGATACAAACGATTCCCCCGCGCAGGGCGCCGGACTCGCCTGCCCCCGCTCCCAACAGACACCCGCGGCCCGCGCATCGGGATGGGGAATCCCCTGCCCGTCGATGCGCGCCACGAAGGTCCGCCAGCGGCGCACGCCCTGGGGATCGAGTTCCAGGCGCAGCAGCCAGCCGGTGTTGTTGACCTCTTCGGTGAAGCCGTTGAAGACGAAATTGCCCAGGCTGTAGAAGATGGGCCGGCCGCGATAGTCGTCGATGTCCTGGGTGACATGGGGGTGGCCGCCGACCACGGCGTCGGCCCCGGCGTCGATCATCAGGCGGGCCAGGCGGCGCTGGCGGGGACTGGCGGTGGTTTCGTGCTCCCAGCCCCAGTGCATGACGGGGATCACCAGATCGGCGTGATAGAGGCTGCGCGCGGCGGCCAGATCCCGGCTCACCTGCTCGTCCTCGCTCCAGGCGACCCCGGGTTTGTCATAGTCCGCCTCGAAGCTGCGCGGCAGGAACTCATCGTACCCGAGCAGTGCGATGCGCAGGCCGTTGCGCTCGATGATCAGCGGCCGATGCGCCTGCGCCAGGTCGGCGCCGCCGCCGAACCAGCCGATGCCCGCCTGGTCCAAGAGCCCGAGCATCTCGGCGAAGGCGCCGGGTCCGAAGTCACCGGAGTGATTATTGGCCAGGGTCACGGCATCGAAATGCCGCTTGAGCGGTTCCAGGGTGCGCGGGTGGGCGCGGAAGGTATAGGGCTTGCCGGGTTCGGCCGACCCGCCGGTGGCGACCACACACTCCAGGTTGCCGATCCGGATATCGGCGCCATCCAGAATCTCAGCGAAGGGTGCGAAGGGATCGCGGCCTTGCTCGACCGCGGCGCCCGGCGACTCGTCGAGATTGATATCGCCGACCAGGGCCAACGTGACGGTCGGCGGCGGCGCGGCCACGGCGCAACCGGCGACAAGGCAGCACAGGGCGGCGACCACGCGGGGCAATGCAGTCACAGGGCCACCTCCACCAGCGCGCAGGCAAACTGGAACTCCCGCTCCCGCCCGGGCGAATACAGGAAATGGCGGCCGGTCAGCGCGTCGGGGGCGGGATCGGACCGGACCTCGGGCGCCACGTATTTCACTTCATGCAACAGGATCAGGCGCCGCTCGGTCTGGAAATAGGTGTAGAGATTGACGTACTGGACCTGCCGTTCGTCACCGATCACCACCGCCTTGAAGCGGAACCTGCCGTTGATCTCGATGGCCTGGACGGCATAGGGGTCGGCGACCGGCGAAAAGTCGACTACCTGTGAGGTCCCACCCTGATCGATGTGGCAGCGCAGGCGCGGCGCGGCCGTGGCGGCGGCGGGGACGCCGGCGGCGAGCAGGCCAAGCATCAGGGCGACACGCGCCCGGCGCGCCGAGTGGTCTCTCACGCCTCGCCCCGCGGCGGCAGGGGCGCCAGGTAACCGATGGCGAGCATCATGACCCCCACCCCGATGAAGGACACGATACGGGCGACCGAACCGCTGCCTTCCAGGTCGACGAGAAAGAGTTTGAGCACCGCCAGGCCGAGCAGGAAGGCCCCCGCCATCCACACCGCACGCGGGCCGCGGCGCGCGCCGAGCCACATCGCGGCCAAGGCCGCGAGGCCCCAGCAGAGGGACAAGGCGGCCTGGAAGCGGGTCGACTCGTAAAGCGCGGCAGCGGTGTAGGGGACCCCCAGCAGGTGGTGGACGCCCTGCGCGACCCAGCCGCTCAGCGCCCCGAAGGCGACCAGGGCGATGGCGGGGGTCAGGCCCCAGGCGGCCGCGGGTCCGGCCCGCGACCAGCGCCACAGCAGGACCAGGACCGCGGCCTGGATCAGTTGCACCGGATTGAGCAGGGGCAGGAAGGGCAGTGGGGCCGGGTCCGCGGGGGTGAAGGCCGCCGCCAGGACCCAGGCCCCCAGGCCCAGCGCGAGGGGCACCAGGTGCGACCCCCGGTAGTCGTCCGGAAAGGCCGCCACCGGCCAGGGCAGGCGCGCCGGGATCAGCGCCGGGATCAGTACCGGGCCGGCCATGAGCAGCAGCGCCGGCAACGCCCAGCCGGCCCACTCCCACCCGGCGCCGGCCAGCAGGTGGCGGCCCCACCAGCCCAGTTCCACCCCGGCCAGGAGGGCGAGCAGCCACAGGGTGGCCCCGTGCCAGAGGCGGTTGAGTCCGCTCGGCCAACCGCCCCCGAGGCCATACAGCAGCCACCACTGGACCCCGAATGCGGCCCCCCAGGCCAGCCAGTTCCAGCCGGCGAGGGGGCGACCGAAGACCGCCAGGCCCAGGAGTCCCAGTCCCCACAGCAACGGCAGCAGGGCCATCCCGGCCCGGCCGAGCCCCGCCCACCGCAGCGCCCGCGCGACCAGCCCGAGCGCCAGTCCGCTCGCGGCCAGGAACCCCAGCAGGCGGGTGAAGCCGTCGCGCCCCCCGCGCAGGAAGTCAGTCTCGTGCACCCCGCCCGCCAGCCACCAGAGCCCGCCCCACACCAGGAGCCCAGTGGCCAGCCAGGCCTCGAAGGGCCGCAGGCGCCCGGCCTGGGCCTCGAAGCAGCGGCTGGAGAAGAGCCCCGCCAGCGCCAGGATCGCAAAGCCCAGGTAGTCCCCGTTGAGGACCGGCAGGCCCGCGGGGCCGGACCCATAGTCATCAAGGAAGAGCAACCCCGCCGCCGCCTGCAGCAACCATCCGCAGGTCCGCACCAGGACCCGCGCCTGGCGCACCCCGATCCAGACGAGCCCCGCCCCCTGCGCCGCCCACAGGGCGCTGCTCCAGCGCCCATTGAGCGCCAGGGGGATGGCGATGGTCAGGAAGGCGACCCCCAGCACCGCCAGGGCCTGGGTGAGCAGCGCCATGCCCTCCCGTGCCCCGATCTCCACCCCGGCCCCCTCCCCCACCCCCTCCCCCGCCCCGGTCCCCACCAGGCGCCACAGGACGCCTGCGACCGCCAGATAGATCAGCCCCAGGCCGAGCGCGCTCCAGGCCAGCCCGTACTCCCAATCGGCCACCAGCGCCCCCTGCAGGGCAAAGGCCGCGAGCGGCAGCCCGAACACCAGGGTCCCGTCCACCAGGCCGCGCAGGCGCGGCGGCGCCCGGGTGGCGAACAGGATCGCCACCCCCAGGTAGAGGGCGAAGTTGAACAGCAGAAAGGGCTCGACGGTGGCAAAGAACTCAGGCCGATAGAACTGCGCCCCCCACAGGGTCCCGACCCCGAAGGTGAACAGGAAACCCTCCAGGTTGAGCGGCTTCCACGCCTTGAACCAGGCGATGGCGAAGATGCCGACATTGAGCAGGGCATAGAAGCTGAACAGGGCGACGTGCGAGCCGCTGCCGGTCGACACCAGGAGCGGGGCCAGGAAGCCGCCGGCCACCCCGAAGGCGGCGAGCCCGGAGGCGTCCTGGACCACGGCCAGGGCCGCGGTCGCCGCCACCAGCAGCACCATCACCCCCAGGGCCGGGAGCGGCCCCAGCACCTCGAACAGCCGCACCGCCGCAAACGCAGTGAGAAAGATCACACCGACCCCGGCCCCCTGGAGCAACAGCGCGTAGAGCCGCCGCCGCCCGCGCAGGCGCCAGCCCAGGGCGAGCAGCGCGAGCCCCCCGAGCGCGACTCCGCCCAGGCGCAGCGGCAGCGGGATCAGGCTGTGGTCAGCGGCGAACTTCAGCAGGAAGGCGACCCCGATGAACAGGATCAGGATACCCACCCGGACCACCAGATTGCCGTCGGTGAAGAAGGCCCGCAGGGCGGCCAGGGCCGCCTCCATGGGCGCGACGGCCGGTGTGACCGGGCGCCCGAGCGGGGTGTCGGCGCGCACCGGGGCCGCCTCGACGAATCCCGTCGGAACCGCCGCCGAAGCCGGTTCAGCGTCCGGCTCCGGCCAGGGCGCGGACTCAGGCCAGGGCTCAGGTTCGGGTTGCGGCCAGGACTGCGGCTGGTCTGCAACCGTGGCCGGACCCGTCCCCGCCGCCCGGCGCAGGACGCCGACCATCCGCTCCAGTTCGTCCACCCGCGCCCATAGCCGGGCCAGCAGCAGACCCAGGGGGCCAGCGATGAGGGCCGCGAGCACCAGCCCGTCCAGGCGCAGCACCAGGCCGACCGCCAGGACGGCCAGGAACGCGATGATGATCAGTGCCGCCATTGCCCCGCCCTCGCTGTGATTCGCAACCCCAGGGTACCACCCTGCCCTCGTGCTGGTAACATAGACGGGATCGTTTTGAGTTTTCGGTTTTTCGTTGGGACCTGTCAAACAGCGCGTCACGAAAAACGAAAAACCAAGTACGCCAGGTATGACGCGCGATTGCGCTGCGGCGACTGCCCGCTACGGCGGCGCCCCGGCCCCCGCGACCCGGCCAGGAACGCCCTGACCCGGATCGGCCGCGGCGCGCCAACCGCGGGCGCCGACCGCACCCGCCCGGCGCCCGGGCACCGAACCCCCACCAGGAGAGCACCCATGACTTTCGCATTGCGCTGGCTCGCCGCACTGGTCTTCCTGGGTGCGCTGCCGCTGACCCAGGCAACGACCCGGGCCGACACCCTGCAAGACGTCAAGGCCCGCGGCGTGCTGCGCTGCGGGGTCGACGGTACCTTGCCCGGCCTCTCCTTCAAGGACAGCGCGGGCAACTGGAGCGGGCTCGACGTGGACTTCTGCCGCGCCCTGGCCGCCGCCGTGCTCGGCCACCGGGACCGCCTGGAACTGGTACCCACCCCCAGCACCACGCGCTTCGCGGCGCTGCGCGAGGGGCGCGTGGATCTCCTCTCCCGGAACACGACCTGGACCTTGGCGCGGGATACCGCCCCCGACATCGGCTTCGTCGCCACCCTCTACCACGACGGCCAGGGGTTCATGGTCAGTCGCGACACCAGCACCCTGAGCGCCCGTGAACTGTCCCGCAAGCCGGTCTGCGCCGTCGCCGGCAGCACCGGGCCGAACGACGCACGCAGTTATTTCGCGCGTAACGGCATGGAGTTGGACCTCAAGGCGTTTCCCGACATCGGGGGGGCGACCAAGGCCTACCTGGACGGTGCCTGTTACGCCCTGACCACCGACCACTCGCAACTCCACGCGCTGCGCGCCGCGATGGGGGGCGAGAACGCCCAGCGCATCCTGCCCGAGGTGATCTCCAAGGAGCCCCTGGCACCGGCGGTACGCAACGGCGACGACCGCTGGTTCAACATCGTGCGCTGGACCCTCTTCACCCTGATCAATGCCGAGGAGGCCGGGGTCACGTCCGCGAACGCCGACGCGACCCGCGCGCGCGCCCGCACCGGGGAGTTGCGCCTGCTGCTCGACGTGGACGGCGAGACCGGCAAGCTGCTGGGGCTCGACCCCGGCTGGAGCTACCGGATCATCGACCAGGTGGGCAATTACGGGGAGGTCTTCGAGCGCAACCTGGGTGAGGGCTCAGCGCTCAAGATCAAGCGCGGCCTCAATGCACTGTGGCGCGACGGCGGCGTCCTCTACGCGCCCCCCATCCGATAGGAAAGTACGTTGGTACGTGAGTACGTTGGGGCACGGCAATCCGGAGCCGTACCGCGTAATCCCGTACCAAGAAACGAATCAGGAATAGGTTGAACAACGAATACAGTCGTTGTCGTTGTCGTTGTCGTTGTCGTTGTCGTTGTCGTTGTCGTTGTCGTTGTCGTTGTCGAGGTTATCATAGCATCCCGGATTCTCTCGCACCTCGTTGTTTCGCTGTTTGAACTTGGTAATTTGAAACCGAATCGGGCGCACTGCTCCCGCCTCAACTGCATCGGTTCTTCGATTACGATTACGACAACGACAACGACAACGACAACGACGCTGGCTGCGCCCCCTAATTAACTTGTTCTTCTTAGTGAACTGTTCCTAACGTACTCCCGTACTCCCGACACGAGTCCTGTCATGCCATTGATCAAACCCTTCGCCGGGCTGCGCCCCGCCCCCGGCCGCGCCGCCGCGGTGGCCGCCCCACCCTATGATGTGATGAATGAGCAGGAGGCCCGCGCCATGGTGGCGGGGCGGCCCCTGAGCTTCCTGCACATCTCCCGTCCGGAGGTGGACCTGCCGCCGGGCACCGACCCCTATGCCCCGGCCGTCTATGCCAAGGCGCGGGAGAACCTGGAGTCGCTCTGCACCGCGGGGGTGCTGGTGCGCGATCCGACGGCAGGTTACTACTGCTATCGCCTGACCATGGGCCGGCACGTACAGACCGGGCTGGTGGCCGCCGCCTCGGTGGCCGCCTATGACGCCGGGCGGATCAAAAAACACGAGTTCACCCGCCCGGTGAAGGAGGACGATCGGGTACGCCAGATCGACGCGCTCAACGCCCAGACCGGCCCCGCGTTCCTGGTCTACCGCGCGACCCCCGCCATCGACCAGGTCCTGACGCGCGTGAGCGCTGCCGCCGCGGAAGTCGACTTCACCGCCCCGGACGGCGTGCGCCACGAACTCTGGGCCATCGCCGACCAGCCCGACATCGACGGACTCACAAGCGCCTTCGCGGGTCTCGATGCGCTCTACATCGCGGACGGACACCACCGCTCGGCCGCCGCCTCACGGGTGGCCGCGGCCCGGCGCGCCGCCGATCCCGCACCCACCGGCGACCGACCCTACGACTGGTTCCTGTCGGTGATCTTCCCGCACGATCAGATGCAGATCCTCCCCTACAACCGCCTGGTGCGGGACCTGCAAGGCCAGACCCCGCAAGCCTTCTTGGAACGGTTGGCCGGGGACTTCACCGTCACCGCGACAGCGGCGCCGGTGCAACCCCAAGGCCCGGGCCGCTTCGGCATGTACCTGGCCGGGCGCTGGTACCAGTTGGACCTGGACCCGGCGCTGATCCCCGCCGACCCGGTGGCGCGCCTCGACGTGAGCCTGCTCCAGGACCACCTGATCGCCCCCCTGCTCGGCATCACCGACCCCCGCCGCGACGAGCGGATCGACTTCGTAGGCGGCATCCGCGGCCTCGCCCCCCTGAGCGACCGGGTCGACGCGGGGGAGATGGCGGTCGCCTTCTCGCTCCACGCCACCCCCATGGACGCACTGATGGCGGTCGCGGACCTGGGCGCGGTGATGCCGCCCAAGTCCACCTGGTTCGAGCCCAAGCTGGCGGACGGACTGGTCAGTCATTGCCTCGACTGAACTGCGCACGAGCGGGCGTTAGTCGATCAGAGCGGTCAGCGCCACCAGGACGAGGCCCGCGACCCGCGGCGCTGCGACCAGCGCGCACCGGGCATGGGTGGGCGGCGGTGACTGGACTGCGCTTGAATTAGGCGTGGCCGACGGCATTTGCGTTACTGCGCACCGGGGCCATGCTGCCAGGATGGCGGTGACGCGGATCCGACTTGCCCTAATCTGCGGGCGGCCCCGACCGCCGCGCACCGCCGGACGACCCCACTACCCGCTGGCTCACATGGTCAAACCCGTCTACAACCTCCCTGACCAGGCCACCGGCGACGACGAGGCCATCCGCCACTGGCTGGACAACCTCATACCCAACTACGGGCGGGAGGACCTCAAACTCATCGCCGGGGCCTGCGCCGCCCTGACCCGCTGCCGCGGCGACCGCCGGATCGAGACCGGCGAGACCCATGCGCGCCACGTCCTGTCCACCGCGGACATCCTGGCCCAACTGCACATGGACCACGAGACCCTGATCGCGGCCCTGCTCAACGGCTGTCTCGGTCTGGGCGACCTCACCGAGGCCCAACTGGCGGACCGCTTCGGACCCGGCATCGCCCGCATGGTCGGGGACCTGGCGCGCATCGGCCAGATCGCAAACGTGGAGGCGATCATCGCCGCCAAGGACCAGGAGCAGCATGAGGAAAACCTGCGGCGCCTGCTGCTCGGCATCGCCGAGGACGTCCGGGTGGTGCTGGTGGTGCTGGCGGAGCGCCTGCATGTCATGCGCGCCATCAAGAACCTGGAGGCGGAGCGGCGCGCCCGCATCAGCCGCGATACCCAGCGTATCTATGCCCCACTCGCCAATCGTCTGGGCATGTGGCAGGTCAAGTGGGAACTGGAAGACCTGGCGCTGCGCTACCTGGAGCCCCAGGCCTATCAGCGCCTCGCGCGCGCCATCGATGAGCGGCGCGAGGAGCGGCAGCGCTACATCAAGGAAGTCATCGCGACCCTGCAGCGCACCTTTGCGGAGGCCGGGATCAAGGCCGAGGTCACCGGCCGGGCCAAACACATCTACAGCATCTGGCGCAAGATGCAGCGCAAGGGCGTGGACCTCTCCGAGATCTTCGACCTGCGCGCGGTCCGCGTCCTGGTCGACACCGTGGCCGACTGCTATGCCGCGCTCGGGCTCGCCCACGGGCTCTGGCGCCACATCCCCAAGGAGTTCGACGACTATATCGCGAGCCCCAAGGGCAACCTCTACCAATCACTCCACACCGCGGTCATCGGCCCGGGTGACAAGCCGCTGGAGATCCAGATCCGCACCCACGGGATGCACGGCCATGCCGAACTGGGGGTGGCCGCCCACTGGGCCTACAAGGAGGCCGGCAAGGGCCCGGACGCCGAGTTCCAGCGCCGGATCAACTGGATGCGCAATTTTCTGGAGCTCAAGAGCGAGGGCGAGGACGCCACCGACATCCTGGAGCGCTTCAAGGCCGAGTTCGAGCCCGTCCAGATCTATGTCCTGACCCCCCACGCCAAGGTCATCGAGCTGCCCAAGGGCGCGACCCCGCTCGACTTCGCCTATGAGGTCCATTCGGAGATCGGCCACCGCTGCCGCGGCGCCCGGGTCAACGGGCGCATCGTCCCCCTGAGCTACCGGCTCAACAGCGGCGAGACGGTCGAGATCCTCACGCAAAAGAACGCCGCCCCCAGCCGCGACTGGCTCAGCCCCCACCAGGGCTATCTCACCACCGCGCGCGCCCGCAACCGGGTCCGCCAATGGTTCAAGCAACAGGACCACGACCTGCACTGCCAGGCCGGGCGCGCGGCCCTGGACCGCGAACTGATGCGCCTGGGCATCAGCGAGAAACCCCAGCTCGAGCAGCTCGCCCCCCGCTACAACTTCAGGCGCGGGGAAGACGTGCTGGCCGCCATCGGCCGCGGGGACCTGTCCGTCGGCGTGGTGGCGCGTCAGGTCGGGGAGCCGCGCAACCCCGAGGGGCGCCCCGAGGGACGCGGCGAGGCGGATCTGCGCACCCGCGCCCCCAGCAAGCCCAAGCCGGGCGCCGGGGAGGTGGTCGTCGAAGGGGTCGATGACCTGCTGACCCAGATCGCCCATTGCTGCAAGCCGGTCCCCTACGACGCCATCGTCGGCTTCGTCACCCGCGGTCGCGGCATCACCGTGCATCGGCGCGACTGCCCCAATGTCCGTCACCTGCCCGAGGGCGAGACCGCACGGCTCCTGCGCGTGCGCTGGGCCGACCAGCCGGCCGACGCCGCCTACCCGGTGGACCTGCTGGTGATCGCCGCCGACCGCAAGGGCCTGCTGCGCGACATCTCCTCCGTGCTGGCCGACGCCGATGTCGATGTGCTGGGCGTCAATTCACATTCGGAACGCACCACCGACACCGCCGCCATGCGCTTCACCGTGGAGGTGCGCGACAAGGCCCACCTGGACCTGGTGCTTGCCAAACTTGCGCAGACGCCCGACGTGCTGGAGGTCCGGCGGGCGTCCTGACCCAGTAGCCTGGACCGCAGAGGCGGTAGGTTTCACGCAAAGACGCAAAGACGCAAAGAAGATTAAGACCCTTGCAGGCGCTGCTCCACTGCCGTTAAGTGAAGCGCGGGGGCCCAAGCGGGCCTTGATCATAACTCCGGCCGCCCGGGCGGTGGTTGGCGCCCCGCTGTAGGTCGGCCTTCAGGCCGACCGGGGGCGCCGCAGTCGGCCTGAAGGCCGACCTACAAACCCGTGGCCGGAATGATGACCAAGGCCCCCAAGCGCCTGGAGTCCAAGGCTTCAGCCTTGGAGCGCGCCAAGGCTGAAGCCTTGGACTCCAGGCAGAGGCGGCGCGGTCAGCGAGCGTCGCTGGTGGATGCGCTACGCTTATCCACCCTACCGATGCATCCGCTGGTATGGTCATTTCCGGAAATCACCTTTAAAGCCTCGTCACCAGGAGACCTGGCGCCAGCCCCTTCTCCGCGCTCCTGACATCAGGCCAATGCCAAGCAGCAGGCAGGCCAGGGTGGCGGGCTCCGGAACCTGCTGCACGAAGTCCGCATCGGTCAGGGTTATGGGTCCGACACCGGTCGGCGCGCCGCCATTTGCGGTGAAGGTCCCCATGTCGCCGGAGCCGAACCCCGCGGCGAATTCAATGGTGTCCGCATTGTGGGTTCCCAGGTATTGGATGCCGCCCAGAGCCGGACCCGGCGAGTAGAGCCAAGCCAAGGCGCTGGTCGCATCGCCGAGGCCATAGGTCCAGCCGTTATACGCGAACGAGAATGCCGTCAGCGCCGACGTGAAATCGCCGCCCGCATCGACCAGGCTCGCGTCGTCATAGGCGAATGACCCGGCCCCCACCCCCGGCACGCTCATGGTGTATTCCACCAGGGCGGCGCCGGCCGGGGGGACCGCCAAGGACGCGGCCAAGGCCGTAGCGATTGCGAAAGAAAGTTTGAGGCGCATTGGATGACTCCAGGATGGTTTGGTTTCTTAGCTTCTAGCAGCTAGCAGCTAGCAGCTAGCAGCTAGCAGCTAGCAGCTTTCAAAAAACCACATTCGCCGGTTGACACAGGGCGGCGGCGGTGACCCCCGCCCCCTTCACCAGCGCGTAATTGATGGGGGCATAGACGGCGCCGGCGGTGCCGTCCCGATCGAGCCGCACCAGGGCACCTCCGCTGCCGTTCAGACACTGGACATGCCCGCTGGCCAGGGGATCGGCGCCCGCGTAGCCGATCGCTTGCAGCACGCCGCGCACGTCGAGCCGGTCCTCACCCAGGGCGAAATCGTTGATGACGTCGGAGTCCGGGAACCAGTTCCATACCACCGTATCGCGCCCCGCCCCCAGGGTGATCACCTGACGGCCTTTGGCGGAGATCACCAGGTCGTCCCCGGCACCCGCGTTCACACTGGTGTTGGCCAGGACCGTGGTAAGGATGTCCGAGCCCGCCGTGCCGCTCAGGGCCGGCGTGGTCGCGGTCGGCACCGGGTGCTGCTCCATGGCCCCCATGTCCACGACGGCATCCTGGATGCGCGCCTGGCCGGCCAGGTCCGTGGTGCCGACGACGGCGGTGTTATCCCCTGCGTTCAGGGCGGGCGAATCCGCCGCGGCGATGCGCACGTCACCCCCGGCCGGGTCGAGCAACTTGGGATCGGCGTCGCGATTGCCGCCGCCGTCGCTGCCTGGACCCACCCAACCGGCGCCGCTGGCGCCCGCCCCCTGCACGATGCTGTGGACCACCTCGGCCGTCGCCCCGGAGATCAGGCTCAAGGCCCCGCCCGTGTTACCCCACAGAACGCTGTTGTCCAAGGTCAGCGTGGCCAGGTCCCCACGCACGGCCCCGCCGCTGCCCTGGGCGACATTCTGGGCCAGGGTCACCCCGGCCAGGGACAGGCTACCGCCGCTATGGGACAGGGCCGCGCCGGCCGGTGCGGCGTTGCCGGTGAAGGCACTGTTGGCCAGGGACGGATCGCCCCCGAGGGAGTCGAATGCACCGCCAGCCTCCGCCGCCCGGTTGCCCAGGAACTGCACCCGATTGATCTCCGGGGAGGCACCGAGGTCCAGCCAGCCGCCGCCCCGGCCCTCATCGCCGCTGCCGCTGGCATCCCCCGCGGTGACGAAGAAGCCGTCGATCCGCGGCGGTGCGCCCAGGTCCTGGGTGCTGACCACATGCACGCTGTTGGTCCCCTGGATGTCGGCCACCGACTCGGCCAGGTCATTGCCCTCCGGGTCCAGGTCGTCCTGGGCTATGTCCCCGCTCAGCACGGTGCGGTTGCGCCAGGGGTCGCGCTGGTCCGCTGCGGTCTCGCTGCCGGCGAAGCCACCGAGGAGTTCCACCCCGCTCGGCAGGTCGAAGCTCGCCGCCGGGTCGTCGCTGTCGGTGCCGGCGGCCTCGTCCGGGTAATAGACCCCCGCAGTCACCCAGATCGCCCCGCCGCCGGTGGTCCCCGCCTCCAGGGCGTCCTTCAAGCTGCCAAAGGCCCCGCCCCAGGACGCCCCGTTGCCCCCGCTCGCCCCCAGGGCCTTGACGTAATAGACCGGACAATCATCGCCGCGTCCGTCGCCGTCGGTGTCGGCCTGGTCCGGGTTGCCAATGGTCGGGCAGTTGTCCAGACCGGCCGCCACCCCATCCCCGTCCGCATCCCCACCGAAGGTCCCGGTACAGATCAAGTCCGCGTCCGGCATGGTGAACAAGGCCGCGCAGGGGGCCGGGTCCCAGCCGGCGAAGGCATAGCCCCCCGCTGGCGTGGCGGTGAGCGTCACCGAGGCGAAGGGCGGATAGTCCCCGCCGCCGCCCACAACGCCGTTGCCGCCGGAGGCCGCCAGCACCGAGCGCTTGGCCAGGGCCACGCGATAGGCCGGGGGCACAGCGGTAAACCAAATCCAGCCGACGTTTTCGCCCCAGGCATACCCCGCCATAGCATCACCGGCAAGGTCCAGGGTCACACCGCCCCCGGGGGCGCCGAAGTCGATCCACCCCGCCGTCTCGGACCAGGCGTGCCCGGACAGGGCGCCGTCACCCCCCACGTTCACCCCCCAGTCGTCGGGGCCGCTGTTGCCATAAGAATGGGCCCCGCCGCCGCTGTGGGAGCCAAGCTTGATCCACCCGAGGTTCTCGGCCCAGGCGAAGCCCTCCAGGTGATCGGCATAGACCTCGGTCGCGCCAAGGCTGTCCTGGTGGTTGATCCAGCCCAGGCTCTCGCCCCAGGCGTACTGGTGCCTTGTCGTGGGGGGGAGGGAAAACCTCACCCAGCCAAGATTCTCGGCCCAGGCAGCGCCTGCGAAGGCACCGCTGGAGGGGTCTATGGTCACCCCGCCTCCGGGGGCGCCGAGGTCCATCCAGCCCCCAGCCTCTGACCAGGCGTACCCCGAGAGGGTGCCGTCGCCCGCCCGGTTCACGCCCCAGTCGTCCGGGCCACTGTTGGCGTAGCTGTGGCTGCCGCCGCCGTCGTAGGACCCGAGCTTGACCCAGCCGATATTCTCGGCCCAGGCGAAGCCCTCCAGGTGATCGGCATAGACCTGCACCGACCCGAAGTCATCCCGGTGGTTGATCCAACCGAGGTTCTCGCCCCAGGCGTATTTGTCCGTGGGGTCGAGGGAAGCGGCTAGCAACGAGCTGCTAGCGGCTAGAAGGAGAACGAACGGAACGAGTTTGTTGGATTTCATGGCACTCATCCGGGTATAGCTGCTGGGGACTAGCGGCTAGAAGGAAGGGGTTCGCTGCAAGCGGCTCGCGGCAAGCGGCTAGTGGCGAGCGAGGCTTCGCCTAAGACCAACAAGGCAGGGGTGCTGCGGCGTAGGCGCGGGCTTGCCCGCGCTCTGCCAGCGCCCGAGGTCCTCAAGCGCGGGCAAGCCCGCGCCTACGAGCTGGAGCTTCAGCCGAGACCTGCCGCGCCCCCTCATCCATCACCTGCATGAAGGCGCCCACCTGCATCAGCAGCACATAGCCCTCGGCCTCGCGCTGCAATGCCCGATAGGTGTCCGTCAATTGCTGGGAAACGACCATCGCGGTAATCATCGGATAGGTGAAAAAAATGCGCGCGACAGGGGGCAAGCCCCCCTGTACCCCCCCAAAGGGTCAAAGCGCCCAAAGGGCCTATTGTCCGCCCCGCACAGGCCAGACGAAGTAGTCTCCGGTCTTGCGGGTTCGGGCCACCTCGCCCCAGCTCCACACGTTGAAGCTCACGATCCACGCCTCGCTCGTGTCGTAGGCGTAGGTAGTGGAAGACCAATAGGGGGCGTCGGAGACCTGCACGCCCGAGAACGGGGGGTTGGAAGGCGGTGCCTTTCCATTGGTCAGGCCGTCGAGCTCTGCTCGTGTCGGTAGCCGCCATTCATAGGCGGTTGAGTCGTCGGTCAGACCACAAACCCCGCTCACGACTGCGCTGCTCCAAACTTCGGCGTTATCCCAAGTAAGGGGACCGGTCTTGTTGATCGTGGCCAGGTTGGCACTACAGTTGGCGTTCTTCATCCACACCAGACAGCGTCCAACATTACGGTTGGTCAGATCGCCCAACAAATCGGTCACGGTCCCATTGCCGTTGTCGCACCAGCGGTCATCATACAGGGTCCCGGATGCACAGTTGCAGCCACCGTAAACGCCGCCGCTAACCCCAAAGATGCTCACACCCTGCCGAATGTTGCCCGCGGCAAGGCCTGCATCCCCGGCCACGGTGCCGTTGCCGTTGTGGTAGCCGGCAGGGATGGCCTGGGCGGCTGTGCCGGGGGTGATGCTGACGGCGCCGATGTTGGGCATGGTGCCGGTGGCGGCCCCGGAGGCATTCGAGAAGCTCACGCCGTTGAGGACCTGGGCGGCGGTCGCCGCCCCCGTCGCCTGCACCACCGAGCCGTTGACACCGAACAGGTTGACGCCGCTGCGGATGTTGCCGGCGGCGAGGTCCGCATCCCCCGCGACCGTGCCGCTGCCGTTGTGGTAGCCCGCGCTGATGGTCTGGGCCGCGGTGCCGGGGGTGATGCTCTGGGCGCCGATGTTGGGCATGCTGCCGGCGGCGGCGCCACCGGCATTGCTGAAGGTCCTACCGGTCAGGACCTCACCTGCCGCGGCGTTGCCGCTGGCCAGCGATGCCGTGCCGGTCACGCCGAAGATCTGCACACCGCTAACGATATTGCCCGCGGCCAGGTCCAAATCCCCGGCGACGCTGCCGCTGCCGTTGTGGTAACCGGCGCTGATGGTCTGGGCCGCGGTGCCCGGGGTGATGGTCTGGGCGCCGACATTAGGCATGCTGCCGGTCTGGGTGCCCCAGGCGCCGGCCTTCAGACCCCAGAAGGTCTTGCCGCTCGGCACGTCGGCGGGCATGGCACCGTTGGCATCGTCCAAGGCCGGGGCCTTGTCCATGACCTCGTTCAGGGTGTGACCCGTGCTGCCGGGGCCGGCCGTGGGCTCGGTGAAGGGGCCGGTGCGAAGCGCCCCGGCGGCGCCGGTGTCGAGCCGATCATAGATGTCCCCGATGCGATACATGGCACTGCCCGGGTCATCCGGGGCGGCGGGGGGGGTCAGGCTGCCCGCCCGGGCACCGCCGGCAAGCAGCAGGCCAAGGGCGAGGGCAAGGCGGAGGGGCGTTCGGGTGTGGGTCATGACAGGCTCCTGACGGTCGCGAGGCCGGGTGCTAGGGCTGGGTTTGTTCGGGCAAAGGCAACGGGGCACCGGCAAGCGGGCCTGCCGGTGGTGGAGAAGCGGATGGGTGCATGGGGGTCAGCCCCGATGAGACGCGGGGCGCGCGTGCACGCGAGAGCCCGCGGCACGACAGGAAAAGGGCGCGAAGGCCCCGGGTGGGGCTTGACAGACGCGGAAGTCGCTAGAGAATCCGGCGACGGGCGACGGGCGACGGGCGACGGGCGACGCTACGGCGCGCGGTGAAGGAGGTTCCATGGCTCCGGTCCTCTTGGCGTACCCGCAAGGGTGGAGCAGGGGCATTCACTGACGTGAATTGGAGCGACCATATGCCCTCAAGTTTGCCGTTGGCAATAGGCGATGTTACGTAAGGCAGGTGGGACCTTTGCCTGACGCAGATGACAGGTCTGCGATGCGGCCGTCCAGTGCCCAAGGTCACGGAGATCCAGAGACCCTGAGCGCATTCTTCGCCAGGCCCCGGAGGGGCGCATTGCCGCGTGCGGGGGGCCACAGAGGCCCGCGAACGGCCTCGCGATCAACCGGACCCGGACGGATAGGAAGTCCGACCACACGAGACCAAATATGGGCCGGATCTTCGCCGCGCAGAAGGTGCATGTCAAGGGTCGAGCGAGGCCGCTGGTGGGCGAGTCGAGCGGTCCGGGGGTGGGAGGGGACGTCCAGCGAGGCCAGCGACGGGGTGGCGCCTGGTGATCGGCCGCGGGGCGCCGGGGAGCGGCGGCGCCGGGGTCGTCCGGCGCGGTGTCGGACCCGTGGCAGTGCTGACCAGGAAATGCGCTGATCGAACTGGAACTGCGGTGCGGGTTGCGCCCGCGCATCCCAGTCCGGCAGCGGTGCGCGGAGATCATCCCAGGCGGACGGTCCGCGGGCCGGGGCGATTCGTGGGGGCTGGGCGGGCTCGCCCGGCTGCGTCAGGATCCGTGCCACCGGCGCGGCCCGGTGACGCAGGCGATCAGGCGCAGTTCTGCGCCGCACTGCGGGCACCGCCCAGGCCCCGAGTGGCCGGTCCAGGGCGGTCAACTGGTGCGCGGTGAAGCGCTCGTTGCGCCGCGGGTATCAGTGCCGGGGGCGCTTGAGCCAGGCCTCGACGACCGCGGGGTCGAGGCCGCGGAGTCGCTCCTCTGCATCCAGGCCGCGCAGGCGTTCCTCCAGGTTCAGGCCGCGCAGCAAGGTCTCCGGCGGGAACTCCTTGAGGATGACCTGGATATCTTCCGGAGGTAATTTGTGCAGGTTTTCAACGTACATGCGGCGGGTGTC
>Ga0247838_1002281_pt1 | contig 24802 bp, 12 predicted proteins | sample LaCruzMarch2015__5_FD_189097 | JGI IMG/M metagenome (GOLD analysis project Ga0247838, IMG submission 189097) | Freshwater microbial communities from meromictic Lake La Cruz, Castile-La Mancha, Spain - LaCruzMarch2015_15m | ecosystem: Environmental > Aquatic > Freshwater > Lake | place: Spain... | reverse complement strand
TCGACCCCGGCGACCCCATGCCGTTCTGATCCCCGCCCGGTCGGCGCTCCTCCGTGGGCGCCCCGGCCCCCCGCTCCTACCGCAGGTGAGTTCGCCATTTTTCCGCGCTTCTTGGAAGCCGCTAACAACCGCCAGGGCTGACTGCATCTTGCATCTGTAACGCTCGGTTAAGGCACGGACCGCCGCTGCGGTCACGTCCTCGTCGGTCTCGGCCTCATCCAGCGTGTTGTCGTCCTTCTCGTGCAGCACCTCGGCCGCATCCAGCCCGAGCAACACCAAGTTCAAGCCCAGGGCGCCGGCTGCATGGGCAGGCTCGAAGTGGTTGTAACCGTTGCCGCTCGCGCCCTCGAATCCGTGCAGCCACTCACAGAGGGCCGCGGCAGTAGCCGAAACGCGAAAGTCCTCGTACACCCTGCACCCCATCAACCCGGCGTCGAAATTTCCCCCCGCTTCGAGCAGCGCCAGCCAGCTTGCCCCGCGGTGAGTGTGAGTCCACGGCAACAGGGTCTTGAAGGCGCCCACCTCGAAGGGCCATGGAAACTCCGGCGCTGCTGCTTCGCACCCGATCCACCGCCAGTCCAAGCCGCGGTATCCGTCCAGAGCACTTGCCTGCGGCGCAAGCAGGTCAAGAAGGGGAAGTGACCCCGGATGCTCGCGTTCGACCCAGCATTCAACCGCCCGCCCGATGTCCTCCTGAAAATCCTGGTCTAGGGATACGCGGCCACGTTCGTTGTAGTCCAGGGGCTTGTCTTCGCCGACGAACCGCACGTCCAGACGCGGGAAGCTGTAGGCACCTAGCGCCCGTTTCGCCGCTTCCTCGTCGCAGGCGCCATACACCACGAACAGGAACGCATCCTCAAAGCCGTCCCGATCCCGGCGCAGGGCCAGATTCGCGGCCCGTAGCAGGCTGATGTCCCGGCCGGAGTCTTTCGCCGGTGGTACGTGCGGGGCTATGAGGTCGAGTGCGAAGAGGTAGCGTAGGCCCATGCTGGCGGCTACGCCTGTCGCTGGACTGCGGCCCGCCCCAGTCTTGCCGCCAGCAGTCGGGGCAGGTTCTCTTGGTCAGGTGTCATGGCGCAGCGCTCCCGTGTTCGTGGGGTTGCGGTAAGGCTATTGTAGTGTGTTGCGCTCGTTGCGCGGGCAGTAGCACGGCCCCGAACGAAAGAGCCCGCACAGGGCGGGCTCGTTGTGGCTGGTGTGCCGGGTCGGTCAGTTGACGGTCGCACGGTCTGGTTCACCCGGTTGCCCTGCGGCGAAGGTCTGGGCGTTCTCGGCCCCCTGGCCGATGTCCGTTACCTCGTTGATCGCTTCGCCAAGGGTCGCCAGCAGGTCGCCGATGGAATACAGGTCGCTCGCCGTCAACTCGGCGGCATTGGCGTTGATCAGGAGCTTGCCAATAGTGGCCACTCCAAGCGCCAGGCTGGTAACCGCGGTGTCGGCATCGAGCGCCAGGGTTGAACGTTCTTGGTGGGTAAGCCGGGACGCGGCGTCCGCGCCGTCGCTGCCAAGAGTCCGCAGGAGCGAACCAAGCCCTGAGAAGTGCGTGAAGGGGGCTGGGCCGTCGGGTATCTGGGGTGCCGCAGTGGCGGCCAAGGAATCAGGGCTGATGACAGTGGACATGATGCCGATCTCCAAAGCGTGGATGGATCGGCCGCTTGCAGGGGCAGGCAGGGGCGCGACGAGATACCGCCGCGCTTCCGGGTGGTTGGCAACCTCGAACCCGTTCGCCGCCAGACCGGCCACCAGGGCGCCCGCCGAACTGTTTTGCCCCCGGTCCATGATGACCTCGCGCCGAAAGCGCTTGTCCAGATCCCTGAACACCAGAAGCCGCCCGAAGTCGTCGCCCTTCTCGTCACGACTGACTGCCAGCACGCGGCAGGAAGGGCAGATATACAAGCCCGGCCCGCCATCGTCCTTGTCCGCCTTGCGGTAGACGATGCCGTCCAACTCCGCATAGAACGAACTGGGCAATTCACCGTCTCCCGGTATGACTGAAACGTCGCTTTCGTCCTGAACCGATCCGCCGGCAATGCGCGGGCTCGGGTCCGTGCGCTGTTTCAAGTCCGGGCGGGTCAAGTGGTCCGGCAAGATCGGACGCCAGCGGGCCGCCGTCGCCATGCGGTCCGCGGTCCAGCCGTCCGCGATGGCGTCCGCCGCGTCCCAGCCCTTGGGCAGGTCTTGTTGTCGGGTCATTCGGCACCCCTCAAGCAAGACAGGTCCAAGACCCCCACCGCGACCGCACCAGCCGCCAGGGCCAGGGCCGCGACCCATCGGGCATACTCCGCGCCGGGCTCGTCGTGGTCCGGCCAGATGCGAACTCGGCGCCCCGCGAGGGGGCGAAAGTCCGACTTGCTGGGGGACTGGGCGCCGTTCATGGTGGTCGTCGTCGCCGCATCCGGGAACAGCACGGCCGCCGCGTCCGCCGCCTTCTCGCCTTCAGCGAACAACACCGGGGCCGCCGGCCGGGCGGCCAATTGGTCAAGGTGGTACAGGGGCCGGGGCTCCGGCGGGGCCTTCCACTGCCACCCTGCCGCGGGGGTCCAGGTCAGGGGCGCGAACAGCTTCCGACCGCTTTTCGGGTCGAACCGACAGACGAAGAACAGGGGCCGCCCGTCCGGGCCGCGGTACGCCCAAACCGCCGACGGGGTGCCGTTCTTCGGGTGGGTCTTGGGCCGGATCGCCAGGGCCTCATCCGGGATCGGGAGCAGGGGCGCGGGGGCCGGTTTGGGTGCTGCGCCCGTGGGCGCCGGGGCCGGGCGCTCGGCCCTCGGGCCGGCAGGGGAAGCGCCGGGCTTGACCCCATAGGTTTCGGCAAGGTACGCACGGGCGCCGTCCAGGTCCAAGCCGTCACGGAGCATGATGAAGTCAAGAACGCTGCCGCCTTGGGCGCCGCACCCAAAGCAGCGAAAACCGCCGGTCTTGAGGTTGACCCCGAAAGACCCGTTCGCGTCCTCATGGAAGCAACAGGGGAAATTCTGGGTCCAGCCGTCCGCCTGCGGCTTGAAGTCCGGCGGGTGCTTAATCTCGCGCCGGTAGAACTCCGCGGGGTCGATCGCCCGCTTGATCGCGTCCGGCCGCGGTAGCCCTTGGGCTTGTCCCTGCCGTTCTGCCGTCGTAGACTTCTGATCGCTTTGATTCTTCGGCCGGCCCTTGGGTCGGCCTTTTTCTTGTTCGTCCATGGGGCCGCCCTCAAGCTGCGAGGGGGCCGGGGTCGCCCAATTCTTGGGCCGGAGTTTCCGCTTTGCGGGCGGACTCAAGTAGCTTCACCAGTTCGCGAATTTCCTCGTCAGACTTCCCCGCTATGCGCGCGTCGATTAGGGTTGCAACTTCATCCGCGGGCCAACCAACCGCCCGCGCGTCCAAGCGCACGGGCTTAGTCCATAGCCCCCGTGATATCTTGAGGTAAAACGTAGACTTTTTGTCGCCTGACGCGGCCGTGACGCTGGGAAGACGCAGGAGGGTTCTTGGGGCGTTGGACAGGGCAAGGGGCGTAGGGGTGCAATTCTGAGCGGTTTTAGGTGGCAATGGAATGCTCCGGGCGTTGTTGGACTGTGCCAACGAGCATCCATCGACGGTATTCCAATCAAAAATCTGATTGATTTGGACTCATGGCGGGCCGTAAAAGCCCCCAGAAATGGAGCGGTGGGGGAGCGAAGGGCCAGGAATCAGCCGGGGGGCGCGGTCTCGGGCTCACCGATGAAACGCCGACAGTCGGCGGCCTCGGCTTCAAGTTGCTCAAGCGTCAATTCGTCAAGAAAACCAGAGGGCCGGATTTCCCGAAAGGCTTTCAGCTTTGCATAGACCCATGATGTTCGGTCGATATCCATTCCCTGCGTCCCGTTGCGGGGTAGTTTTCGCCGACTGGGGAAATCCTTGGCTGCTTGCTTAATCGCGTCAGTCTCGTTCATGCCCCGCTTCTTCAACAGCGCCACATGAACGGCAACTTGAGTTGCTTCAATCAGCTTTTACCATGATTCCTTAGCCGGTGCCGAACCCCTTTTCTTATCCCAACCGAACGCCTTATTCGGGTCCACCACGGCAAGGGATTCAGTGTCAACGCAACCCGCGGCCCCCGCGGACTGCCCAACCATCCGCAAAATTACGGCCTTACCAAACCGCAAGATCAATTCATCAATATGAACACGCGAGCGCCGATCCCCCCAAACAATGATAGCCTTGGTTGCTTGTTCGCGTATCTGTTCCTCAACCAACATGCGCCGTTCTGGATCTTCCTCAACATAAGGGTCAAGGTTTATTAACCGATGGGCGAAGAACAACGCAAGCTGTTCGGTCATGTCCTTGAGTAAGTCCGGGTACCGGGCGCCGTCAAGGCTCTCGAACGCCCCAAGGCAAAAGCGTGCATCCTGCAAGGTCTCAATCTCGCGAGTTACCAGCTTCGTTTTCGGCATGACGGACCTCCAGGCGCAAGCCTTCAAAGGGGGAGGGGACGGGTCAGGGCGGTGAAGGGGCCGCATTTTCGGGGATCAGCCTAGACCCGGCCATGACTGCCCAGCGGCTTCAGGCGGCAACCCGACCCCGAAACTGCACGACGTCCGCGCCGTTCTTCAGGCGGTCCAGGTAGTCGGCCCATGACTGCATCATCGCCCGCCGCCCCTCCAGGTGGGCGGTGCGGTTGTACGCGCGCCCGAGCGGGTCACGCACGGCGTGGGCAAGCTGTTGCTCGATCCACTCAGGGCGGTACCCGAGAACCTCATCCAAGATGGTGCGCGCCATGGCCCGGAAGCCATGCCCGCTCATCTCGTCCTTGCCGATCCCCAGGCGCCGAAGCGCCGCCAGGATGGCGTTGTCACTCATCGGCCGGTCTGCCGTGCGGGCGCTCGGGAACACGAACTCACCCCGGCCGGTCAGGGGGTGCAGTTCGCGCAGGATGGAAACCGCCTGGGTGGATAGGGGGACGATGTGCGGGGTCTGGGTCTTGGTGACCAGACAGCGCCACTCGCCCGCGTTTAGGTCGAAGTCCGCCCATTTGGCCTTGCGCAGTTCACCCGGCCGCACGAATACCAAGGGGGCCAACCGAAGGGCGCAGCACACAGGCAGCGTGCCGTTGTAGCCGTCCAGCGCCCGCAGCAGGTCCCCAACCTTGCCGGGTTCCGTGACCGCGGCGAAGTGGCCCTTTGTCATCGGGGTAAGGGCGCCCCGCAGGTCCCCGGTTGGGTCACGTTCTGCCCGGCCCGTAGCGACGGCGTAGCGGAACCTGCCCGCAGGATTGCAAGGCGCGGTGCGCCGTCTCCAATGCCCCCCGGCTCTCGACGCGCCGCAGGGCCTTCAGCAGTTCAGGGGCGGTAATCTCGCCGATCGGACGGGGGCCGATCCAGGGGAACACGTCAACCTCGAAGCGCCGGATGATCTTGTCCGCGTGGGCCGGTACCCACTTGATGGAGTTGCGCCCGAACCACGCCCGCGCGACCGCTTCAAAGGTGCCTATCTCGGCGGCCTTGCTGGCTTTGCGCTCCGCGCTCGGGTCGATCCCCCGGGCGATCTGTTCGCGGGCTTCATCGCGACGGGTGCGGGCTTCCTTCAGCGAAACGTCAGGATAGGTTCCAAGCGACAGCATCTTTTCTTTGCCGTCTACGCGGTACTTGAGCCTCCACCACTTGCCGCCCTGGGGGTTGACCAAGAGGAACAGCCCGCGCTCGTCCCCCAGCTTGTAGGGCTTCGCGGCGGGCTTGGCGCTTCGGATTTTGGGATCGGTCAGGGGCATGGGGGTAACCCTCCGGCCCGGGGTCCGGGTAACCCCCAAGGTTACCCCCACTTACCACCGGCTCTTACTGGACTACCATAGACTACCGCAGACACTCCAGCAACAAAAAAGCCCGCGGTAGCGCGGGCTTGTGGACTCTCTTGGACTTCCCTAAACGTCGATTTGGTGCCCTCGGCGGGAATTGAACCCACGACCTATCGCTTAGGAGGCGATCGCTCTATCCAACTGAGCTACGAGGGCAAACGGGCGGGCGAACGGAAGGGCGGGGCGGCGGTGCTGAGCGGTTGCGCCCCAAGGCGGCGCGCTCCTCCACTTGGGGTCTAGTGTAACCCGAGCGGGCGCGGCGAGACACCCGCGAAATCCCGGGCGCACGGCATCGGCCTCGGTCGCTGCCGGGTGTGACCGATCCCCAGCGCCGGGGCGAGGTGGGGCCCGAGGTCGCGGGTCGCGTCGGCTTGCGCCGCCCGCACGGCGTGAACTCGTGCTCCGGTTCGGGGTACCATCCGGGTCTGACGATCCAACCAATACCAGCCCCGTTCTTGATTGTTTGCGACCCCGGGGCGAATCCGGGATCATGGGCTACCTTCACCGAACGGCGCAGGAACCACCATGGCCGAGACACTGGGATCGGGAGTCCTCGACGACCCCTTCGCACCCGATTTGTCACTTGAAGAGCGGCTGCGCGCCCTGGAGTCCGCCTGGGCGGAGCCGGGGCCCGCTCATACGGCGGCGGATCAGCGCCTTGCAGCCCAGGCCGCCCGCTTGGAGATGCTGGCCGCCGAGGTCGTGGCCCAGCGCGAACGCTTGCGCGACCAAGAGAAATCGCTGGTGGAGCGGATCGCCGATGTGGACGACGACCGCCGCCTGACCAGCAGCCAGCTGCAGCGCGGCTGGCAGGCGCAGCGCGAGGAGTTCGAGGCCCGGGTGCGCCGCCACGGTCGCGCCAGTGCTCTGGTGCTGGCCCTGGCGTTGGCCGGTGGAGTGCTGCTGGCCTTCTACCTGCACGCGCGGGCCGCGCCCGCCGCCCTCTCCGGGGAGGTTGCGGGCCTGCGCCAGGACCTGCAGCGCCTCTCCGGCCTGGTGCAGCAGGATGCCCAGCTGCAGGAGCGGCTGGCGGTGCTCGCCGCCACCGTGGGCGACCTCTCGACCCGGCAGCGCCGCGGCACCAAATCCGCGGAGCTGGCCCCGGCGGCCGAGGGTGCGGCCCTGGCGGAACGCTTGGAGCGCCTGACGACCGAGCAGCGGCGCCAGGGGGGGGAACTGGAGGCCCTGCAGCGCGCCGTCCAGGCACTGGCCGCCGGGTCACGCCCGTCCAAGTCCGCCGCCGAGCCTGACCCGGCCCCAGGGTCGGCCGCACCGCCCCCGGATCCGGTCCCCGCGACGACCACCCCCGGGACCACCCCCGGGACCACCCCCGGGACCACCCAGGTCCCGCCGCGCCTCAGCCGCACGACGGTCACCGACCGCCCCTTCGCCCTGCAACTGCTGGGCGGCTACAACCGCGACAAGCTCCTGGAACTGGCCGTGCGACCGGACCTGCCAGACCCGGTCTATCTGCGCGCAGAGTCGCGCCGCGGCCGTCCCTGGTTCGTGCTGATCCACAGCCTGCACGCCAGCAACGCGGAGGCGCAGGCGGCCCTGGCAAAGCTGCCCGCGGGCCTGCGCGCCCCATCTCCCTGGATTCGCGACCTGCCCCGCGGGGTTGAACTGGAGGTCGTCAAGCGCGCGAGCGCCCGTCGCTGAGCGGTACGCCCCCCGCGGTGTGGGGAAACGGGCGCGGTCCGGCCGGGGCGGGTGCGTCGGCGCCCCCGGCCGCGCCCCTGTCCGTCTCCGCACGGGCGTGGCCCATACCAAGATGACCGGGACTCCGCGCAACGCCCGGCGCCGAAACCGGCGACAATAGGCGGTCGCTCCGACTCCTTTGCGTTCCCACTGCCATGCCCCGCCCCCTGACCCGAGACGATATCCGGCACGCGATCGACCTGAGTTCCTTCAATCGGGGGCTGCACTATTTCCGGCAGGGGATGGTGATCGACCTCACCGAGGAGCGGCGCGACGCCGAGGGTGTCAGCCTCCAGGCGCGGGTGCGCGGCAGCGGCGGGCGCTTCTATCGCCAGTCCATCTTCATCCCCGCAAACCCCGACAAACGCGACATCACGGGCTCCTGCGGCTGTCCGGTGGGCTACAACTGCAAGCACGTGGCCGCCGCCTGCCTGGCCTATGAGGAGCGCGAGCGCCAGTTTCAGCCCGTGGACGGCAGTGCCGCGACGGAGTTCCTTAAGCGCTGGCTGACCCGGGTGCTGGTGGCCGGCCAGGAGGCGCCCGCGGTCGCGGACGCGGAGCGCCTTGTCTATGTGCTCCAGCCGAGCCCGACCGACGCCCAGGGGGTCGCCGTCGAACTGCGGGTCGCCAAGCCCCTGCGTCGCGGCGGGCTCTCCAAGGGGCGCCAGGCGAACCTGTACAACCTGTTGCACGGCTACTCCACCCCCGAGTACCTGGTCGCGGCGGACCACGACATCCTGGGGATGCTGCGCGCGGCGTCCGCCGGGCAATGGATCACCAGCGTCCCGCTCATCGGACTGAACGGCCACCTGACCCTGATGCGGATGATCGCGACCGGTCGCTGCCACTGGCAGGCGATCGACGCGACCCCCATGGGCCTGGGGGCGCCGCGCGACCTGCAGCTCGAGTGGCACGAGGGCGCCGACGGGCTCCTGACCCTGACACTCGGCGTGGCACCGGCGGCCCGCCTCCTGCTCCTGGAGCCACCCCTGTATCTGGACAGCATGCGGCACCAGGCCGGCCCCCTGGAGGCGCGGGGCCTGGGTGCCGCCCAATTGCGCGAACTCCTGGCCGCCCCGCGCCTGCGCGCGACCCAGGCGGAGGCCATCTCCCGCACCCTGGTGCTGGACTTCCCCCAACTGCCCCTGCCGACCCCGGTGCCGGTGCCGGTGACCGAGGTGACGAGCGCCCCGGCCAAGCCCTGGCTGAGCCTGACCTGTGAATCCCTGTCCGGCGTCGCGACCGACCTCCTCAACCTGGATTTCGACTACGCCGGCCATCGCGTCCCCGGCCTGCCGGTGGTCTCCCACAGCGTGCTGCCCCAGGGCGGCGGAACGGTGCGGATCCATCGTGACCTGGAGGCCGAGCGGGGCGCCCTGGACACCCTGGCCGAGCGCGGTTTCGTCGTGGCCGAGGTCAGCCCCCCGCGCCCGGGCGGCCATCGGCTGCTGCCCGCCGCCACCAACCCCATTGAGCGTGCCGGCTGCTGGTCCGCCCTGCTGCGCGACGGCGTGTCGGCCCTGGAGGCGGCCGGCTGGCGGGTGGACATCGCCGACAGCTTCCGGCTGCGCTTCGAGGCGGCGGACTGGGACCTTGCGGTGGAGGAGGAAGCCCAGGGCGAGGGCAATGACTGGTTCGGTCTGCGCTTCGACCTGGATCTCAACGGGCGGCGCATCCCCCTGCTCCCGATCATCGCCCCCCTGCTGGCGCTGGGCCTGGGCGCGGAACTGCCGCAGATCATCAGCCTGCCCCTGGACCCGACCGGGACGGACCCGGAGGCCGCCCACCGCTATGTCGACCTGCCCGCGGCCCGTCTGGCGCCCTTCATCGAGACCCTGCGCGACCTCTTCGACCGCGCCGAGCCGGGGGCGGACGGGCAACTGCGCATCTCGCGCTTCGACGCCGCCGCACTCGCCGAGCTGGAGGCCCAGGGGTACGCCATCCGCGGGGCCGAGCGGCTGCGTGAGCTCGCCCGGCGCCTCAAGGACTTCACCGGCATCGAATCGGTGGAGCCGCCGGTCGGGCTCACGGTGGAACTGCGCCCCTACCAGCGGCGCGGGCTCGACTGGCTCCAGTTCCTGCGCGCCTGGGACCTGGCCGGCATCCTGGCCGACGACATGGGGCTCGGCAAGACCGTCCAGGCCCTGGCCCACCTGCTGCTCGAGAAGGAGGCCGGGCGGCTCGACCGCCCGGCCCTGGTGGTCGCCCCCACCAGCCTGATGGGCAACTGGCGGCGCGAGGCGGCGCGCTTCACCCCGGGCCTGCGCACCCTGGTCCTGCACGGGTCCGACCGGCACCAACTCTTTGATCGGATGCCCAGGCATGACCTGGTCCTGACCACCTACCCCCTGCTGTCCCGCGACCAGGAGCGCCTCGCCGAGCAGTCCTTCCACAGCCTGATCCTGGACGAGGCACAGTCGGTCAAGAACCCCAGGTCCCAGGCGGCCGTCGTGGTGCGGGCGCTCAAGGCCGATCACCGCCTCTGCCTCACCGGCACCCCCATGGAGAACCACTTGGGTGAGCTCTGGACCCAGTTCGATTTCCTGATGCCCGGTTTCCTCGGTGACCAGGGGAGCTTCAAGCGCCTCTGGCGCACCCCCATCGAGCAGCACCACGACCGGGAGCGCCACGCCCGCCTGGCACAGCGCATCGCCCCCTTCATGCTGCGCCGCCGCAAGCAGGACGTGGCGACCGAGCTGCCGCCCAAGACCGAGATCATCAAGAGCGTCACCTTAGGCGAGGCCCAGGCGGCGCTCTACGAGGGCATTCGGCTGTCCATGGAGAAGCGGGTGCGCGAGGCGATCGCCGCCCAGGGCCTGGCGCGCAGCCACATCACCATCCTGGATGCGTTGCTCAAGCTGCGCCAGACCTGCTGTGACCCGCGCCTGCTGAAGCTCCCGGCCGCCGCCCGGGTCAAGGAGTCCGCCAAGCTGGAACTGTTGATGGATCTGCTGCCCGAGCAATTGGAAGAGGGCCGGCGCATCCTGCTCTTCTCCCAGTTCACCAGCATGCTCGCCCTGATCGAGACGGAGCTCGATGACCGCGGCATCCCCTATGCCAAGCTCACCGGCCAGACCCGCAAGCGCGACGAGGCGATCGACGCCTTCCGCTCCGGGGCGGTCAACCTGTTCCTCATCAGCCTCAAGGCCGGGGGCGTGGGGCTCAACCTCACGGAGGCGGACACCGTGATCCTCTATGACCCCTGGTGGAACCCGGCGGTCGAGTCCCAGGCCGCGGACCGGGCGCACCGCATCGGCCAGGACAAACCGGTCTTCGTCTACAAGCTGGTGACCGAGCAGACGGTGGAGGAGCGCATCCTGACCATGCAGGAGCGCAAGCGCGCGCTCGCCGCCGGGGTCTATCAGGAGGCGGAAGGGGAGCCGGATTTGGGCTTCAATGGGGCGGACCTGCAGGCGCTGTTTGCGCCGCTGGCGCAGGGGTAGGTCAGCAAATCCATGCTTTATCACAGTTCCGGTCGGCGACGATCGGTCGGTCCGCACCATGGATTGGCCCCGTAGGGTCCGCTGTGCGGACCGACGACCTCGCGGGTCACGGGATGGCCGCATCCCGTAGGGTCCGCTGTGCGGACCAGCGACCTTGCGGCCGGCAGGGTTGCCGGCATCATGATCCAACGCCCGCCGCCACCAAGCCGCTGACAGGGCCAGCCTTGGCCCCGGAGTTCAAGGCTTCAGCCTTGGACCTGGGCTACACTCTTGCGCATTGCCACTGACTTTTCCCGGAGGGACAGACCCATGGGCTCCGTCGTCGAACTCTATGAAGCCCTCGCCAGCGCGCCGGATGAGCGGGCCCGGGCGCGCCTCATCGCCGCCGCTTTCGAGCGTCTGGAGGAGCGTTACCCCCACCTGCCGGACCTCGTCACCCACCAGCAGTTGCGCGAGACGGAACTGCGCCTGCAAAAGGAGATCGAGCAGGGACGTGCGGACCTCAGCGTGCAGATCGAGAAGCTGCGAGGTGAAATCAAGACGGATGTCGAACAATTGCGGGGTGAGTTCAAGACCGAGATCGAACAGTTGCGCGGTGAGGTCGGGACCGACATCGAGAAGTTGCGCGGTGAGGTCAGGACCGATATCGAGAAGCTGCGTGCTGAGGTCAAGACCGACATCGAAAAGCTGCGTGCTGAGGTCAAGACCGACATCGAAAAGCTGCGCGGCGAACTGCGTGAGACGGAGCTGCGGCTCCAAAAGGAGATCGAGCGCAGCCGCAACAGTCTGCTGATGTGGCTGATTCCACTGATGTTTGCCCAGGTCGGCGCGCTGGCGGCGCTGGTCAAGCTGCTGTGAGGGTCGCTACAAGCTCGCCGCTCCGCGATTCCGGGACAGGTTACGCAATCGAGGTTGGCCTCACGCTCAATTCAGTATACTGTCCGCGGAACTCCCCTGTCCCCGGAACTCTTGGACAGCGGCAACGACGCGGATCATCCTGTATAGAAGGTCTCGTCCTGAAGCTGGTCATGCTGGTCTGTCACGATGATACCCCGTCAAGTCTTTCTTCGTCCGGGATGGCTGGGAATGCGCAACAGAAGACATACTCTGGACCGGCGCGATACCGGTTTTCCCGCGGAAGACCGCTTACGGATCAGGAAGGCCGATCACATGACGTACAGCATCGAGATTTTCATCGCCGCCCACCAGGCCATGGTCGCGGGCATTGACATGACTCCGCGCAGCGCCGGCGACAAGGAGGCATTTGCGCAGGACTGGTTCGCCGCCCGGGTCGGTGCGCTCGGCCTGCCGCTGCACCCGCAGGGCCGCCGCCACTACCCGGACTTCTGGGTCGGGGAGGAGACGCACCCACCCGCGGAGGGCTACGAGGTCAAGTCACTGGCCTTGAGGAACGGTAAACCCGCACGCAAAGACTATGACTCCGACAGCCGCCTCCCACCGCAATCCAAGGACGCCCGCGACTGCTTTCTGGTCTTCCTCCTCTATAGCGGGAGCGGCGGTAAACCGCGATCGATCCATTCGCTCTGCATCGCCCACCGTGACCTGATCGATGCCGACCATGAGGGCGGTGCGAGCCACATCGAAGAGACGATCGAGGACTTCGGCTCCTACGGCGACGGAGCCATTCGCAGCCGCAAGCAATACCGCTTCCCGACGCCCTTTACCCTGGACCCGAGCGGCCTCGGGCGCTGCCGGCTCATTCTGCCCGCCGACTGGGCGGCAGCCGACCCCCGGCTGGTTCAGGTGGGCACCCTGGAGCGAAGCATCGCCTATACCATGCTCGACAACTACCGCATTCATTTGAACGGCACGACCCGGCCGACGCGGCACGCTAACCCGCGGCACGATGCGGGGCAGGTGCACCAGTTTCAGGTGTTCGAACATCGCGCCGACTGACGAGTGCGGCCTTGATCATTGTTCCGGCCGGCGGCGACCTTCTGGAGTCCAAGGCTTCAGCCTTGGTCTTGTACATCCAAGGCTGAAGCCTTGGACTCCGACCCGGGGGTGGCCGGAACGATGATCAAGGCCTGCGCGGACCCCCCGGGCATAGAGCCGCAGCGAACTGAGTTCGCAGCCCTTCGGCGACACGCTCCGGCGCATCGGCAGCCAGCCCGTTTGCAGCCGCCTCTCGGTCTTCTGATCAGAGAATGAAGTCCGCGGCAGAGAGGCCGGAAACGCCCGTCATCTGAACGGCGAATTCGGCGTCCGCATCAGTATCCGTGCTGCCGTACAACGTGCTCAAGCCGCCTAGGCCGTCATAGACATCGCGCAGTTGCCCGGTGGCATCGGTGCTGCTGAAGGCGCCGGTGCCGATGACGGCAAAGGTTTCGTCGGTCGCGGACGTGGCCGCGTTGGCGTCCAGGGTGGCGAGGTCGATCCTGTCCCCGGCCGAGAAGTCGGTGATCACGCCACAGGTGGCGCTGCTGTTACCTGACTCGATGAGTGCGTTGAAGTCGAAGGTGTCGCTTCCGTCGATGGTGAGGGTACCGGCGCTGGCCGATCCGTTCAGCACATTGTCCCCGGTGTTGTCGGCGGTGCGGTTTTCGGCATATCCCCACTTGATGAAGTGATTGGTGGCGGCGTCGAGGTTGGTGCCGAACGCACTGCGCAGATCACTATACTTGGCGAGGTAGAACTCGGCATCGAAGGTGGCGCTGCGTCCCTCGGCGAATCCGTAGTCGATGTAATGAGCGGTCCCGGCCTCTGCATCGTTGCCAAAGGCCCGGATCAGATCACCGTAGCTGGCGATGTACTTGAGGCCGTCGAAGGTGCTGCGGCGTCCTTCGGTTAAGCCCCAGTCGATGTAGTGGGCGGCCCCGGCCGCTGCATCGCTGCCGAAGGCCTGGATCAGGTCGCCATAGCTGGCGATGTAATTGAGGCCGTCGAAGGTGCTGCGGCGTCCTTCGGTGAAGCCCCAGCCGATGTAGTGCGCAGCCCCGGCCGCCGCATCGCGGTGCAACGCCTGGATCAGGTCACCGTAGCCGGCGATGTACTCGAGGCCGTCGAAGGTGATGCGGCGTCCTTCGGCGAGACCGTAGGCGGCGTAGTGAGCGGCCCCGGCCTCCGCATTGCTGCCGAAGGCCTGGATCAGGTCTGCGTAGCTCGCGATGTAGCTCAATCCATCGAACCCGGCCACCGCCGCAGTGGTGCTGCTGGTGATGCTCTCCGCGGCACCGAAACCGTCGGTGTAGCTGGCCATGACGCTGATGGTTTTCCCGACCTGCGCTTGCGTCAGCGTGAAGGTGTCGCCGATGGCACCGGCGACCGTTTTCCCGTTGGCCAGCCATTGATAAGCAATGGTGCCCAGGCCATCGACATCGTCCAAGTTGTTGGCGGCCCTGAGCGTATGCCCCTGGGCCGCCGTGCCGCCAATGATCACCGTGCCGGTGGGGGCGTCGTTGCTATTGGCGACAGCGCCGGTCTCGGCGCTGGTCTTGCTCTCGGGCGAGCCGCCGCCATCGGTGTAGCCGGCGACGACGCTGATCGCCTTACCGACTTGGGCCTGACTAAGCACCAGGGTGGCGCCCGTGGCGTCGCTGATGGCACTGCCGCCGGCCAGCCACTGGTAGCCGATCGCGCCCAGGCCGTCGAGATCGGCCAGGGTGTTGACCGCTGTCAGCGTCTGGCCCTGGGTGGCCGTACCGCTGATGCTCACCGTGCCCGTGGGCGGGTCGTTGACATTGGCGACGGCGCCGGTCGCGGTGCTGGTCTTGCTCTCGGCCGTGCCGCCGCCGTCGGTGTAGCCGGCGGCGACGCTGATCGTCTTGCCGACCTGGGTCTGGCCCAGCACCAGCGTGGCACTGGTGGCACCGCTGATGGCGCTGCCGTCGGCCAGCCACTGGTAACCGATCGGTCCCAGGCCGTCGAGATCGGCCAGGGTGTTGACCGCTGTCAGCGTCTGGCCCTGGGTGGCCGTACCGCTGATGTTCACCGTGCCGGTGGGCGGGTCGTTGACATTGGCGACGGCGCTGGTCGCGGTGCTGGTCTTGCTCTCGGCCGCGCCGCCGCCGTCGGTGTAGCCGGCGGCGACGCTGATCGCCTTACCGACCTGGGCCTGGCCCAGCACCAGCGTGGCGCCGGTGGCACCGAGGATGGCGCTGCCGCCGGCCAGCCACTGGTAGCCGATCGGGCCCAGGCCGTCGAGGTCGGCCAGGGTGTTGGCCGCTGTCAGCGTCTGGCCCTGGGTGGCGGTACCACTGATGCTCACCGTGCCAGTGGGCGCGTCGTTGACATTGGCCACGGCAATCGTGGATGAGCTGGTCTTGCCCTCCGCGGCACCGAATCCGTCGGTGTAGCTGGCCTGGACACTGATGCTCTTGCCCACCTGGGCCTGCGTCAGCATAAAGGTCGAGTGGGTGGCGTCCGCAATGGTACTGCCATCGGCCAACCACTGGTAACCGATCGCGCCGAGGCCGTCGAGGTCGGCCAGGGTATTGGATGCCGTGAGCGTCTGGCCCTGTGCGGCCGTGCCACTGATGATCACGGTGCCGGTGGGGGGATTGTTGACCCTGGCCGCGGTCGTAAAACCATAACTGGTGGTGCCGGCATAGCTGTTGCCAATCAAGTCCGTGATGCTGCCGGCCGCGAAGTCGACCTGATAGTGTGTGCCGTAGGACAGGTCATCGGTCGGATTGATCGTCAGTACGCGGTCTGAGATGGAGAGCTGACTGCTGGTGGCCGCATCATAGGAGGCAACCACCAGGCCGGCCGCGGTCTTGATCACGATGCTGCCCGTACCGCGCTGAATGGCCTCGCTGAAACTGAGCACGATGTTGCTGCCGACCGCCACACTGGTGTTTGCCGGAGAGGGATCGAAGGTGGTCACCGTCGGGGCGGTCGTGTCCAGCGGATCGACCGGACCGTACAGCGAATTGATGCCGTATTGCCCACCCAGGCCATCGCCGCCGTAGATCCACCACAAGGCATCGAGATCATATTCCTGATAGGTGGTCTTGTTCTCGCCAACCCAGGTATATGACATCACCGTATGATCAGTATCATCAAGAGACGCCGGAAGCTGAGGGCTGCCTTCAAACGGGTGTTTCAGGCCCAAGGCATGTCCAATCTCGTGCAGCAGAGTCTGGTAGCCGGCCGAGCCCGCAGTGGGACTCAGATTGTCGGCAAAATCGATGACATCGAGAAAGATATCCGCCTCAGCACTATAGGCAGTGATTTGTTCGTCGTCGGTATACGAATAATCATAGCTCCAACTGGCCAGGCCAGAAATATTGTCGCCCGCTACATCCGCATTCAGGAATGCGAACTGAGCGAGTGACGGCGCGGCGGTCTCGACAAAGTCGATGCCGGTCACGGACTCGATGTAACCGAGTGCGCCGCGGGCCGCACCTGCTTGTATTGCGTTGAATGTCGTGATACCGGAGACCCCTTCGTCATGACTTCCATCATCGGCAAAGGTGTAATAGATGACATTTCCCGGGCTTGGAGTCAAATAGTTCCAGGCTGGGCCGTCGTTCAACAAGGCATCGATCGTCAAGACCCCCGACTTTTCGATAGTGGTGACGTCACTGATGGTTGCCATGGTGTCTCTCCTGTAGTGACCGTTGAATCAGAGTCATTGCGCTGTCAGCTCGTCGCGCACGCGGGAGCGCGCTGGGGGTCTTGGTTCCAATGCCGACCACGGGCAGGTGTAGGTCGCCCTTCCGGGCGACCAAGAGCCCGCGCTGTCGGCCGGTCACCCTGACGGGCGACCTGGATTAGGGCAGGCCGACGGCCGGGATTAACGACCGAGGCCGCGTTGGGCAGTCACCCGACGGGCTTCTGTCAGCACCCACCGAGGGCACACCACAAGACAACGACCGTGAAATTACAGCGCCTTGACCGGAATGTCTACCAGGCGCGGACCCGGCCTGACGGCACCCCAGGCGTTCGTGGGCCGGAACGAGGATCAAGGCCCGCTATCCGGTCCGGCTGGCGCCGATCGCAAGAACGGCCGTGCTCAAAATCCCGACCACGCCGCACCGGACCCCGGTGTCGGTTTCTGCGCGCCTGACACAAGCTGTCCTTTACGCTCAGTTGGTTGCTGCGCGCCGTCACCTGACGCACCGGAACCGGAGGTCATCCGGGTCAGCACACATCGGTCATCGAAACTATTTTTTGAAGGGTAATCGTGCGATACTCAGGGTCGCGCACGTCGAGTCCAATCGGCGGCGGGAGGGGCGGCGGCAGGCCCGCAGCGGGCACCTGACCACTGTTCGATCGAGCGGATGCACCTCGGGGGGAAGGTCGATGGACGGCTTGTCTTCAGTCTCTGCACAGTCTCAGTACCTGGCGCGCGCCGAGGGGCTTGTCGTTTACCCTCGACACTGGCCGGGCAATCATCAATGCTCATGCACTGGTCATGGCTTCAACCGCCGTGTTGGCCGCGCCACCGCCAGGTTTTCCCTGGCCTGTCGACCGCCGCACCGACGTGGTGCAACCGCCGCGCGCGGTCGACCCCGATATGCTCGCACGCATCCCTGCGCAACCGCCGCAGGTCGGAAGGGCCTGCCGGTACCCTCTTGTTTTCTCGCTCTAGCGTGTGTATGCCTTCTTGACGGCAACAGCGGCCCGAACCCAAAATTCCACGCCGCAACAGGTCCAAGGCCACAGTCTAGACAAGGAAAATTGCAGTATGCGAATTGAGACTATCGTGAAGTGCATTGCAGTCATGGCCGCAATCGCTTGTAGCAGCGTGACACGGGTCGCTGCCGGCCAACCCGGATGTCCGACTGACGCAGTTGAATTCGTGCAGGTCACCAGTATGCGGTTGGACGCCGGTGAACAGACGTTCGAGGCATTCCGGATACAGCGCGGCGGCAGCCTCGAATGGGCGCGCTGGACCAGTTCCGGCTACCTGCTCGATCATGCACAACGCCGCGATACGGATAGTGACCTCTATCAGAGGGTCGTATCGGCCCCGAGTTTTCTGAAGCCGCCGGAGTCGCCTCAACATGACGGCACTCTCGGGCGCCCGGCTTTCAGGCTCGAGATGGCAACCCTGTCGAAATCGGGCGTCCACGCCTTATCCATGTCGAAGTTTCCTAATGACATCGCGGCGCTGGCCGACGAGTTCCGGCGCCGCATCGCAGCGACACCGGTGAGACCCGGCTGGTACCTCTGGACAACACCCTATCCAGCGGTCGGCAAGGCCGATATCGACCTCACCGAGGCGAGTTGTGACACCGCTGTCGAGAAGGCACTGGCGGCGGCCGTCGCCACTGGCGACCTTATCGTCCGCGCAGACGATGGCATTCAGGCATTCATGTCGGGCGAGCACGCCAGCCGCATTGCATTCTCGGCAAGAACTGTCGCCGGGGATCTTCGCTTCGGGGTGCTGTACGCGAAATAGCGAATGAGGGTTTTGTGGGCCTTGATTATCATTCCGATCACCGCGCGAATCGCGAGGCCGCTGGTCCGCACAGCGGACCCTACGGAACGCGGGCTTACCGTAGGACCGATCGCCGCTGGCCGCACTGATGATCAATGCCGTCTTGTGTTTGGAACCTTTAACCAGGAGTGAGGCGAGCCATGAACGATGAAGCAAACTGCCAGCCACGCCGGCTAATGCACAGGGTGGGCGTAGCAACCGCAGCGGCGTTGCTGGTGATCGCTTCAGGGGTGCAGGCAGGCGACCATTGGCTTTCCCGGGTTACGGTCAAGACACCCAGTCAGCCCGACACGCTCATGACGGCGAACCGGGCGGCATCCGCGGGTCTGATGGGCGTCATGCAGACCAGTTCCACGACGGTGTTCGATATCACGATCTCGCTCGACACGAACCCGCAGGGTGACGACAACTACAAGAAAGACCCGAACGCCAATGATGCGCAGAACGCCTATGAGAAACGCATCGAGGAGTTCGCCAGGGCCGTTTACCAGTCAACGAACGGCGCTCATAAGATCGGTAAGGTAACGGTCTTTCGCAGTACGCCTGGTGAAAAGCGAGTGGACTCGGCGGATGTGCGTTGGAACGAGAATTGCGCCGACGACGAAGGCCCGAGGGCGAATCTGTCCGGCCGCGGCGTGGCCGGCATGCGCATCTGGATGTGCACCAACTGGACCGGGTCGACAAGCATGTCCACTCCCAAGGGGAGTGGCTACACACTCGCGCATGAATGGGGGCATTTCACCTATGGGCTGTACGATGAGTATGCGCAGGAACAATGCAGTACTTGGACTTGGCTATGCTCACCATCCACACCGCGCGCAACGGACACGGCCGCAGTTCCCGCGATCATGAACAACCAGTGGATCGCCGCAAGTGGTACGGCCCCTGCCGGGTACGCCGGCAGCGCGGTGGATTTTCTGGAGCACTCAACCCAGAACATTCATCCGTATCGGAGTGGCAGCACGGGCACGAACGGCCAGCAGCGGATGTTCGGGGAAAGTGCCTGGCAGACGCTCACACGTGATCCGGCAACGGACCCGAAATACTTCTGGTCGCCGATACCGCCCCGAACCCAATACACCACCCTCATTGCGCCTGCCGATCCGAGCTGGCTCGTGAGCAACGATGAGTCGTCGGCCCTGAGCGAACTCGACATCCGCTGGGTCGGCAACCAGGCGATGGACCTGTCAATCGACAGATCCGGCTCGATGGATGGAACACCTTTAGCCAACGCAAAAACGGGGGCCAACCTGCTGATCGACCAGATACAGCCCGGCACCGCCATCGGCGTGAGCTCGTTCGAGACAAATGTCGCGCGCAATCTCGCAATTACCAAAATCCCTGATCCGGACACCGGGGTCAAGGCCTCTGCCCAGGCGGCGGTCAACGCCCTCAGCACCGGCGGGATGACCTCGCTGTATGACGGCCTGATGTTTTCGCTGAATGCCCTTCAGACCTTCGACCCGAACCGGACGGGCTTGGTCTATGTGCTGTCGGACGGGGGTGACAACGACTCGACGGCGACCGAGGCGAGCGTGATCTCGGCCTACCAGGCGGCGGGTGTACCGATCATCGCGTTCGCCTATGGCAGCTACGCCCCGACCGGGACACTGCTGAGCATGGCGAATGCGACGCAAGGGGCCTTCTACCAATCGCCGATCACTCTGGCCGACATCCAGAAAGTCCTGGTCTCAGCGCAGGCGCGGTTCTCGTCGAACGTGCTGCTCTCATCGGCGGCGACCGGGGCCGCGGCCAGCGCTACGACCACCCGGATCGTCGCGATGGATAGCACCTTGGCTTCGGTTCGAGTCAACCTGTCGTACACTGGCAGCCCGGCCGATTTCGACTTCAGCTTGCTGCGTCCTGACGGAAGCGATTCCGGGGTCTTTTTCGCGTGTGAGGGCACAGTATCCTGTTCGGCCACACTGGACGCGGCGTTCGTTGCCGCGAATGGTTACGGCGACTATCAGGTTCAGATGATCAACAAGACCGGCACCAGAAAGGACGTGACCGTGCTCGTCTCAGCAACGCCATCGGGCGCCGAGACCTATGACATCGCCGTCGGCTTCTCATCGAGTACCTTGAGTTACCCCACTGACATGGCTATCCGGGCGACCGTCACCAAGGGTGCCGCGATTGCCGGCCTTGATGTGATCGCCATAGTGACAGGTCCGCCCGGCAACACCTTTAACCTGGCGCTGCTTGATGACGGCATTGGGGCTGATCAGGTGGCGAATGACGGCACCTATTCGGCCAGCATTCCCTACACGGCTAACGGAATCTACTCGGCCATCGTGACGGCATCGAATGCGGGCGCGAAGGCGCAGACGACGTTTGAAGGAGTCGCTGTTTCGCTGCGGCAGGACGGCACGGCCGTCATGCCGACACCGACGCCCATCACCGAAAACTTCACGCGGGTAGGCACAGCCTCGGCCAGCGTCGCGGGTGTCTTGACCGATGATCATGCCAATAGCCCGACGGGTGGTGCCTGCACGGCGATCGCCGACAACAACGCCGATACGGCCGGCCGTATCGACGCGGCCGGGGATGTCGACTGCTTCCGGTTCGTGCCAAGCTCGCTCAGCGATCCAACCATTGTGCGAGTCACCTCGCTGACATCGGGCATGGACCCGGTGCTGACCATTTATGACCACACCGGCAGGGACCAGATTGCACAAGTGGACCTGTCCTCCTCGGAAAGCCCGGGTTCCGGTGTTACGGTGACCGTCTCCGCGGGTGATCTTGACCCCGCTGGTCTGGTCTTTGTCGTCAAGCATATTGACGTATCGGCAATCGCGGGCGGCTACGCGGTTTCGGCCGGGACACCGCTCGCATCCGATCGGCCAATCGCCACCTTGTACGCCTTGACCGTCGGCCGGACCGGGACGGGATCGGGCACGATCGGCGGCGGGGGCAGCTTCGGTGCGGGCGCCACCGTCACCCTGACTGCCACGGCGGCGACCGGCAGCACCTTCTCCGGTTGGAGCCCCACCCCCTGCGCCGCCAGTTTCCCAATGCCGGCCACGGACCTGACCTGCACGGCCACTTTCGTGCGCAGCAACCAGGCGCCCACCGGCACCGTCACGATCAGCGGCACCGCCGCGCGGGGCCAGACACTGACCGCCGCCAACACCCTGGCCGACGCCGACGGCCTGGGTCCCATCGGCTACCAGTGGTTGGCCAACGGCAGCGCCATCGGCGGTGCGACCGGCGGCACGCTGCTGCTGGGTCAGGCGCAGGTGGGCAAGACGATCAGCGTCACGGCCAGCTACACCGATGGCGCCGGCACGGCGGAGAGCAGGACCAGCGCCGCCACGGCGGTGGTGACCAGTCTCAATCACGCCCCCACGGGCACGGTCACGCTCAGCGGTACGCCCACCCAGGGCCAGACGCTGACCGCCGCCAACACCCTGGCCGATGTCGACGGGCTGGGCACGATCGACTATCAGTGGCTGGCCGATGGCAGTCCCATCGGCGGCGCCACCGGCGCCACGCTGGTGCTCGGTCAGGCGCAGGTGGGCAAGACCATCCGCGTCACCGCCGGCTACACCGATGGCGGCGACACGCTCGAGAGTGTCACCTCCGCCGCCACCGCCGCCGTGGCCAACGTCAACGACCCGCCCACGGGCACGGTCACGCTCAGCGGCACCGCCGCCCAGGGTCGGACGCTGACCGCCGTCAACAGCCTGGCGGACGCCGACGGCCTGGGCACGATCAGCTACCAGTGGCTGGCCGACGGCAGCCCCATCGACGGCGCCGTTGGCGGCACGCTGCTGCTGCGCCAGGCGCAGGTGGGTAAGGCCATCAGCGTCACTGCCGGCTACACCGATGGCGGCGGTACGGCGGAGAGCATGACCAGCGCCGCTACGGCGGCCGTGGCCGACGTCAACCAAGCGCCCACGGGCACGGTCACGATCAGCGGCACCGCCATCGAGGACCAGACCCTGGCCGCCGCCAACACCCTGGCTGACGACGACGGCCTGGGCACGATCGCCTACCAGTGGCTGGCCGACGGCAGTGTGATCAGCGGCGCTACCGACAGCACCCTGGTCCTGGGCCAGGCGCAGGTGGGCAAGGCCATCAGCGTCGCCGCTGGCTACACCGATGGCGGCGGTACGGCCGAGCGCGTCACCTCCGGCGCTACGACCCCCGTGGTCCACGTCAACCACGCGCCCACGGGCGCGGTCACGATCAGCGGTGCCGCCGCCAAAGGCCGGACCCTGACCGCCGCGAACACCCTGGCCGACCTCGACGGCCTGGGCACGATTCGCTACCAATGGGTCGCCAATCGGAGCTCTATTGCCGGCGCCACCGGCAGTACGCTGGTGCTGACTCAGGCCCAGGTGGGCATGACTATCAGCGTCATCGCCAGCTACACCGACGGCGGCGGCACGGCCGAGAGCAAGACCAGCGCCGCCACCGCGGTGGTGACCAACATCAATCACCCGCCGACGGGCGCGGTCACGCTCAGTGGCACCGCCACCCAGGGTCGGACGCTGAGCGCCGCCAACACCCTGGCCGATGCCGACGGCCTGGGCACGATCGGCTACCAGTGGCTGGCCGACGGCAGCGCCATCAGCGGCGCCACCGGCAGCACCCTGGCCCTGGGCCAGGCGCAGGTGGGCAAGGCCATCAGTGTCACCGCCGGCTACACCGACGGGCTCGGTGGCGCGGAGAGCGTGACCTCCAGGGCCACCGCCGCCGTGACCAACGTCAACGACACCCCCACCGGCACGGTCACCATCAGCGGCATCGCCGCCCAGGACCAGACCTTGATCGCCGCCAACACCCTGTCCGACTTGGACGGCCTGGGTGTGATCGGTTACCAATGGCTGGCCGATGGCACTGCCATCACGGGCGCCACCAGGTCGACCTTCGCCTTGACGCAAGCCCAGGTGGGCAAGGCCATCAGCGTCAAGGCCAGCTACACCGACGGCGGCGGCACGGCCGAGAGCGTCACCAGCAGCGCGACCGCGGTGGTGACCAATAGCAACCACGCCCCCCTGGGCAGTGTCGGCATCATCGGCACGGCCACGCAAGGCCGAACCCTGACCGCCTCCAACACCCTGGCCGACATCGACGGCCTGGGCGCCATCAGCTACCAGTGGCTGGCTGATGGCGGCGCCATCGCGGGTGCGAGCGGTACTAAACTGGTGCTGGCGCAGGCGCAGGTCGGCAAGACCATCAGCGTCAAGGCCAGCTACACCGACGGCGGCGGCACGGCCGAGAGCAAGATCAGCGGCGCCACGGCCGCGGTGGCCAACGTCAACGACGCCCCCAGCGGCGCGGTGACCGTCACCGGTACGGCCGCGCAGGGTCGCACACTCACCGCCTCCAACACCCTGACCGACCTCGATGGTTTGGGGGCGATCGGCTACCAGTGGTTGGCCGATGGCAGCACCCTCGCGGGCGCCACCGCTGCGACCTTCACCCCGACGCCCGCCCAGGGCGGCAAGGCCATCAGCGTCAAGGCCACCTATACCGACGGGTTCGGTACCGCGGAGAGCGTCACCAGCAGCGCCACCGCGGCCGTGGCCAGCTTCGATGCCTTGAGCTACATCGCCAGCTACCCCGACCTGATCCAGGCCTTCGGCACTAATGCCGAGGCCGGAGTCGACCACTACGTTAAACGGGGTTTCACCGAAGGACGGCGAATCAGCTTCGATGGCTTGAGCTACATCGCCAGCTATCCCGACCTGATCCAGTCCTTCGGCAGCGATGCGCAGGCCGGGGTCCGGCACTACATCCAATGGGGCTTCGCCGAAGGACGCCGTATCAACTTCGATGGTTTGAGTTACATCGCCAGCTACCCGGACCTGACCCAGGCCTTCGGCGACGATGCGCAGGCCGGGGTCCTCTACTACATCAAATGGGGCTTCGCCGCCGGGCACCCCGTCATCGATGGGCTCAGGTACATTGCCAGCTACGGCGACCTGATCCAAGCCTTCGGCACCAATAGCGAAGCCGGGGTCGAGCATTACGTCAGATGGGGCTTCACCGAAGGACGTCGCCTCACCTTCGATCCACTACATTACATCGCCAGCTATGGCGACCTGATCCAAGCCTTCGGTACCAATGCCGAGGCAGGGATTCTGCACTACATAAAATGGGGCTTTGCCGAAGGGCGCCGGAGCACCTTCGATCCCGAGTCGTATCTCGCGAAGCACGGTGACCTGCGTAGCGCGTTCGGCACCGACCTCGTCGCGGCCACCTATCACTTCATCCTATTTGGATATGCCGAGGGCCGCGCCGCGGGCAATACGGGGGGCTAATGCGCAAAGGCGGATCGGCAAGTGCCGATCCCCTGGCCTTGATCATAATTGTGCGACACGAAGTCGCGTAAGTAATTGTTCTACTGGAAGTCTCTATATGGCGACCTGATGGAACCGACGGTTTCTCCCGTCGTAGCCTAGGAGCACATGCGAGACTGGTAACGGTCCGGTGTGA
>Ga0247838_1002280_pt1 | contig 24802 bp, 19 predicted proteins | sample LaCruzMarch2015__5_FD_189097 | JGI IMG/M metagenome (GOLD analysis project Ga0247838, IMG submission 189097) | Freshwater microbial communities from meromictic Lake La Cruz, Castile-La Mancha, Spain - LaCruzMarch2015_15m | ecosystem: Environmental > Aquatic > Freshwater > Lake | place: Spain... | reverse complement strand
TCCTCCTGGTGGGGATCGAGCGGTTCGCCCCGCGCGCCCCGGCACCGTTGGTCGCCGTCGCACTCGGTATTGCCGCCTCGGGCCTGCTCGCGCTGCAGAGTCTTGGCGTAGAGACGGTCGGCCACATCCCCCAAGGGCTGCCGTCCTTTACCGCGCCGAGCCTGGAGTTGGTCGAGCAACTCTGGCCCGGTGCACTCGGCATCGCCTTGATGAGCTTCACCGAGTCGATCGCCGCGGCGCGGGCCTTCGCGGGGCGCGGCGAGCCGCGCCCCGCGCCGAACCGGGAGTTGCTGGCCACGGGCCTCGGCAATGTCGTCGGCGGGTTCTTCAGCTGCATGCCCGCGGGCGGCGGCACCTCGCAGACGGCGGTGAATCGGCGCGCCGGCGCCCGCACCCAGGTGGCGGGACTCACAACGGCCGCGGTTGCTGTGGCGACCCTGGTCCTGCTCGCGCCGCTGATGGGGCTGATGCCGCAGGCGACCCTGGCGGCCGTGGTGATCGTGTACTCGGTCGGCCTGATCCAGCCGGCGGAGTTCCGTGACATCCTGCGGATCAGGCGCATGGAGTTTCTCTGGGCGCTGACCGCCTGCGCCGGCGTGGTGCTGCTCGGGACGCTCAAGGGGATCCTGGTGGCGATCATCGTGTCATTGGTCGCCCTGGCCTATCAGGCCGCTCACCCCCGTCTCTATGTCCTCGGCCGCAAGCCCGGTACCGACGTCTTTCGCCCAAGGTCCGAGGAGCATCCAGAAGATGAGCAAGTCCCGGGGCTGCTGATCGTGCGCCCCGAGGGACAGATCTTCTTCGCCAACGCCCAGCGCATCGGCGAGCAGCTGTGGTCACTCATCGACGCCGCCGCGCCGCGGGTGGTGGCGATCGACTTCAGCGCGGTGCCCGACATCGAGTACTCGGCGCTCAAGATGCTCAGCGAGGGCGAGGAGCGGCTGCGCAGCCGCGGCGGCCTGCTCTGGTTGGTGGCGCTCAATCCGCAGGCGCTCGGTATGGTCCAGCGCTCGCCGCTCGGCGCGACGCTGGGTCGCGAACGGATGCTGTTTAATCTGCCGACGGCGGTGGAGCGTTACCGATCGCAGACGGGTGCGTCGGGCCAACCTGAGTAGTCGAGACGGCAATCCCCGGGGCTCACCGGGATCGATCAGGCAGCATAGGTCAAGCGGAGACGAGTCGATGAAGTCCAAAGCGGGTAAGGCACAGGCTAAAAAGGCACCAGTTGCTATCGAGCAGGCGCAGGCCGGCGGATCGGAGGTCAAAGTGAAGCTAAAGCGTAAGGAGTACGATGCGGCGCTGGCGGGACTGCACATCGAGTTGGTCAAGCTCCAGCAATGGGTCATCCACCAGGGTCTCAAGGTCTGCGTCGTTTTCGAAGGGCGCGACGGGGCGGGCAAGGGTGGGACCATCAAGGCGATCACCGAGCGCGTGAGCCCGCGGGTCTTTCGCGTCGTCGCGCTCCCCGCGCCGACCGACCGCGAGAAGAGTCAGATTTACGTGCAGCGCTACATGGCGCACTTCCCGGCCGCGGGCGAGGTTGTGATCTTCGATCGCAGTTGGTATAACCGAGCCGGTGTGGAGCGGGTCATGGGCTTCTGCACCGAGGACCAGGCGGAGCGGTTTCTGGCACTCGCTCCCACGTTCGAAAAGGCGATGGTGGATTCCGGGGTCATCCTGCTCAAATATTGGCTGGAGGTAACCCCCGAAGAACAGACCCGCAGGCTTTGCGCGCGTATCGACGATGGACGCAAGGTCTGGAAGCTCACGCCGATGGATCTCAAGTCCTACAGCCGCTGGTACGACTACTCCCGGGCGCGCGACGCAATGTTCGCGGCCACCGATACCGAGTTCGCACCTTGGCATGTGGCGCGGTCAGACGATAAGAAGCGCGCGCGGCTCAATATCATTACCCATCTTCTCAGCCAGGTGCCGTATGAGGATCTGCCGCGGGACCAGGTGGAGTTGCCCAAACGCCAGAAGTCCCACGACTACCACGAGCCCGACTATCCGTTCAAGCTCATCGCGGAACCCTATTGATGCGGCGTTTCTTGAGGTGCCGCGGGCACCCCCCACACTCAACCAGAGGTACAAGGCATGATTTCAAGACCATTGCTGCTTGCGTCCGCACTGACTGCGGCCTGTGTTCCGGCGCTTGCCGCGGAGCAACTGAGCGTCGGCTTGGCCGAGGTGTTTGCCGCCCATGAAAAGGCCCTCGACGGACACGATTTGAAGGGCGTGATGGCGCTTTATGTCCCCGGAGACAAGACCGTGATGTTGGGCACTAGCCCTGCCGAGCAATGGGTCGGCGGCGAGCAAATCGCCGACGCCTATCAGCATTTCTTTGCGGACTTCGACGCCGGTACGCTCCAGCGTAACTGCCCCTGGGTGCTCGGCGATGTCAACGGCGACGTTGGCTGGATCAGCGCCACCTGCACCTACCAGGACTCACTGAAAGAAGTGCCGCGCACCTATACGCTGAACCTGTCGGCTGTGCTGCAGAATCTGGACGGGGTCTGGAAGCTGCGGGCCATGCATTTTTCCAATCCGACCGCGCCTTAGGCGACATGGGGAACCGCAATGAGCGATAAATCCGTGAACGATGCCGGCTGCGTCTCGGCGAGCGTGGACGCAGCACAACAGAACCGCCGGGACTTTCTGATCGGCCTTGGCCGCTGGTCGAAAATCGTGATCGGCGCAGCCATTCTTGGCGGTCTCGCCGCTGGCCAGTCGGCGGTTCAGGCGGGCGCCTGGGTCAACCGCCGCGGCGGCGGTGGCGGCGGCTGGATCAACGGTGGTGGCGGCGGCTGGATCAACGGCCGCGGCGGCGGCGGTGGCGGTTGGATCAACCGGCGCTGACTGAAAGGTCAGCGAAACCCAGACTCGGCGGCTTCGGCCGTCGGGCGCTGGCCCACCCCACCAGACCCCGGCTCGGAGTGGCGGCTCAAGATCAGGGTACGATCCTCGGTCGTGGGCAGATGCACATCGGCCATCTGGATGGCGGCGAATGTTTGCGCCTCAAGGACCGGGATGACCATCCCAATCTCGTTGGTTTGCTTGACCTCATCGCCGCCGTCTATGGGCAGGGCGCCGACTTTTCTTGGGTGTAGCAGGTGTGGCTCTGGTGGCCGACGACGCCCGGGATGCGGGGCGGACGGCCCTCCTCGTCGATGGCACGCAGATTCACGCACTCGCTCTCGGGTAGCGGGGAACCAAGGCGCTGTCTACCGGGGCGACCGGGCGTTGTCCCGAGCCGAGGACAATCGCAGGTTTAAACAGCCCATCCCGGCTAGAACGGTTCCGCCCTGCCCAGCCTCCTATCCGGTGTCGCCCGCGTGCGGGCGCTATACTCCCGCCCGAACCAACCCGAGCCCTCACCCTCCATGACCCCTGGCGAGCGTCCACCACGCGAGCGAGCAACTTGGCCGACCCGCCCTCATGGGGTGTCGGGCGCGCACCTCGGCGCCCCGGGCTCGGCCCGGGTGATCGCCTGGCTGCTGACGCTCCAGATCGCAAGCCCGCTTGCGACCCGGGCACTGGACGAGCCGGTCGCCGCCCGCGAGCAGGATCTCGTCGAGATCGAGCGGCAGGTCGCGGCCGCCGGTGCCGCGCTCACCGACCAGAATGCCGAACGCCGGGCGCTCCTCGACGAGCTGCAGGTGCGTGAGCGGGAGGTGGCCGCGCTGGCTATCGCCGGTCGCGAACTGGACCGGCGCCTGCGTGAGCAGACTCGCATCAACCACGAACTGCGCGCCCGCGAGGGGCAGGAGCGGGCCGCCCTTACCGCTGCGATCTGCCAGCTGTCGGCGTTCTTGCGTACCGCCTACGCCATGGGTCGGGCCGATGGACTGCGGATGCTCCTGAACCAGCAAGACCCGTTGCGGGCGAGCCGGGTCATGTCGTATTTCGCCTACTTCAACCGGGAGCGGGTGCGTGGCCTGGAACGCGTGGAGGCGAGCGTGGCGCGTCTCACCGCCCTGGCCCGGGAGGCCGCGCTGGAGGCCGGGCGACTGCAAGAACTGGCGACCACGCAGGAGGTAGCGCGTACCCGCCTGGAGGCGGCCAAACAGCAGCGCGCGGCGGTGCTGGCGGGACTGGAGCTGGTCATCTTGGATGGCGAACAGGCCTTGGCGGGACTCAACCGGGACGCGGAGAATCTCAAGCTCCTGGTGGCCCACCTGCGGGCGCGGGCGCAGATCCAGGCGGAACTGGAGGTGCAACGCGAGCCCTTCGCCGCGCGTCAGGGCCGGCTGGCCTGGCCGCTCCTGCAGGGGCGCCTGCGCGCGGGGTTCGGAGCCGGCGAGGCGGGCCCCGACCTGACCGGGGACGGGGTCCTGCTGGCCGCCCGGGAGGGCGAGGAGGTGCGCGCGGTCTATGATGGCCGGGTGGTCTATGCGGACTGGCTGCTCGGCTTCGGAATGCTGCTGGTGATCGACCACGGCGACGGCTACACAAGCTTTTACGGTCACAATGAGGCGCTCCTGAAGGAGGTCGGGGAGTGGGTCACGGCCGACGAGGTCATCGCCCTGAGCGGCAACAGCGGGGGCCGCGACGAGCCGGTGCTCTATTTCGCCATCCGGCGCCACGGCGAGCCGGTCGATCCGGCCCTGTGGTGCGGCTGAGCCGCGGCCACCGCCCGGTCAAACTGTTGATCGGCGTTGAAACGTGCGATGCTTACGCCATGTCGGAGAGAGGGCCGGGAGCGCCCGCGGTGTCGGCTTGCGGTGGGGTCGCCCCACGCGCCCACTCCGGCACTGGCCGGGCCCCGGTCCCGCGACCCCGGGGACCGTGCGGTCCGGCATCGTCGCGGTCACCCGGCCGATTAGAATTAGGGGTATCCGTGCCCCTGACCCAGTGCGACACCCCCATTCACCCGGTTCCGATACCCGCAAGACTATGCCCACAGCCTCCTACCACCGCCCCCTGACCTGGATCGGCATCGTCGGCGCGGCCGCGACCTGCGCGGGCCTGACCCTGGCGGACCCGGCACCGGGCGTGGCTCCGGTACCCGCGCCGGTCGCGCCGCCCGTACCGGTGTCTGCGCCGGCAGCGCTACCCGCACCCGCACCGGTCTCTGCGGCGCCCCCGGCCGACCCCTTGCCCCTCGACGACCTGCGCGCCTTCGCCGAGGTCTATGAACGCATCAAGGACGACTATGTCGAGGCCGTGAAGGACAAGACCCTGCTGGAGAGCGCCATCCGCGGCATGCTCTCCGGGCTCGATCCCCACTCGGCCTATCTGGACAAGGACGAGTACCGGGAGATCCAGGTGGGTACCAGCGGCGAGTTCGGCGGTCTCGGCATCGAGGTCGGGATCGATGACGGGTTCGTGAAGATCATTGCGCCGATCGACGATACCCCGGCCCAGCGGGCCGGGCTCCAGGCCGGGGATGTGATCACCCGTATCGACGACAAACCGATCAAGGGCCTCGCCCTCAATGAGGCGGTCAATCTCATGCGCGGCAAGCCCGGCACCGAGATCCGTCTCACCATCCTGCGCGGCGCCGAGGGCCGGCCCCTGGAGGTGAAGGTGGAGCGCGACATCATCCATGTCGCGAGCGTCAAGAGCCGGATCCTGGAGCCCGGCTTCGGCTATGTCCGCCTGAGCCATTTCCAGGCCCGCACCACCGAGGACATGCGCACCGCGATCGACGCCTTGAAGAAGGAAAACAAGTCCGATATCAAGGGCCTGATCCTGGACCTCCGCAACAATCCCGGGGGCGTGCTGAACGCCGCCGTGGGGGTGAGCGACGCCTTCATCACCGACGGGCTGATCGTGTACACCCAGGGCCGCCAGGCCGACTCCAGGCTCCAGTTCAAGGCCGGTCCGGACGACGTGCTCGGCGGCGCGCCCCTGGTGGTCCTGGTCAACGGGGGCAGCGCCTCGGCCTCGGAGATCGTGGCGGGGGCGCTGCAGGACCACAGGCGCGCACTGATCATGGGGACCCAGACCTTCGGTAAGGGGTCTGTCCAGACTATAGTCCCGATCGACGACACCACGGCGCTGAAGCTGACCACCGCACGCTATTACACACCCTCCGGGCGCTCCATCCAGGCCCAGGGCATCGCCCCCGACATCGCCCTGGAGCGTGGGGAGTTCAAACCCAGGGAGGAGGCGGAGGTCGGGCCGGTGAAGGAGTCGGATCTGATGCGCCACCTGGACGCCCCGCCGCCGGCCGGCGAGGCGAAGTCGGCGGACCGCAAGAAGACCCTGGCGGTCGAGGACTTTCAGCTCAGCGAGGCCCTGAACGTGCTCAAGGGGCTGACCATCCTGGGTCGCGGTAAGCCCGACTAAGGCCGGCGCCTCCCCCGGCCGGTGTCGGTCATCATCACAGGAATTTTCTTATGCCAAAAGCATTGGTTTTATTGGCCCAGGGTTGCGAGGAACTGGAGGCAGTCACGCTCATTGACCTGTTGCGGCGCGCCCGGGTGGAGGTAGTGGCGGCTGGTCTTCAGACCGGAGCGGTGACCGCCAGCCGCGGCACCGTGCTGGTGCCGGACAGCACCCTGGAGGCCGAGCAGGGGCACACCTTCGACCTGGTGGTGCTGCCCGGCGGGCTGCCGGGCGCCCGCCATCTGGAGGAGGACCCGCGGGTCCTGGCGCTGCTCCAGCGCCAGGTCGCCGCCGGGCGTCTGGTCGCGGCCATCTGCGCGGCCCCCAAGGTGCTGGCCGTGGCGGGTCTGCTCGACGGCAAGCGGGCGACGGCCTATCCGGGTTCCGTGTCCGCCGCGGAATTTCCGGGGCTGACCCTGGTCGCCGACGCGGTGGTGGTCGATGGACTGGTGGTGACCTCCCGCGGGCCCGGGACCGCCATGGACTTCGCTCTTTGTCTAGTCGAACTCCTGACCGGCGAGACCTGCCGCCGGGACGTGGAGTCGGCGCTCGCGCGCGGCCTATGACACCGCGGCCCCCAGCCGTGCGTTACGCGGCGCCCTGCCGCTGGTTCCGGATCGACGAGCCCCACCCATCATGACTGTCGTCCTGCCGGGGTTGACCCTTATCCTGGTTGCCTTTCTCCTGAGCGCGGTCGCGGCGCGTCGGCTGGCGGGCCGCCCGTCCTGGACCGGCGCCCTGCTCGACCATCCCAACGCGCGCTCCCTGCATCAGGTCCCGGTCCCGCGCAGCGGCGGCCTGGCGGTCCTCGCGGGCCTCACGGGCGCGCTGGCTCTGGGCGGGAGCGGCGGCGGCGGCGCCCCCGCGGCGCTCTGGTGGATCGTGGCGGCGGCGCTGCCGGTGGCGGCCGTGTCGCTGTTTGATGATCTGGGCCATGTGTCGCGCCGGCTGCGGCTCGCCGTCCATGTCGGCGCGGCCCTGATCCTGCTCGGGGGCGATTGGGCCTGGGTGTCCTGGGACCTGCCCGGCCTCGCCTGGCCCCTGCCGCTCGCGCTCACCGGCCTGCTCACGGTCTTGTTCGTGGTGTGGATGGTCAACCTGTACAACTTCATGGACGGCATGGACGGCTTTGCCGGCGGCATGGCCCTGTTCGGCTTCGGCGCCCTGGCGCTCCTGGGCTGGCGCGGCGGCGATCCGGTCTACGCCCTGGCCGCGGCCGGCGTGGCGGCGGCGGCGGCGGGTTTTCTGCTGAGCAACTTCCCCCCGGCCCGCATCTTCCTCGGGGACCTTGGCTCATCCACTCTGGGGCTGTTGGCCGCGGGGTTTTCGCTCTGGGGCGCGCACGCGCGGATCTTCCCCCTGTGGGTCGCCTGGCTCGCCTTTTCCCCCTTCATCGTCGATGCCACCTGGACCCTGGCCCGGCGGCTCGCCCGCGGCGAGCGGGTCTGGGAGGCCCACCGCAGCCACCACTACCAGCGCCTGGTGCTCGCCGGCTGGGGGCACCGCAAGACGGTGCTGCGCTCCTATGCCCTGATGGCCGCCGTCGCGGCCTGTGCGGTCGCCGCCCCGGGCCTGGCCCCGTCGGAGCAATGGCTGCTGCTCCTGGCCTGGGCGATCATCTATGTCGTGCTGCACCTGCGCGTGGGCCTGGCCGAGCGCCAGGGATCCCCGGGGTAACCATGGGTCCGTTGTTCGACCGCCTGCGTTCCCGGACCGCGGCCCTGGTGCACGATCTAGTGATGGTGCCGGTCGCCTGGCTCCTGGCCTATTGGCTGCGTTTCAACTTGGGGACCATCCCGCCCGACTTTCTCCAGGGGGCGCTCGCGGCCCTGCCCTGGGTCATCCTGATCCAGGGTGCCGTTTACTGGCTGCTGGGCCTCTACCGAGGGGTCTGGCGCTTCGCCTCGCTGCCGGATCTCGTTCGGATCACCAATGCGGCCCTCGCGGGCACGGCCCTGGTGCTGGTGGCGCTGTTCGTGATCAACCGCTCCATGCTGGTCCCGCGCTCGGTACCGGTGCTGTTCTTCGGGCTGCAGATCGTCCTGCTCTCGGGCCCGCGCCTCCTGTACCGGTGGCTCAAGGACCATCGGCTCAACCTGCGGGCGGGGCTGCGGGTGCTGATCGTGGGTGCCGACCGGGCCGGGGAGATGCTCGCCCGCGACATGCTCCGCGACCCCCAGCACGCCTATTTCCCGGCCGGGTTCGTCGATGACAAGCCGCGGCGCCAGGGCGGTGAGGTCCACGGTGTACCGGTTCTGGGTGCGATCCGGGATATTCCGCGCCTGGTCGCGGAGCGCGATATCGACCTGGTCCTACTCGCGGTCCCGACCGCCGGTGCGCGCGAGATGCAGCGCCTGGTGGGTTTGTGCGAACAGGCCGGCAAGCCCTTCCGGACCGTGCCACAACTCGGGAATCTGATGGCCGGCCAGGTCAGCATCAGCCAACTGCGTCCCGTCTCCATTGAGGACCTGCTGGGGCGTGACCCCATCACCCTGGATTGGGAGGGGATCCGCGCCGGCCTGGCTGGGCGTGCCATCCTGGTGACCGGGGCCGGCGGCTCGATCGGCTCGGAACTGGTGCGCCAGATCGCCGCGGCGGGGCCCGAGCGCCTGATCCTGGTGGACAACGGCGAGTTCAACCTGTACCAGATCGAACTGGAACTGCACGACAGCCACCCACAGCTGCGCTTCTCCCGCCACCTGCTCGACGTGACCGATGTCGCGGCGATCACGCGCCTGTTTGAGGTCGAGCGCCCCCACACCGTCTTCCACGCCGCGGCCTACAAGCATGTGCCGCTGCTGGAGGACCAGCTGCGGGCGGCGGTGCGCAACAACGTCATCGGCACCTCGGTGGTGGCCGCGGCCGCCTGCGCCTGGGGCTGCGAGCGCTTCGTGCTGATCTCCACCGACAAGGCGGTCAATCCGGCCAACGTCATGGGGGCGACCAAGCGCGCCGCCGAGGCGCTCTGTCAGGCCCTCGACGGCCGGCACCGTGGGCCGGGTTCCGCCACCCGCTTCATCACCGTGCGCTTCGGCAACGTCCTGGGGTCCGCGGGCAGCGTGGTGCCGCTCTTCCGGCGCCAGATCGAGCGTGGCGGCCCGGTGACCGTCACCCACCCCGAGATCGAACGCTTCTTCATGACCATCCCCGAGGCCTGCCAGTTGATCATGCAGGCGGCGGTGATCGGCGACGGCGGCGAGGTCTTCGTGCTCGACATGGGCGAGCCGGTGAAGATCCGCTACCTGGCCGAGCAGATGATCCGGCTCTCGGGGCGCGAGCCCGACCGGGAGATCGCCATCCACTACGTGGGTCTGCGGCCCGGGGAGAAGCTGTTCGAGGAACTGTTCTACGCCGCCGAGGACCTGATCCCAACCAGCCACCCAAAGATCCGGGTCGCCCAGGGTGTCCAGGCCGTCCACGCCGCCCCGTTCGGGGTCGGCGGCGACTGGCTGGGCGAGTTGCGGCGCGCCTGCGACGAGCGCCCACCCGAGGAACTGCGCGCCCTGCTGCGGCGCCTGGTCCCGGACTGGCACGACGAGTCGGGGGCGGATGCCCGGGCGGTGCCGCCACCGGCCCCGGGGCTGGAGCAGGCCCGCCACCAGGTTTGCGTCGCCCACCGGGGCTGAGCCATGCAAGACGAGACCCTGCTCGACGATCTGCCGGTCCTCACCGGTACCCGCGACGAGCGCGAGCCGGGCCTGGACCCCGCCGTTGCCGACCCCCCGGTCCCCGACCCGACCGCGGCGGCGTCCCCCGACGAGAGCAAGGATCCACTCAAGGGTTTGGCCGAACACCAGACCCCGATCGCGCGGCCCCCGGAGGCCCGGATCGTCGCGATCCTCCACGGGCGTGGCAAGCTCCCCCCCGGGGACTTGGCGCGCGCGCGCCGCCTGGCCGACGACGGCGGCGAGCCCCTGCTGCGTATGCTGCTGCGCCTGGGTCTGGTCGCGGAGCGGGACATGGCCCAGGCCGTCGGCGAGGTGCTGGGCCTGCCCCTGGCGGACCCGGCACAGTTCCCCACCGAACCGGTTGCCGAGGGCGTCTTCAGCCTGCGCTTCTTGAAGGACGCCCGGGTGCTGCCGATCTTTGACGACGATGAACACCTGCGCGTCGCGGTGGCAGACGCTACCGACCCCTATGTCCTGGCCGCAGTCGCTATGGCCGTCGGCAAGCGGGTGGAGGCGGTGATCGGCCTGCCCTCCGAGATCGAACTTGCGCTCGCGCGCCTCTACGACAAGCAGACCCTGCCCGATCCGAACGCCGAGCCCGACTATGGTGACTTCGACGAGGAGGACATTGAGCACCTGAAGGACCTGGCCAGCGAGGCCCCGGTGATCCGCATGGTCAACCACTTGATCCAGAAGGCCGTGGAGTCGCGCGCCTCGGACATCCACATCGAGCCATTCGCCGATGAGCTGAAGGTCCGCTATCGCGTCGATGGCATCCTGAAAGAGGTCGACGCCCCCCCGGTACGCTCCACCGCGGCCGTCATCTCCCGCGTCAAGATCATGGCCAAGCTCAATATCGCCGAGCGCCGCCTGCCCCAGGACGGGCGCATCCCCATCCGCGTCCAGGGCCGCGAGCTCGACCTGCGCGTCTCCACCGTCCCCACCATGTTCGGCGAGAGCGTGGTGATGCGCCTGCTGGACAAGGAGAGTGTGCGTTTCGACTTCAACGCCCTGGGGTTCGACGGCTCCCCGCGCCAGCGCCTGCTCCAGATCCTGGAACAGCCCTACGGCATCCTGCTAGTCACGGGCCCCACCGGTTCCGGCAAGAGCACCACCCTCTACACGGCGCTGTCGCGGCTCAATACCGAGGAGCGCAAGATCATCACGGTCGAGGACCCGGTAGAGTACCAGCTGCCCGGCATCAACCAGATCCAGGTCAAGTCCGCCATCGGCATGACCTTCGCCGGGGCCCTGCGCGCCATCGTCCGCCAGGACCCGGACATCATCATGGTCGGGGAGATGCGGGATCTGGAGACCGCCCGCATCGCCGTGCAGTCCGCCCTCACCGGCCATGTGGTCCTGTCCACCCTGCACACCAACGATGCCGCCAGCGGTGTGACCCGCTTGCTGGACATGGGGGTCGAGGACTATCTGCTGACCTCCACCATCAACGGCATCCTCGGCCAGCGCCTGGTCCGCAGCCTCTGCCCCCACTGCCGCGAGCCCTATGATGCGCTCCCCGAACTCGCCGCCCGCTTCACCCGCTTCCAGCCGGCCAGCCCCGGACCCATCAGGCTCTTTCGCCCCGGCGGCTGCGAGCAGTGCAACGGCACCGGCTACCGCGGCCGGCTGGTGATCTCCGAGGTCCTGCTGATGACCGACCCCATCCGCAAGTTGGTCTTAAGCCACGCCACCGCGAGCGCCATCCAGCGCCTGGCCATGGAGGAGGGCATGGCCACCATGTACGAGGACGGGCTGCGCAAGGCCATGGACGGGCGTACCACGGTGGAGGAGGTGCTGCGGGTGGCGGAGGATGATTAGACCAAGGAATTAGTCCGCGAACAACGCGAATGAACGCGAATAGGTTCAGCGCATCGCGGAAACTTGTATCGCTTCAAACGCATAGTCGGTGGCGTCGGTCCGCACAGCGGACCCTACGGCGGGGCTTCGTGCCCGTAGGGTCCGCTGTGCGGACCGAACCCCGCCGACTGCAATGATGATCATGACTGCGCGTCCCGAAGGTTGCGGACCTGACCCTCTTTATTCGCGTTCATTCGCGTTTTTCGCGGACTGATTTTCGAGTCCAGGATCAATCATGCCGAAGTACTTCTACAAGGCCGTCAAACTCGACGGCGAGGCGGTGGAGGGCGAGCTGGAGGCGGCCGACGAGGCGGCCCTGATCAGCGCGCTCCAGGCCCAGGGCCTGCTGCCGCTGGAGACCCGCTCCGCCGGCGGCCTGCGGGCGCGCCTGGGCCGCACTCGGCGGCGGCGCCTGAGCCAGAAGGAGATCGGCATCCTCACGCGCGAACTGGCCACCCTGATCGAGGCCGGCCTGACGCTCGACCGCTCGCTTCAGGTCTTGATCGAACTGACCCCGGAGGGCCACCTGGTGCGCGTCCTCTCCGACCTGCAGGAACGGGTGCGCGGCGGTGCCACCTTCTCCAGTGCACTCGAGGCCCAAGAGGGCCAGTTCCCGCGCCTCTACATCAACATGGTCAAGGCGGGCGAGGCGGGCGGCGCCCTGGATCAGGTCCTGGACCGCCTGGCCGACTACCTGGAGCGGACCGCGGAGCTGCGCCAGACCGTCACCTCCGCGCTCGTCTATCCCTCGATCCTGCTCTTCGTCGCCTTCACCTCGGTCATCCTGCTCCTGGTCTTCGTGGTGCCCCAGTTCACAGTCCTGTTCGAGGACATGGGCGCCGACCTGCCGCTCTCGACCCGGATCGTGGTCGGCGCGGGCGACCTGTTCCGCAACTACTGGTGGGCCATGCTCGTCGCCGTCGCCCTGATCGCCGTGCTCCTGGAGCGCTGGATGCAGGACGAGCAGGTGCGCGATCGTCTGGACCACCGGGTGCTCGGCCTGCCGCTCTTTGGCGACCTGATCTGGAAGATGGAGACCGCGCGCCTGGCCCACACCCTCGCCACCCTGCTCAAGAACGGCCTGCCGCTCTTAAGCGCCCTGACGCTCGCCAAGGAGGTCGTGAGCAACCGCAAGATCTCACACCTCTTGGACGAGGCCGGTGAGGACCTGAAACACGGCCGCGGCCTCGCCGGCCCCCTGGTCCGGCTCAAGGCCCTACCGGATTTGGCGCTGCAGATGATCCGCGTCGGCGAGGAGTCCGGCGCGCTCGACGCCATGCTCGCCAAGGTCGCCAACATCTATGACCGGGAGACCCGCAACAGCGTTCAATCCATGCTGACGCTCCTGGAGCCGGTGCTCATCATCGGCCTGGGTGTGGTGGTCGCCGGGATCATCATCTCCATCCTGATGGCGATTTTGGGGGCGAATGAGTTGGTGGGGTGAGGGTAGCGCGGCGCTTCCCCGCGTCCGTCCGGAGTCCACCGCCGCTGTGCTAAGCTGCTGGTTGACGCCTGGTTCGTCTTACACCGCCCTCAGCCTCAGCAAGGCTCAAAGCAGATATCCGCTATGCACCCTTCGATCGCGGCCAAACGACCGAAAATCGTCGAAATTTGTCGCCGCTTCCATGTGCGACGCCTGGAGGTTTTCGGCTCCGCCGCGCGCGGTGATGATTTCGACCCGGCGTGCAGTGACGCGGATTTCCTGGTCGAATAGGAAACCGATGCCCCGATGAGCCTTTACGAAGCCTACTTTGGATTGCAGCACGACCTGCGGACCTTGCTGGGACGTGAGGTCGATCTGGTCACACCAGCGGCCGTGAAGAATCCGTTTGTCCAGGCGACCATCGATCGGAGTCGGGAGCTGGTCTATGGCGCCTGACCCGCCTGCGCTCGTCATGGAGGGTCGCCGGCTGCCGATTTATGCCTCAACGGTCAGCTAGCCCCAACCAGCGCTCTTCCAACTGCGCCAGCCTGGTGCTGGCGGGGTCGTTCGCGAGATAGGGCAAGCCCTGCGACCAAGTCCCCGTCGGCTTGATCCGCTGCGCGCTCAGACGCTCCACGTAGCGCAGACGCGCCCGGCGGGTTTGCAGCGATGAGAGTTCCGACTCGATACGGGCGCGGTCGGTCGGCGGTGACTGCTCGAAGACTCTGATCAGCCGCCACTCGTGAACCGATTGCCGGATAAGTCGAATGCGACGGATCGATTGAATAATTCCCGTACGGATCTCAGATATCAGCAGTACCACGCCCCAGACGAGGACGCCGCCGAGAACGTAGGGCAAGAGCCATGGCCATATCTTAACCAGATAGATTGTGGCAATAAGCGGAGCCATAAACAGGAGCAGTCTGAGTAGCACCTTCACCGCTTTTTTTAGGACCTCCCGCCACGGTTCCGATTGCAACGGTTCCGATCTGAATTGCTCGTCTATCACAGACAAGATCACCCACAATAAGCCGGATGCAGCGGCAAGAGTTTTTGCTGCATCAAGCCACTGAGCGGATATCCCATATCCGACAATGCTGATTATCGCGAATGGCGAAATACCGATCAAGAGTGTGATGCAGATTCCGAAGAGGTAGATGCTCGCACATTTGAGCCAGGTAAAGCGATAGAGCGATGCGAATGCATCCGACAGGCCGAGCGAGAATAGCAATTCCTTGCGTCGAGCGAGTAAGGTGCGCAACGGCAGCGAGGCGATGTGCGCTATTAGTTTGCGCTCGAGGTTCCGGCTCAACTTGGGCAGCTGACGACAGGTACGTAGCGCGGTATCGCTCAACCAGGGGTCACCCGTCTCAAGTGCTGCGGCAAAGAAGGAATCGGTGCTTTCCGGTCTGAGCAATCCCGTCGCCTCGAGCACGATCTTCACCGCAAGCAGCCCGCGGCCCAGGGATAGCTCGCGCGCCAGCAAACTTTCCAACTGGTCGCGGAATCCGGCAAGGCATTCGCGCCGGGCGCGAAAGGCGTCATACAGGAAACGCAGACTGTGCACCGTTCGGAGAGAATCCGGATGGGCCTGATCAATGGCGCGATCGGCCCGCCCGCGTACCTCCTTCCAACAGAAGTTGGCGATGGCGGTTGCCCGCGGCTCGTCACTGACCTCGCAATAAAGAACCAGCGCATCCCGCCATTGGGAGTCCGTAGGGATGAACTCCAGGCGTATGCGCTCCGGATGGCGAATCAGTCCCTGGGCCACGAAATACTCATTGAAACGGCGATGCACGAAGCTGACCCGCTCCTGGTCCGCCCCGCCGAGCCGCACTAGCCGCGCAAAGCTCAGGACCTTGACCACCTTGCGCACCTGATGGTTGGGCAGCTTGGCCTCGAGCCTCGACAGCGGTGCCTCGAGTCCGAGTTCCGGGTCCTCGAACATGGTCCAGGCGATATCGGTGCAGGTGTCGATCACCTGCTGCTCAGTCAGCCCCGCCCTTGCCAGGCGTTCGCCCGCCGCCCTGAGCCGGATGCCGATATAGCTCTGGTAGAGTTGCAATTGATTGTCGGGCAACTGGCCCCGGGTCTCGGTGGCATAGGCCTGGATCAAGGCCGCCGTGAACGGGTTGCGGGCGATCGGCACCAGTTCCGGGCGCTCCCGAAACAGGTGTTGCACGAGCTGATCATCGACATACTCCGAGTTCTTCAGGGTCCGCGCAATGCGCGCCTCATCGAATGGACGGATCTCCAGGGTGGCGCCATCGTCGAGCGTCAGGGTCGGGCGGCGAAAGAGGCGCGATGCCAGCACGCCCCTGGTCTCGGTCGCACCTGCAAGGAAGGTGGAGATGACCTGGGACAGGCGTTCGATCAGCCAGGACGATTCCGGCACATCGAGTACGCCGGGGATCTCATCGAAGGAGTCCAGCAGGATGAAGAAGCGCCCGTTTTCGAGCATTCGTTTGAAATACAGGTCCAGGAATTCCTCACCGAAGACGTCCGCGCGCTCTTTGAGATTGGTCAGGATAAAGGCTTGCAGCGCCGCTACGGTCGGCGGGTGTTCTTCGGTCCAGGGCGTACCGGTCTCCCATTCCTTGAGATTGATGTAGATCGGTACGCGGTCCGTGCGGCGCACCTCGTCGAGCAATTGCATCGCCAGGGTGCGCAGCGCTACGCTCTTTCCGGACCCGGGGTCACCAAGGACCACAAGACCCGGCTGCGGTGGTCGCTGCGCAGGGCGGTCATCAGGTCGGTCAGGCGGCGCTTGGACCGCCCCTGAGACAGGACCTCGACCTCGGCATCCAGCGGTGTGAAATGGGCCTCGCTCCAGCGGGTCTTGAGGTTCAGGTCGCGCAGGTGGCTGCGCAGCACCTCACAGAACTGCTGCCGCTTCTCCCGGTAGCGCCGCTCGGGGAACTCCTCGTCCAGCGGTGCCGGGTGCTGCTTCATCGTGCTGGTATCCCGAGCCAGCCAGTTGACGCTGAAGACCCCGATCAAGGTGAACGCCATCAGCGTGACAGCGGTGAACCGATCCATTTGCAGTAGACCCAGTAGCCAGTCTGGAACCGCCCCGTGCAATTGCTGCGTCCCCAGCGCGGCGAACAATGCCTCCTTGATCGGCGGCCCAACCGCGACCAGCGTCGCGACCGAAAGGACCACGGACAGAGATGCCAAGCGCACGCGGGTGCGGCCCTGGTCCGGCGCAAGCCAGATCGATCGGGTGATCCACAGCAAGAGGTTGATGCCGACCAAGACAAGCAGCATGGCCGGCAGGCCGCCCCGTCGAAAGGCGAGCAGCAGGCTGACGGCGAGGACCACCGCCAGGAAGGCCAGCAGGCGTTGGGGTCCGGAGAGGCCGGACAGTAGACGGTCCAATCTGTGCGCCATGATCGTTGCCCTGTTCGCCCTTCATTGGCCACATGGAGCCGAGGTGTTTGGTTGGTCGGGAAGCCGCTGAGTAATCGGACGAGCCCGAGTCCGGCCTGGACCCCGCTACTATCCCTTCCGCGAGGTATCCACGCGCCGCGCCACCTCTGGAGTCCAAGGCTTCAGCCTTGGAGGAGGGCGCCAAGGCTGCATCACACCGCATACCCAGGGCTGATATGATCGACCCCGTTGGTGTCGCGTTGCAGGATAAGGTGGAACAGGGTGCCAGCGTAATGACGCACAATGGCTGACGCCTGACTTCCCGGTTCAGCATGACAGTGTCCAGGTCGCCGATGCCCCCCGGGCCCGGGTTCAACTCATGACTGCCGGCGGCCCGCCAGTTGCGCCTGCAGTTCCGCCAGCGCTTGCTCGGCCGCGCGTCGCCCCTGCGCCTCGGTCTCGGCGCGCCGCTCCGCCTCCTGACGGGCGCGGGCCTCGGCGTCGGCGCGCTCCTGCTCGGCGTCGGCACGCTGTGTCTGCACCTCGGCCCGGCGCTCCGCCGCCAGCCAACCCGGGAGCATGAAGTCGGCATAGACGGGGTCGGCGCGCAGGGCCTCCGGGGTGGGCTGGTCGCACAGGTCGGTGAGCCGGAAACGCAGGCCCGGGAGGATTTTGGAGCAGATGACGCCGTCCGTTGGTGTAATCGGCACATAGAGCCCGACGGGGGTGCGGGTCAGGAAGGCCTGGCGCGCGGGGTCGCGGTGCAGGATGTAATACTCGGGCACCCCGCCGGCCGCGTATTCGGCCTTCTTGGTCACGGTGTCGCGCTCGATCCCGCGGCGTTCGTGGTCCGACAGGGCCTCGACACAGAGGTCGAAGACGCCGTGATAGGAGACATCCAGCGGCAGGAGCGGCTGGGGATTATCCGCCAGCACCACGCCGAAATCGGGCTTGCGGATGACGGTGCCGGTCGGCAGGGTCAGCCGGAAACCCATCTCCAAGGCGACCATGCGGGCGATCGGGCGGGTGTCCAGGAAGTGCTGCAAGAGCCGGGTGAACCAGGCGTAGACGAGGTAGGTCTCGTAGTCGGACACCGGTTTCTCCTCCAGCAGGCCGCCGTTCCACTCGTAATGGATATCCGACACCAGGTAATAGTCCCGCCAATAGGCCTCCTCCGAGACCCGCAGTCCGTCCGCGGGCGACCGTTCCTGGGGTGCCGGTGCGGGCGGGGGCCTGGACCCATCGATGGGGCGGGCCTCGATGGGGCGGGCCTCGAGGGGGCGGGTTTCGAGGGGGCGGGCGGCGAGGGACGGGCACATAAGCGGCGGGTGGCCTCTGCGGTGGACTGCCTGAGGCGAAGCCTAGCACAAGGGCCCTGCTCAGGGTTCGGCGGTCGACAGCCGGCCCGGCCTCGCCTAGCATGAGCGCTACCCAGGCACCGATTACGAGGAGGCAATGCGGATGGAGGCCTACAAGCTCAGTACCATCGCCGACCTGCTGGAGAGTCCCGAGGAGCGGGTCGAGTTGATCGACGGCGAGATCGTGCGCCGGCCCATGGCGCGCGCCGAGCACGGTCTCGTGCAGCACCGTGCCGGGGTCGAATTGAGTCCCTGCGACCGCAAGTCCGGCCCCGGCGGTTGGTGGATCCTGACCGAGGTCAGCGTCAACTACGAACTCCACCAGTGCCCCAGCCATGACCTGGCCGGCTGGCGCAAGGAGCGCATGCCGGAGCGCCCGCGCGGTGTCATTGAACTCACGCCCGACTGGGTGTGCGAGATCCTCTCCCCCGGGCACGAGCGCAAGGACACCCTGACGATCTTTCTGCTGCTGCAGCGCCACCGGGTGCCCTTCTACTGGCTGATCTGGCCCGAGGACCGGACGCTGGTCGCCTACCGGCTCGACGGTGACCACTACCGGGTCATCGCGACCCTCTCCGAGCCGGTGCGGGCGCGAATCCCGCCCTTCGATGAGATCGAGTTGGACCTGGCGTATGTCTTGGGCGATTGAGGGAGTGTCGGGCGAGCGGTCCGCACGGCGGACCCAACGGTCGGTCCGCGCGGCGTAGGGTCCGCGGTGCGGACCAACGACCTTCAGCCGTGCCGGTTCAGGTATCGCCACTGTCTCACCAAGAACCAGGCGCCCCAGGTCAGGGCGAGCACCATGACGAGCGCGCCGAGCAGCCGGCTGGTCTGTGCGAGGCCGTGGTCCCAGTGCAGCAGATTCGTCTCACCCAGCAGGTACTCCCAGTCGTGGAAGCCGTAGGGGGACGAATGGCCGAAGTTGCCGCCGACCAGGGGCAATTCGCCGGCCCGCGCGTCGTTGATGTAGGGGGCAATGTCCAGGAAGTTCTCCCCGAACCACCAGAGCGCCACCGCGGCCCCGAAGGGGTCCCGCGTCTGGATGAGCAGGACGCCGCAACAGATGGCCGGCATCAGCAGTTGCCCGAGGGTGCCGCCGAGTGAGGTGATCCACTGGCCGAAGGGGCGAAACAGGATGTGCCCGAATTCGTGGAATGGCAGGTTGACCCGATGCAGAAAGGACTCCCCTACGGCGTTGCTCTCCACCGAGGCCAGCATCAAGACGAGTCCCCAGGCCAGCAGCAGGGCCCACAGGGCCGTGCGGCCACCCAGGGCGAGCCAATTGCCACCGGGTTCGGTCGGCAGCAGAAGCGAGTCGTGGCGCCGCGTGCGCGGGTCGTCGTCGGCGCTGGGGCGGGCGCTCGTCACCCTCGCCGCGGCAGGGGCGGCGGTGGTCGGGGCGTCTCCATTCGGACGGGGGTGGTACTTGTAGTATTTCGCGAAGACGATGCCGCATCGGGAACAGAGGGGGTTGTCGTGCGCCTGTTCGGCACTGCACTTTGGACACTGCATCGGCACGGCCTCCAGGTCACGAAACCTTGCTGATTCGACGCTAGCGACTCGGCATCGGGCTTTACGCTGATAGTGTCGGCGCAGGTGGTTACGACCTGCAAGCCCAATCGCCCGGGGGCGACGATCGGCGGGGCTGGAGCCGACCGCCCGTCGGCGGATACACTGCACGAATCCCCCAGGTGGGACCGAGCCGCGGCGGCAAGCGGTCGAGGTCCCCAGGTCCGCCGTCGCTGATTGAACGATATCGATGCAGATTCTCCACGCCTTCTGGCTACCCGAAGCCACCGATGCCTTCATCCAAACGGGCTCATTCGGGCTCTGGGCAGAGACCCTGGAACCGAGCCCCGCCCGCCGCGGCGATGGCCGCCCGGTCCACCCCTTTCACCTGACCCATGCGGACTGGCCCGGCTTCCTCGAGATGCTGGGCGCCGCGGTGGGGCCGGCCGACGCGCTGGTGACCTGTGCGCTGCAACTGCCCGGCACGGCGCAGGCCCCGCTGCCCTCGCCGCCCCTGGCGCGTTATTGGCCGGACGATATCGATCATGGGCAGGTGAGCCTGCGGTCCTGGCAGGTGGACTGTCTGCGTCTGGACCGCCCCATCAAGCAACTGAGCGACATCCATTTCCTGGCCTTCCACCGGGGCGGGGAGGTACTGCCCGGCAGCGACTTTCTGTTCTGGTACTGGTTCACCCAGGGGCTCAAGCGTCTGCTGGTGCGTGACCAGTATCTGCCCGGGCTGGTGGTACGGCAGCCGGCCAAGCCCAAGGGCAAGCGCACGGTGCCGCCGCTGGAGATCGCCGGGTCCTGGGACTGGGCCTCGGAGCAGTACGAGCAACTCATTGCCCAGGCCAGCGCGCGGATGCCCGCGGCCTGCGCCGCCGGGCTCGATGGCGTCCCGGAGGGGGACGGCCTGCTGCGGCACTGCGCCGAGGTGTTGCTCGATCAGATCGTGCGGCAGACCCCTTGGCCGGCAGTCTTCGGGAAGAAGGTGGAGCGCACCCTCCTGGCCGCCTGTCTCGCGCCGACGCCCGCGGCGGCGCCGGGGGTCGACCTGGACAGCTACCAGCAATGGCGCCAGTGGCGCTCCCGCATCCGCGGCGCGGAGCGGGACGCCGCCTTCACCCTGGGCTTTCAACTCGTGGAGCCGCCGGACGCGGCCCAGGACGACTGGACCCTGCACTTCGTCGCCGTCCCCAAGGGCGACCCGTCGCAACGCCTGGCCGTCGCCGACTACTGGTCGCTGTCCGCGGCAGACCGCAAGCGGTGGCGCGGCCAGTTGGGCCAGGAGTTCGAGACGCACCTGCTGCTCAACCTGGGCCTCGCCGCGCGGATGGTCCCCAGGCTCTGGGACGGGCTGGACACGGCCCAGCCCCGGGGCCTGACCCTGACCCTGGACGACGCCTTCGCCTTCCTGAAGGAATGGGCCTGGGTGCTGGAGGACGCCGGGTTCAAGGTCGTGGTCCCCGCCTGGTGGACGCCGCAGGGGCGCCGCCGGGTCAAGATCCGGCTGCGCTCGTCCGCCGCCAAGGCCGCACCGGGCGCGCCAGCCGGCAAGAGCGGGCTCAATCTCGAGAACCTGGTGCAGTATCACTACCAGCTCGCCATCGGCGACCAAGTGGTGACCGAGGAGGAGTGGCAGCGACTCATCGAGTCCAAGGTCCCGCTGGTGCAGTTCCGCGGTCAATGGGTCGAACTCGACCGCGACAAGATGCATGAGATGCTCAGCTTCTGGCGCCGGCACGGCCAGGAGACCCCGCAGATAAGCGTCCAGGACCTGCTCGCCCGCACCCTCACCGACGACGCCTTCGAGGTCGACCGCGACGACGCCCTGGCCGAGATGCTGGAGCGGCTGCGCACCGGCAGCCGGCTGGAGTCGATCGCGGACCTGCCCCAACTGCGGGCGCAACTGCGCGACTACCAGAAGCGCGGCGTCGCCTGGCTGCGCTTTCTGGAGCAGCTTGGTCTGGGCGGTTGCCTGGCCGACGACATGGGGCTCGGCAAGACGATCCAGGCCATCGCCCGCCTGGTGCAGGAGCGCGAGGACGGGACCCTGGTCGCCCCGACCCTGCTGGTGGCCCCGACCTCCGTCATCGGCAACTGGCAGAAGGAGGTCGAGCGGTTCGCCCCGCACCTGCCGGTGCTGATCCATCACGGCCCCGCTCGGGCGAAGCTCGCGGCCGCCTTCGCCGGGCTCACCGCGGGGCAGGCCCTGGTCATCACCTCCTATGCCCTGGTGCGCCGCGACCAGCACCTGTTCGGCGCCCGCGACTGGCACCGGGTTGTCCTCGACGAGGCGCAGAACATCAAGAACCCCGCGGCGGCCCAGAGCAAGGCGGTGTTCAAGCTGCGCGCCCGGCACCGGCTGGCCCTAACCGGCACCCCGGTCGAGAATCGCCTGACCGACCTCTGGTCCATCTTCAATTTTCTCAATCCCGGCTATCTGGACACCCAGGCGCGGTTTCGCAAGCGCTTCGAGATCCCGGTGCAGCGCGACCACGACCCGGTGCAGTCCATGACCCTCAAGCGCCTGGTGGAGCCCTTCATCCTGCGGCGCCTGAAGAGCGACAAGGCGATCATCCGCGACCTGCCGGACAAGTTGGAGGCCATCCAATACTGCAATCTCAGCAAGGAGCAGGCGGCACTCTATGAGACCGTGGTGCGCGACGTGGAGCGTGAACTGGAGGACAAGGACGGCATCGCCCGCCAGGGCCTGATGCTCTCCACCCTGATGAAGCTCAAACAGATCTGCAACCACCCGGCGCAGTTTCTCCACGACGGCAGCGCCTTCACCCCGGAGCGCTCACACAAGCTCCAGCGTCTGCAGGAGATGCTCGAAGAGGCCATGGCCGCGGGCGACAGCGTCCTGATCTTTTCCCAGTTCACCGAGATCGGCGCCGAGCTTGAGCGCCTACTCAAGCAGGACCTGCACTACCCCACCTACTATCTGCACGGCGGCACCGCACGCGGCCGGCGCGAGGCCATGATCACCGCCTTTCAGGACCCGGAGTCCGAGCCCGCGATCTTCGTCCTGTCGCTCAAGGCCGGTGGTGTCGGCATCACCCTGACCAGGGCCAACCACGTCTTCCATTTCGATCGCTGGTGGAACCCCGCGGTCGAGGACCAGGCGAGCGACCGGGCCTACCGTATCGGCCAGGAGAAGACGGTCTTCGTCCACAAGTTCGTCACCCTGGGTACCCTGGAGGAGCGCATCAGCGACATGATCGAGGAGAAGAAGGCACTGGCCGGCGCCATCGTCGGCAACGACGAGTCCTGGCTGACCCAACTCGACAACGAGCGCTTCAAGGCGCTGATCCGCTTGAACCGCGACGCGGTGGTGGACTGACCATGGCAAAGCTCGGCAAGACCTGGTGGGGTGAGCGCTTCATCGCCGCGCTGGAAGACTTCACCGACAGCGGACGGTTGCAGCGGGGCCGCGCCTATAGCAGCGACAACCGCATCCTCGCCTTCGCCATCGTCGATGGCCTGGTGACCGCCACGGTGCGCGGCAACGTCAACGCCTATTTCGGGGTCTATAAGGAGCCGCGCTACCAGACCCGGATCCGGATGGTACCCATCGCCGCCACGGACTGGGCCAAGGCCATCACCCGTCTGGGCAGCAGTGCCGCGCTGATTGCGCGGCTCCTCATGAATGAAATGCCCGACACCATCGACGATGCCTTCGCCGATGTGAAGCTGCACCTGCTGCCGCGCAGCCGCAAGGACTTTGCACTCACCGACTGCTCCTGCCCCGACGGGGCCAATCCCTGCAAGCACATCGCCGGCGTCTATTATCGCCTGGCGGGGCAACTGGATCGCGACCCCTTTCTCCTGTTCGAGTTGCGGGGCCTGTCACGGGAGCGATTGAACCAGGCGCTCAGTGCCACGCCCTTGGGCACGTCACTGGCGACCCTGGCCGGCGATCAAACAGCCCCGATGGTCCCCGCGGAGTCCTTCTTCACCCGCTCCCGGGTGGTCGACTCGCCGCTGGACTATCACAGCTTTTGGACCGGCAAGCACCGCCTGCCGAGCGAGATCGAGCCCGCCACCCCGGCCGCGGTCCCGGCCATCCTGGTGCGCAAGGCCGGCGATTTCCCCGCCTTCTGGACGCGCGACGGCTCATTCGTGGCGGTGATGGAGGAGCTTTACCAGCGGGTGCGGGAGAAGAACCGGGACCTGCTGTAGCAAGGCGCGCGGTTGGTCAGTCAGGTTCCCGGTTCGGGTCGCGGCCGCAAGCCTGGGGCTTCGTCACCCTTTGACCAACGATCTCGACGTAGCCAATGAGTTCCGCCGCGTAGCTGCCATCACCATTCGCCGCGCCCTTGTGCCTGAGCTCCCGTTGCAGCGCCAGCTCGATGGTGCGCGTGAACACGTCGATCCGCTCATCCGGTTGGAATACCGGTGGGGCGTCTACGGCGAGCAGCCAGGTTTCGCACTGGCGCTCGACGGCCGGAACCCGGGTGCCGTCCGGCTTGACTGCAATTGGCTGGATTACGACTCGGCGCTCTCCATGACCTGCGGATATCTCGACCAGCCACAGCGACAGCAACACCGTTGAGTCCAGGTCACCCGCAACGGCGATACCGATTTCCTCAGGTGGCTGGCTCCGCCAACGGCCAAGCTCCTCCTGTACCAAGGGGTGATCCAGACCCATCAGCTCCAGGTCGTCCCGGTCGGTGGCAAGGTCACGATTCAGCGTGAACCTGACGCGGTGCGTGCCCCCTGCCTTCACCAAGTCGTAGGTCTCGTCGTCAATCTTGAGCAGCCGGTGCCCCCGATCCAGGACCGCGGCGGACAGGAACCTGACCAGCCGTTCCAGGCTCGACGAGACGTCGGAGAAGGGTTTGTAGTCGTCCAGGCTGAATCCTTCCAGGTCCTGGAACAGATCGAACACCACCGCTCGCGCCTCGCGCGAATTGGACAGGGCGGCCTCAAGCTCCACCTGGGTGCGCTTCAGTTCGGGATCGGACAGGGCCTCCTGATACAGTCGGTCGTAATTGAGCCGCTCAGAGAGCTGACCAAGGATTTGCCCGCGCAAGTCCTCGGCGATGTTGCCCTGGTCATCCACCTTGCCGACCGTGCGCGCGATCTCAGTCAGCTTTTCGCCCAGCAGCAGGAAGATGCGCCCCTCGATGGTGTCCGAAAGCACCAGGTTGTAGACCTGCGCGGTGAAGTTCTGACCGTAGCGGTGGATGCGACCGATCCTCTGCTCCACCTCCATCGGGTTCCATGGCAGGTCGAAATTGAACAGGATGCGGGCGAATTGCAGGTTGATCCCCTCA